>JAEEGH010021239.1_pt1 | contig 13426 bp, 9 predicted proteins | sample 9134181 | NCBI WGS metagenome assembly JAEEGH01 (sample SAMN16246544, study PRJNA631951) | gut metagenome | biome: gut microbiome; feature: rumen; material: DP-attached | host: Bos | place: Iran: Karaj | collected 2018-10
GACGCCGACGGTGCCGTGCCGTGGTGGCAGGGCATCGAGTTCTACAACGGCCTGCGCCGCTGTGGCAAACAGGCCTGGCTGCTGGAATACAACGACGAAGCCCACAACCTGCGGGAGCGCCGCAACCGTAAAGACCTGAGCATGCGTCTCAGCCAGTTCTTCGACCACTTCCTCAAAGGCGCCCCGATGCCGATCTGGATGTCGAAGGGCGTCCCCGCCACCCTCAAGGGCATCGAATACGGCTTCGGCTACGATGAAGAACAATAGTGATGAGTAAAAAGGCTTTCTGCTCCAGGTATATGTGTTCAAAAACCTTAGCCACCCTCGGCTATTAGAGGGAGGGGCCCAAGCGCAGCTTGGGAGGGGTCTCGCGGAGCGAGACGGTTTTTGAACACATATACCTGGAGCAGAAAGCCGTAAAAGATAACCAATGAAAAGAATAGCGTTTTTAGTAACCCTTATGGCCCTGATCAGTGCTTGCGGCGGCGGAGAGCTGGCGCAACCTGTGCTTGAAAAACACGACGTGGCGGTCACGGACGGCCACTTCACGCCCGAGATCATGCACCAGCTCGGCAAGATCTCAGACCTTCAGGTCTCGCCCGACGGCACCAAGATTCTCAATGGCGTAGCCTACACCTCTATCGAAGAGAACCGCAGCAACCGCAACCTCTTCGTGATGAACATCGACGGCAGCGACAACCGTCAGCTGACGCATTCGCCCAAGAGCATCAACAATGCCCGCTGGATTGAAGGCGGCAAGCGGATCGCCTTCCTGAAGGGCGGCCAGATGTACGTGATGAACGCCGACGGTACCGGCGAACGCAAGGTAAGCGACGTGCCCGGCGGAATGTCCGAGTTCAAGATCCACCCGAAGGGCGACTATGTGATGTACGTCTCGGATTTCAAGGTGGCCCGCCAGCCGGCCGACATCTATCCCGACCTGGCCAAATCCTCGGCCCGCACCATCGAAGGCCTGATGTACCGCCACTGGGACCACTTCGTGGAAAACATCCCGCATACCTATTATGCCAAGTTTGACGGCAAGACCCTCGGCGAAGGCGTCGATATCCTCGACGGCGCACCGTTTGAACTGCCTACCGAACCCTTCGGCGGCCTCGAGCAGCTCGACTTCAATCCCACCGGCAACCAACTCGTCTACTCCTGCCGCAAACTCACCGGCCGCGAATACGCCTTCTCCACGAATACGGACATCTATGTCTATAATATGGATGAACAGCCCGGCGTCGGCCATCCGCAGTACAATGCCTCGGCCGGCATGATGGGTTACGACACGGAACCCGTGTGGTCGCCCGACGGAACGACCCTCGCCTGGCTGAGCATGGAACGCGACGGCTACGAAGCCGACAAGGTGCGTCTGTTCATCTCTCCGATCGTCAGCGGCGAGCGCATCGAACTGTCGAAGAACTTCAAGTACAACGTCGGCTCGCCGGTGTGGTCGCCTGACTCGAAGGAGATCTATTTCAGCGCCGAAGTGGAAGGCGTCAAGGAAATCTGGAAGACAGACCTGCAGGGCAATTTCACCCGCGTGACGCCCCAGCACGAATGGGCTGACTTCGGCACCCCGATCCTCGTGGGCGACCGCATCATCACCACGCAGACCACGATGCTGCATCCGGCCGAGATCGTTTCGATCTCGATGGCCAACGGCACCTGGACGCAGCTCTCCCACGAGAACGACGAGATTTTCGCCAAACTCGAGACCCCGACGATCGAAGAACGCTGGATTCCGACCACCGACGGCAAGAAAATGCTGACCTGGGTGGTCTATCCGCCGAAGTTCGACGCTTCGAAGCAGTATCCCGCCATCCTGATGTGCCTCGGCGGCCCGCAGGGCGCCATCACGCAGGGGTGGTCAACCCGCTGGAACTACCGTCTGATGGCCTCGCAGGGCTACATCACGGTGCTGCCCAACCGCCGCGGTACGACGGCTTTCGGCCAGGAGTGGTGCGAGCAGATTTCCGGCGACTACATCGGCCAGAACATGAAGGACTACTTCGCGGCGGCCGACGCGTTGCTGGCGGAGCCGTACGTCGGCAAGATGGCGGCTGCGGGCGCCAGCTACGGCGGCTACTCCGTGTACTACCTGGCGGGCATCCACCAGGGCCGCTTCTCGGCCTTCATCGCCCACGCCGGCATCTTCAACCAGGAATCGATGTATATGTCGACCGAAGAGCTGTGGTTCCCCGACTGGGACAACGGCGGCTGCAAGACCCCCGGCGTCTATATGGCCGGCTCCCCGTGGAGCAAGACCCCGGCGACCGTGCGTCACTACGCCAACTCGCCGCATAAGCTCGTCCAGAACTGGGATACCCCGATCCTGGTGACCCACGGCGAACTTGACTACCGCGTCCCCGTGGAGCAGGGCATGTCGGCGTTCAACGCCGCCCAGATGATGGGCGTCCCGTCGAAGATGATCCTCTTCCCCGACGAGAACCACTGGATCCTCAAACCCCAGAACTCCGTCCACTGGAACCGCGAATTCTTCGCCTGGCTCGACAAGTACTGCAAGTAACGGCGTCGCCTGGCTGCCGCCAGTTGGCCCTGCCAGTTAGCTCGCCCGCTCGGCCTGTCCGCCCACCCGCCCGGGTTTCCATGCCCGGGCTTCCCCGTCTGGGCCGCCCGCTCGCTTGCTCGGCCTGCCCGCCCGCTCGTCTTGCCTGCCTGCCCGGTCTGACGGCCGCCCGCCAAACAGCCGCAAACCCATCGGCCCCACACGCTCTGTGGGGCCGATTTCGTTGCGCCAAGGCCCGATTTCGGCCCTTGGCGCAAAGAGACCTGTCCCTTAGCCATCTCAAACGGGTTTCTTTTTGCGGCTGTTTGGCGAGATAGAGGGGAAATTATGAAAAAAAGAAAAGAGTTCGTAGAACTACTAATATTATTCTTAGATTTAAGAAAAGTTTTCTATCTTTGTCCTGAAATAAGATAAATCAGGAGCAAATGAAGAAATTATCGGTCAAGGAGGAAGTCATTCTGCAGTTGTTATGGGCGCATGGGGATATGTTCATCCAGGACCTCCTGCAATACTACCCCGATCCCAAACCCCACCACAACACGCTTGCGACGCAGCTGGGCATCCTGGAAGACAAGGGATACGTGGCCCGCAAGAAATATGCGAACGCCTATCGCTACCGAGCCGTGATGTGTGAACACGACATCGCCGACAAGGCCATCTCCGATGTGGTCGATAAATTTTACGGCAGTTCCTACACGCAGATGGTCTCTCGGTTCGTGAAAGAAGAAAAGATGGACTTGGCGGAACTTAAGGCTCTCATCGCCGAAATCGAAAACACCAAGTAATGACTATCTTTCTTATCTATCTGATTAGAAGCGCGTTGTGCCTGATGGTCTTCTACGCCTTCTTCCTGTTGGTGACGCGGCGCAGCACGCATTTCCGCTTCAATCGCGCTGTACTGCTTTTGGGCACAGTCCTTTGCCTCGTGCTTCCACTGCTACCTATGCACACGGCGGGTCCGACGCTGCTGGACACCCTTCCAGCAACGTCAGGCGAGGTTGTTGCAGAGGCAGCGACAGAAGCATCCACACCGTTATGGCCGGTTTGGGCCACCTGCATCTGGCTGGCCGGAGTGCTTGCTGTCCTCACCGTCAATACCGTATCCTACATTCGGATGATCCGTCTTTTTCGGAGCACGCCCTTCGTTGTGCAGGACGGTTGCCGGCTGTATCTGCTGGATTGCGAAGTCTCCTCCTTCAGCTGGATGCACCGTATCGTGATGAGCCGCAGCGACTATGTGTCATATCCGGCAATGTTCTTCCACGAACGCGCACACGTCGCCTGCGGACACTCGTGGGATCTTCTTTTCTATACGCTTTTGACGGCTTTCCAGTGGTTCAATCCGCTGGTGTGGGTCTGCCGGAGCGAGCTTCAACTGTTGCACGAATACGAAGCGGACGCTGTCGTCCTCGGACAGGGCATCGACGGCATTCAATACCAGAAACTCCTGATCCGCAAGGCAGTGGGAGAATCGCAGTTCCTGCAGGCCAATGGTTTTAACCACGCGCAGCTGAAACTGCGTCTCGCACAGTTGCGCCGCCCTTTGCAGCACGGGTGGCGGCGTGCCGTCCTGTTGCTGGCACTACCCTTGTTGGCCGGCATCTCTCTGCTGACGGCTGAACCCGTACGCCCCGTCCGTTTTGCCAACGGAGCACAATTTGTCAACTGGTTGTATGAAGAAATCCACTACCCGCGTTCCTGCCGTAAAGCGGGAGTGGAAGGCCGCATCCTCCTCGATTTCAAACTGGACACCGAAGGCAATATGAACGATATCAAGCTACTCGGCACCTTGCATCCGGACCTGGACGCGGAAATCCTGCGCGTTGCCCGCAAAGCGCCCGGATGGATTCCGCTCGAAAAAGACGGCAAACCTGTGGAAGTTACCTTTATCTGCTCCCTCGATTTAAAACCCCATCGCAATGAAAAACCGTAAGTTATTATTCTGTATGACTATTTGCTTCCTGGCCCTGACGCATCTTGCCTTTACCGCAGAGGCGCAGAATGTCCGGTGCAGTTACGAGTACTTCTACAAAAAGGACCCGGCCAAAGGATTCTATAAAGTACCGGATATGCGACTCGATCACTATAATGGAAAGTCCGCCTGGTACAGCGAAACGACCTTTCTTGGCGACTCCCTGAAAAGGATAGCCTTCGATGAAACAGGACACATCGCCGACCAGGAAGCCTACTCCCAGATAACACGGAACCAGCCCAAACTCTTCGAAGCCACCACCATCGACTTTCAAGCACAATCCTTCCTGCAACACTACCAGGACGCCTTGATCCGTCTGAACGGCAAGGGAGAACTCACCCTGCCGGAATGGGTGCTCTCAAATGAGGAGAAGGAGATCGAAGGTTATCACTGTCATAAAGCTACTGCCCGCTATCTGGGACGGGACTGGACGGTCTGGTACACGGAAGAAATCCCGATCAACATCGGACCCTGGCTGCTTTGGGGTGCACCGGGCCTGATTGTGGAGGCGCGGGATGCCGACAATTGTTTCGTGTTCAAGTTCACAGGCATCGATGCGTTGACGGATGGTTTCCGATTCGACCTGCTGCGGGATTTCAACCAAAAACCGCACGTCACAAAAAGAGAGGGAAACTATACGACAGATGAACTCCGGAAAATTGAAAGCACTTACACGAAACTCCGGAGCGATGTGAATTTCTTTGATGAAGCCCACCACATCAAAGGATCCCGGCTGACCGATGCCAACGGAAAGGAACTCGACAGGGCCGCCTATTTCAAATACATCCCGCTGATTCCTGCTGAGTACTGGAAAAACAGCAAATAGCGATGCGCTCACGGATTCTTTCGCTTCTGGTGGCCCTGCTGGTCAGCGGTTCCATAGCCGTCGCCCAGACGACCGTGTCGGGCATCGTGCGTGAAAAAAACACGAAGGAACCCGTGGCCGGGGCGTTCGTACTGGGCTTGTCCGCTTCGCAGCAGAAGGCCTTCGCCTACAGCGACGGGGAGGGCAGGTTTGTGCTGAAGGTGCCGGAAGGGGTGCTGCTCGACGAGCTCCGCGTATCGATGATGGGGTTTTCCACGACGAAAATGGCCTTGGCATCAGGAACAGCCGCAGGGATCGTAGTGGAACTCACGGAGCAGCGGACGGAATTGCGTGCGGCGAAGGTGACGGCAGGAGTCGTGGAACAAAAAGGGGACACGCTGTCCTATACCGCCGGGGCTTTTAAGGACGGCACCGAGCGTTCGGTAGGCGACCTGCTTGAGAAACTGCCCGGTATCACGGTCACTTCCTCGGGCGGCATCCAGCACAACGGCAAGGCCATCGGCAAGCTCTATGTGGAAGGAATGGACCTGATGGGCGCCCGCTACGGCACGGTGACCAACAATCTCTCGGCCGACGCCATCGCCCGGGTGGAAGTTTATCAGAACCATCAGCCCGTGCGTGCGCTGCAGGATATCTCGCTCACAGACCGCAGCGCCATCAACATCATCCTGAAGGAGAGCGCGCGGAGCACCTGGATGTTCTCGGGCGATGCAGCGCTCGGCCTGCCGCCGTTCCCGCTTTTCGAGGCGCGGGCAATGCTCTCCAACTTCGGCAAGAAACGCCAGAGCCTGTTTCTCGTCAAGGGAAACAACGATGGCGGAGACATTTTGCAGGAATTGCAGCACCAGTCCATTCTCGGACGCGGTCCCGGCGCTTATCTGATCACTCCCGGAGAAGTTGACAGCGACTTCCGTTCCCGCCTGAACCCGGGCCGGAGCTATCTCTCGCTGCCCAAAGAATACTGGTACGACAATCTGTCCGGCCTTGGCTCCTTCAATCACCTGGTGAAGTTGGGAGAAACGCGGCAGCTGCGCCTTGCGTTGCAGACTGCTGGAGAACGCTACAACGAAACCTTCGAGAGCCGCGAGGAAATCCGCTTTGCCGATGGCACCTCGCTTGAAATCGAGGAAAACCGTACGATGACCGACCGGCGCGGCTATTTCTCGGGGACGGTGGCTTACGAGGACAACAATGCGACGCGCTATATCAGCAATGAATTCTCAACAGCGGGCCAGCTGCGGGGCAATGAATCGACCCTGCAGGGAGGCCGCAACCAATATGACCAGCGTTACGACCTGCCCTCGTTCAAAGCCGACAATCTGATGAAGCTGGTGTTGCGCCGGAGCTCCGGACGCGCGTTGGAACTGACCAGTGACAGCAAATATCGTCGCTCCAACCATACAGCACGGTATGTAACCGATGGACGGGAATATGGCCAACATCTGTTCGGACAGGATTTTTCGACCTACCTTCATACTTCGCAGAACTGGAGCGCCGGTCGGCACCGCATCAGCCTCTCAGGAGGGGTCTCTTTGGAGTATATAGATCGTCGGGCGGAAGCAGAAGGTGTGACCTTCGAGGGCATCAAGACAACCGGCTTGCTGTCCGTGCTGGCGTTGCGTCCCACTGTTCGCTTTTCGGATGCCATTTCTCTTGGCGGAGCCCGGCTCACCCTTGCGCTGCCCGTCACGTTGCACGAACTCATTGTCCGGGGGAACGATCATCTGCTCTATCCTACGTTCACACCCTCGGCCTCGCTACAGTGGAAGCTGTCGAGGCGGCTTGAACTTTCAGCAGCATCGTCATACGCGCTGACCCGATCCGACACCGAATCGTTGCTCGACGCAGCGGTGATGCAGTCCTGGCGTACGTTGGCCGTCAGCGACAGCCTTCGCCGCAGCACCCGTTGGAACTCCCAGGCGACGCTCCGCTGGAGCGATCTGCCCGCGATGTTCTTCGCTTCGCTGTCCGGCTCCTGGTCGATGGGCGGATCCAACCGCGCCTCGTCCAGCATTTGGCTGGATAATCTGACCTATCAATACCACCTTCCGCTTTCTACCGCCACTTCCGGCTGGAGCGTGAACGGCTCCATCAAAAAATACTTCGGCCTTCGGGCTTTTGTCGTGGAATTGGAGGGTGGCTGGATGGAAAATGAAATGCAGGAGTATCTGCAAGGCGTGCCGGTCAACTATCTCACGGCCCGGCTGCATACGCAACTCAACCTCGCGAGCAATCCTGTCTGGTGGTTCTCTACGAATGTGACCGGCATCTACGACCGTGATTTCGTCACAGGATCGTCGAAGCAACAGACGCAGATGGTTCAACTCGAAGGTACGATTCGGTTTAAGCCTGTCAAGCCGTTCGCCATCGACGCCACCGGGCATTGGCTTCGGAGCGAGATTCCCGGGGTGACCATTTCCAACACGCCGCTCTTGAAGATAGCGGCCTCCTGGTCGCTGAAAAACGCCACGCTCTTCGTCGAGTGCCGCAACCTCCTCGACGCCAAGGAATACCGCCGCGAGAGCGTTTCGGCCTACCGAACTGTGTCTTCTGTCACGCAACTCACCGGCAGGCAATTCCTGCTTGGCATCCGTATGTTGCGCTGACAGGTCATTTTCTCCCGCAAAATATCGTTCGAGCTCATTTGCGCCAAGGCCCGATTTCGGCCCTTGGCGCAAGATCATCCGCCGCAGACGCTCATCGGCCGCAGGTTGCTTTGCGCCTATTTGGCGAAAATTACTTATTTTTGAATAATTAATGGATAAATCCGATTCGCTATGACTGTTCTCATCATCATCGCTGCGCTTTGTGCCATTATGGGCTTTGTCGTTCTTATGGGCAAAGGAGACAAACTGATTGCCGGATATAATACGGCCTCCGAAAAAGAGAAGGAAAAATACAATATCCACAGGCTCCGGTTTGTCGTGGGCGTGGTTCTGCTGGCTGTCGCCTTCCTGATGCCGCTTCTCCTGCTGAAGGTCGGAAACGTTTTCAAGGGTCTGTTTTCCGGTATTGTGGTCATTCTCAGCATCGCAGCTGTGATTCTCGCCAACACGTGGGCGAAGAAAAAATAGTCAATGCCGGACATAGGTCCGGATTTCTCCTTCGGGAAGCCGGACGAGCGTTGCCAATTGCCGGAAGGTCATCCGGTATTGCCGCCGAAGTTGCTGGGCGAGCATAATCCGTTTCGTCGTATCCAACCGACGGGGATCGCGTGTACCAAACAGTTGCTTGCACACATCGCCGCATAGCTTGCGGGCTTCCAGATCCTCCATCATCACACCTCGATACTCGGCCATCTTCCGCAACATTTCTTCTTCTCTTTTCCGGGGGCTTGAAAGAAAGACCCGGTATCGGTTATGTGTCTGGTAGATACTTTCAAACCGGGCGATGTCGATGTAATTGGTTGGCAGGATGAACCCGTTGCAGACCAGCCAGTCGTCAGGAACCGTAAGCATACGGGAATGCAACAACTGCCTTTTTGTCAATGAGTCCTGGTCTCCGAACCGCTCGGGCTGTCGAATCTCCCCATTTTCGTCGAAGTACCAGACGGGCGTGTAATACTGATTGCGGAAATACAGGGAACCGGTTCCCCAGCGATAGTCGTGGTACATCACCGGCTTGCCGTCTTTCGTCGGCTGGATGATGGTATAGACGGCTACGTTGCGAAGATAATCTTCATCATCTCCGATGGGGTACAGCTCACAGTGAAGGTAAAGATCGGCGCCTTTTTTTCGGGTCGCGGCGGCATAATGCCGATAGAGGCGTTCGAACAGTTCTTTGAAAGCGGCGCAATCCGCTTCGGTTCCCCATAGAAGGATGTGCGGATGGCTGTCTTCGATGGAATACGATACAACGATTACCCCCGGACAGTTTGCGGCGCACACGCCGATCAGGTTGAAAGCAGCATAATAATCACCATCGCAGACAACGAAGTTGCGGGCGTCGGCGCCGTTGGCGCAAATATGGAAGAATTGTTTGGAATGCATCGTTTTTCGCTCACGCCTCATTCTCTCGCCACCTTTCACGATGACAGCAGAAGATTTGTCTGGTGTAAAAGTGGTCTTTTTTCGGCAATCTGCCAAAGAAATCTTTCGAAAATAGCGTTTTCGCCAAATAGGCGCAAAGCAATCCCTGTCAGACGAGGATAGAGAGCGGGTTCCCTTGCGCCAGGGGCCGATATCGGGCCTTGGCGCAAAGAAAACGGCCCCACAGAGCGTGTGGGGCCGATGGGCTTGCGGCTGTTTGGCGGAATAGATGCCCGGTCAGGCCGGGCATGACGAAACAGATCGAAGCCGGGCATGACAAACGGTGTCACCCCCGGTTAAAGCCGGGGGGCTTTTAGCAGAGCTTCAGGAAGACTTCCATGGCCTGGTATTCGGCCATGCCGAGTTCGTCGTAGAGGCGGGCGGTGTTCTGCGTGCGCTCTTCGGCGCGCTGCCAGAACTCGCGCGGGTCTTCGCCCGGGAACGGGACGATGTCTTTCTGCGAGAGGTGGCGGAAGATGGCGTGGCGCTTCTTGATGACTTCGTCGGGGCTGAGCGGCACGGCCATGTCCACACGGCCGAGCTCCCATTCCATCCAGGCACCGCGGTAGAGCCAGATGTGGGTGTCGGCGATCCACGGGCAGCCTTCTTCGCGCAATTGCTCTACGGCTTCGAGCGCCGCCTCGGTGCAGACGCGGTGCGTGCCGTGCGGGTCGGCCAGGTCGCCGGCCATGAAGATCATATGCGGCTTCAGGTCGGTGATGAGTTTCTTGATGATGTCCACGTCGGCCTGTGTGCGCGGATTTTTCTTGATGCCGCCCGACTCGTAGAACGGCAGGTTGAGGAAGTGGGCGTTGGTGTTGTCGTTCAGTCCGAAGGAGCGCACGGCGCCGCGGGCTTCGCTGCGGCGGATGGCACCTTTGATTTCCAGCAGTTTGCGGGGCTCTGGTTCACCGGGAACCTTGCTGTCGATCAGCGCCTTGACTTCAGCGAACTTGTCGGCGAAGCCCAGCTGGTACGCGCAGTCCATATGCTGGAGCACCACATCGTCGTGGACGGCCACGTTGCCGGACGTCTCATAGGCCACGTGCACGTTGTGTCCCTGGCTGGCCAGGCGGATGAAGGTGCCGCCCATCGAGATTACGTCGTCGTCGGGGTGCGGCGAGAAGATGAGCACGGTCTTCGGGAACGGCTTGGCAGCCACGGGACGCGTGGAGTCGTCGGCATCGGGTTTGCCGCCCGGCCAGCCGGTGATGGTATGCTGGAGGTCGTTGAACACCTCGATGTTGATTTTGTCGTAGGGACCGAATTTCTCGAGCAGTTCGCCCAGCGAGTTCTCGAGATAATCTTTCTCCGTCAGTTTGAGGATCGGTTTGTGGACGGTCTGGCAGAGCCATACCACCGCGCCGCGAACATATTTGCGCGTCCAGTCGCACGGACCGATAAGCCACGGTGCGACAACACGGGTGAGCTGGGCGGCGGCGTTCTGGTCCACGTAGAAGCTGATGTCGTCGTGTAGCTGCAGGAAGGACGCCGGGCAGGCCGGGGTCGGCGTGCCTTCGGCGACGGCTTTGACGGCGGCGGCCTTGTCTTCGCCCCAGGCCATCAGGATAATCTTCTTGGCGGACATCATCGTGCTGATACCGATGGTCAGGGCCATCGTCGGCGTGGAGGCCAGGTCGCCGTTGAAGAAACGGGCCTGCCGCTTGCGGGAAGGATAGGAAAGACGCACGGCGCGGGTCCGGCTCTTGGGTGTGGTGCCGGCTTCGTTGAAACCGACCTGTCCCTGCTCGCCGATGCCGATCACCAGCAGGTCAAGATCGCGGGCGATTTTGTCGAAATCCGTATTGTACTGCGATACGCTGTCCTGCGGGATGCTGCCGTCGGGGATATGGATGTTCTCCTCCAGGATGTCCACCTTGTCGAGCAGTGCCTCGTGCAGCTGGAAGTTGCGGCTCTGGCGTTCTTCCCGCGTGGAGGGATAGTATTCGTCGATGGAGACGACCTCGACGTTCCTGAAGGAGACTTCGCCGGCCTGGTAACGGCGGGCCAGTTCGTTGTAGAGCGGCGCCGGGGTTGAGCCGGTGGTCAGTCCGAGGCGGAACAGACGGCCCTCCGTATGCTTGATCGCGTCCACGATGATGTCGGCAACGGCATCCGAGGCCGGAGCGGCATCTTCGAAGATGTGGGTCCAGACTTTTTCGTACGAATGAAGGATTCCTTTCGGGAGGTCTTTCTCGATGAGGCCGCCATCATAGGGCAGCGTAAAATGCTCGCGTTTCATATCCTTGGTTTTTATCTGTACAAAGATATGGGTTTTGCCGCAAAAGTGTTTTCACAACAAATGGTGGTTCCATTATTTTTTCTTAATTTTACAAATTGTACATCAAATCACTCATCGATATGTTCGACAAACAAGTCTATATTTCCCGCCGGAAACGCCTGCTGGAGCAGGTGCGCGAAGGCGTGATCCTGTTGCTGGGCAACAGCGAGGCCAGCTGCAATTATCCTGACAATCAGTATCAGTTCCGGCAGGACAGCTCGTTCCTGTATTTCTTCGGACTCGACAAACCCGACCTGGCCGCGGTCATCGACGCGGAAAGCGGCGAAGAATGGATCTTCGGCGACGACGTCGACATCGACGACATCATCTGGATGGGTCCCCAGCCGCTGATTGCCGACCAGGCCGCGACGGTGGGCGTGGCGAAGACCGCCCCGTTCGACCGCCTGGCCGACTGCCTCAAGGCAGCGCAGGACAAAGGCCGCAAGATCCACTATCTGCCGCCGTACCGCAACCACAACAAGATCCTGCTGCACAAACTGCTCGGCATCGGCTTCGACGAAATGAAAGCCGGCGCCAGCGTCGACCTGATCAAGGCCGTGGTGGCGCTCCGCCTCATCAAGGAACCCTGCGAGATCGAAGAGATCGACAAGGCCTGCAACCTGGGCTACGCGATGCATTACGCCGCGATGAAGATGCTCCGCGTCGGCATGGTGGAGCAGGAACTGGTGGGCGTGATGGAAGGCGTCGTCAAGGGCGCCGGCCCGATGATTTCGTTCCCGACCATCCTCTCCCAGCGCGGCGAGACGCTCCATAACCACAACCACGCAGCCGTTCTGACCGAAGGCCAGCTCTGCGTGATCGACGCCGGTGCGGAAGTGCCGTCGCACTACTGCTCCGACAATACCCGCACCCTCCCCACGGGCGGCAAGTTCACCCAGAAGCAGAAAGATATCTATGAGATCGTCCTGACGGCCAACGACTATGCGCGCGAGGCCGCCCGGCCGGGCGTGACCTACCGCGACGTGCATCTGGGCGCTTCGAAGATCATCGTTCAGGGTCTCAAGAATCTCGGCCTCGTCCGCGGCGACGTCGATGAAATGGTGGCCGCCGGCGTGCAGGGTCTCTTCATGCCGCACGGCCTGGGCCATAATATGGGCCTTGACGTCCACGATATGGAAGACCTCGGCGAGAACTATGTGGGCTACGATCCCGACCAGACCCGAGCCAAACAGCTCGGCCTCGGTTCGCTCCGAATGGCCCGCAAGCTGGTCCCCGGCCACGTGATCACCGACGAGCCGGGCATCTACTTCATTCCGGCCCTCATCGAGAAATGGAAGAGCGAAGGACACAACGCCCAGTTCGTGAACTTCGACAAACTCGAAAGCTACTACGACTTCGGCGGCATCCGCCTCGAAGACGACCTGCTCATCATCCCGACGGGCGCACGCATCCTCGGGGCGAAACGTCTCCCGATCACCGTGGAAGAAATCGAAAATACAATGTATACCGACTGATATGAAAAAGACCCTCATTACCCTTATTTGGATCATCAGCGTCATGCCCGGCCTGACCGGGTATCTCGCCGGCGCCCAGGCCGTCGGCCAGGCCGAACTCCAGGAAATCCGTGGCAGTTTCGTAAAGGATGCCTCCACGAAAGCCGTCCAGAACGCCCTGACCCGCGAAAAGAACATCAAGGCGTTTACCTATAATTTCGACAAGGTCGGCACCATCGACCACTTCTTCAAGTATCGCTGCGACGTGAGCGGCATCACCAACCAGCTGAGCTCCGGCCGCTGCTGGATGTTCACCTCGATGAACGTGCTCC
>JAEEGH010021240.1_pt1 | contig 13426 bp, 15 predicted proteins | sample 9134181 | NCBI WGS metagenome assembly JAEEGH01 (sample SAMN16246544, study PRJNA631951) | gut metagenome | biome: gut microbiome; feature: rumen; material: DP-attached | host: Bos | place: Iran: Karaj | collected 2018-10
CCCCAACACCCCCTTTCCAAAAATTAAGGAATGCTATTGAACCGCTCTCGGGGGGAATTAGGGGGCAAACCTTTTGCTCAACATTGCAGTTGTCCCTCCGTTTTAAGATGCTCACATCATCGGTAAAAGGCGGCTTTTCGGGAACTTCTTTTGTGTGGGAAAAATATTGCTTCAGTCGCACAGGCACCGCTAGTGCCTGCGCTCCATCAGCAAGGCGGCAACGTCCGTGTTGCCGCCTCTTACAGTGATACATTTATTCTCCACTCAGAAAACGCTCCTACAAATGTCGCTCTGGTCGCGCGTCCGTGCGCTCCCGCCGCTCAGCGTGCCGATGAATCTTCCAGCTCCAGAAGCAGACTTGCCAAAAGTTATGGCCGCTTCGCGCCCTTGAGTTTGAAGCAAGACTGCTTCTTCCGAATGCCTTTTTCCAAGATGACAATTTCTCTTCCAGGTCCGCCTACGGCGGACAACGTGATGATCTTCCACCTGAAAGCTTCATCTTCCAGACTCCGCTCAGACAGCTTTCAAAAGTTTGCGCCTGCTACGCAGACGCTTGAGTTTGAAAAGCCGTCTTCGCTCCGAACTAATTCTGAGTTATGTCGCCGCTGTCGCGGCGACGCGATGATTTTCAAAACGTGCGGGGGGAGCGCGCGCAGCGGTTGAAAAATCAACTTCAAAAATTTAATCTGCTGCAATTAATTACAAAGTGCACATATGTAGTGCATATTCCTATTTTATGTTTATGTATATATAACATATAAAATTTATTTTAATTTCTTTAGAAAATGTGCTCTAAGAGAACTTATAAAAAAATATATAACTCAAAACAATTCAAATGTTATTGAAAATAAATCAATAACAATAAAAAGACAGTGCGTATTTGTAATAATTCCAACTTAGACATGCTCTTTAGAACGTGTTTATATGCACTTTTCAAAAAGCTTCTTTTCGACACCGCTTTATATTCAGAGCGTATACAAGGCGCAAGCCGCACTTGGGGGCACGGGGGAAATGGTTAATACCACAATTTTGCATAAATCTTAGCTACTTCAGAATAATACAAACGAGTAATTTCATCTCCAAAACTATGATCAAAAAATAATTCTCTTGCTAAAGGCCTATCTATTTTTTCAGGTATATTAAACTTTTTTGCGATTTGTCTTACATAATTTATATCTTCGCTCATTAAACAAATATGTGGAGCTTCCATTTTTTTCTTATCAAAAATTAAGCCAACTACATAAAACTTTCCGTCTGTTATAATAACATCACAATTCTTTGTTGCTTGTTCTAGATTTATATGAACCTTTTTATCAAAATAAATCTTTTCGCCAACCGTACAGTCTCTAACAATTTGCAAAGAAAATCTGGAATCTGTAATTATTTTTTTTCCGTACTCAAGTGCCATCTGTCTTACAAAAGGAATCTCAGTTCTTATTCCAATATAAGTGACTTCTGCAGAGTGTTTCTTATCTTTTAATATTTTTATTCCAGCTATCCTGTGAGAACCATCAGTTATAATTAAGTCAGAGGATTTTATTTTACTTCGTATTTTATCCCAGTCAGATTTGTAATATGTATTATTATAATCTGTTATTAACATCCATTAATCTCCAAACCAGTTAATTTCCAGACAAACCTTGAAATCTTTTTCCTGCATCCTGATTAAATCTTCGAGACTATAAATCCAATCATCAACAAATACTGTATGCATGAAATAATGGAACTTTATTTTCTGTTGTTCTTCTGTAAGATTTGGTCTAAAAACTTCAAAATTCCAATTAAGCTTTTCATCTTCATGAATTCCATCTCTTATTTCAGAATCGTTTTCATCTAAGCTTAAGGTCCAGAAATGAAAAGCTGCACGTCTACTCAATTCTTTTTGTAGCTCAAGTGTCGCAATATCATTTGCTTCAGAGCCATGATATTCAATTTGCCCTTCGATAGAATAATATTTAAATTTTGGATCAGTTTTTGATAATATATCGAAAGCACTTTTCAGTTCAGTTAGTTCCTTTTTCAACTCATCAGTATATTTCCAAAGCCACTTGTTTACTTCCAAAATCTGTTTAATATTATCTTTGGTCCATTCAAAACTTTCGTTAAGTGCCATACATCTATCCTGAAGCATATTATAAACAAAATCTGAATCAGCATTATGATAAGGATAGCAACTAGAAAAGGCACATAGTTCATTCACATCATAATTAAGTATTACTTTAACAACAGGTATAAAATCATTTACTGTAAGCTCTATTACATCTTTTTTACCGAAAGTCTTATTGTATTTTAAGAAATGAGAGAAGAAACTGCAAAACTCGATGTTCTGTTCATTAGGAAGATTCATGTGCCAACAGCGGGATTCCTTTTGATTTAAGCGACTTTTTGAAAGAGGCATAAAATCACCTGTGAGAGAATCAAAAACAAGCTGCCATGTTTCAATTTCTTCTTCACTATACCAGGAAATGTGAGTCCATTTATCTATAATAGCTTTCTGTTTTTTTGTTGGATTTTCTATATTATCCAATTTTTCTACAATTTCTTTTTCAAAATCAAATTTGCCTATCACCTTAAAACCATGAAGAAAAGCCATGCCATTTTTTTCTAATTTCGAAAAGAGTTCATATGTAGATTTTATTTCTTCAATCATTATTTCTTGCAATTTTTCAACATCAGAATTGAGATCCTTAATTTTTTGAATATCTTCGTATTTCCATTCATAAGTATTATCAAGGCGTACTTTTCTATTGATATATTTCAATTCCCGTTTGTCTATGTAAGTTAGATTATACATATTGGTCCTCCTTCAAGTAATTTCAATCATAATTATACGGCTATTGCTCTATCATTTGATGATATTGGACAAGTAATATTTTTCACCAGGTTTTCGTAAGCTTAATTCGTCTAATGTTTCATGCATCTCATTAATGGCAGATCTGTAGTAATCTATTACAATATTCTTTTCTTTACACCAGGCTTTAATTAATTCATATTCTTTATATGTCATTTTTTGAAAAGTCCAAGGTTTTGGTAGAGTAGCTTCTATCAGTGTAAAATAATCTTCTCCTTCAAATTGTGGTAATTCAAATAAGAATTTATATTTATTACCTTTCATTACATAAACCTGAGTTGTCCATTTATCTATAACTTCCATATCTATCATTTTGTTTTTAGGACTAAACTTTTTCTTATTAAGGGTGTAAACCATACCAACTTTTTTCGGCAGAAGAAATCTATATCCATCTTTTTCCCATTCAAGGTTTAATTCTTCTTGTGTATATGGTATTCCTTCCTTTTTAGAAGGAAATTCCCAGGTGTCACAATCTTTTGTAAATTCTTCTACAATATAATCAAAGCTTTTTTTTGAAAAACCTACTTGCCGCAGTTTTGGGATAGCAATACCGTTTATAAAATTATTTGTGCAACCTTTTATTACATTTATGATTGCTTCAAATGCATATTCTTTTCTGTAGTTTTTTAGAAATGCGCTTTCATAAATTTTTATCTTCCGAGGATGTTTAAGAAAATCTTGAACTAAATATCCCGTAGTAGTTTCACTACATTTTTGCAACAATACTCTTATTTGCTCATATAACCATGGCGTCCGGATAAAAGAGAAACAAGTTTGAATATTTCCGTTCTCTCTGTAATAATCCGGAGTATGTTTGTATTTATCATCTCTAAATTCTTTATCTGTATAATCTGCAAACATTCCATCTGAATATACAGCTTTTGCAAAATATCTTTTCTTATCAGCTCTCATTATCCGGTCAATAGCTTCAAGACTACGAAATCCATAACCCCATAATCCCAGGAATTCTGCAAATTCATTAAAACCTGCATAGTAATAACTTTGAAAAGTAGAATCATTTTTAAGACCACAACAAATTAGAATATCTCCGGCAAAATCATTACTGTCCTTAAGCCTTTTTATTCCATCTTCTGGAGCAAAACATGGAATACCATTAAAGTCCTGTACTATAGAGTCTGATTCAATTCTATTAAATAATTCAAGAAAATCTTCTTTGTTCTTAAAAAATCGTTTCTTTGCAAACATAATAGACCTCTCAATCATCCGGCATTTCCGGATTCTTCGGATGAAAATGTTTTTTATGCTTTATATTGCAATTGAAGGTTTCAAAGTCTTCAAAACATATTCCTTTATCCTTGTTATCATGCTGGAACCAGCCAGCAGTCAAATCCATTCGTACAGCAACCATTCGGTCACAATGATATTCAGCAGTTAAAGCTGCAAAATCCCTAAACAGATTCCAAGGATGATCATATAAATATCTGATTTTATAAGTCTGTTCATATGCTGTTTTATTCTCTGTATCCCAATGCTGCTCAGAAAAAATAAGCTCCATAACACAAGTCAAATCATGCCAGGGCTTTCCGTCTTCATAATCATAACAGATAATTGACTGCAAACTTTCCTGCATATTAAAGGTGATAATATCCTGTGTTTCGTCATCAAGAGGAATGCCCGTCATTTTAATACCGAAGTTATTACGAATCTTATGGTATTTTTCGTGTAAGTTTTCCTGATAAATAGTTTTCTTACCCATAAAACAGCCTCCTTGCAGTTATTTACAGATAAATTATAAACAATTACCTATGGCAAACGCTGATAGACTAAAACTTTTTTACAAGAAATTTTATGAATTGATAAAGCGAAATAAATAAAACTATTCCAATCAAAACAAAAAGAATTATTCCATGAATCTTATAGAATGGACTTATAACATGTTCCATTACTTTTTCATTTATCAGAATTGGAGTAATCTGAATTAAGAAAAAGATATAGCACCAAACAACACCGATTATTATGTATGAATTAATCCATTTTAATTTTGTCTTTAAGAGTAATAAAAGAACTAAAACTAAATATTGGCTATATAAAAGAAAAAATGTCATATAAACCTCCTGAAGATTTCATATGACATTTTATAATGTGTAGTCTCTCAAAAGATGATAGAAACCAAAACAAATTATAGAATTAATTGTTGAAATCCTATGATATTAAAGAAAATCATTTATTTCCAAATAAAAAATCCATAACAGGCTCATAAAATAATTTCTGATCACTTCCAGGTTTTGAGAAGTGCCAACAATCTATTAATTTGATATTTTTGCCATTATCAAGTTTATAGTTCCAAAATTGTGCAACATTCTGTATTTCTTTCTGGAGTTCAAAGTTTTTTGTTGGAAAGAATTTTTCTAGTTCTTTGTTTTCAATATTACCATCCCATAAATTTGCAGTAATGATAATATCCGGGTCTAATAAATTGATTTCTTCACTTATGAAATTTCTTTTATCCAATTCAGAATCTTTAAGGAATTGATTGATTAATTTAAAGTCTGCTGTTGCTCCATATTCAGAATCATTTGAATATTTTGATATATTCATAATTGCAAAACCATAATTATTGGTTTTTACCATATTTGTAAGAATATCTTTTGCTGTTGGAATTTTATCATATGAATATTGACCATTGGTCTGAATACCATAAATAATGTATAATATTCTTCTCCAATAAGAAGATGTATTGGGATTTATTCCTTTCTTAAAATTTTCAAGTTCTGTAGTAATTCTATCTCCAGTAGAATAACAAGGTGATGAATATCGTGATTCACGGGCAACAAATAATACTTTCCTTTCTGCTTTATAGTAACCAGGAAAAAAACCATCGGAATTAAAATATTCAATTGCATCGTAAAGTTTACAATCATCAGAAAACATAATTTTTGGCTTAGTTTTTATAACTGCCTTCCAATCTTCCATTAATTGTTGGAGTCTTTTTCTTTGCTTTATCTCCTTACAGTCCTTAAAATATTTCATATAAAAAATCCGTATTTAATTACTTTTCTTCAGAATTCAAATCATTCCATAAAGAAACATTTTCGAAAGTATTTTGGTAGAAGAGTTTCAATGGAATTGAATTATCAGGTGATTCAATGGCATCTTCAAAAATAATCTCTTTTTCAAGAGGTTTGAAATATGTTGAAATAAAATCTTTTGCTTCATTTTCAACCAAATTATTAATCCATTCGAATTCTTCTGTTGTATTATTAATTCTCGCAGTATCATCAATGTGATACTTTTTTGATAATTCTTCCATTTTTAAGATAGATTCTGGATCATATAAAACTTTGTCAATTTTCATTTGTCCATTCTCTGATGTATATTTTCTTATTTCGCATAAGACATCATTTGAAGCATAAGTTTTTACTTCAGGTCCTATATATTGTGGTTGCAAACCATAAATATGTAATTTGTCATCAATTAAGGAAACATTTATTTTATCTAGATCAATACCATAATTAAGCCCTTTAATATTATAGTGCGATACTAAACAAAACTGTTTACCATGACTTCCTTTTCCAATTACATTCGGTTCATCATCAAATATTTCTGTATGATAAATAGTTGATACCATATCAGTCTCAATAAGACTTAACTTAGTTATTTTAGAGAAATTTTGTACATTAAGAGATGCATGTCTTAAATTTTCGATTTCGGTACGTAAACTTGTATTTTCGGTATTTGCAAGATTTAATAACTTTTGTAACTCTTTTTTATCAGCTTCATTTGCGACTCCAGCTTTGTTTTGATAATCAATAAACTTAAAAAGGTTTGAAGAAAAACCTATCGCAAGAATAAAAACAAGTGGAGCAACAAGCCATTTCTGAATAATTTCGGCTATTCTTTCATGGCCTTTAGCTTTCAGCACAAAGTATGGTACTAAAAATACTGCTACAATTAAACAAAAAATGATTAAAGCCCAGAAAATATAAGGTATTGATTGTATATGGTACCAAAATGATGACAGATGTTCACGCATAAAAAACTCCTATAAATTTGATTAGAAATCCTTTTCTAAAATAAGTGTTATTGTTGTTTCTGTTTTTTGTTTTCCATTTTTCACAATTACAGTTTGCTGCGCAGTAATTTCATCATATACATTTTTCTTTGCTTTTCTTTTTGCATATGGGGAACCTTTATCTGATACTTTTATATTCTTATCTTCTTTACTCATCTTATATAAAGCGCGTTCACTATAAAAGTTCTTTTGTAAATCTTCAAGGAAAAGTATGAATCCTTCAAAATCATTAGAATAAACAACTTCTCCAGAATTTAAATCAGTGATCTCAACTTCAGATTGATTTTTTTTCTTATTAATTTCATGTATAAATTTTATTTTATATTCCTTTTTATCTTTGCTTGAAATTTCATTATTCTCTGTCACTTCTTTACTATAAGTTAGAAGCCAATCTGAGTTATCAGAAAAAAAGACTTGTTGATTATTTTTTACCAACTTGTCCATTGTTTGTTCTTTTGCACAGGCTGTAAATGTAAAACACAAAAGAATAATAAAAAACAAAAAGTACTTACGCATATATATTTCTCCTACAAGTATTTAAATAATTAGTATTCTATATTATACATCAGAATTAACGAAATTGTTAGAAAAAATACAAAATATTTAAACCCTGTAAGTCGGATCTAAAATTTATTGTTAATAACTGGCGATTATACATCACCAGTTATCATTACTCATTAATAAGCTTTTGTAGGTGGCACAACAGCTTCATCAGAATCTAACAGTTTCACATTTACGAAAACATTCGGTATCTGTGAAAAATTAGCTTCATAGACAGCTTTCTTACAGTAAAGATTCTGGATTCTGCATCCTAAAGCAGAGTGAAACTCAACATTACTTACAAGCTCAGAACTGTTAATAGTTAATGATTCAAAAGGGAACCTGTCAGCAAGATATCCGCGGATTTCTTTTACTGATTCAGGCAAGACAACTTCCCCAATACTTAAATTACTAATTGGATAAGGCGCTGTAAAAATATCAAAGTCAAAGACTTCTACACCTTCTTCAACAATAATCTTTTTAATGTCATGGCGACCAAAGCAGCCTTTACCGTATTTCACATCTTTTTTGATTGTTATGTTCTCTAATCCGGTGCAACCATTAAATGCATATTCTCCAATTTCTTCAATTCCTGCTGGAATCTCTGTAATTGATTTACAATAAGCAAAAGCAGAAACTCCTACTTTTTTGATAGAAGAAGGGAGTTTTACACTCTGTAATTGTTTGCAGCCAGAGAAAGCATAATTTCCGATTGAAGTAACAGACTCTGGTATAACTAGAGATTCAATTGCTGTATTTGAAAAAGCAGCTTCACCAATTGATTTAATAGAATCTGATAATTCGATTGTTTTAAGTTTAGGACAGCTTGAAAAAAGACTTTCAGGAATTGCTTTTACAGATTTCCCAATCTTTACAGATTCCAGATTCTCACATTCCGCAAAACAGCTGTCATAAGTGCTGGATTCCAGAACTGTAACAGAATCAGGGATTGTGATTTCTTTTATAGAAGAACAGCCTTTGAATGTTGCCATCTGAATACTTTTTAATGAATTGCTAAGCTTTACAGTCTTTAAGTTTACACAATTTGCAAAAGCTTGTTTTCCTAAAACCTTTACAGAATCAGGAAGTTCAATAGATTCCAGATTTTTACATCCACTAAAAGCACTGTCACCAATAGTTTCAAGTCCTTTAGATAAACGAATATTTCTAAGTTTCTTTGCCTCCTTAAATGCAAGCTTTCCAATCGTCTTTACAGAGTCTGGCATTTCAAAGCTTTCTAGCGGATAATTCTGAAAAGCACTTTCACCAATGCTAACAGTTTTCTTTCCCAAATCTACTGAAACAAGATTTATACAATTAAAAGCATTCTTTCCAATTTCTACAGGAGCATCCTGAATCTTAATTTCAAGTAATGTTTTACACTTAAAAGCAGCGGAACCAATTGTCTTTACAGAAGAGGGAATAACAATTTCTGTCAAACTACAATCAGAAAATGCTTTATTGCCGATTGTCACCAAAGATTTAGGAAGTTTTATTTCTGTCAAAGAACTACAGCCATCAAAAGCTTCCTGGTCAATAATTTTAATAGTATCAGGAAGATTTACCTCAACAAGATTTCTACAGGCTGTAAAAGCACTCTTGAAAATCTTTGTTACAGTCTTGCCTTCAATAGTTGCAGGTACTGTAATTGAAGTTAAATCTGCTTTACTTTCAGTTGTTCCGGTAATAGACATTTCTCCATTACGCAACAACCATTTCAAATTACCAGCTTCTCCTTTTACATCTGCGGCAAAAGCTGTGCATCCAATTACAAATGCAAATAAACCTAATAAAAACTTCTTCATATCGAAGCCTCCTTAATTTTTGTAGGTTTATTGTAAAACTCGATGTATGGCAAAACATGATAGACCACAATTTATTTTTTGAAAAAATGGGTGTATAATAAATTGTTAGGAGCAGAAATATGGCACAAAAACGAAAAGATATTACAAATCATAGAGCAATTGAACGTATCTTTGAGATACACGAGTTAATCTCCAATGGTAAATATCCAACAACCGGTAAACTTGCTAAACTTCTTGAATGTAGTACATCAACAATTAGCCGAGACCTTGAATTTCTTCGTGACCGTCTTTATGCTCCTTATGAATATGATACTTCAAAGCGTGGTTATTATTATACAGACCCTAACTTTCAGCTTAAATTTGAAGTTGTAAAAAAAGCAATGGATGCAGAAATAGCAGATGGGAAAAAGAGCTTTTCTGAATTCTGCAATATTTCTATGGCGGCCTTAGATAAAGCAGAAGAAATAACAAATCTTAATCTTCCAAACCAAACAGAATTTATAGCAAATCTTTCGTGTAAATTTATTGGGCGTAATTATTTTGCAGGAGGAGAAATCTGGATTGGTCTAAAGGTTTTTGATTATATTGATGTTCCATTACTCACAATCGCTTTTTTTGAAGATTATAATAATGAACAAAAAGAAATTAGTTATAAGCTTCAGGGAACAAAATTAAATTATCTTTCTGAATATGCTGCTTATGATAACGGTTACTGGCATTACATCATAGTTGACCAGAAACTTTTTGATACTAAAGTCGAAGTTGCTCGCATGGAAATAAAAAATCTTATTGAGTTTACCAGAGGAGCATTATAAATTCTGAGCTATATCGTTATTTGATAGACATTGTGTTATAAAATAGTATCTTAATGGAGGTTGAAGAGTATGGAAATTATTTCCAATTTTGTTGATTTTATAGATTTTAATTCAGAAGTTAAAGTTGGCGATTTTATTGTAAATACAACTCAGGGGCTTGGTGTATGTACTGTTATCACAGATTTATCAGTTGATAGAAAATTGATAGACAATCGTAATAAAGATTCTATTATTTTACGACCTAAAAACATTGATTCTTATTTAATCTGGGAAATATGGGATGCATTTCGTGAAAAATGTAAGTCTTCTAATATCAATTTTTCTTTAGCTTTATTCAAGCGTTTACAATTTGATTCAAAAACTTTATTTGAAAATATAAAATCAAGAAATACTTTGCGAGCTTTGGTTTTCTTTCCAACAAGTGAAGAAATTAAAGAAATAATAACAGAATCAGAAAGTGAAGCAGATGCTATTGAAGAATTATGTGCAAGACAGCCTCGCCTTATTTCACGAGATGATGCTATAGCAATCTTAAACTACAGGTGGGCTGATTGTATAAAAGAGAATATCAATAAACTTAATCAGAAATATAAAGAATCCTGTAAAGTCGTATTAAATCAATTATCTTTTTCATCCCAATAGCGATTAGTTTCAGGATTCAAAAATCCATAGTTAATATCAAATTCTCTGCAAGTTTCATTGTATCGACTTTTTTTTCCTAATTGAAAATTATCGCCAGTTTTATAATACTCATCCCAGTATCTTCTTATTCCACCAGGAAAAATTCGTGACCATAACAAATATAAGGCGCATCCAAAACATAAAGTAGCATCATTAGGAACAGAATGAGCAATTAATTCTTCATCACGCCATGTGTCAATTCTGTCAGGAAAATCTCCCTGGTAACAATTTCTGCATCTTTTACAGACCCAGGTCATAATCTTATCCCCTTAGAAAGTATAATATGTTTTTCCTCACACCAGATATTAATCATATTCAATTCTTTCTGGTCGGGAATTGTTTTTTGTTCTCCACAACAGAAATCTAAAAGAAATGTATTGTCACTTTTTTTGAGTAAAATCAGGATTTTATAAACATCTTCTTTTTTGACATAAACAGGAACAATCTGCTTTGAAAGTATTAAATCCATCCGTGCACGATTAGCTGATATTTGAAGAGCACAGTCAATTTCTAATAGATGCTCCAGTGTCTCTGGTAAATGAAAAGAGTAATCTTGAAATTGCCATTCAATGTCTTTTTCTTCATCTGTAAAGCATAATTCATCATCCATATCATTCTTCCTCCAAAGGGTTTGTATATATCTCTTTATCCGGCAGATATGAAAGTTGTATAGTATTATTTACTCCATGTGAGTTTTTGGCCGTTATTAATCTAGCATCACTTGATTTTCTATCATCCTTGATACGTTCTCTATTTAATATAAAAATCTCGTCTACAGTTCTAGGTATTACCATATTTTCTTTGAAGTCTGCAATTGAAGGTTCATCGTCTTTTTGTTTAGGTAATTCCATGAGAATTAGAATAGGTACATTTAATTCTCTAGCCGTTTCTTTATATTTTTTAAGTATTTCTTCATGAATAAAGTAAGTTTCCTCAGGTTCAACATGAACAATTTCTTCAAGATACTCATAACTATCAATAATTATGAATTCAACTCCGAGATTTTCAACCATTAATCTAGCTGTAAGTTCAAACTCTTCATACATAATATTTGGCGAGTCATTTATATAAATCTTTTGTTCAAATAATAACTCACTCTCATTCTTCATTATTTCTACATCTTTAGAGTTCAAATATCCTTCTTTGATTTTTGTTAATGAAATTTCAGTTCGTATAGAGATGAGTTTTTTACAAATATCTGCAGCTTCTCTGAAGCCACAACTAAAATATCCGACTGCTTTATTTTGCTTAATTGCAATGTTGTTTATTAACCCCATTGCAAAAGAAAATCTTCCCACCCAAGGCCGTGATGCAAGGATAATAAGATCACCTTTCCGTAAACAGAATTCATCATATCCTGTTTGCAGATATTGTTTAGAATCTTTAATATCATTGTCATAGTAATCTTCAATATCAGCTAATGTTTTTACTAATATTGAACCAATACGAGTAGAAAAGTCATGTTCCAGTTCTTCTTCAATATTTTCAATCATATAAAGAATTATAAAATAGAATGTCTATCAAATGATGGTAGAGATAAAAAATAATTAGCATGTAAAAAAAGCTTCCAAACTCTCTCCCCGTTGTTGTATTGGCAATCCCTTTGCTATAGGGGAGAGCCCTCTGTATCACCACTTCTTTTTCTCTTCGCCACGCCATTCAATTTTTACTGCCAGCCCTAGCCAAAAACGCTGTCCATTAGAACTCATTCTTTTGAATCCTTTCTCGCTCATTCTAAGACCAAGCCACTTCTGTGACATAATACGCTCATTATTTTTGTTGCACCACTTAATATAAGTCTCATACAAAACTTTAGTATGAAGGCGCCACTGTAATGCTGCATCCAGTTCAAGACAGTCATTCACAAAAGTTCCAACCGCATCCATATCCATACGATATTCTTCATTTGCCTGGCGTACAGCTTCTGGCTCTTCAAGACCTTCTTTTTTCCAAAGGGCATAGCCTTGAATCAGCCAATTCAAAATTCCAGAGTTTTCTGCAATCAATTTTTCAGTAAGCTTCTTATCTCGCTGCTCCGGAGGAATGGTAACAGTAAAAGGAATCATTTTAATACGACGCCAGATACCATTATCAGCTCCTCTGATTTTTGGTTTATGATTTGTTGCCATAAAAATCTTAAAGGTCGGCTTAAAAGAAAAATATTCGCCGTACAAAAATCGCGCTGTCAAAGAGTCCTCGCTGGTAACGCTTTTAATCAAGCTCTCACTCATAGGACTTCCTTGCTCCAGTTCACTTGTCGTAACAAGTCTTGCTCCCTTAAGACGTGCCAGGTCATTACTTTGCTCTTTATTCTTTTTAGTAAATGTTTCAATTCCTGTGCTGCAGCCATAGTCTCCGAATAATTGTAAAAGAACATTTAAGAAAGTTGATTTTCCATTTGCACCTGTTCCCCAGAGAATAAAAAGACACTGCTCACTAACATCACCCGAAAGGGCATAGCCGCAGGCCTTTTGAATAAACCTTATCAACTGAGTATCTTTATTAAAAATCTGCATCAGAAACATTTTCCAAGTAGGACAATCTGCTTCTTTGTCATAAACGAAAAGGCTCTTCTTAGTAATCAGATTTTTAATATTCGGCTCTTTCGCTTTTCCGGTTTTCAAATTCAGCGTGAGCCCCTCAACATTAAAAAGATAGATATCAGTATCAAGTTCTTTTTCAATCACCTTGATAGAAGGCT
>JAEEGH010021246.1_pt1 | contig 13423 bp, 17 predicted proteins | sample 9134181 | NCBI WGS metagenome assembly JAEEGH01 (sample SAMN16246544, study PRJNA631951) | gut metagenome | biome: gut microbiome; feature: rumen; material: DP-attached | host: Bos | place: Iran: Karaj | collected 2018-10
AAATCCATTAGCAGGGCCATCGTTAAAGGAGGTGGTTCGGAAGAACTGTTCATGAAGATGGCAGAAGAGCAGAATGCCAAGTTCTTATCCGTCGAGGAGGACGATGATTTCTAATGTACGGCATCATCGACTGCGACAACTGCTACGTAAGCTGCGAGCGTGTTTTCCGTCCAGATCTGAACGGAAAGCCGGTTGTAGTTCTATCGAACAATGACGGTTGCGTAGTTGCCCGCAGTAATGAGGCCAAGGCGATGGGCATTAAGGCAGGAACGCCGTATTTCCAGTTAGCTGAGCAATTCCCTAATCAGAAGATCGCTGTTTTTTCCTCGAACTATGAACTGTACGGAGAATTGACAGGCCGTGTCGTGAGCATCATCAAAAAGGAGGCTCCAGCATATTTCCGCTATTCCATTGACGAGTGCTTCGTCTATCTCGACGGGATGGAGAATGTGAATCTGAAACAATGGGGTGAGGATCTGCATAAGAAGATTAAGCAATACGTCGGTATGCCTGTCAGCATAGGACTGGCTCCGAACAAGACGCTGGCAAAGATGGCCTCACATTTTGCTAAGAAGTATCAAGGTTATCGGCATTGCTGCATGATAGACTCCAACGAGAAGCGCATCAAGGCCCTGAAACTTTACCCGATAGATGATGTCTGGGGCATCGGCAGACGCTATGCTGCGAAATTACAAGCCCTTGGCATAAATACCGCCTACGACTTTGCTCAGCATCATAAGGACTGGGTACGACTGACATTCAATAACATCAACATCGTGCGAACCTGGCAGGAACTGAATGGCGAGGATGTTGTGCCGAATGAGGAACTGGCGAAAAAGAAATCCATCTGCACCAGCCGTTCATTTAACGGCATGATAGGTGATATGGAAACGCTGCGTACCCATGTCTCGAACTATGCCGCCCGCTGTGCTGAGAAGCTGAGAATGCAAAACACGGTGGCCTCTATCGTAGGAGTATTTCTTAATACAAACGCTTTCCGTGAAGACTTGCCGCAGTACTGGAATTTTCAGGAGCAACGCCTAATCACCCCGACAAGTTCCACTATAACCATTACACAGACGGCGAACCAAGTCCTTCAAAAAATCTATCGTCAGGGCTACCAGTACAAGAAAGCCGGAGTCATCGTCATGGGCATCGGTGCCGACTCGCCTATACAACAAGACCTCTTCGACATTAATGCCGAGCAGTTCCAGAAGATGAAGCGGCTCGACGAGGTGATAGACAGGATTAACCGACTGCACGGAAGCGAGACGATTGTACTTGGTTCGCAACAATACACCAAAAAGGATGGAAAAGGTAAAGCCGATGTCTTTGCCAATGCCATTAAGCATGATTTCAAGAGTCCCAATCCAACCACGCGTTGGGCCGATGTAATCCGACTCAATTCAAATGCAAAGAAAAAGGATGATAAGAATAATGATGAAGATTATAAAAAATAAATGGGGCACCGCTGCGCCCCTGTTAACCTTAAATCTAATACTATGAAAAACACGTTGCAAATATACAACTATTATTTGAATAAACAAGTATTTTAACATAAATTACAATGATTTTCTACAAGAAAAAGCTTTTTTCTGACTAAAAATGCGTAATTTTGCAGCAGAATCATTACGAGGGGATGCTTCATTTCGTAAGAATGAGGGTGTAAAGGTCGCCAGAAATGGTCTACTAAAATTGGGACATCCCCTTACAATATAAGGCTTGAGTATGCAGATGCATGTTTGAGCCTTTGTTTTTTGGGGTTATTCTTTGCCATTTATTATATTATTTGTATCTTTGCATCCAACTTTACAATACTTTCAACGGATTATGGCAGAGAATTGCGAGAAATGTAAGCTCCGGGCACACTATGACAATAAGCCCAATTCATTATTAGGTAAGTTCTGGCGTTGGCATATCAACTTCTGCCCAGGCTGGAAAGGGTACTTCACTAGTTTAAGTGAAGATGAAAAGACTAAGATTAGAACCAAGTATAATTTCAAAAAGTATTAAGCCATGCTGGAAGTTGGACTGAGACATACAAGTGAATTGCAGGTAAGTGATGCCGTTACCGCAATCCAAATGGGATCAGGTGATTTGCCTGTCCTTTCAACCCCTGCAATGACTGCTTTGATGGAAAATGCGGCCATGCTTGCCGTAGCTGATGAACTACCAGATGGTTGTACAACTGTGGGTGGTCATATTGAATCGTCACATCTCCGACCTACCAAGGTTGGCGATACTGTGAGAGCCGTTGCTGAAGTGATTAAGGTCGATGGAAAGCAGATAACGTTCCATGTGACGGCTTTTTGTGGCGAAGATTTGATTGGCGGTGGTATTCATATACGATATGTCGTGGATAAGGAAAAATTTATGAGCCGCATATGATGTTGAGATTATTGTTTTGATAATAGTTTTCACGATGGACAAGACCTTTACTTTTCATAAAAACGATAAAACTACTTTTGAAAGAAAGGAAGAATATCTCAATCAGGTTGAAATGCATGATATGGTTAAAGAACCTATGTGCATTATTGACGAGGAAAGAACCGGATATGACAATCCAAGATGGATAGAGAAAAGTAATTCAATTAAAGCTCGTGACAATTATACCTGTCAGCTTTGCCATGCTTTTAATCCGATGCAAGAAGGTCTTATTTTCGTTCAGCAAGGGGAATATGAAACCTACCACCAATATTCAGCTGGTAGTAGCAGTTATATGATACATGTAAAAGATTTTGATTTTACGGTCAATTTTGACTTTTATGCAGGCTATCATTTAGCAATGCCAAGGTTGAACGTCCACCATAAAATTTATTATCGAAATCGAGAATTATGGGATTATGAGGATGATTGTCTGGTAACATTGTGTGAAGACTGTCATCATTATATACACTCATTGAATGAAATTGGTATTCCAATAATCGAAGAAGACTCCTTTGGCCATTCTCTATTTATTGGGAAAACCCAACCAAAGATTTATCACCCCCAATTAGATCATACAGATTTGGGGACATTTAAACCTCTAGCATTAGTAAAGGAGAATAGATGGGGTATTGGACTGAAAGGACAAGATTTAGCTGATTATGAACGAGCAAAGAAAGATAATAGGAAATGGTATGATTATCAAGATATATTAGACAATCATGTCGTGCATATAGGCTACTTTAAGTGTTATGATCCACGCTGGAATAAGCATACACCTGATGAGATAAATAAAGTTGCAGATTTTATTATCACCGATTTTATTAAGAATTATTTGGGATTTTGTAAGAAAAGCGGAAGATAATATGGCTCATGGAAGTCTTTGGCTCTTTAATATGAGGATGTGTTGCGGAATGCAGATATCATCTCTTTATGCAAAACTGAAAACATGCAGGCAGACTGGATGGACTTCTTCTATACTTGTTAGCCCCAATTATCCTGCGGCTCCCAACGAGGATTATTTGTTTGACTGCATGAATTTGTATGCAAGTCTTAATGAAGATGGGACTGTTGAACTTTCTGGTACTGTCTTCTATTGGAATCCGGTCGATGGTGATTCTCAGAAATCTACCGTCATACAGAACTTCCCTGGTATAGATGCCTGTATCGAATGGCTTGAAAATGAGAATGCAGCCCTTGACAAATGCGTTGAATTTTTAAACAATAATTGTTAGTGAGAATGACAGAAGATGAATTGAGACATAAATACCAGGAACTCCAGAAAAGACATAAAGAAGTCAGGTCAAGACTTGCTGAGAAGATTCTGGAAAACCGAGAACTTTCAAGGAGAGTGGCCAAGCAAGATATGGATTTACGATCTATGCAGGACTTGATAAACCTTTATGAGAAGAGGGCTAAAGTAAAGGTTATCGACGGTAATTATGATTTTTGTGATGATAAAGTAGCCGAAGCTCTTTCTAAGAGCATCATTGATTGTAATTTCAGTACCAGAATCCGCTCCGCTTTTCGCGCTGCAGATATAGAATATATGGGTGACCTCGTACAATATAAGCCAGAACAATTTCTTAAGTTTAGAAATTTAGGGCAGAAAGCTGTTGAAGAGATAGAAAGTATTGTAAAATCATTAGGACTGAAATTTGGTATGAAGGTCGTGTATGATGCAGACCTCGATACTTATCTCATTAAGAAATGACAGATTTTGATCCCATTTGGCGCACTCAGGACGAGATCAGAACGGTTGTGAACGCCGTTCTGGGTGAATGTATCTGGAACCTTAGTTATAATGAGCGACGGATGGCCATTGAACTGGAGCTGACCGTTACCCTTGATGATGATGCAATTGATGAACTAAGTAGCCAGTTTTCTGAAGTCGCTGATTATGATGGAGTTGGCTCAAAAGGCTCCAAATTTGTATTCTATATTAACTAACTATTCATCTTTCTACAGAACGGGGAACCCCATTTCTGAGATTCCCCGTGAGTCCTTTTGCAAGGCATATAGAGATTTTATGGAACAGTTTACCTGCGTCCGAAGTGGCCACCATTGCTACGGCTCGTGTTCATTGCCACATGACGGTCAGAACCGTGACGATCATTATGAGTTGCAGCGGGCTTTCCGTTGTGCGGAGCCGGAGCAGGAGCATTGTGGTGAGCGGCAGGTACATTATGATGCACAGCGGGCTTATTCACGTGACGGTCAGCATAGAAGCGATCGTTCTTGCGGTTGTTTCCGCCCCTATAGGTAACGAACACCTTGGGATGTGCGTTGAAGAAACGGCCTCTGTCATAGTGGGAGTACACTGCGAACGTCCAGCCGCCGGCCTTCCAAGCCACAGGGCGATAGAAGTGTGCCAAAGTGATGTACTTGTCGTACTGCCAGGCATTCAACACATAGCGGAGGTCTGCATTGCGGCGATCCCACCAGATGCCAAACACGTCGGCGTGTCCGTTCAGACTCATCAGGTAGTCGAGGTTGATCTCATAGACTGCCTCATACTGTGCAGCGGTGAGGTTCAGCTCGTAAGCCATCTTATCAGAAAGGAACAGAGCCTCGTTCTTTGCTGCGGTATAATTCATTGCGTTGGCCGAGATAGTCATGACCATCATCATTGCCAGGATCATCATCTTCTTCATATCGTTATCTCCTATCTTTAAAGAGTTAGACATTTATTTCTTTTTCTCGCTGCAAAGATCGGAACTTTAAGCGAGGTTTACAAAGGAAAACTCATATTTTGGAAGGGGATTTATCCTATTCCTAAATAGGGAAAACTCCTAAAAACAGTTGTAATAGCGTCAGAGTATAGTACGTTATTCAGGATCCATTTTATCTATTATTTTCAAAATCCAATTTCTCACACGTTCGCCAAATGTTGGCTCACATTTCTTTTCGTGAAGCTCTTCAGTTGTTGGGCTGGGAGCATAGAAGGCTTTTTCAGAATTCATCCGTTGAGAATTGTCTGTTTTACTGATAGTTGACTGGGATATAGGAGAAATCTCTGATACTGATTCCTTTGTAATAGTAGGCTCATGTATTGGTATGCTTCTCGCTGCCATTTTATCATCGTCTTTACAAGAGGGAGGAATAATATCATCATCGAAAGTGTAGAGGTATTCACGAAACCCCTCCTGTTTCTCTAATTCTGTTACCACTTCATAAAGACGTGCATATTCGTCACATATAACTGAAGCATACCAGGCAGATGAATGTATCGTTTGGATTTCTTTCAAAAGAGTGACGAATTTTGCATCCTTTTTAGCTGCGATTTCACAATACTGTTCTATAGACCACCTCCTCATGTCTCTTTCAGAAGTATAAGCATAGTACAGTTCTTCAAATAAATCAGTCCATCCGCCATTTATCTTATATCGCAGTTTGCTGATTTTGTCATAGCATGCATCCATCTCATCGTAAGCCTTGCGTATCTGATTTGGTAAATAATCCTTCCTTCTTTCAAATTCCGCTGGGTCATCGCGTTTCATGTCATAGAACATTCCTTTCAATTGTTCCTCTACATTGTGATTATAAGCATTCTGCAAGGCTCTTTCCAGAGAACCGCCCGAAAATACTCCTTTTGGCAATATGCAGTTGTAACGGATTATTTCCCATTGCTGATACAAATCCATGTCTTTCAAACGAAAGAATTCCTTCATGGGAATGGCCATTTGCTGAGAATTGATTTTTATTTCTTTGGTTCCTTCATTTATAATTGGGCCAAATAAATTGGCATCAACTATCATATAATCATTGGGGATATTTATTTCGTCTGCATACAATCGTTTGGAAACATTATCTGACCATTGCCCCCAATGCTCATGCGGAATTTCTGGCAAAGGAATATAGTTGCGACGGTCATGACCGAACAGCATGCTTCCGTCGTAGGTCATGGCATCCACCATGTTCTTGTAATATATACTTGTTGAGTCCATAAGTCAATACCTCAATACATCTATTCGGCAATACGACAATATATCAATACTTCCATATATCTGTTCATCCATATGTCAATACTTATATTTATATGTACGCGCATATTGCCATATAGAAATACATCTATACGATAATCCGTAAATCTGTCAACACCTCTATACTGTAATACTACAATACAGATTTTGAAGCAATCAGTTTCTCGACTTTCTCTTTGGGTTTGCCCTTGCCACGATACCTTGGGAGCGTGCCATCATCAGCCTTGGCTTTCTTCTTGCCGAGCTGCTTTTCAAGAGTTGCAACCTTAGATTTCAATTCCTTTATCTTGGCCTCGTATTTCAGATTCAGCTTGACGAGTTTTCCGTTATCCTGCCAGGCAAGAGCAGCTTTCAGCACCTCGGCACGGAACTCTTCAGATGCCTCACCAAGCTCCTCAAATCCCACATGATACATGAAGCCGTCAAGCAACTTATGGGGGTTGAAATACATGTAGCCCTGCTTCTTTTCACCTTTCTCGATATCAAGTGTATAGCCGTTCGGAACGGTTCTTACGCTGACAACCAGCTTATCTTTCTTATCCTGCTGTGCCATCAGAGTTTGATCTTTGAAGCATTTAACATCGTGTCCTTGTGCCTAATGAAATCACTCAGCCGCTGGAAGCATGAGTATTTCATCGAGTGGTTCGTGGTTGTGGATTCATGTAATCCCTCAATTGTTTTAGACAAAGTACGACCGGCTATCGAAAGGGGTAGGAGCAGATGAAAATGGTCATAGACATCAAGCATCTTCAGCATTTCCGTAAGATTCGACACATCATTGAGGATCAGGACGTCGCTGCATTCTGGTATGTCCTTGAAAAGGCAGTCGTGAAGCGTTTTGTAAGCAAGAAAGTCAATATAGTCGGCAAAAAGAATAAGATGGAGTTCTTTTTGTTTTTCCTTGCTCTTAACGTATGTGAGACCCTTATTCCCAAAGGTCACGGGACTCTGGCAATACTTGTCACTATATATCTCCAGTCCTCCGTTTAGGTTCTGCATACTGATACCATGGATGACACAGTTCATACATTCCAGTTCAACACCATCGCAATACCAATTGATCACTTCCTTGGATATGTTCATCCGAAGCAATTCCTCTATTGCCTCTTCACTGGGTTCTGGATTCACCTTGATATGCTTGGCATATCCGAAATTCAAGTGTTTGAGAAACTTGCCTTTGACAGATTTCTCTTCACCTCCTAAACGTTTTCCTGTAGACATTATCGTAAAATTCTTGTTCTGTCAAATCCTGAAGCTCGTTTGCTTTATGGCCAAGACGGAAGAAGTCCGATATGTCCTTCTCCTGCTTGTTTCCTGCAAGCGGCAGTTTCACCTGGGCCACATTCTTGTAACCCAGATTCCTTGTTTCCTCCACTCGCGAGCTGGCCTCCCTCAGACCCGTATCGTCCGTGTCGTAGAGGAAGACCAGCCTTTCAAAGCGTCCGGAAAGAGACTGCAACAGTCCCTGGGGAACCTTCGCAGTCTCGCTATTTAAACTAATCGTATGAAATCCGTGTGATGTGAGGCTGAGAACATCCTTCTCGCCTCCAGTGACGTAAAGCGTCTCACCGTTCTTTGCCAGCTGGTCGAGTCCGAAGATATACGGATGCGGTAGCCTACCGGCATAGACAAAACGGTGATAATGACCTGGACGGTATATCTTCACACCCTCGCTACCTCCGAAGAAGTAGCCGAAGAAAGGCGTACCGTCAGCTTTAATGTCGTAGGGTGTACCATCCTTCTTCTGAGAGCTAAACGAATAGACGCTTTTCACATTGTATCGCTCCAGAGTCGCTTCGTCGATGCCATACTGTTGCCAATAGGTACGCTCAGCAGACGAAAAATGTTCATTGACCTTGATATTGAAGGGAAGAACCTGATAAGGATTGGACGGAGTGACAGTCAAAACGACTTTAGGCTTTTCTGAACTTTTGGTCATGGGCTTCTTGTCGTCCTTGAAGATGTTCAGACAAAGCTCATTGTCTATAACCCGCAGGATTTCCTCAAAGTCGTTATGATAGTCCAGATTCTCCCACTTGGAAACGAACCAGAAACAGTCGCCGCGTTCTCCGCTGTCGCCAAAGTCCACGAGGAAATAGCGCCCGCAGGTCTTGCCGTAGTAGAGGTTGCAGCTGGCCTTGGTGTCGTTGTAGAAGGGATTCTTGAACTTCACTCCAGCCACAACCTTGTTGCCAAGATAGTGCTGGAAGACCTTCAAGCCTCCATCCGTAGCTTTGAGAATGTCATCCTTCTCCTTCAGATCCTTCATTATCGTTTTAACATCAAGTTGTGGGTCTGTAAGGTGAAGATCAGTTCCTTGATATCTGTGAGAGAATACCATACCGCAGAATTGCGGGAATCTCCCAACTTAACAGGAACCAACAAATTGTCCTCACGCCATTTCTTTAGCATGATTGGCTGATAGCCCATCTTCTCCAAAAAACGCTTGGCCTCGGACTGCTTAATGCGGTCATTCTCAGGATCCATTGTCTTGATGTATCTCTGAACGCCTATATCGGCGGAGGTGGAAATGATGTTTCTTAAATCATTCAAACTAATTCTCATTTTTTCAATACTGTTATCCTATGCCTGATTGTGGTCCAGGCTTTGTTTTTCTAAGAATCGGCGTATAATATTGGCCTTTTTTATGGCTTTTTGAGGAATAATCGGCATAAATCCTCAATTTTTTGTGCGAGATTCAACATTTTAACGCTCATTTCTTTTGAAATCCAATCTTTTTTTGTATATTTGCACCCAAAAAGAATAGCCCTATATGGATGCATCTCTTGAAAACGGCTGCAAAGGTAGAACTTAATTCTATATTCCACAAGGGTTTTCTTGTAAAAAGCAATATTTTAACATTGAATTTAACATAGTTTTACTATTCTATGAGAGTAATTGATCGATTTGACCTTTACATGAAGGAGAAGGGACTGAACGACAACCGCGTTACAGTCCAGCTTGGTTTGTCCGTCGGCTCCATCGGTAAGTCAAGAAAGCCGGAGCGCGACCTGTCAAAGAAGGCTATCGCTAAGATTCTGGATTACTACAACGACCTTGACGAGACATGGCTCTTGACGGGAAACGGAGAGATGTTGTGCGAGCCAAGGGCTAAGGAAGTAAGCAAAGAGCCAGAACAGGGCAAGAAAGTTGCTCCTACAACCATTGAGAAGCTTGTTGACGGCATCTGTAGCACAGAAACCATCATCGGCAAACTGGTTGATGAAATCTCCAAGTCGCACAATCTTGTGGCCAAGACACAGGAGCAGATGGATCGTGTCCTGACAATGCTGGAGTCAGAAAAAATTGATAAAGGCGAGCTGGAGAAGATCCTCAGGAAGAAGTACGAGAGTTCATTGAAATAATTATTGGAGCGTTGAAATCAGCGCAAAATCGGCGCAAACGCGATTTTTGTGATTGACTTAAACCCCGATGGACAAAGGGAGTCCCGGAGAATTTGGAAATCTGATTGTGGTTCTGAATGTCCTCGGTTCGAGTCCGAGCGGGCACCCGACCAAGTGATTGGTTATGTTTTCCGAGAATCCCAGTAAATAAAGGGTTCTCGGAATTTTAATTTAAAGAGGACGAGTTCCAACTTTTTGGTCTGAGACCAACTTTTAGGGTCGAAAATCGACGCAAAAATCGAAAATCGACGCAAAAATCGAAAATCGACGCAAAATCGACGCAAAAATCGACGCAAAAAATTGCAAGACTCTGTCATAAATCGTATCTGGTCAATATGACCAGTACGTCATACCGTATTAACCTAAAAGTGGGGTAATGTGTACTCAAAACCATAAAAATACTTAAATTCCGCACATTTTCCTTGCATAATCGCCTTATATTCATTAATTTTGCGGCAAATTTATTTGAGTACATATCTTGAATTAATATACACTTAAAACATATGCCGCGCATTGCAAGCAAAGATCCAAGAGTAATTACGGTCAAGGTTCCCCAAAAGAACGGTGACACCTATATAATAGAGCGTAAGATCGTGTACGACGAGAAGAAGAAATACAACCGTGTGCTGTCATCACGGCTCATTGCCAAAATCCGAAAAGATGAGTTCAACCCCGTCCCGACGAGGCCAAAACGGGGCAAATCAGCAGTCTTGGAAGCAAAAGTCGGGATTTTGACAGCCTCCCGCATGCGTGTTGGCATGATGGACATCATATCTCATATAGGCGCCGTGTCAGGGATAGACTCTGCGATTTATGATGCGACGGACCTTGGCACGGCGCAGAAGATCATCTCGCTGGCCCGCTACCTGCTGGCCACTGGCGGCCAGACGCTTCCGGGCATCCTGACATGGCAGTTCAGTCACCCGCTCCCATACGAGCACGGGCTTGGCGAGGGCATCTACCATGAGCTGTTTGCCCGTATAGGACGTGAGGAGTCCCTCGTTCAGAACTTCTTCGCATCGAGGGTTCGCGACCTGAGTGAGAAGGATGCCATTGCATACGACTCAACGACCATATCCACGTGGTCGGAGGGCCAGATAGAGGCACGGTACGGCTTCAACAAGGCAGGTGACGGTCTGAGGACCATCAAGTTCCTCTCGCTGTACTCTATCAACACCCGCCAGCCCATTGCATACACCAAGCTTCCGGGCAACCTCCCCGACGTGGTGACGGTGAAGAACGCCATTACGCAGATGAACGCCCTGGGCCTGAAGACTACAGAGCTGGTGACCGACAACGGCTACCACTCGCAGCAGAATCTCTCCGAGCTGTTGCAGGCGGGCTTCGACTTCCTCACGCTGGTCAAGACCTCACTGGCTTGGGTACGGGACGAAATCGACCGTCACATGGAGGATTTTGGCGGCATCGTGACGGCATGCCCCTTCGACACGTCCACACACGGTGTCACGGTCATGCTCATGCGTGACTTCCAGAAGGTCAGGAAATACGGCGGAAAGGCTTCCGGCAAGCAGGCGGGTGACGTGGAGACGTTCAGGAGGCGGATATACCTCCATCTGTTCTTCAATCCCATGCGTCAGGCGGAGGACAAGGTGGCGTTCGAGACCGAGCTGATGGACATCAAGAGCCTGCTGGAGGAGGGGAAGCAGCTGGAGGATCTGTCGGAATCTGCGCAGAAAAAGGCCGAAAAGTATCTGAAGATCAGCCATCGCGGCGGTCGTCTTTCCGTGGCATTCGACGAGAAGGCGTGTGCCGATGCGAGCAAGTACCATGGTTTCTTTGCACTGGTGGCAAACAAGGAAAGAGAGACATTCGAGACACTCTCCAAATACCGCAAGAGGAATACCATCGAGGCCTTCTTCAGGGGCGACAAGCAGACTGCTGACGGACTGCGGTCTCGCGTCTGGAACGCTGATACGCTCCGTGGAAGGATGTTCGTGCAGTTTGTCGCCATGTGCTACTATGAGTTCTTCAGCGAGCAGCTGCGTCAGGTGAAGGCGAGTCTCGGGACTGCCACTGGGGACGAGAAGCATGACACCAAGGCTGTGTTGGAAGCAGAGAGAAAACTGAAGGCGTGGATAGACAACACGCCCATTTACCTGCAGCTGCAGTGGTTTGACACTGTCGAGAACGTCAAAGTATCAAGCATACTGACCAACAAACGGTGGACTACAGAAATCACATCAAGGGACGCATTGTACCTCGAAAAGCTTGGAGTTAAGCTAACCGTTTGATTTGAGTACATATTATCTCACTTTTAGGATAGTAAACCATGAATGTTCTCTCTATACGACTGCGATTGGATGAATTAAACGACAATCCCTATTTACGATATACGATTCCTAGCAATATACAGCATATCTTATTATATTCTAATTTTTTTTGGAAATAAAGCATTACTGCCATCATAGCTACTGATAATATAAAAGAAACAATATCTAGTAAAACTGGTGTTGATAAAATGAATCCAAAATGCCACATAATTTTTGCTAATAGAGCGTTTAGGACAAATGACATTGTATAAAAAACCAATGTATATTCTCCGCTACGAGCAAAGTAAGACATCCACTTTAAACGATAACGATCAACGCCTATATATATCCATGATATAATCGCAAGCCCTCCAATAGCACCAATCGTAAATCTATAAACAGCTGAAAACAATAAATTAGCATCAATATCAACTATATGAAAGGGAGACAAATATATAGAGAAATGAACATCCCAAAAAGAATACAAAATAAGATACAATACAGTTAACACAAGTGCAATCTTAATATTGATACGATTAACTATGAATTTAAGCAAATACCCAACCCAAAGAAAAGGTATCATATAGCATATTCTCTCAAAAGAATGCAATGGGATTAAAGAAAGACAAATAATTGAAGTTATACAAATTGCCAAATCCGATGAAAAAATACGAGTCAGAATCTTGATTGTCAATAAACAAATAAACAAGGATGATAAATACCAATAGGCAAACCAATAATCAAGATGTTTTGGATATATAATTAATGACCAAATAAGAAGCCATGTAACCATTGGTACAAGCAATCGTATTATTTTAGAATACATGAATTCTGATAATGAAGTCTCTCGCATCTTTGAAACATTCATGACATATCCACTAGCAATCATAAAGATGGCCATATTGAATGATATAAAAGAGTCTTTACTAATTAAAAGCACAGGAAAGAGGTTTCCAGAAAGTTGTTGAGCACAATGTGCCCAAGTTACCAAAAACATAGCTAACACCTTACAAAGATCAACAAAAGCAAAGCGCTGGTTATTATTATCCATATATCAATTAATGACGTCCTAATAACAATGGGAAGAACAACTCAGAAAGGCGAATAATGGGAACAAAACAAAACAGTATTAATAACGAGAACAAGAAAACCTCACCCCACATACGGTCAGGTAGTTCCGTCAGACGACGAACAATGATGATATGAAGGCCAATAATGAGAATGGAGCCATTGAAGATGGTGAGTGCCATCATGCGATAGGGTAGTCTGCTTAACCACAAAGAGACAGCGTAAAGCATGCTGGTTCCAGACATACCACCTAGGATAAACAATACATAGTTAT
>JAEEGH010021248.1_pt1 | contig 13422 bp, 7 predicted proteins | sample 9134181 | NCBI WGS metagenome assembly JAEEGH01 (sample SAMN16246544, study PRJNA631951) | gut metagenome | biome: gut microbiome; feature: rumen; material: DP-attached | host: Bos | place: Iran: Karaj | collected 2018-10
CTTCCTCCGTCTGCTGACGGTTGTCTTTTTTAGCTGCGGGGCGGTCGTTTTGGGCATGCGGCTTTTGTCTTCACCGAAGCTGTCATGGCATACCATGTTCACAATCACAGGTTGCGGCCTACTCCTATCCGTCATAGCCGCTCTGTTGACAAGCCGTCGCCGTCTCCCAAATTGGCGACAATTGTTGGCCTGGATGGATGCCTCGCAGCACGGCGGCGGCCTGTATGTGACCGCTTTGGAAACGGATCTAGGCGAATGGCGGCCGGCCGTACCGTCGGCGACCGTCCTGCCTGAAAATCCTCCATGGAAGCCCATAGTCATTCCCCTGCTCTTTTCTTTGGCGTTTCTCATTGGTGCGCAAGCGATTCCAATTTCAGAAAAAATATTGCCAAAAGAACATCATTTAGATGTTTCGGACAAAGTAGCCGAACTAGAGGAGAAAGTCGAATTTCTGGAGGAATCATCATTGCTTCCAGAAAAGACCGTTGAAGAATTGAAGGAAAGCCTAGAGGATCTTTCATCACAAAATGACGCAAAGGATCCAGGCAAAACATACGAACTGCTCGATGCCGTAGCGAAACGTCTGGAATATGCCGCCGGTATGGCGTATGAAGACTTGGGAAACGAGGCCACGGCGAAAGAAACGCTCAGCGTCATGCTGCAGGAAATACTGGACAAGCATGCAGAAGAAAGCAAGTCTCTTGCTGAACTTGCGGAACTATGCGACCAGTTGTCGCTTTCTCCCGAAGACATGGCGAAACTCATGAAGGAGATGCCTAATCAGCCGCAACTGAGTCCGGAGGAAATCAAGAAACTTATCGAGAAGCTGAAAGAACAGGGCAAAACGGCACGGCAGTTGCAAGGAAAGCTTACAGAAAAAGGCTTGACCAATGGACAAGGCAAAGAAGGCGAGGAGATGGAAGCCTTGCTCATGCAAATGGGAATGCCCGGTAACGGCGGCATCAGCCGTGGCCGCGGCGACGCACCGCTTGACATGAGCGGCAAGACAGAAGATTTCACGGGAACCTACAAGGAGGAGAAACTGGAAGCTCTGATGAATAAAGAAGACAGTTTCCTGCTGGACACACAGGCCATCAAACCAGACGTGAAGCCATCCGACATTGAGGCTTCCAAGGCTGGCTCTCTCCAAAGCGGTGACACGCAGGTCCGCCAGAACCGCAGCCGCATCCATCCACAACATCGCAACGCCATAAAAGAGTATTTCAAATAATTTTCTAGTATTCTAGAAGGCTAGAATTCTAGTATTCTAGAAAAATCAAAAGGAAACACAATGTTACTCACCCCCGAACAGCTTCTTCCGCAGCAACAGCTTGCGCAGAAAATACTAGATGAACTGAACCGCATCCTGCTCGGCCATGAGGAAGTCCATCGGCTGTTGCTCATCGGCATTCTCAGCCGCGGCCACGTCTTACTGGAAGGACTGCCGGGCGTCGGTAAGACAGCTCTCGTGAAGGCGTTGGGGCAGTTGTTCGACTTGGAGTTCAAACGCATCCAATTCACACCGGATCTGTTGCCGTCCGACATTCTCGGCGGCAATATTCTGCAAGTCTCGCCAGACGGACGACGTGAATTCGTCTTCCAGCCAGGCGCGATTTTCGCCAACATCGTACTGGCGGATGAAATCAACCGCGCGTCACCGAAAACGCAGTCCGCCATGCTGGAAGCCATGCAGGAGCGTTGTGTCACCCTACAAGGCGAAACTCGCAAACTGCCGTTCCCGTTCTTCGTGCTTGCATCACAGAATCCCATCGAACTGGAAGGCACCTATCCAATTCCAGAAGCCCAGCTGGACCGATTCCTATTCAAATTGGAAGTCACTGGCGTTGACGCACCCGTGCTCGCGCAAATCATCTCACAACGTCGGCGTGGCGAACCACCCGCGCCCACGTGGCATCTCACGCCAGAACAACTGCAAGGTCTTTTCGACGCCATGGACGCCATTCATTTGGCCGAGCCTGTCGCAGATTATATCGCACGGCTTGTCGCCGCCGGCCATCCACAAAACGCTTTGGCCTTGCCTGAAATCAACAAATACGTCACATTTGGTGCGTCGCCGCGTGCGGCTATCGCACTTGCTGAGGCCGCGCGAGCGGCCGCATTGTTGGACGGTCGTCCGACCGTCGGATTCGACGATGTCAAATCCGTCGCCCTACCCGTCCTTAACCACCGCCTCATTCTCAACTACCAAGCCAAGCTGGAGAAAATTACGACGGCTTCTCTTATCAATCTGCTGCTTGAGAAGACCAGTCCAGCCGCTCTTTAGCAAATCACGTACGCCAAGCCACTTCCATATACGGAAACACGCCATGCGACACCTTCTTCCAACCATCCTGCTCATCATCGCCGCTATCTGTAACGCGGCAGATTTCAAGGACATCTCTATCGAACGCCTGCCCAGTTTGTTCGATGCCCATGTTCCAGGCAGCTATCAATCCAATACTTATCGTCTCCAAAACAATGGCGAGAAACCCGCCAACGTCGCCATTCGTGAACAGGTGGTTTATTCCCATTCCATTACCTACGCGCGAACGCGATCCATGTCGCTCGCCCCCATGACGACGGCGTACCTTTCACTCTACTCGCCTCAATTCCAAAAAGATATCTCCCCGAGACGTGGCCCGCATTATTATCTCAGAGAAGCCAATTGCGACATCGCCATCAACGGCTCCCGTCAGAAACTACCAGAAGAATTGCTTCATCTATCGAATGTGGCTAGCTACTCAGGACACCTGCTTCTAGGGCTCGTTTCACCGTCCATTCCAATCAACGAATACAAGACACTGCTGGGCTTTATCCATGAACACGATTTGGTATCGGTGGCCGCATCGCCCGTCGAGCAATGGCCCGCACACGTTCGTGAATATGCAGGGCTCATTTCCGTATGGGTTTCATCAGAAGACAGAATCAGGCCGGAAGTCCGTCAGGCTCTTGGCGATTTCGTGCATCTTGGCGGCTCGTTGATTGTCATCGTCCCGCCGGAAGCGGCATGGCCGCTTACGGATATTCCGGAAACCGTCAACGGTCACGTCCGCAAGCTTGGCTTCGGCCACGTTGTGACGCTTCGTCCCATCACCATGCAGAATCGAGCTCCCCTTAACGCCTTGATACAAAGGCTTAACGTAGAAGACAGGACGAAGCGAAACTTGATCTTCAATGAAAGGGAGAGAAACCAATATCCGGCGCTTGGTACACTGCGGGGCTTCGCAGTCGGCAAGGGGGAACTCAACCATATCGTCTTTCCTGACAAAATATTGCAGACACCGCCACACTCCATTCCACTATTCGCGCTCTTTCTGGTCATGGCAGTCTTCGGTGTCATCATTGGCCCGTTGAATTATTGGTATCTCCAGCGGAAAGGGAAACAACTCCTGTTAATCTTCACAACACCCGTCATCTCCATCATATTCTGCCTGTTCGTCTTCCTTTTCATCACGCTTTATGAAGGGTGGAACTCCCACGGGGCAGCCTGCGGATTTACCCTTCTCGACCAGACGGAACACCGTGCGGATACCTACGCCAGTGTCGTCATGGATGCCGCCTTCCGTCCATCCGGCGGTTTCACATTTTCGGCAGATGAGCTCGTTGTGTTCAAAGGCGACGGTAAAATAGAAGTTCTTGACGCACCTGGACAGACCATCGCTTCGTCCGTCATGAAACCGCGCGTTCCGCTGAAATATACCATCAAACGGACGGAACCACGCCGTGAACAGCTCGATATCGTCTTCCGCGGCGAAAAGGCCACCGTCACCAACGGGCTCGGCGTGGAAGTCGAAAGCCTCGTCATTCTCTCCTACGACAATTTCATATTCCGCCATGACCAGCCAATTCCCCCCGGCGAATCCATCACGCTTGACGGGATGTTATGCGACCAAACGCCTTCACAAGTTAATCTGCCGCAAATCGCCACGATGCTCTTCGAAGAAACAGAAGCAAAAGTCCCCTATACGGCGGACTGGCTGAAAAAAGGCCAATACATCGCCAAAACCAACGAACCGATCTTCTATTCCACCGGCATGAAGCCCGACGTCCTCAACGCCATGCATTTCATCATCGGAAAGTTTTGATTCCCATGAAGATACAAATAGACCATCTCATCCGAAGATTCGGCAAGAAAAATGCCGTCAACGATATCTCCTTCGAGTTCGAATCCGGAAATATCTTCGGATTCATCGGACCGAACGGCGCAGGCAAGACGACTACCATCAAAATCATGGCAACGCTTGACCAACCTACCGCAGGAGACGTCTTCTTCGATGGCATATCGACCATCGCCTATCCGGAAAAGGTCCGCCGAATCGTCGGTTACATGCCAGACTCCCTGCCGTCTTTTACGGACATAAAAGTATGGGAATATCTGGACTTCTATGCCCGTGCTTTTGGTCTGAAAGGCGAGACGCGCCGCAAGACGCTCGCTGACATCGAAGCCTTCACGAATCTCACTGGCATTCGTGAAAAATACCTCAACGCCCTCAGCAAAGGCATGAAGCAACGCGTCAGCCTCGCTCGCGCACTCGTCCACAACCCGCAAGTGCTCATCATGGACGAACCTGCCGCAGGCCTTGACCCACGTGCACGCATTGAACTCCTTTCGTTGCTCAAAGTGCTCGCCGATCAAGGCAAGGCGATTCTCCTCAGCAGCCATATTCTCTCCGAACTACAGGACATCTGCGACGGTGCCGTCATCATCGAACAAGGCCGGTTGCTCGCATCCGGTCCGCTCGACCATTTGATGGAAAGCGCAGCCCAAAACCGTCTCGCTGCCGCTCCCATGGCGGCTCCACTGCCAACAGAAGGCGGTACTGCAACACCGCCGCCTCTCGTCATGGCGAATCCGCTCATCGCCATTACCATCCGCGTTCTGCGGGATGCGGAACAAGTTCGCTTGAAATTGATGGAGCATCCATCCGTCAAACAAGTGGATATCAACACGCCACTTGAGCTTGTCGTTCAGTTCGACGGCACGGATGAAGACATTCCGCCACTTATGGGTTCCCTCTTCGCGGCGGGTTGCCCAGTCATCGGCTTCTCCAAACAGTCACTCGGTCTGGAGGACGTCTTTATGCGCATCACCACAGGCGAAGTCCAATAATCCATTCATGCATCGACCATTATGAAAATAACTACAGACAGCTTCAACCCCGTGCTCATCAAAGAGTTGCGGCAGCATTTCCATGGGAAGCTCTTTCTCATCACCATGGGATTGCTCCTTTTGGCGCAGCTCGCTGCCTTGTTCCTCATCTATGGCAACATGGAAACTGCCGCCGCCAACAACGCCATACCAGAAGTCATGGGACCTGTTCTTTTCACGGCATCGCTTGTCACATTCGGTATCGCATGTGTTTTGCTCTGCTGCATTGCAAGCCTAACACGTTTCATGCAGGAACGAATCAATCCGGAGCTTGACTTCACACGTTTTTGCGCCATGTCGCCATTGCAAATTCTTTGGGGAAAGATGACATCATGCTACGCCATCGCCATTTATCTTTTCTCGCTATGTTTGCCGTTTCTCGTCATCGCTTATTTTCTGCGCGGCGTATCCATCATCAACATCGCCTATGGCGTGGCGTTCGCCATCATCGGCGCACTTTTCGCCATTCAGATCGCACTTTTCATCGGTTCGATCGGGCAGAAAAGCATCACGGGAATTCTGTTCTTTCTCGCCCTTTGGGGCTCTGGTGGATTGGCAAGCGTCATCGCCGGAATTGCCACATCGTTCATGCACCGCAACACCGCCAATCTCACCTACTTGTTTGCCATCTTCCTCTTTTTGGCATTGGTCGCCATCGGCTTCATTTTCGTACTAAATCTGGCCTTGCTGGCGGCGCCATTTGCCAACCGCACCATGCCCGCACGTATCTACACCATCGCCCTCGCCTTGATTTCGCCTGTCGTCGGTTTATGCTTCTGCTATATTCCAAGAATGCCCGTCCCAGTCTTTAAAAACATTATAACAGCTTTCTTCATCGGTTGCGTTGTCGCCTCCTGCCTGTGCAGCTTCATCGCCGCCTTCGAACGCAGTGTCATCGGCCCGCGTGTCCAGCATCAATGTCCGCAACAACCATTGATGCGTTTTGGATTCTTTCTCATCTCTTCTGGATCCGGCGGCGGCATCACATTGGCATGGATATTCCAATTAATCGCTATGGGCATCGCGATTTGCATGTTCCCTGGTGGATTTTTCAAACTACAATTTGGAGGAGGCTACCATAGCTGGCCTATCACCGTCATAGAGGCTTGGACCATTCTCGCGTTTGGTTTCTCCAGCCTACTCTATACGGAAATCGGACTGTGCATCCATAAACGTATGAACATCATGCCGTTCGCCGCATGGCTGACGACTGCCGTTATCATTTGTTTCATCCCGTTGCTTCTCTTCGCATTCGCCACCTTCACCTACGAAGGCAAAGGATACGATTTCAGCCACATGCTCATCACAACACCGTTCTATCTGATCGCCTTGAATGATCATTCTCTGAAAATCACAGACATCGTCTGCTGGTTCGGACCGTTCTTTGCGGTCGTCGGCCTCGGCTTCGCCTTCCCGTATATCCTTGAACAATTCCGCTCACTCCGCAATTCATCCGATTCGTGAATCCTTTCTTTCAACAACATGTCTCCAAGGCGATTCTCCGTGCCGAAAGTCTCAAGCTGACCTCCTCCGCCAAAACGACGGGACTAGACGGCAGACGGCTTGGCACCCGCACGGGAAACGCTTTGGAATTCGCAGAATACCGCGACTACCATCCAGGCGACGACATCCGCCGCCTCGACTGGCGTGTCTTCGCACGTTCCGAACGATTCATGGTCAAGATGTTCTCAGAAGAAATCGATCCGCGTTGCGACATCATCATCGACCAATCCGCCTCCATGGGCATCCATGACGAAAAGGCCGCCGCTGCGCTCGGACTCGCCGCCCTGCTCTCCGTCGCCGCGCAGAACGCAGGCTTCTCGCTTTCCGTCTGGCATGCAGCAAACGTCTGGGAAAAAGAACCTTATCCCTACGCACCATTGGACTGGCGGAACGCAGAATTCAATGCCACTCTCAGCCCGGGTTCCACGATCACCGCCGTTCCAGCCGCCTTTCAGAAGCGTGGTCTTCGCATTGTCATCTCCGATTTTCTCTGGGCAGAAGAGCCTGCTCACTTTCTCCGTCCACTGACAGACGGTGCCCTCCGCACCTACGCCCTCCAATTCCTTCATGACGACGATCTCTCCCCCGAAAAAGATCTGTTCACGACGCTGCAGGATGCCGAATCCGCAGAAGAACGAAACCTTCTGCTTGACGACGCCACCGTCGCCGCCTATAAGCAACGCCTTGCGACACATCTATCCCTTTGGGAACGAGCCTGTAATGACTTCACCGTCACGCTCATCCGCCTCAAACCCGCCGAACTTCTCCGTTCGTGGGATATCTCACCATTAAGCGCTTTGCTCTCTTCCTAGAAGCCTAGAAGCCTAGAAATCTAGAAACCTAAAAAAATGTCCTTTTTCCTCACCAATCCACTATATTTAATATCACTCATCAGCATCATCTTGCTGTTGGTGATCTATTTTCTGCATCGGCGGACGCAGAAGCGGAAAGTCTCCGCGCTGTTTCTCTGGCCTGTGCAGGAAACGACACAGAACAACGGTCTCCATCTGAAAATCAGACGTCTCCCGCTGTCGTTCTTCCGTGAAGCCGCCGCTCTCGCATGCCTCGCCATCGCCGCCGCCATGCCCTTCTGGCTTGGAAAAGACGATGTGCCAGTACTCGTTGTCATTCTGGATAATTCCTATTCCATGCAGGCAGGATCGCCATCCGTCAAGTCATTATGCAAGAATAAGTTGGAAGATTATCTTCATCGAATTCCCAACCGCCGCGTCATCTGGTATCTCGCAGGATCGGACGCCACGTTGCTAGCAGATTCCACGCAACCCTTCGACTATGAATCCAAATGGACTGTCCATGACATCCACAGCAATCTCTCTGAAGCACTTGCAGAAGCAAAACGACACTGTCCAAACGCTGAATATCTACTTGTCACCGACCACCAGCCTGATTTTATCCTACAGGACGACACGGCCTGTATCGCCTGCGGTTCGCCTCGGCCAAATCTCGCCATCGTCACCGCACGCCGTGACGCCTCGCAACTGTTGCTTGAAATCGCCAACTTCTCAGACAAAACAGTAGAGGCTACGTTATCGCTTTCCATATCGCAATCGTCTGTCAAACTGTCATTTACGCCGCATGAGCAGAAAAAACTTGCCTTTGCTTTGAAAGATTTACAGGCTTCCGTAACGATTGAAATCTCATCACAAGACGACTCTTTGTCGGCGGACAATCGCATCACGCTCGTCTCGGAGCCGCGACCACCATTGCGCCATGCTATTTCCAACAATCTGCCGCCTGCGGCAAAATCGCTTCTGGAAGCCACATTGCATTCTGATTACGCGCGTTCAGACAATCCAGAACTCATCATCACGGCTCCGGACGACAAAGCCAAACCGCCTGCTGCCCATCGTCTGATATGGCATTGCCCGCAAGCGGAAAACACTGTCTTCTCATCCGCTCCCGTCATTCCGCTCGGAGACATCCCGCTCCTACGCGGCCTTGATTTCACATCCGTCCGTTGGCCCGCCGATCATTCGCTTGAACTTCCTGGAACCAAATTGCTTATCCAAGACAAAGCGACATTGCTTTCCGCCGTCAAACGGCCAGACGGTTTCATGGACTACCATCTCAATCTTTACCCCAATCAAGGCAATCTCCACCGCCTGCCCGCATGGCCTTCCCTCTTCTGGAATCTCGCGGATATCCTGCGTGACAACCGTGAAGGCCCGCTACGCCGCAATTGGAATCTCGGCGAACTCGTCAAATTCCAAATCCATAATCCGACCGTCAAATCCATCAAGCTAATAGGTCCTGTGACACGCGATCTTCCTGTTCTACGCAGAATGGCAATCGCAGGTTCCCTTCCGCCAGGTATTTACGTAGCGAAAACGGGGGACGTTTCATGGGAGCTTTCCGTCACAGCCCTTTCCGCCGCTGAATCCAATCTCTCCAACGCCACAACCATTACACGATCCCTCACGCCCGCGCAACGCTTTTCAACCTCCCCTAGACATCCCCTTGCCTGGCTATTCGCCATTCTCGCCATTCTTTTCTTCATCGTTTGACAACCATGACCATCGCCTATCCCATAGCTTGGCTGCTGCTGATTCCGCTGCTGCTCTACTGGCATTTCCACCGCCAGCCGAACCTTGCAGCCAACATCCTGCGGCTATGCTTCTGCATTTTGGCCATCGCCATCATGTCGGGCATCTCCCTGAAATGGAAAGATCGCAATGGCATTCTCATCGCCATCGTGGATCAATCGAAATCCATGCCTGATGACGCACGGCAGGCCATCAAGAATGCCTTGAAACGCGTGGATGCAAAACGACCTGCCAATTCACGGCTCGGCGTTGTTTCCTTCTCAGGCACTGCCGCCATTGAAAAAATGCCAGATGATTCGCCGTTCGACGAATTTTCCGCCTATCTTCCAAATCCAGACGCCACCAATCTCCATGATGCCGTCACGGAAGCCCTGAAACTCATTCCGCAGGACACGCCTGCCCGCCTTCTTCTTTGCACTGACGGTATTTGGAACGGGCAGAATCCACAAAATGCCTTCGCCAAAGCCGCCGCCCAATCTATTCCGACGGATGTGAAAATCTATTCGCGTGACCGTCTCAACGATCTCGCCATCGCAGACATCCAAGCTCCCTTCACGGCTTATCCGAACGAAACGTTTGCAGTTTCCATTCTGATTTCGTCGCCAGTCAACCAAAACGCCATTCTCTCTATCAGCCGCAATCATGCGCAACCAACCAACCAGAAAGTCACGTTGCGGCGAGGCATCAACCAGATCGTAAGACGCGATCAGAGCGCAACATCCGGCGTCATCGCCTACGATGTCCGAATCGTTCCTGAAAACGGGCAGATTGACGACATTCCAGAAAATAACATCGGTCATCGAATCGTCCAAATCATTGGTCGCAAACGTCTTCTGCTTCTGTCCGAATCACCGTCGCAGAATCTTGCAAAGATTCTCACGGCGGCGCAACTTCCCGTCGATGTCCATGCGCCGTCACCATATGTACTTTCGCCTGAACGCCTTGCGAACTATTCTGGGCTGATTCTCGAAAATGTTCCGGCCTCCAAGCTTGGCATGAGCGGCATGGAACTCGTCGCGCAACTTGTTAAATCCGGCGCGCTCGGCCTCTTCATGACTGGCGGCCGTTCTTCCTTCGCCGTCGGCGGTTACTACAAATCGCCATTGGACGACATCCTCCCCGTCTCCATGGAACAGCGGCAGGAAATCCGCAAAAGCCAAGTCGCCGTCGTTGTCGTGCTCGACCGTTCAGGCAGCATGTCCATGACGATCGATGGATCCCGCTCGAAGATGGATTTGGCCAACCTCGGCACGGCCGAAGTCCATAAGTTACTCGCACCGACAGACTTCTTCAGCGCCATAGCCGTCGATTCCTCACCGCACATCGTGATTCCACTGTCGCCTGTCAACACACAAACCAACGCTGAAGGCGTCATTCGAAGCATCAATTCCATGGGTGGTGGCATTTTTGTTTTCACAGGTCTCGCGGAAGCTGTGACACAGATGATGAAAGTCAACGTCGTTACACGCCATATCATCCTTTTCGCAGACGCAGCGGACGCAGAAGAGCCAGGCCAATACCGCGAACTTCTAGCGGAATGCCGCATTGGCGATATCACCGTTTCCGTCATCGCACTTGGAAAAGAAACGGACAGCGACGCGGACTTTCTAAAAGATGTCGCACGCCTCGGCGGCGGCATCTGCTATTTCACAGAAAACGCCAACGAACTTCCACGAATCTTCGTAGAAGACACGTTCGCCATGGTCCGAAACACGTTCATCGAAGGCGAGACGCAAGGCGCCTTCACGCCGTCCGTCCAGACACTTTCGTCCGCAAACGTCTTCAGCCAACCAGTAACGCTCGGCGGCTACAACCTCTGCTACGCAGTTCCGCAGGCGGATGTGCAATTCGTCACGCAAGATGAAAACAAGGCGCCATTGGCCGCCACACGAACCGTCAAGCTCGGCCGCACAGCCGCCTATACAGGTGAAGCAGACGGCAAATACACAGGCCCGTTCGGCAGCCATCCCGCCGCACCCGCGTTGCTGACTGCCCTCGCCAACTGGATTCTCCAGCCAGAGGACGAAAGCGAAGACTATCTCATTTCGCAATCCCTTTCAAATGGCTTACTTAGCGTCATAATCGATTTGATGCCTAACCGTCCGCATGATCCATTCCAAGATATTCCAATCTTCAATGCAATTGTCCAAAATGGGCGTGGAGAAAACACCGTTTCAACCGTCCGCTTCCAATGGAACGGCGCAGACCAATTAGTCGCGCGTCTTCCGCTCCAGGGCGACTCAATCTGCATGGGGACGGTCAGTTGGAAAGGGCTTGAAACGCCAATCGCCATCGCGCCCGCCATGATACCCGTTTCGCCTGAATTCGCACCACTTCCTACCGATGACGGCCCTTCCCTTGCCGATCTTGTCGCCGTCACAGGTGGTCGTGAACGCATCGTGTTGGACGACATCTGGAAGGAACTTCCCGCCAAGCGACGTTCCTTCGACTTGACGCCGATTCTCGCCATTCTCGCCATGCTTTGCCTGCTACTTTCAAAACTTCCCATCTTCATCCGCAAACGCAGCCCAGCCATGGCACAACCTATCGTCCAACAGTCTGCTCCATTGACATCGCAAGCCACCGTTTCCGCCGCTCCCAAACACGTTCAAACGACTGAGCAACCACCGAAGACGGAAAACATGGCAGAAGAAAAGGTATCTTCTTCCGAAACAACGGATTCCATTTCAGACGCTCTTAAACGCGTAAGAAAAAGATAGTCCTTCTAGCATTCCAGGCTTCTAGCATTCTAGTTTTCTTCTACATATTTCTTTATTTCAAATAATAGGCTATATTATACTTAAGTCTCGGCAACGTTTCAGTTTGTACTGCCAGATCGGCAGGCTGAAACCTTATCCGGTGAATCCCGTGCAAACCGGGAGCTGTCGCGCAACCGTAAATGGCCCATTGCCATGAGTCGGATCCCGTAGCCGAGATAAAACAGCCACAATTTGTGCGCGTAACGCAAGGAAGGCAACATGAATCTGAAGAAACTCTGCATCCGAACCATCCCAGCAACCCTCCTCTGCTTCCTGTCATCGACTTTCGCACAGGAAGCCCAGGAAGCCGAAACGCAGGAACTTCCTCCCATCACCGTCACAGGCGTTCGTACGAACGCCCGCGCAGATTCGCTGGGCCAGTCCGTCACCATCATCGAACGCAAACAGCTTGATCAGGCTGAACTTCCGTATGTGCAGGACGTCCTGCTCCAACAGCCTGGCATCAGCTTCTATTCATACGGCCCCCGCGCAAGCAATCCCGCCATTTCTCTGCGCGGCATGCATTGGTATCAAACAAAACTGCTCATCGACGGCTATCCCTATCTGGACAATTCTACGACCAGCGGCCTCGCCCCGATGTTCGACAACATCTCCCTTGATCTCATTGATCGCATCGAAATCGTGAAAGGCGCCGTCTCCCTGCAGGGCAGCTCCGCACTCGGCGGCATCGTCAACATCATCACCCGCAAGCCGCCACAAGAAGATGGCACGCACGGCATCTTCAACGTCGAGGCCGGCAGCCATGGCCGCTTTGACACATCCGCCATCGTCTATGGCCGCCAGTCCATCGTCGACTATAAGATCGGCGTCTCCCGCCAGCGTGAACGCGGCATCTCCGCCTATCGCAAAGGCCCCCAGGCCGCCATGTCCATCAATGGCGATGACGATCATTTCCGCTCCATCAGCTATTTCGGCGACCTAGGCTTCCAACTGGACGATCAATGGCGCATCGAACTCGGCGGATCCTTCACCGACACGGATGAAGAATACGACGATGGCTACACGGGCGATTGGGGCTTTGGTCCGGATCATGACGACATCTGGCTCCGCAAGACCATGGGCCATGCAAAACTCGCAGGAACGGGCCTCTTCAACGACACGCTCGACCTCTCCCTCTCCTACGCACAGACGCGTTCTGACCGCAATTACATCGGCGTCGGCGGTGGCAGCGCATACCGCTACATTGGTGATCTTTCGCTTGTCAACGCGCAGGCTACGCTTCACATCAACGATTGGAACACGCTGACCGCCGGTATCGACTTCCAGCATGAACAAGTCCGCGGCTTCATGGTCGGCTACGACAACCGTAAGTTCAAAGAATGGGACGAAACCTACCGCACCGTCGGCTACTACATTGGCTATCAGATCGAGCCTCTTGAAAACCTCTTCTTCAACGCCAACTTCCGCTACAACCACCATTCCGATT
>JAEEGH010021249.1_pt1 | contig 13421 bp, 16 predicted proteins | sample 9134181 | NCBI WGS metagenome assembly JAEEGH01 (sample SAMN16246544, study PRJNA631951) | gut metagenome | biome: gut microbiome; feature: rumen; material: DP-attached | host: Bos | place: Iran: Karaj | collected 2018-10
AACTTGAATCAATATTATTTTATGTTTTCAAAGAAATACAAATTATTATAATTATAGTTGGTCAGTTCCGACTTCACATCATCGAGTTCTCTCATCCGCTGTGGAATCTCGTTCAGTGGATAGTTGTCGAGGCAGAATTTCAGCCTTCGGGCGAATTTCTTGTTCTCTTCGTCAATTTCCTCCTGTGTGGTGTGTATTTTCTTTTTTTCGCCGTTTTTATCTTTCTCCTCGTTTTCCACAATTTCAACCTCTTCCAGCTCTGAGATTATCATCCCCGAGAAAAGTCCATGAAGTCCATAATGGCTGGCAAACTCATCCGCATGGCACCAGATGCCGATACACGTCTTGCTGCGGAGAAACTCCACATGTCGGTCAGTTATCAGCAGCCGTTTGTTTTGACCGTTCTTTTCCGGTTTTGAAAACAGACCATATTTTGTGCCGTGACCCAGCATCATGATGGTGTCGTCTGCCCGGATGGCACGTGTCACGTCTGAGTTGGTCGCAGTCTCGGTAATGCGCGTCCTCAAATCCTCCCGCTCTTCGTAGAGTTGCGAGAGAAATGCCGTGGTGGGGTCGGTTGCATGAATTACAGTCATGATGGGATTGTGTTTTTGGCGGATTTTACATGCGTCTTCATTCTTGCTTTTGTGGAATCAGATAATCCAGCACGCTCTTCCAGTCGGGGAAGCGGTCGGAGCCGAAATGAATCCATTCGCCGGTGAACTCGCTCGCGCCGTTCTTCCCGCGGTCGTCAATCAGGTAGTCACCTTGGCAAAGGTCTTTGCGGTGCGAGATGATGAGCCGCTTGTGGAACACGTCATCAAGATACTTCGTCACCCACTCCACCTTGTCCGACCACGCCGACGGATTATTCCACGGCGCCGTAGAGAGGATGAACAGGTCGTAATGCTTCTGCAACTCATGCACAGCCTCAATGGCCCCCTCCATCGGCTTCATCTTGTCGAACAACCCCGGAATCTCATCCAACTGTCCATCATATTCTGCCTTCACTTCTTCACTCACCTGGTCGAGTCCCGACTGGAAGTCCACCAGTACATTGTCCATGTCAATAAATACTCGTTTCTTCATTTTTCTCAATTGGCACTTCTTGCACTGATTTTCTTTCCCTCCTTGTTCCATGTGAATATCCAACTGCCTTTGCGGCTGGTGATGGTGCTATTGGAGACACCAACGATCTCACCAACGTTCGAAACGCTCATTGTTTTCAGCGTCTTGCCTTTGGCATCGCAGATGTAATAATAGGAATAACGCTTCGACACAAAGAAGTCGCTACCCCACCCTTTCAGTTCGCCTACGCTACTACGCGACAAACCGCCAATCTTCTTGCCCTGCTCGTCATAGACGTAGTACCAGTTCTTCGTCTCCTCGATATACGATATCTGCTGTCGCTGTGCCTGAGCCGCCAGCGTCACCATTAGTAATAGGATAGTAATTACTTTCTTCATACAGTCTTGCATTATACGTTTCTTAAGATTTTGAACATGACTTTTTATTTCTTAAACAGTTTCTTCATTTCATCGCAGTAAGGTCCTTTCTTCTGAAGAACCCTGACCAGTTCCACTTTCTCATCACCACTTATTGGCGCATAGAGATTTTTCATCAGACACCTTTTGAAATCTTCTTTTTCTTTTCCCATATTCCTTGTAAATAATTAGTCTGCAACTAATATAGTAACATGGGGAAGAAAATTCAAAAATCTATGCAACGTTTTCACCACTTGCTTGTTTTTTCTGCTACATTATAGACAAAGACATCCAATACCTTCCAGCTGTCTTCAGATACTGGCTCAGCTACTATCTCTATGCGAGCCCCATACTTCACCATAGTTACGTTCTGATATCCATTGACACCTTCCCGACTATAGAATTTCTTGTAGAAGCCTGTAGCTTCCATTTCTTTGATGACGGTATCTAAATCCTTTCCAATATGGGATTTCAATGAAGGAACACTTTTGGCGCCATCTTTTGATAATACTAACATAGTTGTGTCGTTTTATAGTTTTAACTTGAGTTTACGCTAAAGGGAATTAAACATCTCTATTACAATATTTGAAATTATTTTTGGCATATCGACATTTTTGTTTTGAAACATATCACTTCGACAACCTATCTGCGATGCATATTTCGTCCAATCGACATTGTAGGTTTTCCCTCCAGAAAAGGCTTGTTCAAAGATCCATTGCTTCCAATGATCCCAGTTTGTTTGGCTGGGATGCAATAGTTCAAGAGCCTTCTCTTGATATGTATTGGTGATATAATCATGGATATAATCTTTTGCATCAGATCCAAAGGAAATAATATAATCAGGTTTGATGACCTTTAATTCTTCAATCAACAAATCGCGCTCACTTTTCTTACACTGCTTTGGGATATTTTTAGAAGGATAAATTTTATGAGCATCAGTAATATAAACATCAAACCCTTTGTTTAGGATTTCATTTATGATAAGTCGGTAAACTTTTGTTTGACTGTAAACGTCTTGCTTGTAATGTATGGCAAAGGGCGTGCCTACAATTGGATTACTAAAGGGCAAATCTTTTAGCATTTTGTCATTGGCATTGCGTAAAGGATCTTGTGCAATTATTGCGACGACAGGCTTGTTTTTGTCATCGTTTTTAACTAAAATGGGCACATCAATTCCTGTTATGGGTGTGACTTTAGCAGTAAGAGTTTCAAACATACCAGGTTGTTTGGAGTCATAGTTATCCGTTGATGTACCTAATTTGTTCGTTCGAATCGACAAGCTTTTATTATTGTATACATTCTTAAGAAAATCTTCTAAAAGATTCTTTGTCGGATATGTAATTTTATCCATAATCCATCTACGATTCCCTGTACATCGCGAGGTTTTGATTTGGTATTTATTAGTTTTAGGTTTCACATTGAGTGCAAATATACGAAAAGTCGAGAGCAAAACAAAAGAATTCATTCATTTTTTTGCCAAGACAGAGAATCCGAGCTTGCTCGCTTGGTTTTTCCAAGAACTTCGCCATCTTCATGGCAAAGATAATGAAAAAGAACCATTTCACAAAACAATTACGTGAATTATTCGGTTTTTATTCGCTTTCAAGATAATTGAAGACACCTATCTTTATTATATCCACCCACCTTCTTTATTCATATTTGTGATTCCGCTTATACCAATCTACCATGTATTCACCTGTTTTCCTCGAGATTTCATGAATGCTGTCGCTCATCTCCTGGGTTTCGCCATCACCGTCGATGTGGTCGCAAAACTTCACCTGAGTCATGATAACTTGGTAAATATACTCTCTCTGTTCGCGACGCGATACCCAGTCGGGAGCAGAGACATAAAACCTGTTGTGATGATACCAATTGGTGTTGGTGTCTGTCACTTTGATATTGACCTTGAACAAGTCATGGTGAAAGGGTAGCATAGCCCAATCATCTCCCCAATGAAACACTTCTGCACAATTGCAATTGGAAATGGTAAATGAGAATACGATGTTCTCGTACTGAGTATCATATTGTGAACTTGCCATAGTTGTCTAAGAATCGAGTCGAGATTTTCTCTTTAATTGTTTTTAGTTTCAGCTTGTGTGCAAAGATAATGAAAAAGAGCCATTTCACAAAACAATTCCGTGAATTATTTGGTTTTTATTCGCTTTCAAGGTAATTGAAGATACCAATCATGGTACTCCAACCCACAATGTAGATAACAGTCTCAATAAAGGTCATAATTCATATTCATATTACGCAGCAAGAGCCCAAGGCTCCTGCTGCTTAGTGAGATGGAAGTGCTTGGTCATTTTAGTGATGAGAGAGTCGGTTTGATCCTGATTGAGGTCGAAGATCGTGAGGGCATAGACCCCAAGGTTGAGTGATGGGGTGAAGAATACTCTTTTGTTGTGGAGGTACTCCTGGATTTTGTTGAAGTAGTTCTTGGAACTGGTTTTGATTGTTGTAGCCATATCTTTTGAATTTTAAATCGTTATGTGCATAATATAGACACATTCGAGAAAAAAATCAAAAAATAGGGAAACTTTTTTTGTTTTTTGCCTAAAAATATGTATCTTTGTAGTCAAGAAAAAAAGAATAGTTATGCCAAGAAAGAATCATGGAATGTGGTACGAGGTTCACCCGACGCCAGTGAAGGGCGAGGACGGGAAGAACCTGGTGTATGTCCGTCCGAAGAGCGGACAAAAGCTGACAATGGCGCAGCTGGAGGGCTACTGCGAACGCAACTACGCATTGCGTTATGGCGAGCTGAGCCGTGCCTTCGATGTGTTTATACGGGCGGCAAGTGAGTTCCTGGCCCAGGGCTATCGCATCGACACGCCCATGGGTTCGTTTGCGCCCAAACTGTCGCTGGCCAAGCAGGTGACGGATGCTGACCGGGTGAAAGACCGCGACGTGAGGCTCGAAGGTGTGGAGTATAACCCAGGCAAAATATGGGACAAAACTATCGACAAGTGGCTCGACGGGTTCCGACGCTACGATAATCCTGATACACAGGCGATTATGGCTGACAAGGAGAAGTTGGAGCAGGTGATGAGGGAATGCTTGCAGCAGCATCACGGTTACATTACCGCTGGCATGTTCTCACGCGCTTCAGGGCTGACGCTCTATTCTGCCCGCAAACAACTGAACGAGTGGACCAAGGGCGACAACCCCAAACTGCTGAAGACGCCACATGGTAAGGAACATATCTATACGGAAATATAGCGTTTGAAATCGGGTATAGGCGAACGGTCGTTTGCGTATAGGCGAACAATCGTTTGGGTATAGGCAAACGATGATTTAATACGGCTTTTCTCCCCTTTATGCTGCCACTTGTAGAGCCTTATATCCGATAGAAAACGGTTACGGTTACAACTGTAACCATGTAACCTCCAACGTATGGAAAATATATTATAACGTTATAACATACTATCATCAAGCAGGACGAGGTGGAATGGCAGAAGGAGATTGCCTATTCGCTGGCCAAGAAAGACGGTCAGAACGTGAAGAACCCTTGCAGCCAGATTCGCATCATCGAACCCAACATCGGCGTGTCGGCATTCCTCGAGCGAGCCATCTATGCCAAAGGCAAGTGTCTGTTCACCTATGCCCCTGAGATTGAGACCATTCTGAAGAACAACAAGGGCGGTGCCTGGACGGAGAAGAACGACCTCTACCGTCTGGCCTACGACAACAAGACCTGGGGTCAGCATCGCATCTCGAAGGACTCGTTCTCTGGAAAGGTCACCCTCCGTTACAATCTGGTGATGTGCGGAACGCCCAACAAGTGCCGTGCCTTCTTCGCTGATGCCGAAGATGGACTGGCGAGCCGTGTTACGCCTGTGGTGCTGCCCGACATGGCGGGTGCCCCTATGCCTCAGTTCAAGGCGTGGACAAAGGAAGAGGAAGAGAAGGTGAAGCGCCAGTGCCTCTGTCTGATGGACGAGGAGGGCGAGGTGGATCTGCCCCTCATCAACAAGGCCATCGCGGAATGGGACGAAGGCAAACGTCAGGAGTATCTGCAGACGCTGAAATACTCACTCTATTCGTTGCGTCGTCGTGCTGCCCTCAACGGTTTCCGGGCCGGTATGATTGCCTATCTGCTCGAAGGCCGTCAGGAGACGGAGCGCGCCATCAAGTTCGCCCTCTGGTATGCCGAGCGTTGTCTGCACTATCAGTTGCTGCTCTACGGTGACAAGGTTGATGCCCAGAACAAGGAGGTGAGCCCCCAGGTCTCAAGAGGCAACATCCGCTATCTGGATGCACTCCCCAAGGATTTCACGAAGCAAGACCTTGTCAGCCTCCGTCTGGCCAACAACGAGTCGCCCGTAGTAAAAACCATCATCTGTCGCTGGGTGAAAGAAGGGCTCATCGTAAAGATCGACAACAACCTCTGGCAGAAAAACCAATAACTAAAAGGCCTCCCAATTGGGAGGCTTTTTAGTACTATGTCACTTGTTTCAGTCATCCATAATTGGGTCTGTCCAGTCCCAATAGATATTCTCATCTTGTCCGATTTTCACCATCATGTCTTCTCCATCGTCTCTGGTAACATAAAAAAACAGATCACCATGTTTATTTTGATGACAAAATTCAATGGAAGCCTCTTCGAACTGCGAATACTTCCTAAGACCAGAAAGCTGTTCACGCAAAATGTCGATAAGTTCTTCCTCTGTATAAGAACTACCGTTAATTTCAAATGTCTGTTCCATAACTAAAGACTGTAGATAGCATAAAGTTGTCGCAGCAGTTGCATAAACTCTATTCTTTGTTTTCCTTTTCATCTGACTTCTTCCCCTCTTTCAGGCTGCGCAGTTCATCGAGATAGCTGGCAGTGATGATACCTGATGGTAGGGCGATGACTGCTACGCCAAAGATCGACGAAAACATACTGATGAGACGGCCTAAGTCGGTGGCTGGACAGAGGTCACCGTATCCTACAGTGGTCAATGTCACGGTAGACCAATAGATGGCATCGAAGAACGTGCTGAACGTCTCATTGCCAGTATTTGGATTGATGCGTGGTTCGAAATTAAACATCACCAACGCCGTCACAAAGATGTAGGCAGCAGCGAAAAATAGAACTGCCGTCAACACCTTCTGTTCCTTTTTCAACACCTTTACGAAGAGGAAGATCTGATCGGAATAGCGCAGGGCTTTCAGCAGTCGCAGGATTTTCAGCATGCGCAGCGTACGCAGAATCTTGAAGTTCGAACCTAAAAGCTGGAAACTTGGCAATATCGACAGCAAGTCAATAATAGCCCATCCGCTATAGGGATAGTTCACAAACGAGTGCTTGCCCTTCCCCAACTTGTAGTCAGCCGTCACCCATCTTAAGATATAATCTATGATGAAGATGATGGTCGTAAAAACTTCGATATAGGTAAAAATGGGACGGTGTTCCCAGAACATCAGCGGAACTACGCTAAGGATGATGATAACAAACATGAATACATCATACAGATGACTCCATACGTTACTACCATCATCCTTCTCTATGATTTCATAAATCTGCTTACGTGTCATAGTCATTATGGGTAGTACAATAGAACAACTTTGATTAACACGTTATTGTAATCTGAATGATACAGGAACCGTATATTTCGCACGTACTTCTATGCCATCCTGCTTTCCTGGTATCCAGCGTGGCATTGACTTAATTAATCGAATCGCTTCTTTGTCGAGTGACGGATCAACACTTTTTTTTATTTGCGCATTGCTAATAGAGCCATCACGCTCTACGATAAAGTTCACAATGACCTTGCCCTGTATACCATTTTCCTCAGCGACTGCCGGATACTTCATGTGGCCGTACAGGAACTTCATCAGTTCAGCGTCGCCACCGGGGAAAGAAGGCATTTGTTCACAATGATCAAACACTTCATTTACAGCATCTACTGTCTGTGTTAATTTTTGACGAGCGTCCTCTTCATCCTTTACATTTTTTTCCTGTGAAATATACTCCTGCATCTCTTTTTCGATTTCTGCCTTCTGTGCAGGAGTCATCTTTGAGGTATCACGCACTAACACAATTTCTTGTCCATTTATTTCAAGAACCATTTGCTTTGGATTGTATGAACTGATGGTATAAGTACTTCTATGCCCCACAAAAGACTGCCATCCCTGACGCGTTTCCTTGATGGCCTGTTGTTTGAATGCAGGAATACCTGCTTTGATTTTCTGCTTTTGGGCAGCTGTATAGTTTCCATACTTTTGGTAATCCACGTCTATGGTCAGCTTATTGAGCGGTATAGCCACCATTGTCAAGGTATTGCCTTCTAGTGTCCACTTCTCTTCAGTGCGTGATTGAACCAGATCAAACATACAGCTGACACCACCAATGGGATAAGTCAACTGCATACGCCCTTTTAGGGTTTTCGTGCCGTCAGCACTAAAAATCCACGTCCTCGTTACAACACTTTCATTTAGCAACTGATTGTGGTACTGATTTGGATCCACTTCATTCCATGTCCCAACAATGTTAATCTTTTGGGCACTAGCAATAATTGCAAGAATCATTGCAATTGTCAAAAATAAAAATCTTTTCATCTTCTTACATTTTTAGTTATTCTATATATCGCCTCTTTTCTTTGCTTCCTTTACTCGCTCTTGGGCTCGCGTTTTGTCATCTTTGCTGTATGTGCATGTTTTGGCAATTTGCCACCAATGCTCGTTAACGACATAGTCATTAGGAACATCCTTGTAGAGTGTTACGACTTTGTTAGCAAGCTGACTCTTATGCTGAGAAATGGCAGAACTCAATACCTCGTCACACTTTGAATTAAAATCTTTTACGCTTCTCACGTATCTATTATGACTGCTAACCACTTCTTCTGGGCGATCTGAAGTCATACGTTGTCCTGCGGGTAAGGGGCGTCCTTCGATTTTTGTACTATTGAGGATAGATATGACGAGATTGGTAAATTCACCTCCATTCTTCGAAATGGCATATTTCATAATCTTATCAAGAAAGCTGTCACTGAACTGAGTTCCATATTTTTTCGTAAGCGACACGATGACATTGGGAATATCTGCATCAATACATTTTTCAATGATAGTTTGAGCATACGTCGAATTTGTCACCAAGGGAAGAAGACTTTGCATCTCGCTAGCCGATTTGTTTTCAATGGCATGCTGAACCATTGATTTGAAAAGCTCATCTTTGTTTTCTGATTTCTGATAGATCTGTTTCATCAATGCCACGTCGTTAGTAGCTACAGCGAGTTCCATCAGCGATTCCCACTGCATATTCTTGCGCAAGAGATTACTCAGATTCGCAATTTGTTTCTTGTCTTTCTTAGCAGAGAAATACTTGATAATCTTTTTTGATACATCTAGATCCTTATCGTTGCATTTTGCAATAATCTGCATTAACAGCGCATCGTTCTGACTGCTGATAGCATCGTCAGCCATCATCTCTACACCATTGTTCTTAAGCAACAAATCCATCATGCTATTGGGGTCAGGGTTGCGGCCTTCTTTATAGAGATATTCATAGATTCTACGTAGCACTGGGCCGTCTATTTGGTCATTATATAGTCCGATGGTCTGTTCTACCAATGCTTGGTTATTTTGCTTAATTGCCAGTTCTATTATCGTATTGCATCTGGCATCACGCACGCTATTGCTCACCTCATTGGCGTCTTCCTGCAACAAGAAGAATAGGCGCTTGGTACTTGTCTCGTCATTCATGGCAATTAAGTAAAGAGCCTCTTGACTAAAAATATACTCACGTGCTTCCTCGTAATCGGAAGCTCCCGCCTTCTTCATGGCAGTAAGGAATTTATGCGCTGCTTCGTAATCTTGCGCATGGCATGCCTCTTCATAGCTTTCATATTCTTTACCATCAGAGTTGGTTACAGTAACCTTTTCGTCCTTAGATGAAGAACTACCACAAGCTGTCAGCAAAAGAACTGCCACACAGCAAATACTCAAATACTTTATTCGTTTCATATTTTTGTTTTAATTTCTTAATTTATTATTGTTATACATATACTAATAGATTTACAGAGGGAACAAATTTAGCTATACGGTCATTCTAAAATAAAAAATAGATGATAACGCCAAGGATTATTACGCCAATAATAATCTCATAGAGAAAAGGAACAGACTGTAAAAACTCTAAGGCGATAGCTACAGCAATGGCCCCCAGGATTAAACGAATGAGGAAAAGTCTTCCTTTGTTCCTAGCTTTGAAAGAGCCCCTCAATTCCTTTTGTATTTCCAAGGGCTGCTTCGCATAAGCTGATTGGCTTTTGATGTTCTCAATGAGTTTTTTGTCACAGTCAAAGAATGCTTCCTTACCCAAGACGACATTGTCTGGTAGATCAATAGTCAATAACGATTTACAGCCTCCAAAGGCACGTTCTCCGATATTCAACAATCCTGCAGGCAAGACAACTTCTTTTAATTGTTCACACTTCTCAAACACTTTTCTCCCAATTACACTGACGGGCGCATGTATTTCTATACTTTCTAAGGCAGAGCAATCGTGGAACATCCGATCTATAAGCTGAGTTATACTACCTGTAACCTTAAGATTTATTATTCCGTCGAATACATGATACCCTACTTCTTTCAGTGAAGAAGGGAGAGAGAGGTGATTTAGGGACTTACAACCGCTGAACGCCCAATCATGAATAACCGTGATTTTGTCGTTAAGTATTATTTCCTGCAGATTCTCACAGCCACTAAAACAATTTTCTGGGATCTCAGTAATATTATCAGGCAAATCAATATGTGTAATAGCGGTGTTCGAACAGCAATTTTCCGGCAGTGTTGTTAGTTCTTTAGGAAGAATGAAAGTTTGTAGCTTCTTGCATCCACTAAAACAATGTTTTTCCACCTCTTTTATCGTTGAAGGAAGTTTTATGGTCGTGAGATTTGAACATCCTTTGAAGCAGCCTTCCTTCAGTTTCTCAACACCCTCTGGAATTTCAAGCTCGTTTAAACTGGTGCAATTTTGAAACGCATTTTTCCCTATCACTTTCAAATTTCCGGGCCAGGTAAAATGCTCTAATGACTTACAGCCATTGAAGCAATCATCGGGAATCTCCTCCATTAGAGATGGCAAATTGGCTTCACGCAATGAGACACATTCCATAAAACATGCATTCCCTAAAGAACTGAGTTTTGATGGTAGTGTAATACATTCGAGTTCCGAGCATTTTGCGAATGCTTTGCTTCCGATGGACTTTGTAGCTTGCGGAACCTCCATCTTACCTGATAATTTGCATCCCTTGAAGACGTTTTCTCCGATTGTTTCTACAGTTTCGGGGATTTTAAAACTTTCTAAACGATTCTCTGCGAAAAGTTCTGCTGGTAGATAGGTTATATGCTTCGGAAAAACAGCAGAGGAAATATCACAGTCATAAAAAGCTCCTCTTCCGATAATAATATCATCCTTTAGATTCCTCAAATCGACAGCTCTGATACTTTTACAACCTTGAAAAGCCGAAGAACCTATTTCTTTAAGCTTGTCATTAAATTTTAGGACTCGATGGACACGAAGCTTTTCACAAAATTGAAAGGCAAAATCTCCAATTATTTCAAGCTCTTTAAATTCACAGAAGTCTGTATACTTCTCGTGAGGCTTTTCATCCTCTGATTTGAAGTATGACTGATTATAAGGCAGTACCGCAATAAGGTTCCTGCAGGAGTAGAAAGCGCTTGAACCAATTTCCTCAACATCTTCGCAAATTTCTATAGTCTCTAAGGTACTTTTGTAATCAACTTCGCCATATAACTTTTCAATCGCCTTTTTTATATCTCTTTTTTCTATGTAGGGGTTAAGCCCTTTCAAAATAAAATGCTGTACCATATTGTTCCAATTATTTATGTTATAATTACTCGTCTGATATTTTTATTGGGTTTCGTTCTATGAAGAAAAACTACCACATGCCGTTAGCAAAAAGACTGCTATACAGCAAATACTCAAAAAAATAAATTCGTTTCATACTCATCATTTAACAATCTACATGCCTACTCCATTTCCCGTGTTTCGGCATTTCCTTTTATCTACTCATTTCTTTTTTATTCCATAACGGCACGAATGGGCAAGCCATAGACTATCATATCCGTGCTAAGGACTTTTTGACCATTAGACGAAGATGAGGCTGAAGTGATACTAAGGACGATGGATTCTTTTTTGTTTGCCTTTTTATTGCTCCAATAATTAGCCTCCCTCTCTCTCATCCTATTTGATACAGTCACGTAATCGTCCAGCAAACCATCAAAAAACTTATTTACCGATTTCATGGCAGAACTACTTGCTCCTCCCATCTTTCCGCGAGCAAATGGCAAAAAAATGGAATTTCCGTTAGGACCTGTTACCTTATAACCCCAGTAGCCATTGCTTTTCACTTCTGTTATCTTACATTTCTGTAGCAGTTCGTCCCATTGCTCAGGTGTGGGGATATGCCAACCGATTCCCCACCTCTGGGTGGCAGCGTCATCTGTAGGCTCAAGTGCCATGTCGGGCTTATACTTCTTCCTAGGCTTATAATTCCTCTTGGCAAACTCATTCTTGGGCTGTGTCTCTGCCCATGCAAAGCATAGACCATCATCTTTTTCATTCATAGCACCAATATTGGCATTGGCCCAGCGGACGCTCAGTCCTAGGTCAACCAACATAATGCCTTCGGCAGCAGCTCTCTCCGCAGAAAGTTTCTTCTCTATACCGATGCGTTCCCAATACTTGTTCTCTGCCTTTCGTCTTGCCTCCTCGGCCTCACGGCGGATTCGTTCTTCTTCTGCCTGTCTAATAGAGTCTTGTCTGGCTCTTTCTACTCGTTTTTTCTCCACTTGACGGGCATGTTGCTCCTTATATTGTTCAAGAGCGAATGCCCTATAAGCGCAATAAATGAACCCGCTACATTCCAAATATGAATTGATATTCAAGTCACCTAGTTTATCACTGTTTTCTATTAGATAGACAATTAAGTCCGTTTTTGTCATATTTACAGATTTTGCCATCTCATCAAGTGAAAAAGATAACCTAACCTGATGTTTAAACAAGTGATCTGGAAAATAGTCACGTGTAGCCGTCGTTCTTCCTCTAGAATTAGTCGTAACACCAATTCCATACCCCATACCAAAATCAGTCCCCCTATATAAAGGAATTCGCTGATGTGTACACTTACGTTGAACATTAACTACTAATTCCTTATCTCCGACAATAATGACGTCTTTATATGTATCAGTACCCTTCTTATGGCCGGAATACGGATCCGTTGGTGGCTTCATGCCACCTATCTTCATAGGATCATTGGTTTCTGCACTAGTATAAAAATCACTTGGCCTAATCCATCTTTCCTCCCAATAAACAGATATTTTGTTTTTGCTTACAGTTATTTCACTACTCAAGTATTTTTTAGCCAACACCTCATGATATGTACCATTGTTACCACCACTTCCTTTTGAATAGTCTTTCCACGTATATGATCCATCTTTGTTCTTCTGGGCTTGCCAAGTTCTTAATGTTGTTATTGATTCAGCCCAATTCAGTTCGACTGTTCTATCGTGATGAACATCGTAGTCTGCTGTTTTATATAACTCGTGTACGCGTTCTTGTCCGTAACTTGTTACGCTGAGAAAAAAAAAGATGTGTAACAAACAATAATTTGCAATATATCATCATTAGTGTCCCGTTAAAATGGGACGAGTTTAAATATTAATCAAATAGCCCCGGAATGAGGGGACCAAATTGATCTTTGACATCGTTGAAATTAGTCTTATCGAACAGGTCTCGTAAGTGAGTCTTGTCTGTCAATGAGATGCTAAGAATCTGCAAGACCTCATAGGTCGAGCGTTCTAATCGCATATCATGTTGGACAATAGCCACGAGACAGTAAGTGATAATGGCCACACTGATTTGTATGCGGACAGCATTCTCCGTCGTACCCCAAAACCTCTTTATCTTTAGATGTTGCTTGAGCCATT
>JAEEGH010021256.1_pt1 | contig 13418 bp, 14 predicted proteins | sample 9134181 | NCBI WGS metagenome assembly JAEEGH01 (sample SAMN16246544, study PRJNA631951) | gut metagenome | biome: gut microbiome; feature: rumen; material: DP-attached | host: Bos | place: Iran: Karaj | collected 2018-10
CTTCGACAGCGGGCATAAAGTCCTTGGCGAAGACACGAGCACCGAAAATAGACTGGAAACCATCGCGGAACGAGGTATCCTGGAACTTGATCTTTTTCATAGTGTTTTCCTGTGGGATAAATCCCTTGTTTTTACTGTACAATAAAAATACGGGGGTAAATTTAGAAAAATCGGAATTCGAAATTCGGAGTTCGGAGTTAATACTTCTTTAAATTCACCGCATTTGGGTGGTGAAACAGCGCTATTGCGCTTTGGCGAAAAGTTCTGTCAACATTTTGCGGATTGGCTTGGCCAGCAGGGAATTCGGCTGTTTGCTGACCCAGACGATATAGGCGCTGCGCCCTTGGATCAGGTAGGAGTCTATGAAACGGCGCTGGTTGTCAAAGATGTCGAAACGGACCTCGATACGGTCCGGAATGAAGGACCAGCCCGTGGCTCGGTCTTCCCAATGCAGAATCTGTGGGATAATGACGTAGTCGGTCCTTTCCAGGTCCTGGGGGAAAATTTGCTCGATAGTCACGGGAACGGGGATGATGGCTACCGATTGGGTGTAGCGCTGCAGTTCCTTGGTCAGGGCGGCGATGACGTCGGGACCCGAGGACGGGTAGACCGTGTTGTTGTAGACGCCGCTGGCTGGAGTGACCAACAGGAACCGTGATGGCGTATAAACGTGATTTGATGGCTGGTTCAGGTAGATTCCCTGGTAGGATGCTGAACAGCCGCTTGTCAGGAATGCCGATGCGACGGCGATAGCGAACAAAATAATTTTCTTCATTTAAAATGACTCCCTATGTGTTATTTAGAGCCCGCGATCCAGCGGTCTAAAAATTTCATTTGCTCATCCGTATGGAACCAGTGCTCGCCGCCGTGCATCACGGTAATGGCTGCCCCGACCTTGTTCGCGAATTCCTGCATGGTTTCGAGTGTTGTCAGGTTGTCCGTTGAACCGTAAAGAATCTGCGTCGGGATTTTCCATTCAATGGGGTTTTCGCGCACGTAGCGAAGGTATTCCCATGAAAGGGTTTCGCCGAAGTCTGTGGCGATTTCCTTCTTTTCGCGGAGGGTTTCTTCCGAGACGCCAGCCCACATCATCATGTTGCAAATCAGCTTTTCCATGTTGACTATGGGCGAGATAAAGTAGGCCTTTTTGATGGGCTTTTGGCTGAGCGCGTTCATCGAAAAGAATGCTCCGATGCTGTTGGCGATGAGGAAGACTTCGTCGTAGCCGTTTGCGACAGAATCGAAGTAATCCGAGAATTCTTTCTTTGCGTCCCAGGGGGAGTTTGACTTGTAATCAAAACCGTTGACGTCGCAATCTGGGAACAGACTTTTGTAATGCTGCGCTTCGTCTGCGTTGCCGCCCTTCCCGTGGATGTAAATGATAAGGATTTTCATGCTGAACACTCCAAGAGGAAAGATAGAAAAGTATTTGCCTCTTGACTTTATGTCAAATCTGGTATATATTTTATTAAGGAGTTGTATATGGAAAAGGCTAAAAAAGAAAAAATGCAGAAGAAAGTCTGGAAAGTCGGTGATGTTGATGAATATCTTGGGCTGAGTCCTGCCGAAATGGCGATTGTCGAAATGAAAGTCGCTTTAGCGAAGGCTTTACTCGAAAAACGGAAAGCTTGTGGCGAAACGCAGGTCTCTGCTGCAATTTTGGCAAAGACCAGTCAATCGCGGTATGCGAAAGTGGAACATGCTGATTCCAGTGTTTCTCTAGAATTGATGATTAAGATGTTCTTTGCCTTGGGCGCGAATAAGAAAGAATTGATGAAAGTTCTTGCTGGCTGAATACGGCCTTGTCTCAGCCAGTTCCGCGAGCCAGTAAATCACGGAGTTTTTTTGATTTTGAATTTGGCTATCGCTTCGTAAGCGCCATATTCTTCGTTTGATACGCTCATGAATATGTCTTCTGCGTTTTTAGGGATCTTTACTTTTTTAGAAAAAATGCCCGGTTCTATTTGTTTTAAACGGTTCTTTTTCCCGTTGCAAAGGAGCAGAATGTATTTTTTGTTGGGGACTTTGACGGTAAATGTGTATGTTGAATCAGGTTTTAGGGCTACTAGTGGGGAGATGATTTCGACATTTTGTGCCGAAGAACGCATGGGCGTTGGGTAAATGGTTGAGCTTGCTTTATGTGCGTTTAATAGAAAATATCCGCAGCCTTTATATAGACTGTCTATTACATTGTATGAAATAACGCCGATGTACAGACCTGGTGCTGGAGCATGAAAAATTGTAGATATCTTTTCAGTGTCTTGCTTTGAAATGGATTGTTCCTGGACTTCGGTACCGGATTCATAATTGTAAAAGATGATTCTAGCATTTTCGTTAATATTCTTTTTTAGATCAATTGAAAAGGAACTGTCAATATTGTTGACGGAGAAAAAATGACTGTCTAATGAATATTTCTCGAAAAAGACTGGATTTAGTCTAGGTGTTTTTTTGAATTCTTCAAGGCTAACTTTCTTTTGCATGAGCTGATAATTTGAATCTGCAGGGAAATGGGTGTATATAAAATGATCGCTTTTGACAAAAAGCCAATCTGTATTATAGATGTGTTGGAAGTTATTTTGATTTAGTGCTCCAGAACCCCATGTGCAGTCAATGAAGTACCAATAGTCCTGAATTTTTACTATGTTCCAAGCGTGATTAGGTGAAGTGTTTTCGTCAAGAGATGTTTTATAAAGACCTCTCGCATAACCATGTACTTTTTCACAAGGAATTTTCAATAAATCACATATTTGTTTGAATAAATTTGCGAATCCTGCGCATACAGCTTTTCTTGAAATAAGAATATCGCTCCATTGTTGAGAATCTACTTTGTGTTTGGTGAAGCCTTCGACATCATAGTCTAATAATAAAGCGACCGCATCGTATGCCATTTTCACCTTTTCGAATTCATCTCTGGTAGAGTCTATTAAGGCTACTAGGGATTGAATGTATAATTCTGGATCTGTTAATCGTAAAGAATCGTTTTGAGGATTCTGTATGAAAGAAATGATGCTTTGATTTGGAAAACCCGTTCGGTAATTATAAGCCTTGCTGTGATCTTTGGGACTAGGAAATTTTTCTGGTAATATTGGCTCGTAGGGAGCATTCGCTGAAGGGGAAGCTTCTTGGTTTTGTAGTTCAGGAGTTTTTTCTGTAACGGCACAGGCTGAAAAGGCAAAAAGAATGAATATTGCTTGCCCACAAAGGAATGATTTTATGCTAGAAGGGAAGTTCATCATTTTGCCTATGTTTTTATTTAAATTTTTTGTTGATACGATTTTTGTGCGCTTGTTTTTCTTCTTCGGATAGCTGAGTGAATGGCAACAACTTTCTGCACCAGGCATCAATGGTTTCCGCACTATAAAAATTTTGTTCAGATTGCATCTTGTTGATTAGGTCTATTTCTAAAGTGTATATTTCATGAATGCTCATGAACGGCCTATTCTCAGGGATATATTTTAGATTTGCTTTACTCCCGAAAACAATCATGCTGAAAATGCGAAGTTGATACTTGTTCTGTCTTAAAAAGTTACGAAGAGCCTCAATATGTTTGTCATTTTGTAGTATTGGGTTTGGTATGTAATCCATTTTACCGTTTTGCTTGTAGCGTTGCCACCTATGGTGGTTTTCATTTCCATATATGGAGCCCGACAGGTTTTTACTTTCAAAAACATAAATGCCACTTTCATGTAAAAGTAAAGCATCAATTTCAGAGTAACGGTCATGGATGGGTATATAAACATTTCGTAAAATCTTATAGTACCGTTTATCTTGTTGGCAGGCTATGCTGATTGCCCTGCAAACGGCATTTTCTCCTATTTTGCCCGCGATTTCTGCAGCAGAGGGAACTTTGTCGGTGATTTCTTCGTATGTTGCAGAGTGAACGCTTAGTTCTTCCTGCGTAAATGGTTTGAATTCATGTTTTGTAGGGAAGCTTGAAGAATCCTGTTGCTTATTTTGTGTTTTTCTAGAATCAGAAATTTTAGGGTATGTCGGTTCGACATCTTCAGGAAATTCTTCGGTTTGGGTTGTGTTGAAAACAATTGCTGCTACGATGATAATTAGTATTAGAAGAATGCCTCCGATAATAAAAAAAGTGCTGTAAGCTTTGATAAATTCTATTATCATTAAGATTGACCCTACAGCAACGGCTAATAGAAATATACCTCCGCAACCGTAAGCCAAAAATTCAGGCCTTTTTTGAGCTAATGACAGACCTACAGATAATATTGCCCCTAAGGCGACTATGGGAAGAAAATAGGAAAAGAAACTGCTGAAAAATGCATTTGACATTTGCGAAATCATCGCGTCGTTCGCAAAAGCATATATTGCGAAAAGCGATAATAAAAGTAAGGATCTTTTCAGTAATCGGAGCATATGGGCTTAGCTATCGATTTTCTCTTTATACCAGCATTTGGGATAACCGCTGCATCCCCAGAATTGGTTGCCTACGTTCGCGCCTTTCTTTGCGGTTCGAAGAACTAAGGCTTTCCCGCATTTAGGACAGGTTTTCTCTGATTTGTTAGGAATGTCTACTTCAGATGTGGTATCTATGGGTTTGGAAATTTTTTGACATTCTGCAAGTAATTCAGCATATTTTTGGGAATAGTCTGATTTACTGGGAATACTTTTGTCCAAAAAGTATTGGATTGTTTCTTGCATAGACTCTTCTGACCAATTTACATCTTTTGCTTCAGCGTCAACTCTTTTAATATACGAAATAAGCTGGTCGGCTCTAATAACCTTGTTTCGAATCTCTTTGGGTGCTTTTTGATCGTTTAATATTGTTTTGGAATTTGCAAGCACAATGATAGATTTATAATTACTTGCAAAATTGTTGTCAAAAATTTTTTCAGACAAGCCTAAGAAACTGCCTAGCTTTGATTGACGACGAACCTCTTTTAGAACATTTAGATGGCGCTCGTTTTGTGTTACGGGCGAATATAAACCTTCTTTCTTATAGAGTTTGCCGAAGTTTATATGGCGGACGAAGTTTCCTTTTTCGTCAATTTCGATATTGCCGAATAAGTTCTTGCATTCGATAACATAAATATGTTGCCTTGTGATGAGTAAAAAGTCTATCTGTGCAGACAGGTCTCCTATTTCAAGGTAGATGTCATGCAAGATGAACATGTCTACGCCGCTGTTTTTCAATTCGAAAATAATCTGTTTTTCGCCAAGCAAACCTATTTCGGCGTACTTGATTTGTTCGTCAATTTTTTCTTTCAAGGTTCCTGATGCTTGTTCTGAAAGACTTTTCATCTTTGCGATGAAATCTTCTGCGTCACTAGTTTCTTTTAAGAATACAGGTCCAATGTGTTTGTTAAAGAATGAATCTAAAAGTCCCATAAATCACCTATTTTTCAAATTTTACTTAGGCATCTTTTTTCTTTACTCGGACAACGATTGTTCCTGCGAGCTTGTCGTGCCATCCCTGTTTTTTAGAGTCGAATGCGACCCAAATGAAGCCGAGCCCGAGTATAAATGAGGATAAGAAATAGGCGAAGTACCGTCCGATGCATTGAGCCGTTGACGGGGCCTTTCCTGTTTTGGCGTCAACGATCTTAGCTGAAATCGCCATTTTGCCTGGAGTCGCTTGCTTGAAAATCCAGAAAAGAATGACGGCAATTAGCGGAAATATGTAATTCACGAAAAAGTCGAAGGGCCCCTCGATGGATTTTTCGCTGGTCCAATAGGCTTTCCCGTAAACGGCCGTTACCAAGGGGAGGGAGATGATCAGCACCAGAATGGTGTCGATGAATGTGGCTAGTACGCGGGCCCAAAAGCCGACATATTCAAATTCTTCGTTGTCTTGCATAAGATTCTCCTTTTTGGGGAAATTCGTGTTCCCGATTCACTTGTCTATGAATATAGATTAAAATCCGTCCAAATTGCAATTAATTGGGCGAATCTTAAAGAAAAATTGTTTTTAATCAGCGATGTCTTTCCGAAAAAAGGTGACGATAAGTGTACACCTGGCTTGGGTCGTTCACTTATTTTGGCCATGCCTTCTTCGTAAGCCTTTTTCATGTATTCGTAGTTGCGCAGGCGACGTTCACGAACTTCTGTTATTTTTTTTGTAGCGGGGTGTTATTCCAACTTGGAATAATAAAAAGTTTACAGATGCTGGTTTTTCAAAATGGCTTCTTTGTATCTTGGGGGTGGAGCGGATGTTCGCCCCTTTTATCAAGGAGGTCCATCATGAAATGCGTAAAGTATATGTTGTTTGTAATCCTTGTCCTTCTGGTGTCGACCTCTTTCGCGGCTAGGAAGGTGAAGTCTAAATTGGGAGACATCGATGTGACCGCACAAAAGGGTGGTGGCGCGGTTGTCTGCACGGCACACTTCAACGACGAACTGACCATTGTCAGGGATTCCGATACGGAGGTCCTTGTGAAAGGGCGTTGCGGTCAGGGGTGGGTCGCAAAGTCAAAGCTCGAATATGTGGCGCAGGCCGCTGGTGACAGGGCTTTCGATTTCGACGAGTTCAATATCCAGGCGTGGATTGACAACCAGTCGGTATTCGATGTCCATATTGATAACGTCGAGGATTTCGAAGGGGTTTCGATTGACCGAGACTTCAGAGAATACCTGACTTACACCATAGACCGCGAACAGACCGAAATGCGTAACGGCGAAAACTGATTGCTGAACATGGAGGTATTTGAACCGTAGAATAATCCCTGCGCAAGTGGGGATTTTCTATATTATGGGCATGAGTTTGATTAATACCATAGTCGTTGCAGGTGGTACCCACGGTAACGAGCGGACAGGCGTTCGCCTTGTCCAGAAATGGATGGAACACCCGGAGTGTTATAATTCGCTCTGTAGCGCCAAGGTGGATTTGGTGCTTGCAAACCCCGAAGCGGTGCGCCTGAATCGCCGCTATCGTGATCATGACTTGAATCGCGCCTTTTCGCAGACTTGCTTGGATGTGGTTGTGGATCCGTTGCAATATGAATTTCGCCGTGCGAAGGAACTGAATGCTTTGTATGGCCCGAAGGGTGCAAACACCAAGACGGACTTGATTCTGGATGTGCACAACACAGGCTCGAATATGGGCTATTGCCTGATTCTTTCGACGCGAGACCCGTTTACGATGCGCGCCTCGGCGGTGTTGACTCAGGAATTCAAGAACGCCTGGATTTACTATCAGCCCGAAGAACGTTCTGCGTCGCCTTATTTTGGAACGGTGGCGAAGGCGGATGTGTGCATCGAGATTGGTCCGCAACAGCACGGGACGCTTGATGCTGCGATTTTTGAAGAATCGGAACGCCTGGTGAAGCGCTACCTGGAACTTGCCGAGGAATGGAACCGTGGCGAGTTGCAGAAGAGAGCGCCGATCAAGGTGGAAGTGTACACTCAGTTCAAGGATCTGGGTTACCCCAAGCCGCAGGGTGGTGGCCCGATTCAGGCGATGATCCATCCAGAATTGATGGGGAAGGATTATCGCGAGCTCAAGGATGGCGACAAGTTGTTCCGCACGTTCGATGGCAAGGATATCTTGTACCATGGCGAATCTCCGGTGTATCCGATTTTCATTAGCGAGCCTGCGTACTATGAAAAGGATATCGCGATGAGCCTGACGACGAAAACAGTGGAGGAGTGGTAAGTATGGCAGACGAAAATGAAGAATTGAAAGAAGTGTCGGGTGAAGAACGCCTGAAGAATTTCATGGAACTGGTTCAGAACCAGAAGAACGAACCTTGGGACTCCCGTTTGTTCGATATTTTGGATGCGTTCGAGGATTTCTTGACGCTGCGTCCGGAACCGCCGCAGGAATGGCAGGAAACTTACGCCAAGAGTGGCAAGGAATTCGATTATTACCAGGTGGTGCTCCCGCAGGATTTCCAGGACCCGTACGAAGATGACTTGGGCAATATCCGCAGGCTCCGCAACGAGTTCGAACGCACTCCTTCGACGATGGCGCTTGAACACGAACTGGTGAGCCGCAACTACTTTATCTTTGAAAACGGCCACGCCGAAGCGATTCCTGCTCCGCGTCCGATGCTGATGCTCGAAAGCAAGGACCGCGATGACGACGAAGAGGAACAGGAAGGCGACATCACGTGGGATTGTTGCATCTCGATTTTCCCAGATGGCAGCTACATTGCCTACAACTTGAATCACGATGACGAAGAAGAATTGGGCGAAGACTTTAAGGCCGAATTCGACAAGCATATCGATGTTCTTTCGAAGTTGCAGTTGGTGATTCCGGTAGAAGGCCGCGATTACGGGATTTTGAATAGCAGATGCTAGGCTAGTTCAGAATTCGGAGTTCGGATTTCAGAATTGCGAAGAAGCAATCCGGCAGTTGTTATTTGAATGGAAACATTAGAAACAGAAATTTATCTGCGGTATAAGCAAATTATTGAATCGCAGGGGATTGTTGTACCTGCGGCTGGCGAGTCGCCTACGCCGCGTCGTGTGCGCATGGAAGATTTGCTCGGCCGTTATGATGCTTTCTGTTTTGACGGTTACGGTACGCTCTATAACCGCGGGAGCTTTGTTTACGATGGCGCGCAGGATTGGTATACAATGCTGCGCGCCGCGGGCAAGGAGATGCGCCTGATTACGAATGCAGCCTCCGATGTGGATTCGGTGCTTGCGGCAGATGCGGCGAAGCGAGGCTTCGCGTTTAGCGAGGCCGAGACGATTTCTTCGGGAAGTTTGCTCAAGGATTTGTGCGCTGAATTGCGCGGTTGTGGCAAGGCTGTGCGCGAGGTGTATTACATCGGGCGCGAAACGGGCAAGCATGTGCTTGAAAATTGCGGCATTAAGGCGGTGGCTCCGGCGGCAGAACCTGTAGAACCGATTGTCGCAATTTCGTCGGCGAAGGATACGCCTGAAACATACGCACAGGCGGTCAAGATTTTAAAGCGGCCGGGCTCGATGATCTTGGTGCTGAATTCCGATGCTTGGGCTCCCAAGATTCCAGATGAAAATGGTGTGACAGTTCGCGAGCCGGTATCGGGCGCTTTGAGTGAGCGCCTGCGTCGCGATTCCATGTGCGAGACAAATGGGGGTGATGGTTGCGAGACTTATTATTTAGGCAAGCCGTTCCCGGCGATTTGGGGAAAGGTCAAGCGGAGCTTGCCAAAAGACTCACGCGTGCTGATGGTGGGCGATACCTTGGGTACGGATGTGCTAGGGGCTCGTGTGGCTGGGTTTGACTGCGCCCTGGTGGTTGGCCGGAATGTGCCTGCGGAAGAACTTGAGACGGATGAAAAGGCCTTAGGAATTAGGCCGGACTGGTATTTGTGATTTTTTACATTTCTTTTTTACAAAAAAGGCCTTTGAAACGATAATGAATAAGAGGTCGCTGTGAAAAAGATTTCTTTACCCCTAATTTTTTTGTTGGTTGCTTTTGCTTGCGCCGGTGGATTCCGCGATTCTGTCGTCGTGAAACGATGGACTGCAGGAACTCGATGCAATCATCATTTGACTTACCTAGCGATTGATTATCCTGTGGATGGTCCTTCTTCTGTCATAGAACCGATTCGTGACTGGATTGATTCTGAGGTATCCTGTAACGGCCATATCCGAAGTGGCAGGAATCCAGCGAAGAATTGCCTTGAATGTGTTGCCGAAAATGACGAAAGTCTGAAAGCCAATTTTGATGTTGAAGATGCGTCTGTATTGGGAAGTAGCTATGATTCGACCTGGATTGTCTATAGGTCGCAGACGAAGAGTACGATTGCATACGAAATTCGGTCTTCGGGGTACGCGTTGGTGGCCGCGCATGGTTGGTATAATTCGCCGACATATGTTTTGTTGAAGGGGGAGTCCCGTCCTTTGCTGTATCGCGATATTTTTGCGTTTCCCAAGAGTGCGATGATTCGCTACGTAAGAGAATTGGCACGGACGGAACCGAACAATCAGCATGATTGCGGAGTAAAACAGGGCTTTTCTGATTTTGACTGGATCTACCCGACTTCAAAGGGACTTGGTTTTCAGTGGCATACTTATGCGGTCAATTGTGGTGCGTGCGGAAATGTCGTGTTGATTTTGCCGTACGAGTATTTCCGCGGGATGTTTACGAAAAAATTCTACGAAATTCTGCCGGAATTTGCGGATTAAAAAACGGAAGGGTTTGTTAACTCACAATATTCCTTGCTAACGCAAGGTTGTGAGTTAACCCTACGGGCTCGATGCTCGTTTCACTCGCATCAAGCTCATAATTTGTCCCTTCGCACTTTGTGCATGGGCCAAATTATGCTGAACCCTCTTCGAGGGTTCTTAGAAACCCTTCCCGCCAAAAACAAAAGACCAGATCTTTGACCTGGTCCTTTTGTTTTTTAGAGCGGGAAAAGGGTTTCGAACCCTCGACATCGACCTTGGGAAGGTCGCGCTCTACCAACTGAGCTACTCCCGCGTTTTTGCCTTAATTTAGAAAAAATGGGACGTTTGTAAAGGGGTGGGGGTGTTTGCTTGCCATGTTTTGGGTGATTTTTCTATCATTGAGGTATGCTTATGATAAAGTCTTTTGCGTCTCGTGGAATTCTGTGCGCTTGTGTTGTGACTGCGCTTGTTTCGGCAGGGAATGCCGAAGAAAAAAACTTGTGGGATAAGTTTGTCGATTTCTTCACCCCGTCTTCGGAAGTAGAAGGTGATGGCCCCTTATATGATGAACTGCGAGCGCTGGACCGGAAAATAAACCGGGTTGAAGGTAAGTACGCTCGCGAAAGGCGCCCGATGCAAAAGGAGCGCTATAAGAAGGAAATTAAACAGTTGCGTGAAGAACGGGAAGTCCTTTTGAAAAAGATAGAGGCTGAAAAGGCAGGGCATATTTCGTCATCGTCGGTGAAATCCAGCAGCTCCGCGGCGAAGGTTGCTAGTTCTTCTTCGGTTGCAGTCAGCTCTTCTGTGGCAAATTCCTCGTCTTCGGTAGCCGTGTCGTCTTCATCGGAAATCGTTGAATCCTCTTCTGCGAAATCGGATTCCTCGGCGGCATCTGTAGCGATGATTGCGCAGATGAAAGAGATGCTGTGTAAGCCGGATACGGTGTATGTCCGCGATACGGTCGTGGTGCACGACACGTTGTACGTAATGCTTGCGCCGAAGCCTGAAAGTGCTCCGACAGATGCCTCAAAAAAATAATCGATTTTTTTGTAAAAAGATCCCCGCAAATTCGCGGGGATGTCAAAAGTAGCGCATCGTGGATGACTATTAATCGCTAATAGTAAATCCGCGGCGGAAGTTCTCGATGAGGCAGCAGCTGATGCTGACGTCGGTTTCGTATTCGGGAATGTCTTCGCGTTTCACCCACATGGCTTCGGAAAGTTCTTCCTTTTGCATGTGGATGGTGTCGTCGCCGTCAAGTTCTGCGGTAAAGCCTGCGATGAGGGAGTCGCTGAAGGGCCACGGTTGCGAACCGAAATAGCGAATGTTTTTCACGCGGAGCCCCGCTTCTTCCATGACTTCGCGGTGTACGGCCTGTTCCAGGCTTTCACCGACTTCGACAAAACCTGAAATCAGGAACAGCCTCGGGTTCGGATTGTCGATGTTGTGCGCCATCAGGAGCTTGTCTCCGTTACGCACGGCCACGATTACGACGGGAGAGATTCTCGGATAAACGACGTTGCCGCATTTGGGACAAATGATGGAGCGTTCGTGGTCGCCGCGGATGGTCACGTTGCCGCAGCGTCCGCAGAACTTGTTCAGCGATTCCCAATGGGCGATGTGGGCTGCGGTGGCACCGCCCATGCGTTCTACGGGATTCATACCGCGGAAGGTGCGGTTGCCCATGTATTCGTAGCCGGCAGGGGCTTCTGCTTCGACGGTCGCCTTGCTGTCATCCAGGAAAAAAGCCGTATCGTCGATGCTGAAAAGGTAATGTCCTTCAAAATCGGCGAGAGTCTTGCCTTCAAGCGTAAGGAGTTCGCCTACTTGCGGGATGACATAGCCGTCGCCTGCTTTCTTGAGAAGCGTCTTGGAACCATTGTAGCGAATAACAAGGTCGGTGGCCCTTGGGTCAGCGACCTTGAATTCGTTATTGAATACGTGAGGAGATATCTCGTGAATCATGAATTAGATCCTTCGACTTCGTGCTGCGCACTCCTCCACATAGAGGATAACTCAACTAAGGCAACAAGTTGCCAAGTTTCGTATAGCTCAGGATGACACTTTCTTTCGTCTACTCTAGATACGTGTACCCGTACAGGCCGCCACGGTAGATGTTCAGGAATTCCTTGCCTTCTTGCAGACTAATCTTTCCTTCCTTCACGGAGCGGGATACCCAGTTTTCCATAGTGCGCACGAGGGCCTTGTCGCTGAAGTTCACGTAGTCGAGCACATCTTCGACCGATTCGCCATCAATAATCTTGTCGATTTCGTAGCCGCCCTTGTCGTTGCAAACGATGTGGACTGCGTTGGTGTCGCCAAAGAGGTTGTGCAGGTCACCGAGGATTTCCTGGTAGGCGCCCACGAGGTAGACTGCGATGTAGTACGGTTCGCCGTTCTTGAGTTCATGCAGCGGAAGAGTGCGGCTGACGTCGCCTCCGCGCACGAACATGTCAATTTTACCATCGGAGTCGCAAGTGACATCCTGCAGAGTTGTTTCAACAGTCGGTTCTTCGTTCAGGCGCTGGATTGGCATGAGCGGGAAAACCTGGTCTACGCCCCAGCTGTCCGGCAGGCTCTGGAACAAGCTAAAGTTGCAGAAATACTTCTGGGCCAAGAGGCGCGGAAGTTCGCTGAGTTCATAAGGCGGATGGCGCAAGTCTTTTGCGAGCAGGTCCACCTTGCGCACGATGCTCCAGAACAGGCGTTCGCACATGGCGCGGGTGGGCAAGTCGTAATCGCCGACCTTGAAACCGTTGAGCACGTCATCGTTCAGCTGAATGGCATCGTGCCAGCTTTCGAGCAGATTCTTCGGGGTGAGCCCCTTGTAAATGCCGTAAAGGTCTTTCAGCGCGTCGGGTGCGTTGTCATCGATTTCGTGGATATTCTCGTCGAAGAATGCCTGACCGGCTGTTTCAAGCACGTTGAATACCAGGATGGAATGGTGTGCCGCAAGTGCACGGCCCGATTCCGCGATAATGTTCGGGTGCTCGACGCCGCCGTTTTCGCAAGCTTCGAACATGGCGTACACCACGTCGTTCGCGTATTCCTGAATGGAGTAGTTCACCGAGCTTGCGTTGGAACTGCGGGTGCCGTCGTAATCCACGCCGAGACCGCCGCCTACGTCCACGAATTCAAGGCCCATGCCCATCTTCTTAATTTGCACGTAGAACTGCGAGACTTCGCGAAGGCCGCTCTTGATGTGACGAATGTTGGTAATCTGGCTACCCAAGTGGAAGTGGATGAGCTTCATGCAGTCTTCCATCTTCTCTTGCTTGATGTAGTCCAGTGCTTCCAGCAATTCGGAACTGTTCAGGCCGAACTTGCTGTGGTATCCGCCGGATTCTTCCCACTTGCCG
>JAEEGH010021257.1_pt1 | contig 13417 bp, 9 predicted proteins | sample 9134181 | NCBI WGS metagenome assembly JAEEGH01 (sample SAMN16246544, study PRJNA631951) | gut metagenome | biome: gut microbiome; feature: rumen; material: DP-attached | host: Bos | place: Iran: Karaj | collected 2018-10
TGACGGGCTTCAGGATCCAGCCGTCCTCCGGGACCAGCTCCGTTTTATCCGGGTCCAGCCAGTCCATGTGGTCCAGCAGGGCGGCGCAGGAGATGGACATGGTGACCGTGTTTTCCTTCGGGGTCTCTTCCGGAGCCGGGGCTTCCGTGGGCTCCGCCGAAGCCGCTGCGGCGGGGGCGGCGGTCTGCGGAGCTGCGGACGCGGGGGCAGGGGAGGTCTTTCCGCCCGCGCTCCAGCCCTTGTCCGCGGGGGATCCGCCGCCGATCCAGAAGGCCGCGGCCAGGACCGCGATCACCAGCACCGGCACGATGACCTTCCATTTGTTCTTCTTCCACCACATTCCGTGAGTCCTCCCCTCCGGACCGGCTTCCGCGCCGCATTCCGGAGCATCAGTTTACCGGGTTTCCGCCGTGTTGTCAATCCATGGGAGGATGCATATCCCCGGATCCGGCCGCAGGCATTGAAAGGAGCCGGGATCTGTGATTTAATTGCGGCAGAGGAAAGCGGATCGGCCGGCTGGGACAGGACCGGATCTTTGCTTCGGGAGGAGCGGCGGAAATGGGGAAAAAAGTCGTGATCATCGGCGGTTCGCCCTGCAGCGGAAAGAGCACCGCTGCGGAACGCCTGGCAGAGGAATACGGCGCTTGCTGCTACAAGGTCGACGCGCATCTGGACGAGCTGATCCGGATGGCGGCAGACCGGGGAAGTCCGGCCTGCACAAGCGTCCTGTCCCTGTCCTCCGAGGAGATCTGGATGAGAGATCCGGAGGTCCAGTGCAGGGAAGAGTTTCAGATCTACCGGGAGATCGCGACGGATGTCTTCCGCGGATTGGACGCCGTCGAGGCAGAGCTGATCGTGGCGGAAGGGGCGGCGTTCACGCCGGAAGTCGTGAAATCCCGCGGCGCTGAAAACTATATCGCGATCATCCCCACCCCCGAATTCCAGATAACCCATTACCGGGAACGGAAATGGGTGTCCCGCGTCCTGGCCGGCTGCTCGGATCAGACTGCGGCCTTCGATCGCTGGATGCAGAGAGATATCCTCTTTGCCGGGCAGATCGAAGGGGAATGCGCCGCGCTGGGGATCCCCTGCATCATAAGCGACGGCAGCCTGTCCCTGGACCGGCTGTATCAGCGGGTAAAGCAGCTGCTCGGCCTGTCCCAATAAGACCGGAAATAGATCAGGGAGCGTTGCAAAACGCCCCCACAAAGCAAATCATCCCAGAAGGGAAACCTGAATGCCGCCCATAGGGTGGTAGTTCATGCGGTGTAAGCCGCATTCACTCCGCAAAGCGGAATTTCATGCCCGCGGAGCGGGCAATTCATAGGGGATGCTGCATTTTGCAGCATCCCCTGTTGCCAACACCGGAAATAGCAGATATAATATCTGCAACAATATCTGCCTGCGGCCCGGGAAACGGGACCGCTCCGGGAAAGGAAGGTCAACGATGGAGAACGAAAACTTTGTGATGAATACCGAGGGGCAGTACGGCGGTCAGATCGTGCAGGAGCTCACCTCCATGTTCACCGGCAACAACCCCTTCAACGAGGTCTACAAGAAGTGGGGCGACCGGCTCCTGTATATGGACAGCCACGTGGTCCCCGGCGCCTTTCAGATGAACACCACCTGGTACGTCCATGCGCCGGATTTCCGCCCTCTGCCCTACCACGAGGAGCACGTGCATGATTTTGACGAGCTGGTGGGCTTCCTGGGCTCCGACCCCAACGATAAGTACGATCTGGGCGGCGTGATCGAGATCGGCATCAACGGCGAGCTCCACCGCCTTACCCGCAGCTCCATCATCTTCATGCCCGCGGGGATGAAGCATCTGCCTCTGTCCATCCTGGAGCTGCGCCGGCCCATCCTGCATTTCTCCGTCTCCATGAACCCCACCTATTACGCCAAGCGCACCATGGATATGGAGAAGAAGTAAGGCCTCAAGGCTGCACGTCGCGCTCCGCAGCTCAGCAAGCGCTGATCGAAACTCCTTAAAACGCGGAAACCCCTTGAATCTCAACGGTTCAAGGGGTTTTTGGTTGCCCAAATCTTTAATGGTCTTTCATTGCGTTCCACGGTTTTCGACCGGTTTTTTATAGTTAACAAGGGGCTAACCGCCGTTTTTCGGGCCTTTTTCAGTAATGCTTCTTTTAGATAAAAACAGGGCACCAACTCCAAAATGGCGGAGAGAAAAAAGCTAGTCAATTCCCAAAATAAGAAGACAAGTCTCTGGCCATAGGGGCATTACGCCTATGATTGGCTTCACAGTTTCATATTCCTCCCGTAAAGATTTACCCAAGATCGTCCAGCCACATTCTCCATGATGCATCGCTTGGCATTCGCCAGTCGCCTCTTGGAGATAATGTGACGGAACCGACTTTTGGACCGTCCGGCAGACAGCTCCTTTTGAACTGCTGTGAAAAGAATCTGGTAAAAAACCGTTTCGCAGCAGTCAGGATATCCTGTCTATCCACCTCGGGATATGCTCTTATTGCATAAGCTACGCTTCTGGATGGTTCAAAGCCGTATCGCAGTGTATAAAACAGAAGGAAGTCATTGAGATCATATTTCCCTATTTTCTCCTCCGTTTTCTGCGTGATGACGCCATCCTTGTTCGGAACCAGTTCCGGCGTTATCGGGGTGCTGCATACGGAAAGAAGGACGTTCCTGATCTCTTCATGTCCGCAGGTTTCCGCATAGGCATGGCAAATGTATTTTACAAGCGTTTTAGGAATGGATGAGTTTACTGCATACATTGACATGTGGTCTCCGTTATATGTGCACCATCCGAGTGCCAGCTCGGAAAGATCTCCGGTTCCGACGACAAGACCGTTTTTCATATTTGCCGCATTCATCAGAATATATGTGCGCATTCTGGCCTGTGCATTTTCGTATGTAGAATCGCCTTCGCCCAAATAATCAGCACTGTGCCCGATCTCATTCAGATGAAGCTGAACGCTTGCGGTAATGGGAATATCATTTGTTTCATCCGCGATCAATGCCATTAGCTTGTGAGCATTGCTGTAGGTCTGCTCCGATGTATTCCCTTCGTTAGGCATAGTGTATGCAAGGATCCTTATCCCAGGAACAAGTTTTTTTGCTTCGGCGCAGACAAGGAGGGCAAGTGTAGAATCCAACCCTCCGGAAATGCCAATCACAAGATTCCTGATGTTTGTTGCTCTGACACGGGTGGCGAGTCCCTGAGCTTGGATCCGGAGGATTTTCCGGCATCTTTCCCCCAACTCCCTGTCGTCAGAAGGGACAAAAGGATTGCGGTCTACATAGTAGGATATTTCATTCAGTATTTCTGCCAGTTCATCAATGGTCACCTCCGGTTTGCGGACAGTCTTTATATGCACATTGACTTTCCGGTACTCTTTCTGTGCCAAGCTTTCAAAGGTATTCTGATGCCTGCGGTCATGCATGATCTGTCCAAGATCAACTGCTGCAGTGAGGACGAATGGGGAGATGGGAAAAAGCTTCTCTGCTATGACCTTTCCGCTTTGTGCGATGATTGTATGGCCGGAAAAAACAAGGTCCGTACTGCTTTCGTCCGGACCTGCAGACGTGTATAGATAAGCGCAGTAGCAGGAGGCGCTCTGTTGTGCGACGAGCTGCCTCCTGTATTCCTGCTTTCCAATCAGCTCATCCGATGCGGACAGATTAACGATGATGTTCGCGCCGGCAAGACTCAGGTGGGTGCTTGGTTTATCCGGCACCCATAAATCTTCACAGATTTCAGCGCCAAGCACAGCACCGCTGTCCGTATCTTCCAAAATGACATCCACGCCGAAGGGAATATCCTTCCCATGAAGCCTGATCGTGCGGCCGGTTATCCCCTTCCCGGAAGAAAACCATCTGCCTTCATAGAATTCAGAATATGTGGGAATGAACTGTTTCGGGATCAGTGCGCGCACGACCCCTTCAGAGAGAAACGCAGCACAGTTATATACATGGTTCTCAAACCGAACCGGTACGCCGATCACCGCAGTCAGGCCATGGCAGGTTTCCGTCTCCTTTGCGATCCGGAACAAAGCATCCTCCGCTTTGTCCAGAAGAAGATCACTGCCGAACAGATCTGAACACGTATAACCCGTAACACACAATTCCGGAAACACGATGACGCCGCATTCACTGTGTAATTGAATCAGTTCAATAATCTGTTCCGCGTTGTGATCGACATCCGCTATTATCAAAGGCGGTACAGCTGCCCCGACAAAAACCAGGTTGTTCTTCATTCTGATGACCTCCAGATAAAAAAACAGACAAAAGCAGCCTACAGGCGCCTTTGTCTGTTCGCACAATTATAATGCCATGATGAGGATGTGTCAATGGCGTTAATTGTACAGCAGCAAGAACAGGCTATGATCCCTTGTTTTCGGACTGATCCGGCTGCAGGGCTGTGATCCTGGCCGCCTCTCCCACCCGACTGGGGGAGGCGGTTTGCTTTTTCAGCAGCTCGCCCAGCTCCCGGCTGACCCGGCTGACCTCCTCCTCGAAATCCCCGGCGGAGAGGCGAAGCAGCCCGGTGCGGGCTGCAGCCAGGCGGATGAGACCGTCGGAGGTCACCACCCGGACCTGCTCGTTTTTCCCAATCTCGTGGACCAGCCGCTCGATGTAGGCGTCCCCGGTCTCGTTTTCCTCCGTGTACACCACCCGGATGCCGTGGTAATCCAGCTTCTCTCCCCGGTTCTGGGGGACCCGGTAGCCGTCGAACACCAGCACCACCTCATACCGGGTATAGGCGGCGAAGTTCACCAGAAGGCGCATGAGCTTTTCCCGGGCGTCCGCCAGCTCCTGCTCCGCCAGGCTCCGCAGATCCTCCCAGGCGAAGATCACGTTGTAACCGTCCACGATGTACCAGAGCTTCTTCGGCTGGAGCACGACCGGTTCCGCCGCGCCTGCGGCGGCGGAGGGGGGGCGGCGGTACTGAGGGCGGCGGATGGGACCGAACTCCCGCAGAAGGATGGCCTCCAGCTCCTTTTCGTCGATCTGGAGGTTCTGGCGGTTCAGCCGGGGAACGGCGGGCCGGGGCTCTTTCAGGCAGCTTTCCAGATGCATATAATCCTTTACCCGGTCCCACTTTACGTTGAAGCCCCCGCCGTGGGCGCAGAAGACGGAATCCGGCGTGTTTTCCGTGTCCCGTTCCGGGTCGTAGCCCGCCGCTTCGATCGCCGCTTCCGGATCGGGGGAGAGGTCGTAGCCGTCCTGCTCCAGGGTGAGCCGACCCCGTCCGCCGGTGTAGGCCGCCACCTGGGCGGCGTAGCCGTTGAGCTCCGTTACCGGAGCGCGGCCCCGGAGGAGGACCATATCTCCCGCCTCCCCGGGAGATTCCAGGGTGCCGTGGCGGGCGCGGATATCGTAGATCGCCCGGCCCAGCTGCTCCGGGGGAAGCTCCAGACGGAAGGCGTACCAGGGCTCCAGAAGTACGCCCCTGGCCTGCATCAGTCCCTGACGGACCGCGCGGTAGGTGGCCTGGCGGAAATCGCCCCCCTCCGTGTGCTTCAGGTGGGCCCGGCCTGCGGCCAGGGTGATGCGCATATCCGTGATGGGGGAGCCGGTGAGCACCCCCAGATGGGTCTTTTCCCGCAGATGGGTGAGGATCAGCCGCTGCCAGTTCCGGTCCAGGGCGTCCTCGCTGCAGGCGGAGGCCAGCTCCAGGCCGCTGCCCCGGGGCAGGGGCTCCAGGATCAGATGCACCTCCGCATAGTGCCGCAGGGGCTCATAGTGTCCCACCCCCTCGACGGCGGCCTCGATGGTCTCCTTATACAGCACCCGGCCCTTGTCGATGACGACCTCCGTGCCGAAGCGCCGCTGGATCAGGCTGCGCAGGATCTCCGCCTGCACCTCCCCCATGAGGCTCACCCCGATCTCCCCCAGGGCGGCGTCCCAGCTGAGACGGAGCAGGGGTTCCTCCTCCTCCAGCTGCCGGAGGCGGCGGTACAGCTCCCCCGCGTCCTCCCCCTCCGGGGGCCGGATGCGGTAGCGCATCACCGGCTCCAGCTTCGGGGCGGAGCCCAGGCTCTCCCGGCCCAGGCCCTGGCCCTCCCGGGTCTCGCTGAGGCCCGTGACGGCGCAGACGCCTCCGGCGGGCATCTCCTCCGCGGCCTCCGCCTTCGCGCCGGTGAACACCAGGATCCGGTCCGCCTTTTCCCGCTTGTCCCCGTACTGGACCGTGTCCTTCACCCGAAGGCTGCCCCCCGTGACTTTCAGCCAGGTGAGGCGGCTGCCCTGGCTGTCCCGGCTGATCTTGAACACCCGGGCCCCGAAGTCCGGGTGCCGGGGCGGGGGCATAAAGCAGCGCTCCAGATCCCGGAGGAAATCCTCCACCCCCTCCATGCGCAGGCCGGAGCCGAACCAGCAGGGGAATACCTGCCTGGCCGCCGCGGCCCTGCGCAGGTCCTCCTCCGGCAGGACGCCGGTCTCCAGATACCGCTCCAGGCTCTCCTCGCTCCCCAGGGCGGCCTGCTCCGCCAGGGCCCGGGAGCCCCAGGGCAGACAGGCGGGGCTCAACTCCTTCTGCAGCTCCGCCAGAAGCTCCTCCCGGCTGCGCCGGGCGTAATCCATCTTGGTGACAAAGAGGAAAACGGGCACCCGGTAGTGCTCCAGCAGCCGCCACAGGGTCCGGGTATGGGCCTGCACGCCGTCGATGCCGCTCACCACCAGAATGGCGCAGTCCAGCACCCGCAGCACCCGCTCCGTCTCGCTGGAGAAGTCCACGTGGCCCGGGGTGTCCAGCAGGCTCACGATCCAGTCCCCCAGGGGGAAGGACGCTCCGCCGGTGAAGATGGTGATGCCCCGCTGCCGCTCCATGGGGTCCGCGTCCATGGCCGTATCCCCGTGATCCACCCGGCCCGCCCTGCGCAGACGGCCGGTGATATAGAGCATGGCCTCCGCCAGGGTGGTCTTTCCCGCGTCCACGTGGGCCAGAATGCCGACGGTGATGTGTTTCATGCCGTTCCTCTTTTCGCTCTGTTCCATATGTCGTGCCTGCGCCTGCATTTTACCACAGCATATCGTTGCCTGAAAAGCCTGAGTTTTTTCCTGTAAAAATGCAGAAAAAACCTCGCCCCCGCGGCAAGTTTTTATTGAAATTCCCGGTCTCATGTGCTAAAGTAGGCATACCCGGTATGGTCAGAAATTGCGCGGTTTTTTTGCCGGAATTTCGGCGGGCCCGCTTTTCGGCTTCGGCCGGAATGTTGTTTCGTTGAATATATACTTATATCCTGTAGACGTTCCGAATGCAGTCCCGCGGGAGGATCGACAGGGCTTAGGTGTATTTTCATAAACTAGCGCCCGAGATCTCAGCGGATCCGGGCAAACAAGTGGAGGTAGAAGCATGAAGAAAACCAAGAGACTCCTGGCTCTCGTCCTCGTCCTCTGCATGATGCTGTCCGTGGGCATGGTTTCCGCCCTGGCGGCAACGTACAGCGACACCGAGGGACACTGGGCCGAAAGCTCCATCGAGAGATGGACGAGCTACGGCATCATCATCGGCTATGAGGACGGCTCCTTCGGCCCCGACGCCAACATCACCCGCGCCGAAGCCGCCGCCATCTTCTCCCGGCTCCTGAAGCTGGAGACGAAGGCCGACATCAGCGCTTTCACCGATGTGGAAGAGGGCGCCTGGTATGCCGACTACGTGGCGAAGTGCGTCGAGCAGGGCATCCTGAAGGGTACCAGCGAGAGCACCGTCGCTCCCGATGCCTGCATCACCCGGCAGGACTTCTTCGTGATGTTCGTGCGGGCCCTGGCCATTGCCGAGGAATCCGCCACCGACAAGCATTTCTCCGATGAGGACAGCATTTCCCCCTACGCCGTGGGCTCCATCAACGCCCTGCTGAACGCCGGCATCATCAACGGCGTCGCTGAGGACATCCTGGCCCCCACCGCTTACATCACCCGCGGCAGCGTCATCGTTCTGCTTGACCGCGCCATCGCCGCTTATGTCGACGTCGACGGCGCCAGCGTGACCGTCTCCCGTCCCGGCTTCGTGGTCGTCGTCGCTGACGACGTGACCGTCAAGGCCGAGGCCGACGTCACCATCATTGACGCGAAGAAGGACGGCGATCTCTCCCTGAAGGACAGCACCGGCAACGTGAAGGTCGTCGCCATTGCCGACGGCGTCACCGTGACCGACGCTCCCGTGGGCACCGTTGTTGCCGCTCCCGGCGCCGAGGGCGTGACCGTCAACGGCAAGGAAGTCCCCGAGGACGGCTCCGTGATCGTTGCGGGCGAGACCACTCCCTATACCCCCGGCCCCATCACCCCCGTGACTCCTCCTCCCACCCCCGTGACTCCCACCAGCGTCATCTTCAAGGCCATCTCCCCCAACGGCGGCAGCAGAGAGCATGACATGACTGCGGATACCCGCATCAACCTCCTGCCCAGCGAAGTGACCTTCAAGAGCGGCACCCTGAACGTGAGCCTGAACGGCAACAAGAACACCATCAACATCGCCGCCGTGGACGACGGCGCCGGCAAGCTGATCGTGACCGCCGACGGCTCCGCCAACGATCCCACCAACTGGAACAGCAAGTGGAACTACGTGAAGTACACCCATGACTCCACCGTCGGCTCCGCTCTGACCTACAAGTTCACCAAGGCCCAGCTCAAGGTCGACGACGGCAACGCCCTGCGGAACGCTCAGGACGTGTACATCGACGTCACCAACGACATGTACACCGCTGCTGAGATCGCTGCCTTCAAGGTCGTCATCAACGTCAGAACCGGCGACTTCGTCGAGTACAGAGGCCGCCGCGTGGACGCCCTGAAGGACGCCACCATCACCATCACCGGTCCCTGGACCGCCGAGCTCATCAAGATGGGCGTCGGCCTGGGCAACGCCCTCCTGGCCAAGGACAAGGTCACTGCCGTCAACTACGGCAAGAAGATCATGAACGCCCTTGACGGTCTGACCTTCGACGTGGACATCGTCTCTCCCTGACGGGACCTGACGGATCCGAGCTGATTCATTAACTGCATGGGTCTGGGCGCCCTCCGGGCGTCCAGACCCACAGCCCGCGTTATTGGGGACTGCCGGGACCGGCTCACGCCGGGCCCGGAGAATGCGCGGGACGGTCCGGACGGGCCCTTCGCCGATCCGGACAGACGTAAGCCGAAAGGACTTTGCATGAAATGAGAAGGATGCTCCCTAAGCTGCTTGTCCTGCTCACGGCAGCGGCGGTCATGTGCTGTGCATTTGCCGCCGCTGCCCATGCTGCCCTTACTGCTCAGCCGGGGGAGGAGCTCACGCTCACGGTCCCCCTGGGAAAACAGAACAGCGTGAACGTTGCAATCACCTCCTCCAGGCCGGACGTGGCCGCCATCACCGACGTGGCGTTCACCGGCACGCTGACCGGCACGGTCAGCCTGGGGAGGGTGAACGTGTTTTCTGCGGAGGCTGACGACTGCAGCCTCACCGTGCGCATCCGGGTGGCGGAGGACGCCCCTGCGGGAAGCGCATCTTCCATCGCCGTCAACGGATTCGTCCGGACCGGGGACTACGACCCGGCGGAGTTCCATTGGACGAGCCTGGTGGAGATCCCCATTCCGGCCCAGACGGAGCCGGAAAACGACTCCGGCGGGGATCCCGCCGGGGATACCGGCGGCGGAGAAGCAGAGGCTCCCGCCGGGAACGACCCGGCCGGGGACGGCGGAAGCTCCTCCGGAACGGCGCCGACGCGGCCCTCCGGCGGCTGGAGCTCCGGCTCCGGCGGCACTCCGGCGGGGCAGAGCGGACAAAGCGGACAGAGCGGCCCGGAGCCCGGCCTGACCCAGGCGGAGGCCGAGCTGGAGGCGGAAAGACAGGTCCTGCGGCGGCAGCTCGCCATTGTGAGCGCCCTGCGGCCGGAGGATTACAGCCTGGCGAGCTGGAACGCCCTGGAACAGGCGGCGGAGGAGGCCCGGCAGGCGGAGAAGGCGGAGGACCCGGAGCTGCTCCGGGCAGCCGCGGACGGGCTGGAAAAGAGCCTGGGGTATCTGGAGCGCATGGACTATGCGCGGGTCACCGGCATCATCGCCGGGGCGGAGCTCATCCTGGACGGGAGCCTTGCTTCCGACGGGACGGATGAGCTGAAGGACATCGCGGAAAGGGCGAAGGCCCTGTACGGCCTGCGGGACCAGCGGGAGCTGGACGCGGCCGCGGAAAGCCTGGCGGAGGAGCTGAGCGGCCTCATGGAAGAGCTGAGCCGGCGCCGGGAAGAGGAACAGGCAAAGACGCCGGACCCCCCGGCGGATAACGAACAGGCGGATATCCGGGCGGGGGAGAGACAGCCGCAGCAGGAGCAGGAGGGGCCGATCGTGACCCCGGAGGAGCGGCGCAGCGCGCCGGGGATCGACACCCGGGTGCTGCTGGGCATCGTCGCCGTACTGGTCCTGGCGGCCCTGATCGCCGGAGTCATCACGATCCGGCGGGCGAGAAAGGTCAAAACCGAGAGAGATACCACCCCCGTGGTGGATTACGATATCAGCGACGACGAATGACGGAAGCAGGCGAAAGACCTGCGGAGCGGAATGGAGATAAGCATGGCGGACACAAGCTGGAAGAGAAAAGAATATGACACCTGGGACGAGGCCTTCCGGGGCCTGGCCCCTGCGGTCAGACAGCAATCCATCCGGGTGGCCGCCTATACCCAGGCCCTGTTCGTGCAGGCCTGTGCCGACCATTTCGGCGGCGGGTCCGAGGCCGGGAAGGCCCGGATCAGAGGGCAGTACGCGGACACGGCCTATAAATGCGGCCTGTACCACCAGCTGGGCAAGGCCATGGTCCCCCCGGAGTACCAGATCCTCCAGCGCGACTTCACGGAGGAGGAGCTGGCGGTGTACCGGAAGTACACCACGGACGGCCTGGCCCTGGTCATCGGCCTCCAGGCCAAGAGCCTGAGCCTGCGGGACAAGCGGAAGGGCCGCAAGACGGGGTACGCCACGGAGAACGTCCCCTGGCTCATGATCCGGGAGAGCTGCCAGCAGCACATGGAGCGCTGGGACGGCTCCGGATATCCCGACGGGCGGAAGGGGGACGAGATCAGCCCCATCGCCCAGATCGTGGGCATCGCCCGGGAGCTGGACCGCCTGGCGGCGGAGACCCGGTCCGAGACCCCCTTTGAGGACGCCTATGCCGCCCTGATGGAGGGAAAGGGCACCCTTTGGTCCGATGAGCTCATCGCCGTTCTGGCAAACGCCAGGGAGAAGTGCGAGGAGGTCTACCGGAAGTACATCCATTACACCATGACCATTCCCACCACCATCCCCCTGGTGGTGAAGCGTCCGGACAGGCCCTTCGGCCTGAACTACCGCCCCATGGTGGCGGAAAAGGACGGACCCGCCGCGGCCTATGAGGCCATCCCCTGGTTCGGGGACATGGTGCGGGACGGGAGCGGCGAAAGCCTGGAGGACCAGCAGGAGCTGCTGAAGCGCACCGGCCTGGTGACGGACCTGACCATGTACCTGCTGTATGAGGCGGCGGATACCCTGGTGCGCATCGATAACTGCAAGCTCCCGGTGCAGAGCATCGTGGTGCAGGTGCTGCCGGATTTCTGGCTCCACGGCTCCCGGCTCCAGGACCTGGTGAAGCTGTATGAGGACGAGGGGATCGACAGGTCCCGGCTCCTGCTCACCATTCCCGAGGACGTGGTGTTCCGGGCAAACAAGACGAATACCGAGCTCATCACCCGGTATCTGCGCAACGGCATCCCCCTGGTGCTGGACGGGTACAGCCTGGAAAAGCTGCCCGTGGCCAGGCTGGAGGAGCTGGGCTTCACCTGGCTGCGTCTGGATCCCTCCCTGTATCTGCAGCAGACCACGGCGAACACCATGTACGAGCTGCGCAAGACCGGCTTCAAGCTCATCGGCGGCGGAGCCGATACCCACGATCTTCTGGCCTGGCAGCTGGCCGCCGGGGTCGTGTATACCGGCGGCACCATGACCGGCGTACCGGCGGGGGAGGACGACGTCATCCGGGACGCCCTGCTGAGGGAGCGCAGCTAAATGGCCATGGATCCCAACGACCCGCGGGTCCAGGAATATCTGCGCAGCAGCCAGGCGCAGCAGCCGAAGCCGCCCCCCCGGCGGCCGAAGAAGCCCGCCGCTGCCCCCGCAGGAAAAGTGCCGGACGCGCCCACGGAGACGAAGCAGCGCAGGCTCTTTTTCAAGCGCCGCCGGGCGGGCGTGGTCCTGTCCCGGGAAGAGGTCAAGGCCATCAAGGCGGGCCGGAAAAAGCTCCGGAAGGAGATGAAGGACCGGGGCATCCGGTCCAGGCGGGACTTTGAGCTCACCGCCGGTTCCCTGGGTCTGTATTTCGATAAGCACAGGGGATTCCTCCTCTGGCTCCGGGGCCACTGGCTGGGGGCCCTTCTGGGCGCTCTGCTTGCCCTGCTCCTGGTGCTGTTCATCTTCGGCGCCGTCACCCAGCTCCGGGGCTTCTTCACCATCAACCTCTCCGGCGGCCTGTTCCGGGAGGGCTTCACCCTCAGCGACGACGTGGAATTCACGAATCCCACCACCCAGCTGTACGCCATCCCGGCGGAGGGGGTCCCCTGCATCAGCATAGACCAGATCGAGGAACGGGTGAACGAGACCGACGGCGGCCACAACCGGGATTATTTCGCCTATACGTTCTATGTCCGGAACGAAGGGGAATCCACGGTGGATTACTCCTGGTCCCTGGTGATGAATTCGGAGAGCCGCAAGCTCTCGGACGCCTGCTGGGCCCTGCTGTTCGTGGACGGCGTGCCCACGGTATACGCCAAGCCCGATCCGGCGCGGGGGACCGAGTGCCTGCCGGACCGGGGGGACGATACCCGGGGCTATGTGAGCGTTCCCGTGCTGGAGTACTACGGCTCGGAGCAGCGGGAGCTGATCCGCACGGTCAACGGCCTGGGGTACTATCGGGTCGTCTCCGAGCCCTTTGAGGGGGACTGGAGCGTGGCCTCCGGCGTCTGCACCGAGGTGGAGCCCATGGAGGTGCACAAGTATACCGTGGTCCTCTGGCTGGAGGGGGACGATCACGAATGCACCAATGAGAAGATCGGCGGCTACCTGGGCATGGAGATGGACTTCCGCCTCCTGGAGGAGGAAGAGGAGGGTACCCGCAGACCCAGGCACAGCTTCTGGGAAAACCTGCGGTTCTGGGATTGAGCCGAATTGATCCGTATATCCCCGGCGGGGAACGCCTTTGCCGGGTCATATAGCTCCGGCGGGAGCATAAACCCGCAATCCGACAGGGGAGGGATGGAAGGCACAGAGAAGGTTCCCGTGCCCGGCGTCAGCCGGGCGGCAGAGTAGGCAGCGGAAATAGAAAGAACACCGTCGTTCCGGCCGGGCTGCAGGCCGGAGAAGGCAGGACCGGAGACGGACCTGCAGAGGAAGAAAGCGGAATATAGATTTGGCCGCCGGGCGTCATTCCCGCCCGGAAGCCGGA
>JAEEGH010021258.1_pt1 | contig 13416 bp, 13 predicted proteins | sample 9134181 | NCBI WGS metagenome assembly JAEEGH01 (sample SAMN16246544, study PRJNA631951) | gut metagenome | biome: gut microbiome; feature: rumen; material: DP-attached | host: Bos | place: Iran: Karaj | collected 2018-10
TCATCGAGAAGACGGGCGATAAGTATAAAGCCTACTAATCTTTGAATTTTAAATTTTGAATCTTGAATTGCTATGACAAACCCAGAAGAAGAAAAATCGGAAAAGAAATCGCTCAATTTCATTGAAGCGAAAGTGGAAGAAGATCTCGCTAACGGCAAGAACGGTGGACGCGTGCAGACGCGTTTCCCTCCAGAGCCGAACGGTTATCTCCACATTGGCCATGCCAAGGCCATCTGCCTCGACTTCGGCATTGCCGCGCAACACGGCGGTGTGTGCAACTTGCGCTTCGATGACACCAACCCCACCAAGGAGAATATGGAGTATGTCGATGCCATCAAAGAGGACATCCAATGGCTTGGCTACCAGTGGGGTAACGAATACTACGCTTCCGATTACTTCCAGCAACTTTGGGATTTTGCCATAGAACTGATAAAAAGAGGTAAGGCTTACATTGATGAGCAAAGCTCCGAGGAGATTGCTGCACAGAAGGGTACTCCCACGCAACCTGGTATTGAAAGCCCTTATCGCAACCGTCCCATAGAAGAATCGCTCGATTTGTTCAACAAGATGAACAACGGTGAGATTGGCGAGGGCAAGATGGTACTCCGTGCCAAGATTGACATGGCCAACCCGAACATGCACTTTCGCGACCCCATCATCTATCGCGTTGTCGACACACCTCACCACCGTACGGGCACCAAGTGGCACGCCTACCCGATGTATGACTTCGCCCACGGGCAAAGCGACTACTTCGAAGGCGTCACTCACTCACTCTGCACCTTGGAATTTGTGGTGCACCGCCCGCTTTACGACTTGTTTGTCGACTGGCTCAAAGAGATTCGTGGCGAGGGCGACAACATGGACGACAATCGTCCACGCCAGACGGAGTTCAATAAGCTGAACCTCAACTATATCTTGTTGAGTAAACGTAACCTGCTCGTCCTTGTCAACGAAGGCTTAGTGAGTGGTTGGGACGACCCGCGTATGCCCACGATCTGTGGCTTCCGTCGTCGTGGCTACACACCGAGCGGCATCCACAAGTTCATCGACAAGATTGGCTATACCACCTACGATGCCTTGAACGATTTCGCCTTGATGGAGAGCGCCATCCGCGAGGACCTCAACGCCACCGCCACCCGTGTGGCTGCTGTGGTCAATCCTGTGAAGCTCGTCATCACCAACTATCCTGAGGGACAGATTGAGGAAATGGAAGCCATCAACAACCCTGAGGATGAGACTGCAGGCAGCCATATGATTGCCTTCAGCCGCGAGTTGTGGATTGAAAAGGAAGACTTCATGGAAGACGCTCCGAAGAAATATTTCCGTATGACCCCAGGCAACGAGGTGCGCTTGAAAAACGCCTACATCGTGAAATGCACGGGTTGTAAGAAGGACGAAAACGGCGAGGTTGTGGAGGTTTATGCCGAATATGACCCCGACACCAAGAGTGGTCTGCCAGGTGCAAACCGTAAGGTGAAAGGCACCATCCACTGGGTATGCTGCGAGCGTTGCCTCGAAGCCGAAGTACGTATGTATGACCGTCTTTGGAAGGTGGAAAACCCGCGCGACGAACTCGCCCGACTGCAAGGCGAAGGCAAGACTTCACTCGAAGCCATGAAGGAAATGATGAACCCCAATTCACTTGAGGTGCGTCCCGTGTGCTATGTTGAGGAATTCTTGGCCAATGCCAAGCCGCTCGACCACTTCCAGTTCCAGCGCATCGGTTACTTCACCGTCGACAAGGACAGCACGCCAGGTCATCTGGTCTTCAACCGCACCGTGGCGCTGAAGGACACATGGGCTAAGACAATGTAATTTGTAATCATCTTGAATGCATTGTTCTGTGGAGACGGAGTGCACACCGTCTCCACATTTTTTATGCGATGGGGTCGCGCAACTTGTCGTTATGGATATGCCGCTCCTTATCCCGCGAGGTCTTTTTCTCCATGTTCTTGGCAAAGGCCTCGGTGAGGTCGATACCCGTTTGGTTGGCGAGGCAGAGCAGCACCCATAGGATGTCCGCCATTTCATCGGCCATGTTGCGGTTCTTGTCCGATTCCTTGAAGGATTGGTCGCCATAAGTGCGGGCAATGATACGGGCCAGCTCACCGACTTCCTCGGTCAGCAGAGCCATATTGGTCAGTTCGCTGAAATAACGCACGCCGTAGGTCTTAATCCATTCATCAACGGCGGTTTGAGCTTCCTTTATCGTCATAATGATGTGTTTTGAAGGGGTAAAAGTAGGTGATTTTTCGTTTCGGCCATTAAATTCAGGCAATAATCTTATCTTTGCACGGTTTTAAGAAAGATGAAACGCATCAAATGGCTCATAGCATCCTTGTTTCTCCTGCTGTCGCAAATGCTTGTGGCTCAAGAGCAGGACACCGTGCAGCGCAAGAAGACCCGCATCAACATTTTGCATTATGACGTAGCCACTTACTCAAAGAGCATGGGCGATGTGCAACGGCTGATAGGCCACGTGAAGATGCGCCACGACTCGGCCTATTTCTTCTGCGACAGTGCCTATTACTACCAGAAGAACAACAGCTTTGATGCCTACCGGAACGTTCACATCATCGTCAACGACAGCGTGGAGATCTTCAGCGACCTGTTGAATTATGACGGCGACACCCGCTTCGCTGAGTTTCACGACAACGTGCACTTGCGCGACGACTCCACCAACCTTTACACCGAATACCTCACTTATGACCGCAACCTGCATCTGGCATGCTATCCCGATAGCGCAACCACAATACGCGGCGACAAGACCCTGAAAAGTCATTACGGCTATTACCGCGACCGACTCAAGGAGTTTTCGTTTTTTGAGAATGTAGAGGTCTACAGCCCGAAATACCAAATGTATACTGATACCTTGTTTTATAACACGGGCATCGAAAAAATGTGGTTCCAAGGGCCGACCACTATCATTAATGAAGAGAACGTGTTGGAAGGGAAACACGGCTATTATCTTGTGAATGAAGACCATGTGCATCTTGATAGACGGCCATTTATGCATAACGAAACCCAATTGATGTGGTCGGACTCTATCTTTTATGACCGCAATCGGGGCTTGGCGCAGGCCTATAGTCAGGTCGATATGATTGACACCTCCTACAAGGTGGTCATGCGTGGCGATTATGTGGAGATGTGGGAAAACAGAGGTCTTAGTTTCGCCACGGATAGTGCTTGCGCTATCAGTTATGATGGTGGCGATTCCCTTTACATCCATGGCGACACGCTGTTTATGTATTTTGACAAGCAGAAAGAGGAAGCCAAGAAACTCATTGCCCGCCGCCATGTGCGTTTCTTCAAGTCAGACCTGCAAGGCAAATGTGATACGCTCACCTATTTGATGGAGGATTCCATTATCCACATGCGTGTGTCACCGATTCTTTGGGCTGAGGACACACAGATGACAGGTACAGACATTGACATCAAAATCAAAGAAAGCACGGTGGAGTGGGTGCTGCAAAAAGGAAATGCTTTCATCATCTCGCAGGACACGATTGAGGGCTTCAACCAGATCCGAGGCAAGGATATCACCTCGCTTTTCAAGGATGGTGATATTCATCATGTCAACGTGGACGGCGACAATGCCGAGACTATCTATTGGATTCGTGATGACGATGGCGGACTTATCGGTATCGATGTGTCAAAATCGGAAACCATGGTCATAGAGATGGAGAACCAAAACGTTTCCTTTATCAAATCGTTTAAGGGCATTGATGAGACCATGTATCCCGAGGAAGACTTGAGTGAAAACAGCCGTTATCTTTCGGGCTTCAAGTGGCACGACGAGGCGCGACCTAAAGACAAAGACGATATCTTCCGACGCATCGAAGCTGAGATGCCCCAAGCTGAAGTCACGCCAAAGGAAACGCCTACTGAGTCATCAACAGAAGTTTCTGAAGAAACGGAAGTACAAGAAGAACAGACGAGACGACATAGAAAGAAAAGAGAATAGAAGCTGTTTCTCAATCCATGAGGTGAGCTGAAGAGTATACTTTATGCATTGCATTTGATAGTAATAACTCAATCTGCCATTAATGAGTAAATCGTTTGTCAACATACACACTCACACGGCAAGAACCGACGACAACTTAATACAAATCGTCAATCTGGACTTGAAACAACCTTGTCCCGAGCAAGGCTATTACAGCTATGGCATTCATCCTTGGGAAGCGGATAAGGATGATTTTCAAATGGAAATATCACTCAAAAAGTTAGAAGAAAGACTGAAATCGCCCACTGTCCTTGCCCTCGGTGAGGCAGGTTTGGACAAGATGCACAAGGCGAGTTTTGAGCAACAAATTGTACTTTTTGAGCGACAGATCGAGCTTTCGGAAGCCTTGCAAAAGCCTATGATCTTGCATGACGTGAGGAGCCATAATGAAATCATCGCCTTGCGGAAAAAACATCAGGCGCAACAACCTTGGATTCTGCATGGCTTTAGCGGAACGGAACAGGATGTAAAGCAACTTATCGGGCAAGGGATTTATCTTTCGGTGGGTGAAAGCCTGTTGTATCCTGAACGAAAGATTTATAAATCGTTCAAATTCATTGATTTGGAGTATCTCTTCCTTGAAACGGATATGGCTGACATTGGCATTGAAGCGGTCTATGTAGCAGCTGCAAGACTGCTGGGAATAGACATTAATGCGTTGAGAGCGCAAATCTTTACTAATTTTGCAGCCCTATGGAACATTGGCAAGATAGAACCCGCTTATTAATTGGTGACGAAGGCATTGAAATACTGCGCTCCAAGCATGTGCTTGTGGTGGGCTTGGGAGGTGTGGGCGCCTATGCTGCCGAGCAGCTTGCTCGTGCGGGCATCGGTCGCATGACTCTCGTCGATGGCGATGTGGTGAATATCACCAACCGCAACCGACAACTTTTGGCTTTGGAGAGTACCGTTGGTCGGCCAAAAGCCGAGGTGATGGCAGAGCGCTTACGCGACATTAACCCGGAGATTGAGTTGACCGTCCTCAACCAATACCTGAAAGACCAAGCCATCATCGACCTGATGGCGCAGCCCTTTGATTATATGGTGGATGCTATCGATACAGTGGCGCCCAAGGTGTTTTTGCTCTATTACGCCAAGCAAAACAATCAGCGCATCGTGAGCAGCATGGGTGCGGGCGGCAAGTTCCACCCCGAACGAGTGGAGATCTGTGATATTTCCAAATCCAACCATTGCCGACTAGCGTTCTATATCCGCAAGCGACTGCACCGTCTGGGTGTCTTCGACGGCATTACTGCGGTCTATTCCCCCGAGCCTGTCGATGCCTCCGCCGTCGTTACAGAGGGCGTTAATGAACAGAACAAAGTCTCCAACGTGGGCACAATATCCTATATGCCCGCTACCTTCGGCCTTTTTTGCGCCTCGGTGGTGATTAATGATTTCCTTGGAAAATGATAAAAATCCTCTTCATCTGTCACGGCAACATTTGCCGTAGCCCTATGGCCGAGTTTGTGATGAAACGCCTCGTTGAAGAAGCAGGTCTCAGCGATAAATATGAGATTGCCTCAGCAGCCACTTCGACCGAAGAAATCGGTAATCCAGTGTATCCTCTGGCGCGGCGTAAGTTAGCTGAACACGGCATCGGCTGTGAGGGCAAGACCGCACGACAAATGACACGGCAGGACTATACCTATTATAATTACATCATTGCCATGGACCGCAACAACCTCCGCAACCTGAAACGGATGTTCGGCGAGGATACCGAATACAAAATAAGCCTCTTAATGGACTATACGCATCGTCCTGGCGATGTCGCCGACCCTTGGTACACAGGCGATTTTGAGGCTACTTGGGTGGATGTGATGGAAGGATGCAAGGGGCTGTTAGCCTATTTGAAAGGACGATAATAGAAGCATCTTTTTTTGATGGTATCATTTCTTTTGTATTTTTGCAGCAACAACCGATAAAACATTCAATTATGGCAACAAACAACGCAAAAAACGTACAACAATTACTGGGGAACGGCGGATGCCTCAAAAAGATTCTCCTTATCGTAGTCGTCGCATTCGTAGCCTACTACTTGATGAAATCCTGTGGTGGAGGGGGCGTGATTGATATCGGGAGAAATGGGACTTCATACGAAAACAACACCACTTCCCCTTCGGACAACAACACGATTACGATGCCCGATATGACGCCTACCAATACCGACTCCGACGTCAACACCAATACCACTTCCAACTCTGGGGATTATTCTTGGATTGTCGGAACATGGGATTGCGAAATGGGCGCCTATGGCAAGATGGTGATGAACTTTGAAGGCGACGGAACTTCAGGAAGATGCTCCGAGCTCAAACCCGATGGAACCTATAGATACGGGTCTTATCATGTCGACGGCAACGTGCTGTCTTATAAGCTGACGGGCGAAAGTTTCTCCACAACAATCGACATTGAGCCTGGACACAAACTGTCAGCTGGTGACGGGATATACTATCGCAAAAGAAACTGAGTTTAAGGACTTCCGTCTTAATTAAACGGCGCCATTACCCGCTCAAAAATGCCATTCATATAAGCCAGGGCCATACCGTAGTTGCTAATCGGGATGCCTTGGTTGACAAAGAGGTTGGTGCGGTTGAGGAGTTGTTTGCGTGTGCTCATACAGCCACCGCATTGGATGGCCATGGCATACTTTTCAGGATTGGTGATAGGGGAGAGGCCTGCCACATACTCGAAATGGATGTCTTTTCCTGTGAACTTCAATATCATGCGAGGCAACTTCACCCGGCCGATGTCCTCACAAGTGCTGTGGTGGGTGCATGATTCTAATAACAAAACCGTGTCGCCGTCTTTCAACTGTGAGAGATGCGGTGTGCCTTTCACGTAGTTGTCGAAGTCGCCGCGCAGACGCGCCATGACGATGCTGAAGCTGGTCAAGGGGATGTCGGTAGGGACGATTTTGCTTACATAGCCAAACACCTGGCTGTCGGTGACAATCAAGGTGGGCTTGGGCATGGTGTCGAGATATTGCTGCAAGTGGGTCTCCTTCAGCACCACACAGATACATTCGTTGTCCAACACGTCGCGAATGGCCATCACTTGCGGCAAAATCAATCGGCCTTCGGGGGCCTCGGAATCAACGGGGCAGACCAAAACCACCACCTCGTTAGGCTGGATGATGCCACCCAACAGCGACACTTTCTGATAGGCACTCTCAGGGATGTCTTTTTTCAGCATTTCCACCAAAGGCGCGATGTCATCGTTTCTTGAAACGCTGAAATCCAACACCGTAGCGCCCGTTTGCTGCTCCATCACCGCTTTCACAACGGCCAAAAGCGGCTCTTCGTCGGCCTTGTTGTGAACGATGAAAAACGGCACCGCCAATTCTTTCATTCGGGCAATCAGCTGCTTCTCAGGCTCGGCGAAGTTGTTTCCCGTGACGACGAGGATGGCACAATCAATTTCCTCCAGCACCTTCATCGTCTTTTCCACACGCTGTTGTCCCAACTCGCCCACATCATCGATGCCAGCCGTGTCAATGAGCACACAAGGCCCGATGCCGAAAATCTCCATGCTTTTCTTGACGGGGTCAGTGGTGGTGCCTGCCGTGTCGCTCACGATAGCAATATTTTGTCCCGTAAGTAGGTTGATGAGACTGCTTTTTCCGCAGTTTCTGCGTCCGAAAATGCCGATATGAGGCTTCAAATCCTTTGCCATTTTCCGTTGTTTTTCATTTTTGACGCAAAAATAATAAAAAGTTATAGAAAATCGGAAAAAACTTAATCAATTGATAATAAACAATATATCCGACAGCAAACGACAACAAACGACTACTGTCGACAACAAACGTTTAATCAACGGCTTAGTCTTGACAAGTGTTATTACTTTGCATCGTCAAACCGATAGTTCGGCAAACTCACCAACTGAGGGGCGACACGACAAATCATACTTATTCATTAATTACTAAACACACACAACTATGAGTACAATGAGAAATTCGGTCATGCTGATTGGCCGCCCGGGTGCAGAACCTGAAGTGAAGAACTTTAGCAACAACAACAAAGTGGCGCGTTTCCGTCTCGCCGTCGACGAACGTCGCATGAACGCTAACCGCGAATGGGTGAACGACACGCAATGGTTCACGATTGTAGCGTGGGGCAGACTTGCTGAGCGTGTCGAAAACAATGTTAGGAAAGGCCTGCAAGTTGCGGTCGACGGAAGTCTGAGAAACAACGAATGGACCGACGACAAAGGCCAACGCCATTCCAACATTGAGGTCTGGATCAACGATTTGTTTCTGATTGACAAAGTCAAGGATTAAGATTGTTCCTTCTCACGCAGTCAGCGTGATTAATCCGCGGAATTATGAAGCGACCAATACCGCGTTGCTTATAGTTCTGCGGTTTTTTTTTGAGAACAACAGAATTTTTAAACAATTCTTAGGCGTTTTAGGTTTTTCATTATTTTTGCAACCGATAATTAATTTGTTATAAAATGTTTCATAGGCACGCAACACCTCGACATGGCTTTATTGTAGTCGTTTTTTTTGCCTTGTTTTTTGCGGTTGAACCCCCAAAAGCCTCAGGACAGGATGTCTCTCCTGGCATTGATTTCTTTTCTGGCTTAGACTTCAACTTCAAGGATATGAATTTTGAGAGCCAGTATAAGTTCTTGATTCGTTTGACTCCTGGCTTCAAGTGGAACATGGGAAACCATTGGCAACTGGCAGGACAGGTTCGTATACCAATTGTGAACCAATATGGGAATGAGAATAAATATGTTGATTTGACCGTATTTGATATCAGCAAAGAATTCAGAATCAAGAATTTGTATCTTAAAGCCAGTGCTGGAGCGTTTAGCATGAATCGATATGGATTAGATCTCAAAGCTTTCCTCCCTTTGTGTAATTGGTTCGCTTTTGAGGGGCAAGCTGGATGGGTTGGCCTTATGACTATTAATCCATATTGGTCGATTGCTGCTCCAGATCGTTTTGTGTGGACCTTGGGTGGTGATATATATCTATCGCAATCGAACACCCAATTACGTGGCGTTTTAGGTCGGTATATGTTTAATGATTTTGGTCTAGAAGCTGAGGCCATGCGCCATTTTAACCATACCACGGTCTCGGTGTTTGGCCGTTGGAATAAGCGATTTGGTTATGATGCTGGATTCAAAGTGGTAATAGCAATTCCACCATATCATCGCAAACATCGTGCAGTTAACTTCCGACCAGCCTCCAACTTCCGTTTGTCATACCTCGTTATGTACCAACAATTCGGTAACCTATTATATCATACCGATCCAGAAGAAAATGAACGTGATGGTTGGTTCAGCCGCGATTTTTTACAATGGGGCAGCCATACTATGGACCCCGATTTCATCATCACCGAAAAGAATAAAAAAGAATGAGACATCTGAATAGTATCATAGCATTATTTTTCTTGTGGCTACTACCTCAAGTGTGTAAAGCCCAACAATATACAGGCATTTCAGGATTAGTGCATGTTCCTTCAGCCGAGATGAACCACGAGGGCGATGCCTTCATTGGTGTACATTTCCTCAACAAACACATGACTCCTGACACAGGCTTCCTTTATCAAGGCGAGAAATACCATACCTTTGATTATTATGTTGCACTCGCACCTTTCAGTTGGTTAGAAATGAGTTATGTATGTACTGAGCGCATCTACAGAAAAGATTCACAAGGCAACATTGTCAATTGGAGTAAAGACCGCTATGCATCGGTGAAGATACGACCTTTGAAAGAAGGCAAATACTATCCTGCAGTGGCTATCGGCTGTAATGATGTTTGGACTTCTGCTTTATTCGGAGACCGGCCAGACGTCCAACTCTATTTTCAGAATTGGTACATTGCAGCTACAAAACATTTCAAATTTTCTGGCAATGAGTTGGGTTTGACACTAGCATACCGCCATTACTATCGTAAATATAATGACAAATGGAACGGTTTGGTAGGAGGCATCACATTCAGGCCGGCGTTTTTCCCACAAGCTAGATTGATCGCAGAATATACGGGCAACGAATTCATACTTGGAATGGATATGTTGTTATGGCAGCATTTACGGTTGCAAACCAGCATAAAAGATTTCAAATATATGAATGCAGGACTTTGTTTACAGTTCAATCTTCTTGGGAAGAAATACCTTTATTGATTAATAGCTTGAAGAAAAAAAATAAAAAAAAGTATCAGCGTAATAAAAATATATTTATCTTTGCTGCGTCTATTGTGAGGAAAAGAAAGCCTCTTTAGGGTGGAATAGTCTCACTTTTAGATAGTTATTATCAAACAGCGAGTATTAATCAATTAAAAAATAAAAACTATGATGAAAAAAAGATTTTTAATGTTCTTATTGGTAGGAGGCTTGATGATTACATCTGCTATTAGTCTCAGTTCCTGTAAGAAGAACAATGAGGCAAATGAGGACCTCAATTCTATGCCTGTGGTTGAATCTTCAGTTCAATTGAGTCGCGATGGTGTAAACTATGGATTCTATTGCCCTTATTGTGGGACGACGATTATTGTTCCAAATGCTCCAGGCCCCGAAGACTATCACTGGCATTTGTTTGGGGATAGACCTGGACATGAACACGAGTTTGATGTTATGGATTGTGAAAGAGCTTATAATCTTCCCGAAGGATATCATATTTGTCCTTACGCTGTTGAAGGACGTGCTCATGCACATACCTTTATTTTTGTCTTAGAAGGTGGTACTGGACCTAATGGTTATATCACAAATTCATGGCACGTGGGCGGTGGAACACCTTATTGGCCATAATTTGTAAATACAATAGAATAGTGTAATAATACCCCGAAAGTTGAAAAAACTTTCGGGGTTTTTATTGCCATTCACTTTTTTTCTACCTTTGCGATTGTAAAATAGACAAATACCTTAAACATATTAATATTCACTAAATTCAATTCACTATGAAAAAGACTGTTTTAATGTTGGCCGCCCTCGTGTTGGGTTCAATGGCCTTCGCACAGAACGTCGACAAGAAACTAGCTGTCGACCAGTATGGCAACACAGTGGACGTCAAGACATTAGAGACTTCAAGTCGCGACGGCATCTTGGTGTTCGAATCAAAAGACAAAGACTACAAGTTCTGGTTTGACTCCAGAGTGCAGGTTGACTTCGGTCACTATTTCGGTGCCCAAGAGTGGGCCGACCCGATTGGCTCAGGTGCCAGCATCCGTCGCGCCCGTTTCGCTGTCAAGACGCAAATCACCCCCGATTGGTACGGTGAAGTTGATATGGAACTGGCCAATGGTTCCTTTGAGCTGAAAGACGCTGTGGTTCGCTACAACGGCTTGAAGAACTGGCAGTTCACTGTCGGTAGCATGAAGCCCGACTTCACCATGTCGCGCAACACTTCTTCGCGTTATCTCATGTTCATGGAACGTCCTATGGTGATCAACGCCTTTGCGCCTAGCCGTCACCTCGGTGTCTTCGCCAAATACACCAACAAGTATTTCTTCGGTAGCGCCAGCGTGCTCTTCCAGGAGATTGAAGGTCAGGAGACTCGCGATTATGTAGAGGCCAACAACAAGGACTATGGCATGGACGAAGGTCTTTCCTACGTCGGTAAGGTCGTGGTGCGTCCCATCAACGAAGACAATGTGGGTATCCATGTCGGTGGTGCTGTGATGTACGACGCCCCCAAGACTTCCGATGAGATGGGTGTTTATAGCGGAACGCGTTTCAGCTGCCGCAACACCACCAACATCAGCCGTAAGAAATACATTGACACCGACGACATCAAGAACACCGACCACAACCTCATCGCCACCGCCGAACTCGCTGGCCACTACAACGGCCTGCGTCTCGAAGGCGCCTGGGTGTCGGACTGGACCTACATGAAGCCTGAAGTCGGCATCGACAAACCTTATCACTTCCAAGGCTGGTACGTGGAAGGTGCCTGCCTCCTCCTCGGTGGCAAGCAAAGCTACGACTCCGACGGCGCCAAGTTCAACCGCGTGCGCACCGGTCGCAGCTGGGGCGACATCGAACTCGTTGCCAAATATGAGTTCCTCGACATGAACGACTACGAAGGCCGTGGCGACCAAGCCATCTATGGCGGTTCCGCCGAACTCTACGGCGCTGGTCTCAACTTCTACTTCTCCAAGAACGTGAAGATAGGTCTCAACTACCAGTATGTCAACAACGACCGCTATGCCAACGGCAAGGGCAAGCTCAATGTCGGCCTTGACGCCGATGGCAACCCGACCAAGGACTTCACCAAGGTCACTGCCGCCGATGGCAAAGCTGGTGTGAACTATCACATGCTGCTGGCCCGTTTCCAGGTCGCTTTCTAAAGATATGAGCACATTTAATTTACATATTGGATGCAAGACTTTGTTGTATGGCTTTCAGCTTTCAGCAATCAGCTTTCAGCTCAGAAGCAAACGAGCTTATAGCTGATGGCTGATAGCTTATAGCCATCAATATCAAAAAGTCTAATATCTTATGTCAAGTTAAATGAAAGTAATATAAACCTTTATTTAAAAATTGAATAACCCTTTAAAATTGAGAATAATATGAAAAAGATAATGTTTGTGGCTCTGGCCCTTTTGATAGGTCTTGCCTCTTGTGTCAAGGATAAGCAATATCCAGGCATCACCATTTCCAATGTTACTTACAATCCTACTGCTGTCCAAGAAGATGATGAAGTCACGGTGACAGCTACGATTACCAGTTTCCAAAAAATCCTCGAAGCAAAAGTGGTTTATACTATCGATGGTGAAAGCTTGGCATTGGCAATGACTGAAGGTACCGATAACCTCTATAAAGCTGTTATCCCCGCCTTTGCCGACGGAACGAAGGTGAGTTTCTATGTCGAAGCCGATAATATTGAGGTTACGGCTGCTTCTCCCGTTATGGAATATACCGTGGGTGCAGTCGCTGTCGACTACAGCGTGCTCCGCCTCAACGAACTCAACGGTAACGACAAGTTCATCGAAATCTACAATGCTGGTGCCGATGCCATCAACTTGAATGGCGTTTACATCATAAAGGACAATGAAGCCCAAACCTGGACTGGCGATAACACGGTGAAGATTGAAGCTGGAGCTTATCTTGTGCTCTATAGCGAAGATGTCGTCGCCGACCATCCCGATGTTCCCGAAACCCTGATTTTCCATAGCGGTCTCTCCGCCAAGAAGAATGTTCGCATCCAGCTCTTCACGCCCGCTGGTGAAATCATCGACGACTTCAACCTGACGGCCATTGAGCTGAACGGTGAAGCCTATGGCTATGCCGGCAACCAAGCTCCCGCCTCCTACAGCCGCAATGCTGATGGCAAATGGTACTATGCCGATGCCACTCCTGGTGCTGCCAACACCGATGGCCAGAATATCGTCCTCGGCCTCGAAGGTGGCGACACCCCCGAGCCTCCGACTCCAGAAGAGCCCGACTACACCAACCTTGTCCTCAATGAAC
>JAEEGH010021263.1_pt1 | contig 13414 bp, 7 predicted proteins | sample 9134181 | NCBI WGS metagenome assembly JAEEGH01 (sample SAMN16246544, study PRJNA631951) | gut metagenome | biome: gut microbiome; feature: rumen; material: DP-attached | host: Bos | place: Iran: Karaj | collected 2018-10
CGTATGAACAGGCCGACGAGCGGCGCGAAACACCAGAACTTGCACCGCTTTTTGCAATTGCAGAACGAAACGAAAAAAGACGTATGGCTTCTGGCGCCGTCTCCATCGAACTGCCTGAAGTCCACATATCGCTAACTGCACAGGAACAGGCAGATACCGCAAGCAGCGATGCTGCGTCCGGCAAAGCGCAACCTGAAGTGACGATAACGCCGTCTGAAAAGCCGCTTGCCTCCGGCATGATCCGCGAAATGATGCTTCTTGCAGGAGAGGCGGCGGCAAAGTTCGCTTTTAAAAACGGAATCCCGTTCCCGTTCGTAAGCCAAGAAAAGCCCGACATTCCGAAAGATATTCCTGCCGGGCTTGCCGGTCAGTATAGGCTTCGCCGCTCGATGAGAAGCCGTTCGGTAGGCGTAACACCGTCACAACATGCCGGATTGGGGCTTGGCATGTACAGTCAGGTCACAAGCCCATTGCGGCGTTACAGCGACCTTATTGCGCATATACAGCTAAGGGCTTTTCTTGACGGACGCAACCTTCTTGATAAAGACACAATGCTAGAGCGTATAAGCGCGGGTGATGCCGCCGCCGGCAACGCGTCAAAAGCAGAGCGCGAGTCGAATATGCACTGGACACTAGTTTATTTGCGCCAGCACCCCGACTGGACGGGAACAGGCGTTGCGGTGGAGATTCGTGGGAAACAGGCTGTTTTTCTTATTCCGGAGCTGGCGCAGGAGACTCTTATTACACCGAGGAAGATGCCCGAACTGAACGATACGGTTACGCTCAAAGCAGGCAATATCAATATTCCGGAGCTGACTGTCACGTTCCAGGAAGTGTAGCAGAAGCGTGACAAGGCTTCCACATTATAAGCATTTTTTCAAAAAATAGGCTCACAGTCGCGTAGCGTTGTTCAAAACCGCGCAATAATGCGCTGCACGCTGTTTGTGTTATGGAAACTATTTAAAATGCCGCTCTCGCGGCACTTCACAAACAGAGTGCTTTTGCCCCACGCTCCGCTCCCTCGCGCCTATTTCTTTTAAATGCTTTATCAATTGTAAGCCTTGAAACTACACGACACTGTCACATACCCGTAATATTCTACACGAAAACCAATAAAGACAAAAAAAAGCGGCAGATGTGATATCCGCCGCTTTTTGCTTTTTAAGGGTTTACCTTATGCGTTTACGGGATCAGACCAATCGTTCTTGATTGTCTCACAGATATTGAGTTCTGTATCTTTGTCGAAGAACTTAGCTTTTTCCATGTTCGGAATAAAGTTTGTTGTGTCGCCAAGAGAGAACTTGTAGTCAGGTGATGTACGAACAACAATCTGCTGTGATTTTGACTGCAAGAAGAGGTTTGTCTCTGCACCAAGAGGCTCAATAACAGAAATCTTCATCTGCATATTGTTCTCTGTTGCTGGTGTCTTTGCGTATTCCATGTCCTCAGGACGAATACCGAACCAAACTTCCTTACCAACGTAGTTCTTAAGATATTTAGCCTGCTCCTCGTTAGGAACAATCTCGAAAGAACCTTCATCAGCAATAATCTTGCCGCCCTTGTCCAAAATCTTTACAGAAAGGAAGTTCATTGGCGGTGATCCAATAAAGCCAGCAACAAACTTGTTGATTGGGTGGTTGTAAAGGTACATTGGTGAACCAATCTGCTGGATCTTTCCGTCTTTCATAACAACGATCTTGTCTGACATTGTCATAGCTTCGATCTGGTCATGAGTAACGTAAATCATTGTTGCCTTAAGTCTGTGGTGAAGGTCAGAAATCTCTGCACGCATCTGAACACGGAGCTTAGCATCAAGGTTTGACAACGGCTCGTCGAAAAGGAATACCTTCGGGTTACGAACGATAGCGCGTCCTACTGCAACACGCTGTCTCTGTCCACCAGAAAGAGCCTTTGGCTTGCGGTCAAGGAGCTTCTCGATATCAAGGATACGAGCTGCTTCGTTAACGCGGCGCTCAATTTCTGCCTTGTCAACTTTACGAATCTTAAGACCGAACGCCATGTTGTCATAAACAGACATATGCGGATACAGAGCATAGTTCTGGAAAACCATTGCAATGTTACGATCTTTCGGTGGAACGTCATTCATCAGTTCACCGTCGATATAAAGCTCACCTTCTGTAATATCTTCCAAACCGGCGATCATACGAAGGGTCGTAGATTTACCGCATCCAGACGGTCCTACGAATACTACGAATTCCTGGTCTTCTACGGTGATGTTAGCGTTATCTACAGCGCGAACGTTACCATCGTAGACTTTACCAATGCCTTTCAGTTCAACTTTTGCCATTTAGCGAAAGCCTCCTAAAATTATTTTATTAAGATGATTCTATACTATAACTTTATTGTTGTCAAATTTTTTATAATGGACGCAAAAACCACCTCCGCAAGGACGTGAAAAACCTTGCCTAAATCGCGGAATCCTATTACATTATATGCATGTTAGACGCAATAATGACCTTTATTTTCGGCTCGAAACACGACCGGGATATAAAAAATCTAAAACCTATTCTTGAACAAATCAACGCAGAGGAAGAATGGGCTGCTTCACTTTCCAAAGAGCAGTTTCGTGAACATACAGAGGTATTCAAGGCGTTTTTTGTTGGCTGTCCGAAAGACCAAGTTCAGGACAGAATGAATGAGATACTTCCAAAAGCCTTCGCAATGGCACGAGAGGCTGCAAAAAGGACGATTGGCGAGCGTCCGTTCGACTCTCAGATGTTGGGTTCAATCGTCCTTCATCAGGGTAAAATAGCGGAGCTGAAAACAGGTGAAGGTAAAACCCTTATGACTGTTGCACCGGCTTACCTTAACGCACTTGCAGGTAAAGGCGTCCATGTTGTCACCGTAAACGACTATCTTGCTGAGCGCAATGCCATGTGGATGGGACCGATATACGACTATCTTGGCGTAACGGTTGGCATTATCAAAGCGAATATGGACAACATCGCAAGGGGATTCGCATACCTATGCGATATCACCTATGGTACGAACAACGAGTTCGGATTTGACTACCTGCGCGACAACATGCAGATTTCGCTTGCCCAGAAAGTTCAACGCGGCTTTCCTTTCTGTATCATAGACGAGATAGACTCCATTCTGATTGATGAAGCTCGAACACCGCTTATTATTTCCGGTAAGGGCGAGGACGATACAGCAAAGTTCTACGACGTAGACAAGCTTGTTGGCCAGCTCGATGAAGTTCAGAAAAAGCCGGGAACAGACGACTACCCGGATGAAGTTCAGGGCGAGGAAGTAATTGGCGATTACAAGATAGACGAAAAAGGCAAGCGTATTTCATTTACTGACGCAGGTATGCTCAAAATAGAGGCCATACTGCAAAAGCACAATATGATTTCGGGAAGCCTTTTTAACCCGGAGAACTTTGAGTACATCCATTATTTTACGCAGGCTGTCCGCGCCCATACGCTCTACAAAAACGACGTTGACTACGTGGTCAAGGACAATCAGGTTCAGATTGTCGATGAGTTCACGGGGCGCATTCTTGAAGGAAGGCGTTACGGAGACGGACTTCACCAGGCAATCGAGGCAAAGGAACATATCAGGATAGCGCAACGGAACAGAACGCTTGCAACGATTACGTTCCAGAACTTCTTCCGTATGTATGACAAACTTTCCGGTATGACAGGTACTGCCGAAACAGAAGCCGTTGAGTTCAACAAGATTTATAACCTTGACGTTGTTGTTGTTCCGACGCACAAGCCCGTTGCGCGTATTGACGAAAACGACGAGGTTTATCTTAACGAAACAGATAAATGGGAAGCAATCGCGAAAGAGATTCAGACTGTGCACGCAAAAGGCCAGCCGGTTCTTGTTGGTACTGTTTCTATTGAGAAATCGGAGCATCTTTCCGCGATTCTGACAAAAAAAGGTCTTCAGCACGAGGTTCTGAACGCGAAGAACCACGCACGCGAGGCTCTTATTATTGCGGAAGCCGGTGCAAAAGGCGCGATTACGATTGCGACGAACATGGCTGGACGCGGTACCGATATTAAGCTTGGCGGAAACTCGGAATTCAGGGCTCAAAAGCGCGCCGGTACAAACGCAACGCCTGAGCAGTTTGAGGAAGCTCTTAAGATTGAAAAAGAAAAGTGGCTTAAAGATTATGAGGAAGTTAAGAACTGCGGAGGTCTTTACGTAATCGGTTCTGAGCGTCATGAAAGCCGCCGCATCGACAACCAGCTGCGCGGCCGTTCTGGACGACAGGGTGACCCCGGACGCAGTAAGTTCTTTATCTCTATGGATGATGACCTTATGCGCCTTTTCGGCGGCGAGCGCATGAAAATGATGATGTCTCGCCTTGGAATGGGTGGCGGAGAGCCCATTTACCATCCATGGCTTACGAAAGGAATTGAGAACGCGCAAACAAAAGTTGAGGAGCGCAACTTCGAGATACGTAAGCGGCTTCTTGAATTCGACGACGTTCTTAACGAGCAGAGAAACACGATATACGGCCAGCGTGACGAAATTCTTGCTGATGAGGATCTTTCTACGCGCGTTCTTAACAACGCTAAAGTTGAGGTTGACAACCTGCTCGATGATTTCAATGCGAAAGGTCACAAGCATATTAACCAGGCGGTTCAGGAGCTTTCTGACAACCTTAAGCGCATTTTCGCGATGCAGATTGATATAAGCGACATTACGGAAAAGAATACTGACGCTATTAAAGAGCGGATTTACGCCTGGCTGCAGAATGACATAACGGAAAAAGAGACCCTTGTTTCGAAAAAAGAGTTGAATAAATTCATACGCTTCCAATACATTCAGGAAATAGACAAGAAGTGGCTCGACCACCTTGAAACGCTTGAAGGTCTTAGAGAAGCGGTGTATCTTCGTTCCTACGGCTCAAAGAACCCGCTCACTGAATATAAGATTGACGGTTTCAATATTTTCTACGATATGCTCGACGACATACGAAACGCAATTGTTTCGCGCGTGTTCCGCATAAAAGTACAGACAGCGGAAGATGCACAGATCAGCAGACAGAGCGGCGTAATTCGTAACATGAACGCGCAGCACAACGCGATGCAGTCTTTTGACGCGAACGCAGCCCGCGCCGCTGCGGACAAAAGCCCGATGGCTTCAGGACGGCAGGGTGAAAGCGTTACGGTCGTTCGCACTGTTCCAAAAGTCGGTCGCAATGATCCGTGCCCATGCGGGTCTGGGAAGAAGTATAAGCATTGTTGTGGTAGATAACAAAGTGCCGCCCTGTGTGACGGACGGCAAAACATCACAATTCACAACATAAAAAAAGCTGCCCGAACAAATCGGACAGCTTTTTTTTCGGCATTAGCCGGTTTCAAGTCAAATTACTTGGAGCTTTTCTTCTGCTTTGAAACAACGTCGAAGATAACGGCTGCAAGAAGAACGAGACCCTTTACAGCTCTCTGCCAGTTCATATCAACACCAAGAATTGACATACCGTTGTTCAAAACACCCATGAACAAAGCACCGATAACAGCACCTGTTACCTTACCGATTCCACCGTAAGCGGAAGCACCACCGATAAAGCAAGAACCGATAGCATCCATTTCGTAGTTCTGACCAGCTGTTGGCTGTGCAGAGTTAAGACGAGCGATTGTTACCAATGCTGCTACTGCTGAAATGAATCCCATGTTCGTGTATGCAAAGAACATAACGTTATCTGTGTTAACACCAGAAAGCTTTGCAGCCTTAGCGTTACCACCGATTGCGTACAGGTAGCGGCCAGGAACTGTGTTCTGTGTAAAGTAGCCGTAAGCAGCAACGATTACTGCAAGCAGGATAAGGATTACAGGAAGACCACGGTCACGAGCGAGGAACTGTCCAACAATAAGGATAACTGCACAAAGAATGATAATCTTTGCAACAAAACCTACTGTTGATGAAACCTGGTATCCTTTCTTTGCCTTTCTTGCACGGCTTAAGATTTCTGCGATAACGAAAACTACACAGCAAACAACTGCTATAATCAGTGTAGGTACAGAGAAACCGTCTGCGCTTCTGAACAGGTAGCTTTCAAAAAGCACGCTGTAATTTGCTGGGAACGGAGCGATTGGCTTACCATCGAGGATAATTGTCGCAACACCGCGCCACAAAAGCATACCAGCAAGTGTCGTAATAAACGGCGGAATGTGAAGGTAAGCAATGAAGAATCCGTGGAACGCACCAATCAAAATACCGCATACGATACAAAGAAAAATTGCAGGAGCAACCGGCATGCTCATTTTTACGATAAGAACACCAGCAAGAGCACCAACGAGGGCAACTACGGAACCAACAGAAAGGTCGATGTTACCACCGGTCAAAATACAAAGCAACATACCTGTCGCAAGAATAACGACGTATGAGTTCTGACGAATAATGTTCGTAATGTTCGCAGGTGAGAAAAGAGAACCTTTTCCGAATGACTGAATCAGCACCTCGAACAGAAGCATAACACCTACCAAGATAAGAACCATGGTATTGTCTTTTAATGACTTTCGTATATTCAGTTTTTCTGCCATCTGAATCTCCTTTATTTACTTGAATTAATAATGCAGGCCATTATCTTTTCCTGAGTGGCTTCTTTTCCGTCCATCTCAGCAATCATTTTGCCTTCATTCATAACATAAATACGGTCACACATACCCAAAAGCTCAGGCATTTCAGAAGAAATCATAATAACAGACTTTCCTTCCGCGACCATCTTGTTGATGATACAGTAAATCTCGTACTTGGCACCAACATCAATACCACGTGTCGGCTCGTCAAGTATAAGAATATCCGGCTCTGCATAAAGCCACTTACCAAGAAGAACTTTCTGCATGTTACCACCAGAAAGGTTTCCTACATCTTCATCAACAGAATAGCACTTTGTATGCATTTCCTTAGCCATTGCCTGAGAGTCGACCTTCTCTTTATCGAAGTCAATTACATAATGATTTGAAATCTTGTCGATTTTTGCCGCAGTCGTATTCTTGCTGATTGATTCGGAAAGAATAAGTCCGTTACCCTTACGGTCTTCTGTAACATACGCAACTTTATTTTTGATGGCGGATTTTACGTTCGGGAAAGAAACTTCTTTACCGTTAAGGAAAATCTGACCACTGATGTTTGCGCCGTAAGAATGACCGAATATACTCATAGACAGCTCTGTACGGCCTGCACCCATAAGACCGGAAATACCAAGAACCTCACCTTTTCTAAGGTTGAAGTTGATGTTATCGCATACTTTTATACCGTCAAAAATCGGGTGGTCAACACACCAGTTCTTAACCTCAAAGCATACTTCCCCAACGTGCGGTGTGCGTTTTGGGAAACGGTCAGTTATGCTGCGGCCAACCATTGCGGAAATAATTGTATCTTCCGTAAAACTGTCTTTATTTTTATCAAGTGTTGTAATAACAGCACCGTCACGAATAACCGTAATCTTGTCTGCTACATAAGAAAGCTCATTGAGCTTATGAGAAATGATGATAGAAGTCATACCTTTTTTCTTGAATTCAAGAAGAAGATCAAGAAGATGTTTTGACTCTGTATCATTAAGTGAAGCTGTCGGCTCATCAAGAATAAGCAGGCGCACATTTTTTCCAAGTGCTTTTGCAATTTCAACAAGCTGCTGCTTTCCAACGCCTATATCTTTTACAAGCGTTTTTGATGATTCTTTAAGACCGACCATTTCAAGCAAGGCATCTGCCTTTGAATGTGTCTCTGCCCAGTTAATCTTCGCTTTGGAACCGCGCTCATTACCCAGGAACATATTCTCGCCTATAGAAAGGAGAGGAACAAGTGCAAGTTCCTGATGAATAATTACAATACCTTTTTCTTCACTGTCTCTTATTTTTTGAAATTTACAAACATTACCGTCATAAATAATCTCACCAGAGTATGAACCATACGGATAAATTCCGCTGAGAACATTCATCAAGGTCGATTTTCCAGCTCCATTCTCGCCGCAGAGTGCGTGAATTTCACCTTCCTCAACCTGCAGGTTTACATTATCAAGAGCTTTTACACCAGGGAAAAGCTTGGTTATGTTTTTCATTTCCAATAATGTCTTTGCCATTGGAACCCCCCATATAAAAAAGGGCTGTCTCTTAGGAGAGACAACCCTTTCCGTTCACTTAAACTGAACTATTTAAGCTGAGCTTCTGTGTAGTAACCAGAATCGATAAGCAATGTCTTGTAGTTATTGATGTCACCGAATACAGGCTCACAAAGGAATGAAGGAACAACCTTTACGTTGTTGTCATATGTTTCTGTATCGTTGATAGGTGGATTTGATCCCTTCATGATAGCGTCAACCATTTCAACAACCTTAGCTGCGAGTGTACGTGTATCCTTGAAGATAGACATTGACTGGAGACCAGCAATGATGAACTTCATGTTTGTGATATCGCAGTCCTGACCTGTGATAACAGGGATGTTGCTTGCATCGTAACCAGCTGATTTAAGAGCGTTGATAACGCCTTCAGCTGTTGAGTCGTTTGAGCAGTAAACTGCATCAAGCTTCTGTCCGTTAGGAGCATAACCACATGATGTGATGAGGTTTTCCATGCGCTCCATAGCAGCTGAAGCAGCCCAGTTAAGTGTAGCACACTGTGCTTTTGCTGTCTGGCCAGACTTACAAACGATTACACCTTTCTCGATGTAAGGAGTAAGAACGTCCATTGCTCCACCGAAGAAGAAGTTGATGTTGTTGTCACCTGGGTCACCTGTGAAGAACTCCATGTAAACTGGGTTAGCAGATGTGCGGCTCTTAAGACCAAGTTTTTCCTCAATGTATGTACCCTGGAATGTACCAACTTTGTAGTTATCGAATGTTGCGTAGTATGAAACAGCGTCTGTGTCCATGATAAGGCGGTCATAAGCGATAACTTTTATATTCTTTGCCTTTGCGTCAGCAAGAACGTTAGAAAGTGATGAACCATCGATAGAAGCGATAACGAGAACCTTGCATCCACCAGTGATCATGTTCTCAAGCTGGCTGATCTGTGTTGCGATATCGTTCTGAGCGAACTGAAGGTCTACTGTGTAACCAGCAGCTTCGAGTTTTGACTTCATGTTAGCGCCATCCTGATTCCAGCGCTGAAGGTCCTGTGTAGGCATTGAAACACCAATCTTATTTGATGATGTTGACTCTTTTTTTCCACCTGCGAAAATCATTGATGTAGCAAGCAGAAGAACCAAAAGGATACTGACGAATTTTTTCATAAAATTCCTCCTGTTAATTTATGTACTCATTACCAAGTACATGGACAGATTACACTATAATTAATGTAAAAATTTCAGCATTTTCTGTAAATTTTTGTCTTTATAGGGAAAAAATACTACAGAATTTTCCTGATGGTCGGAATGATACTAGAAAATTTTGATGTCAAAATTTTTATAATGATTGCCCAGCGGGTCCCAGTAACGAAAAAAACTAAGGTATCTCCCTTCAAAGGGGACCCCCTTAGTTTTTTTCTACGTCCCACTGGGCAATAATCATATAAACGTATTTTAACATCAAAATTATTACGCCAAAATCTAGTTGCGATAAACTTCGCCGTATGTGTGGAAACCGGACTCTATTACAACGCTGTCCATGTTGTCTTTGTCTACGGCAATCGGGTCAAGCAGGACGGACGGAATCTGCGCGTAACCGTTTTCTATTGTGCTCGTTATGTCAGAAAGCTCCTGAACGCTTTTTCCGGCAGCAAGCTCGCACGCAATTCGCGCAGAAATACGCGCCAGCTCCGTTATTGGCTTGTAGACGGTAAAAGTCTGTCGCCCGGACACAATGTGCTGGCAGTTAAGAATATCAGCGTCCTGCCCTACTATGTTAATCTTTTTATCCGGACAAATTTCCGAAACTGCCTGAATAACGCTGTTCGCAACTGCGTCGTTACCGCATACAACGGACGTAGGAATGTTTCCTTCTCTAAGGAGGCGCGACATTTCCTGATAAGAAAGATCGTAGTTCCATCCGTCTGTATAATAAACATAATCAACGTTTACGGTTGTTCCGGCAATCACGTTTTCTACGCCGGAGCGAATCATAGCCATGTTGTTGTCTTCTTGCGGACCGTAAATACAGAACCATTTTCCTTTCGGGTCAATTTTCAAAAGCCCGGCTGCCATAAGCTCGCCTACTTTCTCTGAATCAACCGTGACATAAAGGCTTATATCAGAATTCATTATAAGCCTGTCGTAAGAAATAACAGGGATGCCGTGGCTACGCGCGTTTTTAATAACGTCCGTGAGCGAGTCCGCTTTTTTTGCGACGATGACGATAACATCAACTTTTTTGTCTATAAGGTACTGTATCTGGCGAATCTGCTCTTCAATGCTGTTGCCTGCGTTCTGCACGATGACGTTGGCGTTTTTTTCTTTCGCAGTGTTCATGAAAACGTCGCAGTCACGCCGCCAGCGCTCTATTGCCAGAGTGTCAATTGAAAAACCGATAGTATACTGTGATTTTCCGCTTTCTTTTACCGAAGCCTGATTCGCTGGCTCATCACTTTTCTTAGAGCAGCCCGCAACAAGCACAAAAACGGACAAAACTGCCACTACAAAAAACAGCGATTTCTCTACACGATTTTTCATATTTTCCTCCATAATTCGACAATTTTTGCGATTCCGGCGCAGATGAACTACTTTAACTTTGCTTCCCTGTACTCCGTTGGCGTAAGCCCGAACTCCTGCTTAAAAAGCTTGCTGAAGTAATTCTGGTCGTTATAGCCAACTTTTGACGCAATCTCTTTAATGATAAGCCTGTCATCAAGAAGAAGGCGTTTTGCTTTTTCCATACGCAATGCCGTTACGTAGCTTATGAAATTCGCACCTTTTTCTTCTTTGAAAAGCTTGCTAAGGTAAAACGGACTCACGTTCAAACTCGCGCTAAGCTGCTCCAGGCTTATATCCTGCGAAATGTTTTTCTCTATGTAATCGCACGCCTTCTGGATAATCGGGTTCATTGTGTCTTCTTGAATGGCGGCAATAGCTCCCGCGCACTCCATGCAGCGGTCAAGTATAAAATGCTCTATGTCATCGCGCTCGTTTGTAGAGATAAGCGTCGAAAAAGCCGTATCAAAAGCAGAGTTTGTGTATGAAGGTTCAATTTGAAGAACCAAGCTTCTGGCGTTCAGAACAAGCTCGAAAACGCAGTTCTTTATCCTGTCCGGTTCAGTTTTATAAAGCTTGAAAAGAGCCGAAACGTACTCTGAAACAAGCCTATGAAGGCTAAGTTTGTCCGCAGCCTTTACGCGTGCCAGTATGCGTTGCGAAAGGTTCTTAACAGCTTCGGAAAGCTTGTCGTCCGGAATTGTACGCTCATCTTCGAAAAAGCCTATTCCGCCTTCTGATGCAAGCTCCGAGAAAACCGTCATGGCGTTGTTGTAGGCTGCGGGAGCCTTGGTTATATCGGACTCGACCTCGCTAACACCAATGCGTAAGCCCGAAGAAATCTCCATTGAAAGCATCAGATACACCGGGTTCATTATTACTTTCCGCGGGTCGTCATCGTCTTTTTTAGAAGCTTCGGGCACGGTGACGTAAACGCCGACCCTGTTGTTCATAAAAGAGCCGATGATGCAGCTGCACTTTCCTGTCAGAATATCGCGTAGCTTTACGTAGTTCTTGTAGCGCGAGTTATTCATCGATTCAGGTATTTCTATACAACACATAAAATAATCTTTATCCTGAATCTTAAAGTATTTAAGATATGTTGAAAGCTCGGTCGTTTTGTCGTTGTTGAAAATACAAGAGTAAATAAAATCACTTTCCACGATAGAAGACACGAAATTAAGTTTTTCGTACATCTCGATATTGTTGGAAAGCTGTCCTTTTTGCTCGTCCACAAGGTTCATCGCGTTTCGTATCGTCTGAATTATCAGGTTCCTGTTCACCGGCTTCGTAAGATATTTGAACGCCCCAAGATTAATGGCTTCCTGAGCGTACTCAAACTGGTCATACGCGCTCAGAATAATGACGATGATGTTCTGGTTTATCTGCTTAATAAGGCTTATCGTTTCAAGTCCGTTAATGCCGGGCATGTGGATATCCATGAACATGATGTCTATTTTTTCTTTATGAACTATTTCAAGAGCCGCAGCCCCGGAAAGAGCCGAGAAAATCTTAACATCCTCGCCGAAATTCCGCCTGATAATAAGCGTAAGAGTATCAATTACAATCTGTTCGTCATCTGTCAATAAAAAGCTATACATTCGGTATCTTCATGCAGAACATAGTGCCCTGTCCTTCCGGGTTCGGAAGGATTGAGAACACGTTGTCCCTGTTAAAATAATAGTTTAGTCTTGCAATAACGTTCACAAGACCTGTTGATATATGCTCTCCCCTGTTTATGTCATCTGGATTTACGACGACATTTCCGCCGTTCTCCACTGCATCAAGAATTTTGTGCTTAACGTCCTCTGAAAAGCCGACTCCGTTGTCAGAAATGGCAATGATAATGTTTTCCGGTTCTTTACGAACTTCTATGACGATTCTGCCGCCTTCTGTAATATCTTTTAGACCGTGGCGAATACAGTTGTCTATAAGCGGCTGCAAAATCATGTTCGGCATACGGTGCGTAAGCGTTGTTTCGTCAATTCGCTTAACGAAGTCATAGCGGTTGCTAAAGCGCACTTTCATTATGTAGATGTAGTTATCGACCATTTTAAGCTCGTCGCCGATTGTAGCGTCGCGCCCCGGATGCTGGATTATGTAACGCAAGAATTCTGCGACCTGCTCCAAGAAAAGGCACGTTTTGTCCGCGCCTTCTACCATAGCCAATCCCGCTCCTGTGTTCAGCGTGTTAAAAAGGAAATGCGGCTTTATCTGGTCCTGCAGTGCTTTAAGGTGAGCGTCCGTATACAATGCGCGTATTTCAAGCTCCTTTTCGCGAAGCTCGTTTTCTTTCATCGCCTTGTCCCATATAGTGTCTATATACGCACGGATGCTTATAATCATACTGTCGAAGGCGCGGCATATATTCCCGATTTCGTCTTTTGTGTTCGAGTTGAAAAGCGGCACGTCAAAGTCACGGTCAGCAACGCGCTGAGCAACATCAGAAATGTTTTTGAGAGGGGCTGTAATCTGTTTTACGCTGCTGTAAAGGAACATAACCGCCGTAACGAACAAAATTGACATCAAAATCAAAGCTAGGCTAGTAAGAGTCTGCGTCAATTCACGGTTTTTCTCATAGTTCTCTGCATTCGTTTTGAAATACAGCATGTTCAGGTTCATTATTTCTTCAGTAAGGAAAGAATAACACTGAAGTGTAATGTTGTAGTAATCTTCAAGATTAGCAGAGTTATTTGCACGACGAGCGGCAACAGCGAGTCCGCTGTATGTACAGAAATTTTCTGAAAGCTGCCTGATATTATACTCACGCTGGAGCGCAGGTATTTCTGACGGTGAGGATGAAAGCGTC
>JAEEGH010021265.1_pt1 | contig 13413 bp, 12 predicted proteins | sample 9134181 | NCBI WGS metagenome assembly JAEEGH01 (sample SAMN16246544, study PRJNA631951) | gut metagenome | biome: gut microbiome; feature: rumen; material: DP-attached | host: Bos | place: Iran: Karaj | collected 2018-10
ATAAATATATTATAAGGATATATCGGTTAACGCACTGTAAATGAATCGCAGACTAATATTGAGTTTTTTCTTTTAATAAGTCTTCTGCTGCCACTCCATAATACATAAGGACAGCTGGGGCTGTCAGTCATCATGCGATTTTTGTTGACACCAATATTGAAGTAGGCGGCAGCTTCTTCTGGTGTAAGCAAGGATTTCTCTGCAATAGGAACTTCTTTGGCCATATTTTCTCTCCTTCGGATTGTTTTGTATAAAGATATAAGGAATAAGGCCTTAAGACCATTGTGCAAAGACTTTAATGGGTCATGATATAATGACTTTGATCAAGGGTGATCCTTGGTCGATGAAGTTTTAATATCATTGCTCAGCTGGGGAGATGGGAAAGTGATTAGTGGGAAAAAAGAATTGGCTGCTGCGATGATGGTAGTTATGGTGATGGGAATAACTTCATGCAGGCAGGAAGCGGAAACTGTTGAGAGTGTCACTGAAACATCTGGGAGTACATCTGAATCTTCTGAGACTGCGATCGCTTCTTTTACACCGGTAGAAGTTACTGAAGATTACGATGGTCCTATACTTGGAATTGAGAACTGGCATCAGGAAAACACACCATATGTGTTGTTGTTTATTAATGATGATACAGAAGAGGTTTTCGCTAGTTGCACATTCAAAGATTCTGTTTATCTGGCGGATCTTAATAATGACGGCGAGCCAGAACTTATCTGCGTTGAAAAGGTTGGTAAGAATTTAAGTACCAGTACAACTGTATACAAAGTGTATGATGGTGTGATCAGTCTTGCTGGTCCGGCCTACGGCAGCGTAATCAGCGGACCTAAGTATTATCCTGAATTTGCAAAAGCGAACGGGCTTGAAGTCAATAAATCCAATTGCGATAACTATTCAGACAGATTTGATCCTGAGAGGAATATGATAATTGTTACTGATTCATCTACAGGTACGGAATATGAGCTGAAGTGGGACGATCTGGTTTTCTTTACCCGTGCTGAATATGATGCAAGAATCGAAGAAATCGTTGCAGCGGAGACCGAACCGAAGTTTGATCCGTCAGTTGATTCCGAGATCGAATATACAACGGCAGAACCTTCCGTAACCGATGTTTCAGATACCGAGAAAAAGCTTGTGTTCTACAGGGATGATACCATGCTCGACGGTAAACTCTATCTGCCAGACGGAGAGGGAACATTCCCTGTTATAGTCCTTTCGAGCGGATTGTTGCAGCCGTATACAGACTACGAAGCGAAGGCAAAAGCATTTGCTGAAAAAGGGTATGCTGCCGTTGTGTTTAACTTCACTACGAATATTGATGGAAGTGCGGCAACCACAGGTGAGGTTATGCTCTCACAGGTAAAAGACCTGTATTCGGTTATGGACTCCTTGCACGCATTGCCCGGAGTTGATACCGATGAAATCTATCTCTGGGGACACAGCTATGGTGGTCTGGTAAGTGTATATACAGGTTATAGAAGACAGTCGGAGGTAAAGGGTCTGATCCTTGTTGAACCTACCATTGCAAACGACGACTATATCATAATGCAGGATGAGCCTTTGCTTTCTGTGCATGTGTTTGAGATGCTTAAGAAAACTAAGCTCAATGCGGTTATCTATATGGGAACCCACGACGGTTTCGGCGACAATCCGCATGCTTTTACAAAGGCTGTTATAGCACTTCCTATGAGTAAACTTGTAACCATTGACGGCGCTGATCATTTTTTCGAAGGCGAGTATGGACAGAAGATGGTGGAAGATGCATGCAAACAAATTGATTCATGGAATGCTTAATTTATAATGGGTTTGAAAAAGGAAATTTTAATTTAAAGGTGTTATATGGCACGTTCAGGGCGAAAGGCAGTAAAAGTTCTGATACTTACGCCGTTGATTACAATGGCGCTGAGTTTTATAATGCTTCTATTCTTTTTCCTGAACATTGTTTTTGAATGGAATTCAGCAGATAACTTCTTTTTTATTTCATTCGAGTATTTAGGTATATTCTCTGTGACGATAGGACTTCTTATGACAATAGTAGGCGTTATCTTGGCCATAAAGCAAAAGACACCACTATTTATAGCCATAGGTACTTTGATGATAGTCTTTATGTTAGCTGTAGATTCATGGCTTTATTGGCTTGCTTTTGTGAATGAAGCTAATACAAAAGGTCCGATAGAGATAGTTACTCAACAAACAGAGGTAGACATATAACGGATGATGGATATATGAGAAAGACTTTGATTTACTGCCAGCCTGAATATATTGGTTTAGCAAGGGATTTACGCGATAATTATCTTGCACATAATAATGCAGATGTTGATATCATTTCTGAAGAAGAACAGGATGATATTGAATATGCAAGAAAAATGCAATATGACGAAGCAATATTCATAGAGGACAATAATACTGTAATTATTCATGATATAAAATCCAGTTTTACTAATAGATGTCCTGTCTCAGATGTGTACTATAAAGATCAGTAAGAAAGTTTAGTTGCATATCTGCCGGGAATATGAAGTGGAGACAGCTAACGAAATAAAAATTCACTATGATGTCTCGAGTAGAAAGATGGACGCAACCATCTCGTATGAAGATTATAGTATCAAAGATAAGGTCACACCGTTTGAAGTCTTTATAAAATGGTATAAATATGAACGGAGCAGGCAGTAAAATACCAGTACACGACTGAGGAAGGCCTTTGTCGTGGAAATAATCAGTAAATACGACTAACCCAATCTGAATGAGAGCAGGTTTTCGAGCGTACGTATTTTGTACAGTAAACCGGATGATCTACTGTACGTTTTACGTACTATAGCTCGAAAATACGTAAATCATACAGTAAACTATTCTAAACACTGTACGATTTACGTACGCGCCTTTTTTATGGATCCTTATTGGCGTTTATGTAATGCTTAGTTCAGATTATAATCAGAATAATGCACGATGGTAAGTGCAACTAAACATAAGGTAAAAATGGTCAGACTTATTCTTTCAGACTTGGATCACACTTTGTTAAGACAGGACGGGAGCGTTTCTGATGAGACACTTCGCGTATTGGATGCATGCAGAAAACAAGGTGTTGTTTTCGCGATCGCGACAGCAAGATACTGGATCGGTGCCGAAAAATACATAGATCTGTTACATCCTGACTATGAGATAACAACGGACGGAACTCTCATACATTCAGGCCGTGAATGCTTGTATTCCTGCGAGTTTTCGGAAGAAGACACCGAACATATAGTAAGGAGTCTTTTAAATGCCGTGCCCGGATCGGAGATTACCGTTGCCCACGGAAAGACGGTTTACTGGAACAGCCTTCACATCGCCGAATCAGAGAAACTTCATAAGGCTACATATAACGATTATTCTGCAGCGCTTAACGTCAAAGCAAATAAGATCGTGGCTGAACTGCCGAATGAGGCTATAGCCCGGAAAATAGCAGAACAGTCAGGTTGCAAACTGCAGTGTTATCGTGGCGAGAAGTGGTATTCTTTCCTTCCTTCAGGTTCCGGAAAGACTGCCGCCATTGAAGCATTGTCCAAGATCAGCGGCATAAGCATCGAAGATATTGTTGCTTTCGGTGACGACAGCAACGATGTGGAAATGTTGAAGTTGTGCGGCAAAGGAATAGCAGTGGCTAATGCAGTTCCCGCAGCATTAGCTGCAGCAGACGATATAACTATGTCAAACGATGAAGATGGCGTGGCGCATTGGCTTAAAGTAAACTGTATCGGATAGAACGGATAATCATCAGGAAAAGGGACCATATGAAATACAAAAATATAGATTATGGCCGTATTTTATGAAGTTCGATTGAGCGTATTCCGGACAATTTACAGAAATGTTAAACCGCATTCAAGAAGAAATGCGGTTTGTTTTATAAAATAAATATGATGAGACGATCTTTTAGAATATGGATGGTACTTATATATGAAGAAAGTTTTTAATGTTGCAGCTTTTGTTTGCGGAATGGATGAGGAATATCCTTATCAGATAATACACGGGATAAATGAATTTTCCAGAGAACATGCGATTAATGTTTCATATTTCGCTTCTTTCGGCGGAATTGTTGAGAACAGTTCTTTTGATGACGGCGAGTACAGCATTTATAAGCTCCCGAACTTTTCTGTATTTGACGGTGCGCTTCTGCTTACCAACACGTTTTCGAATCCTGTAATAAGGAATGCAATAATCGACAAGGTCAAGGCTGCCGGCATTCCTTCCGTAATCTTTGAATGCAAGGATTACGAGGAGTTCCACGATGTAAGTATAGATAACTATGCCGTCATGAAAAAACTCGTGGAGCATCTTATAGAGGTGCATGGTGCCAAGACATTCAATTTCATTTCCGGTCCTGAAGCAAATCCCGAGGCTATGGCAAGATTTAAGGCCTTTAGAGATGCTCTTTCTGAGCACGGACTGGAGTTCGATGAGGATAAGCGTCTGTATAAGGGCTTTTTCAGGAGTTATGACGGAATACGGGCAATCGAGGAGTTCTTGCAATCTCGCTTGACCTTGCCCGATGCGTTTGTCTGCGCCAACGACAGTATGGCTCTTACGGCTATGAATAAGCTTCAGGCTAACGGGATCAAGGTGCCTGACGATGTTATAGTGACCGGATTTGACAATACCTTTAATGCCAGGAATTCTTTCCCGGCACTTACAACGGTTAAAAGGCCTCTTTATGCTTCGGGCGTCAAGGCTTGTGAGAACCTGTACTCGCTTATGAGGGGTGAGGAACAGCCCAGAAGCACGATAATGGACGCTGAACCCGTATTTGCCGAGAGCTGCGGCTGCCAGCTGAAAAACGATGACAATGCCCTGGAGTTTAGAAGAGAGACTGCAATCAAGATTGAGCGTACATATACCGGTATTCATATTCTCAACAGACTTATAGCTGCTCTTGCTGTTGCAAAGAATATAGACGAATGCTCTGATGCCATTGAGAAATGGCTTGATGCGATTGATTGTAATGATTTTTCACTCTGTCTCGTAAGCGATTGGGAGAAGACATACAATACTGTATCACTTGAAGAGCAGGAGGATAATTACCCGGCAGCAATGACTGCACCGCTCATTTGGGATCACGGTGAGAGGCGTGCGGTTAAGTCTTTCCCCAGCAAGCAGCTCAGACCTGAGCTGCTGATGTCCAGCGGCAATATCAGCTACTATATCCCATTACATTTCGGACCAAGGATATTGGGCTATTTCATTATGTCCAACACGGATTTCCCTATATATAGTAATCACTGCCATACGATAACGATGTGTATAAGCAATGCCATAGAGAGCATATCGAAGCTGAATGTATTAGATCCTTTGTGTGGTATCTACAACAGAAACGGCTTCAATATCAATGCCGGATACATATTCGATGAATGTGTCCGTGAAAAGACAGCTATCTCGGTTATCTTCATTGATGTTGACGGATTGAAGGTCATAAACGATACATATGGTCACAAAGAAGGCGACGCAACGATCTTAGCAATATCAGATACTATTGAATTGGCATGCGGTGCGATGGACGTCTGCGGAAGGATCGGCGGAGATGAATTTGTAATCGTCGGAAGAGGCGAAGGATTTGCCAAGATCTTTGAAGACAGGTTCAATGCCGAACTTGAAAGGAAGAACAAGAATTCCGACAAGCCGTATGTGCTCGATGCCAGCATTGGACATATTACGAGCGTGCCTGAAGATGATGACACGCTGCTGGAATTCATACAGCAGGCTGACGCGGAGATGTATCAGGTTAAAAAGACAAAGAAAAACCATAGATGATACAAGGATATATCGCAATTTTCCTGACAAAGATCATGGTCTCGGAACATAGTTTCCGGGACCTTTTTCTATCCTAAGATATTAGAAATGAATGATATTAAGGAAGAACTTGAAGTCCTATTCTTAGGAGCCAATAAGTGATCCGTTATTTCATTAACTCCATAAGCTCGTTTTTCTTTTCTGTAATGGTCTTAAGATACGGCGAATAGTCGATCTTCCTATTTGCTCTGAGGAGTTCCGTTATTTCAGCGACAGGATCATAGATAGGAGTCAGGGAAAGATTTCCCAGTGCTCCTTTCAGTGTGTGCGCGGCTTCAAACGCCTTATCAAGATTTCCGGCAGAGACAGCTTCCTCCAGAAGATCGAAGTTCGGGTCTTCAACGACTTTTCCGATCATCCTGAAGTAGAACGCTTCATTGCCCATGCAGCGTGTAAGAGCATCATCCGTATTCGCGCCAAAAGATTTAAGAGCATCAATTGTCAGCATGGCTTTCTCCTTTCAGATCAGGAAATGCTTTCCTGAAGCTTCGCTTCGAATTCTTCCGCAGGGAGAGGCTTGGAGAAATAGTATCCCTGGATGATATTACAACCGAGCTTCTTGAGCGCCAGATACTGTTCTTCTGTCTCCACGCCTTCCGCGATGACCGGCACGCCAAGGTATTCCGCGATGTCGATAACGATACTGATCATGCGTGTGTCCTTCTGCTTTTCGAAGGCGTTTCGGATGAACTTCATATCGAGTTTCAGCGCGTCGATCGGAAGCTCGGAGATCATGTTGAGCGATGAATAACCGGAACCGAAGTCATCCATTTCGATGAAGAATCCGTGTTCTCTTAACTGGGAGACCCGGTCAACGATCTGGCTGGAATCCCGAACATAAGCGGATTCGGTGATCTCAAGATAGAGGTCCTTCGCGGTAATGCCTGTATCACTAACGATCTTCTCGAATGTGTTTACCAGCTCCGGATCGTACATTTCCGCGCGGGAAAGGTTTACGGATACGGGAACGGATCTTCCGAAGCGTTCTTTCCACTCCGCGATCCTCTCGGCGGATCTTCTCCATACATATTCATCAAGCTGGGCGATGAGTCCGTTGCCTTCAAATAATGGTATAAAAGCACCCGGCGAGATCATTCCGAGCTCAGGATGGAACCAGCGTACCAGAGCCTCTGCACTGGACAGGACAGGTGTGTCTCCCGTGATATCGTACTTCGGCTGGAAGAATACTTTGAACTGCTTTTCTGCCAGTGCTTTCGGGAACTCATCCACCAGCTGTTCGGAGAAGAGTTCTTCCTTCAGAAGTGTCTCGTCAAAGGTGCTGACGAAGACGGAATAATTATTGCGGATCTTGTCGGCAGCGATCTTCGCTCTGACAAAGCGGGACTGGACATCCAGCTTCTTATCACATGAAGCATAGACACCGGCGCGCATCTTGATCATGGTGGACATGCCTTCGCAACCGGAAGAGATCTTCTCGATGATCCTGGAATAGTCATCACGGTGAGGGCAGTAGACCAGGAAAGTATCATCCGTCATTCTGCACAGGACGCTGTCGGTAAAAGTGAAGACGCTTGCGAGACAATCGGCAAGACTTCTGAGGATCTCGGCCACTTTCGTCATTCCGAAGCGCTCGTTCAGGATATGGAAGTGATTGACGTCGAAGCATACCGCATCCATGTCTGCCGTAGGATGGAACTTATCAAACTGCTCGACATAGCGGTAGAAGTATTCGCTTGTGAAAAGCCCCGTAAGTTCGTCTCTTTCCGTCGCGCTGATGATCTGGCGGTCCTCGGCAAGCTCGATGGAGCGCGAGATGCGTGCTTTAATTACATCCGGTTCCGGATAGGGCTTCGGGATAAAATCCGCGGCGCCCTTGCGAAGGCTCTCGACTTCTGATGCCTGATCGGAAGTAAGAACGATGACAGGAATGTTCTTAATGTCAGGATCTCCCTTCAGCTTCGCGAGAAGTTCAAGACCCGAGAGTTTCGGCATCATGAGATCCAGAAGAATGAGCGAGAGTGTATTGCAGTTCTGCTTCGTCAGCTCGTATGCCATTTCGCCGTCTTCGGCCTTGAGAACATCGTACTCATCACACAGGATGTTCTCGAGCATCTCGCGATTGATGAACTCGTCGTCAGCAACGAGGATATGTCTTTTTCCGTCTACAAGATTATCAGTTGAGCGTGTCATATTTGATCCCCTTCCCCCCGGTTACGGATCTTATCTGTATGCTAGAATTATATCATAGAAAATTAATAAAATGCTATGGATGGGGCTTTTCGGGCTTCGGCAGGGGATTTTATTTCAGTTTTCTTACACCTGGTTCAGATTTCCTGATTATTTCTATTATGTCACTTGCGGGATTTTTCCTCTGTGTATAATCCGAAGTAATAACAGGAAGGTGGGGTTTTTGTTATGGTAAGATCACAGAAAGTCGGATGCGCTATTTTGGCAGGCGTTCTTATCCTTGAGGGATTCTTAGGATCCGCCTGTTCGCGAAAAGAAAAAACGGAGAGCACAACTTCTTCGACTGAAACAATAGAGAGTGAGAGCGAAGATCCGAGCAGTATAAGCTCGGAGGAGACTTCGAGCGCGGTTCCGCAGGCACCGGTCGATCCGGTCAAGGAAGAGGCACTGGCGCTGGCCGCCGACCTCGGCATGAAAGAAGAGGAACTTCGCGGGAAGTATGACCTCTTTCTTAAGTATGCCGACTGCGTGGTGAACGACCCGAAGACGGGTGTTTTCAGAGCATACGCTCTTCACCAGTTCCCGATCGTTGCCGACCATCTTTCCCCGGAGAACGAAGAGTTCTTCCTTGAGAAGGTAAGAGATCTCCGCTTCAGTTCCCAGGTACTGACCGACGCGAGCGGTGACTTTAACGCGCCGGGCGATATCATCCGCTTCTCAAACGACGGTATCAATTACGATGACGACTTCACATTCACAGTGCTTTTCCATGAGCTGACCCACTTCGTGGATGCATTCATCAGCGGTCCGGACGAAGCGGATCTTTTCTATACCGGTAAGAGATTTGCCTACCAGGATGATTTTACTTCGGACGAGTGGAACAACACTCCGGAGGGTTTCTATCCGTGCGTGGCTTCCAGCTTCATCACTGAGGGCGGTGCTGAGCTCTATATGGCGAAGTACCATGCGAAGGTCACTAGCACGTACCTCTGCGAAGTGCATTTCCTTACGGGCTTTGAGTGGATCTACGGAAGCGATGCGCTCGACGAGCTTTTCTTCTCGCCGGAATCGTCCGTGAAGTTCGTCAAGATCCTGCAGGACATCGGCTACACCGACGAGCAGATCTGCAAGGTCGCCGCATCCTTCAACTACGAGACCTACCACCGTATCGATGAGCCACAGGATTTTTACCGCTTCGAGGATGTGCTCATCGATATGTACGAGCACGAAAAGGGTGCCGGCTGGAAGGATGATAAGGTCTTCCTTCACATCCTGCAGGCGATAAGCTGTAATTACGCCGGTGACCATGAATACCGTCATGACGGCCTTGCATCGCTCCTTACTCCGTATAACGAGTTCCTCGACTGGACTAACGTTCTGATCGACCGCGCTTTCCCCGGAGAGGAAGTGCCGTATCTGGGCACACTGAACGTGATCATCCTGGACGGAAAGCCGTACCTTTCGGTGCCGGTCGTGTACTGCAACGATGTCGGAGTTAACCCGTCGGCCATCGTGATCGACTTCGATTTCGATAAAGACGAGATCCGCTCGAAGGAGAAGATCTACTACGACAGCCTGAAGTCGATTCCGGAGGCGCTTCCTTCCGGAAAAGCACTCGACGACCGCCTTGCATCTTTCAAGCACGACAACTCCAAAGCACACAGCCAGAGTGCTTTTCAGGGGGCTGAACCGAAGATGCAGGAGATCTATGACCGTGCCGCAGAGATCGGCAACAAGTACGGCGTCTACATCTATCTCGGTGAGAACATCCCCGAGTATGTGCAGTATTCCAACAGGGATATTACCATCGCAACATATAAGGACATGCTCGATCGAATCGAGAAAGTCCTCGCGAAGTTCCCGGACGGATACTTCGACCAGTTCAACTATGGCTACTATTCCGGATTCGAGATCGATCTGGTGAACTGGGCGGTCTGGGACGAGCTTTGCGTCTATCACACCGACAAGGGTTACGTCATGAATATCTCGCTCGACTGCAAGAACGAGAAGGTCAGAAGTAAGATGGAAGACCTTCTCATCGAAGCGATCTTCTCCGCGACCGACTATAAGATCCTCAACTACAGTGAGAACTTCGAGACGCCGCCGTTTTCCGAATCGCGCTGGAAGGAACTGAACCCGACCGGATTCTACTATATCGGATTCCGCGATGAGGATTATACGAACGAGACGTTCAAGGAGTGGAAAGAATACGTCACCACACCGGAAGGCCTGCGCTATGCGCCGAAGGACCGCTCCCAGCTCATGCTGTCCCTCATCAGGGGAGACGAGCTTCCGGAAGGCTGCATCGTAAAGGCGGACCTCTACTGCGAGACCATCCGCGAAGCCTTTGACACCGATGGCTGGCCAGAGAAGACCACCTGGGAAGAAGCGCTCGCGAAGCTTAAGGGAGAAAGCGAACAGAAGGCTGCCTGATTCCGAAGGAATGCTGAACCGGGCGTGCAGAAGACAGGCTTTCGGAGTTGTCTAGCTACTGGAACAACCCCTTCTTATATCAGATCGTTACCTCGATGATGTTACTGACGCGTAGATAGATGTCATCGACATACGCCTCCAGGTATATTCTGTAGTCGCCTTTACCGCGGTATGCATACCAGCTGCGCTCAAATGTTATTTCGTTCGTATTCGGATCGGGCTCGTCCGGACCGCCACTCAGTACAGTTTCGCCATTTCTTTCGACATGGAACTGCAGGTTCATATATCCCGGGACATAGACACACTTGATATTGTTATCCGCATCGAGCGTGAGCGTAAAGACCTCGTTGATGCCGAGCTCTGCTGCCTTCTTCTCCGGATAGGTCAGATAGGAGAAAACTTCCGACCCGCCGTCGATCGTATAAGACGCCGAGCAGTTCTCAAATTTCAGGTCCGTCACCCATCCGACGAGTCCGCCCGAGTGATCGGATGAAAGATTTCCTTCGGCGTGTACATTCTCCCATGTTCCATTACCGATGACCTCCCCGGCGCAGATGCCCGTGTTCCAGTACCCGGAGACCTCCGCACCGGTAAAGGTAATGTTCTTCATGGTGAGGTTTGTGCTGTATCCGACAAAACCGCAGTCCCCGTGCCCGCCATCCAGATGCAGGCCCTTGATGGTATGTCCCTGTCCGTCGATCACACCAGCGAATTCATGGGCGTCACCGCTTTTCTCCGAGATCCATCCCATCGGCATCCAGTCATATCCCGTAAGGTCGATATCCGCCTCGAGATAGATCGTGTTATAGGGGAATAACTCGCCATTCACATGGTACACCACAGCGGCCAGCTGCTCGGGTGTCGATACGTGAAAAGCACCTGTATTCGTTTTTAGCCACTCAAGGTCCGCGATCTCCATGATGCTTCCCGTGTCGAATTCTTTCTCCCAGGCGGACATATTCTTGATGTCATCCGGCAGGTCATACTTATACTTCGAAGCATCCTTGCCCTGACTCTTATAGTATTCATAAGCGTCCGCCAGCAGGAAGTTACTTTCCTTCAGGTCCGTGACCTCCGCTGTGAAACAGTTCTTCTTAAGATCATGTTCTGCGCCCGGTACCTCGATACACTCAAACGAGTCATCGCGGGCAGCCAGAAGAAGAAGATTCTCTTCCGGAACACCCCGCAGGTATTCTTCTTCGTAGAAGATCTTGATCGTGACTTTCTCTGCTTTCGGAATGGGATGCGCAGCCATATAATCCGGATCGCCGGTTAAGAGAACGTTATTGGGCATCCAGTAAACGCATACCGCGCAGCCGATAACACCGGCGACCCGATCGCTGTTTGTGTTCTCAAAAGCATTGATAGAGAAATCCGCATCTGCCGTCAGTTTCACTTCCACAGAGGAGATCCCGCGGCGATTCTTCTCCTTGCAGGTATATTCGAAAGACTTTTTCTTCTTGCTCTTACAGCCCGCCAATCCCATGAGCATCGCAAGAGCCATCACTAAAGCCAAACCACGTCTCTTCATAAGAACGTCCTCCTTAACCAAACAACCCCTGCCTTCATTATATGTGCAGAAACCGAAGATTAAAAGATGGACTTCAGAGCGTGATTCTTACCCCTTCACAGACCCCAGTGCAATTCCGCTGACAATATACTTCGACAGCAGAAGATAAATCACGATCAGAGGAAGTGCCGTCAGCGAAAGACCGACATAGATACAGCCATACTCCGTGTTATAGTTACCCTCATTTAAGATCGCCACCATGATCGGCATGGTGTAATTCTTATGCTTATTAAAGAGGATCATCGGCAGGAAGTAGTTGTTCCATGATCCGACAAAAGCGAAGATCGCCTGGGTCGCCATAGCCGGCTTCATGATCGGGATGATGATCGAGTTAAACGTACGGAATTCCCCCGCACCGTCGATTCGCGCCGACTCGACGATCTCCATCGAGAGCGCGCCTTCGAGATACTGCTTCATGAAGAACACCGTCATCGGAGCTGCCATCGCAGGAAGGATGAGCATGAGCTTGTTATCGGTCAGGTGCAGCTGGTAGCAAGCACGGTAGAAACCGATCATGGTAACGGTGCCGGGGAGCATCATGATGCCCAGGATCAGTCCGAAGAAAGCCTTTTTCAGTTTCCATTTATACGTATGGATCGCATATGCAGTGAGAGAAGAGAAGTACACATTCAGAACAGTGACACAGACAGAGATGATGAAGGAATTCTTCATACCGATCAGCGGCTGGAATTCTTCCTTCGTCTTAAGGATCTTCAGGTTATGCATGAAGCTGCTGCCGGGAATAAAAGACAGCGCCGAGTTCTGGATCTGCGGTGTAGATCTCGTCGCATTAACGAGCATGATGACGAACGGGACCAGGCTGATGAACGCGAGGATGGAACACACGATATAGATCACGATCTTAAATGACAGATCGGATCTCATCTTCGAATGCATGCCGGAACCCTTGGCCGGTTTCCTCTCAGCACTTTTCTCTTCGCGGATTTCTACTTCATTCGATGCCATGCTGTCCCTCTAATCAACGAAATACACACCCATTATACCCCAGATGGATGCATCACGAATCGCGGCAGCACAAAAACCACGTCCTCTTGCGAACTTCAAACGCGTACGGGAGATTCAAAATCATATCGTAGCGGATGATGGCGGAGATTTAGGGATCTTTCTGGAATTTGAAGTCTTGCTTAAACTCCGGTCCGACCATCGTAACCTGAACGGTAATACCGATGGAGAACAGGGCATCCAGGATCAATGCGAGTATTCCTGCATATAGAAGCGGATGGAAAAAGAAACTTCCGATCATGAGAACTGCTCCGACAATGAGCAGATACCGGAAATACGCAAAAAACGACAGCAAAAAACAGGCCAGAGCACTTCTCAGTCGATTCTTCATAACACCCTCCTAAACAAAAATACTTTTACTGCGAGAATCGTTGGTAAATGTACCTCTGTAACAATGTTAACACTCTTTTTTCCAT
>JAEEGH010021267.1_pt1 | contig 13413 bp, 10 predicted proteins | sample 9134181 | NCBI WGS metagenome assembly JAEEGH01 (sample SAMN16246544, study PRJNA631951) | gut metagenome | biome: gut microbiome; feature: rumen; material: DP-attached | host: Bos | place: Iran: Karaj | collected 2018-10
CAAATGGGTCTGTGTATAATACACGATCAAAAACAGCACCGTCATACTGGAACTTTACGAGAATATTGTAGAAATCCTTTTGAGTAAGGAAATCAGTTGAAATAGAAGAGCCGCGATACTGCAAAATAGGGCGATCCAGGCTTCCGAGTGTGCGGCCGTACTGTTCGAGAATCTGCATGCCTTTTTCTGTACGGCAGACACCACAGGTAACGCCCTCCGGAGTCTTTCTTGCAATATCCCAGAGTAAAAGACCGTTATCTGCATTCCAGATCAATGAACGGTGGTGACGCAGTAAATCAGCCATAGAAATCATTGTATCGCGGATTCCAAGTAGAACCTCTGCACGGTTAGAATCAAGTCTTTGTCTCCAGAAGCGGTCTGCACGGTCGAGTACAACTTCCTTTGCCGGATCCTTCGGGCTAAAGGTAAGATTTTCTTCGGTCTTAACAGTTCCGTTCTTAAAATGCTCGTTTACCCACCATTCAGAAATAGGATTTTCACCAAATTCCGATTTTGCACAGGATTTTGCTGTAGGAGAGCGGAGTCCCTGATTTGTAAAATTATTTATTGAACCTGTTTCTTCTGGAGATGATGCCAGTTCATCTGAAGTATACATCTCCTGTGTTTGTGTCTTTTCAAGTATTGCTGCAATCTGAAGCTCTCGGCGTGAAAGTACATCCTCGCGGATTGTCGCTTCATAGCCCTGTGTACTTGGATTATAAAATACACGGCCGCTTAAGGTATCCGGCAGATACTGCTGTGCAACCCAGTGGTCACGGTAAGCATGAGGGTAGAGGTAACCTGCACCATGTCCAAAGCCTTCTGCATCGCGGCTTGAATCGCGCAGATGATTTGGAACTTCAGCGTCTTCTTTTTCAACACTAGCCAGTGCATCAAAGAATGCCATGCTGCTGTTAGATTTAGGCGCTGTAGAAAGGTACAGGGCTGCATGGGCCAGAAAGTAACGGCCTTCAGGCATTCCAACACGGTCAAAGGCCTGAGCGCAGCTTTCTACAACGCTTATTGCATTTGGGTCTGCAAGACCAGTGTCCTCGCATGCAGAAATAAGCATGCGGCGGAAAATAAAATGCGGGTCTTCGCCGGCTGCAACCATGCGGGCCAGCCAGTAGCAGGCCGCATCCGGGTCGCGCCCACGAAGCGATTTTATAAAGGCGGAAATAATATCGTAATGATAGTCGCCGTCACGGTCGTAAAGAACAACCTTTTTCTGAATGCTTTCCTCCGCCGCTTCTTTCGAAATGTAAATCTGAGTTCCGTAAGCAGGAACTGGCGGGTCTGCGTAAGGAGACCATTTTTCAGGAGTGGTTTCAATCGCAAGCTCAAGCGCATTCAAAAGAGAGCGTGCATCACCATTTGCAGTTTCAATCAGATGTTCAAGAGCACCTTCTTCAAATTCAACCTTCCAGTGGCCGTAGCCGCGGTCTACATCAGTTAATGCCTGATGTGCGGCTTTTTCAAGATCGTTATAGGTTAAAGGCTTAAGCTGGAATACACGAGAGCGCGAAACCAGAGCCTTATTTACTTCAAAAAATGGATTTTCGGTAGTTGCACCAATAAGAATAATTGTACCGTTTTCAACCCATGGCAGAAGCGCATCCTGCTGGCTTTTATTCCAGCGGTGAACCTCGTCTACAAACAGAATGGTTCTGCGGCTGTAAAGGTTATAATAATCTTCTGCCTGTTTAATTGAATCACGGATATTCTGAACACCGGTAAGTACGGCATTCAAGGTAATAAAGTTTGATTTTGTATGATTAGCAATAACACGGGCGAGGGTAGTTTTACCGCTTCCCGGTGGGCCGTAAAAAATTACAGAAGTAAGCTGATCTGCAGCAATGGCGCGGCGAAGCAGACGTCCTTTACCAACAATGTGGTCCTGGCCTATGTATTCATCAAGATTCCGTGGCCGCATGCGGGCGGCCAGCGGTTCCTGAGTCAGTTTTATCTGTTCGAATAAGCTGTTTTCGGCCAATAAAATCTCCGTTTATAAAATCGGCAAACTATTCGCGGTTCCAGTTGCCTCGTTCCGGATAGTAAGACCAGAGTCCGATGTTGTCAAAGTTGTTTGAATAGCCAGAGAAAGATATAGAAACATAAAGAGCACTTTCTTCTTCAGTCTTTTCAGGATTTGCGTTTAGCATAGCAAGTACAAGATTATCGCTTGTAATCTGGAATTTTGCATTTGAATCATTTCTGAAAGAGCCAAGCTCTGATGCCGGAACTCCATTAGTAAGATCAGCTCTGTTAATACCGCCAACAGCCGGAGAATCAGAAGAAGTTTTTCCATGACCAATAAGAATAGAATCAGTTGTAGTTGCAAGGCATGAAATTAGTTTTTTTGAATCAAAGGCTACTGTTGCAGTGTTTCCATCGTTATAAATCAACTTGGAATCGCCATTTGAATAATAAAAATATGTTGCGTCATCAGTATAGGTTTCGTTTGTTGTTGCAGCAGGGGAAGTAATGAACTTAAAGCCGTTAAAGTAAACTACAGAAAGAGCTGTTGGTTTATAATCTGCATCAGAAGATGGATTTGGATCTATAATAGCTGCTTCAACATCTGCTGTACATTCGACAGGCTCAGAAGAACCATTTAACTTAAAGTATTTATAAATCTTGTTTTCTGAATCATAAGTGCGGATAAAGGCAGCTCTGTGTTCTTTTTTTGGAGAATTTGTCTGGAATACTCTGAAATTAGAATAATGGAAGTCGGTTCCACTTGTGGTTTTTTCATATAAAGGGAATAAATCAAAATCACCTATCTTATTTGGTGCAGCTGTCCATTCTCCCTCCTCACTCCATTTTGTTCCTTCAGAAGTAATTGCTTTTGCCCAAATATTTATAGAATCAGGGTATGAAATACCTTCAATGGCTGTGTGACTGTATTCTGCGCTTATAATATAAAGGTATGTACTGTCTGCAAGAATAGTAAGAATTTCTTCTCCTGAATGATCTGAAGACTCATAACTATAATGGATAAGAGAAAAAGGAGCCTTATAAGTTCCCCATTTTCCGTGTCCGTTATCATCCTTAAGCTTATATCGCACACCATCATTAGCTGCAAGAACAAGATATTCATTGCTGCCTGCTGTATAACGTGTTATAGCTCTGATATTACCAGAAACTGTTGCATCCTCTGGAGGTACATCCTCTCTTATTGCTTCAAATATTGGATCCTGACAGCCTGTAAGCATAAGGCCTAAAAGCATAAAAATAGAGACTGTAATTGTAAGTAATGTTGTTTTTTTCATTTTTATATCCTGTTTTTTAGAAGTGATATCGAACCGAAAGACAAGCACTAGTAAAGAAGCCGTTGTCAATTGCATGACCACGGGTATTGTCAGATGAATTAGGTCTTCCGATAGAGAACCATTGTGGAATCCAGTAAGTGGTTGTTGAAATACCGAAAGACCAGGTTTCATTGAATCTGTAATAAGCACCGCCGGTAAACTTAGCTGTAAATGCAGGGAAGTATGTCATTGATTGACAGGTAACTGTTGCAAAACCAATATTGAGCATAAGAGGGAATTCAAATTTTCCTACATATGGCTGATACATAACACCAAAGGCTACAGGTACTTCAAAAAGAGGCTTATTACCAATGGAAACATTATAACCGATTACCAAATCTCCTCCGACAGCCAGATATTGATTCAGGAATCTGTAATATCCAATGGAAACAAGACCTCCGATCTTAAGCTGTGAGCCGAAGTTTAATGGAAAGTTAGCACCTAAATCAATTTTAAGGAACTGATCACCTTCACCGTTCTGTTCATAAACATAGCCATCATCGTATTCATCTTTATCATCGTAATTGTCCTCTGCAAAAACAGCAGCAGATAATAAAAGGATGGCTGTTAATATAGAAAAAATGCGTTTCATATTGCGACCTTTTTTTTATTTCAGTATATTTTGTTACTATAAGAATATACTGTTTTTATGGCAGTTTATCAATAAAACAGAAAGGAGTATCTAAGGTTACATGAGCGCAGTTATTATAGATGGAAAACAGGTTGCGGCAGATGTTCGCGCTGAGGTTGCTGCTAAGGTTGCAGAATTAAAGAAAAAAGGCATTGCACCTTGTCTTGCAGTTATTTTAGTGGGTGAAAATCCGGCAAGCGTAAGCTATGTTACCGGAAAACAGAAGGCTCTTGCCGAGGTTGGAATGCTAGACCGTTCCGTTCATTTACCAGAAACTACCTCAGAAGAAGAGCTTCTTAAGCTGATTGACCAGCTTAATGCTGATGATACTGTACACGGAATTCTCGTTCAGCTGCCTCTTCCAAAGCATATCAACGAAGAAAAGGTAATTATGGCTATCTCTCCAGAAAAGGATGTAGACGGTTTCCATCCTGTAAGCGTTGGAAACCTTATGATTGGCCGTCCGGGCTTCCTTCCATGTACTCCTCACGGAATTATTGTTCTTCTTAAAAAGGCCGGAATTGAAACAAGCGGTAAGCATGCAGTTGTAATCGGCCGTTCTAACATCGTTGGAAAGCCGGTTTCTATCCTGCTTGCCCGCAAAGACGTAAACTGTACTGTTACAATGTGCCATACAGGTACTAAAAATATGGCAGAAATTACACGCCAGGCTGATATTATCGTTGTTGCTAGCGGTCATCCTCATACTCTCACCGGTGATATGGTAAAAGACGGTGCGGTTGTAATTGATGTTGGTGTAAACCGTATTCCAGATTCTACTAAAAAGTCTGGATTCCGCTTGATTGGTGACTGTGATTTTGATGATTTGAAGGAAAAAACTTCGTTTATCACTCCAGTTCCTGGTGGAGTAGGTCCTATGACAATTGCCATGCTCATGCAGAACACTCTCGAGAGTGCGGAGAGAAAGCTTAATGCGTGATATTCAAAATGAACAGGACACACGTGCCGTTCCTCTTCAGAAGGTTGGCGTAAAAGGCGTAAAATATCCTGTGGTAGTACTTGATAAAACAGCCACAAAACAGCACACAACTGCTTCTGTAGATTTGTATGTGAATCTTCCTCATAATTACAAGGGAACTCATATGTCCCGTTTTATCGAGGTATTTCATAAATATCATTCTGATATTTCCATGCATCACTTTCTTGATATGCTGGAAGAAATGCGTAAAAAGCTTACAGCTCAAAAGGCTTATGGTCGAATCGAATTTCCTTACTTTATAGAAAAAAAAGCACCTGTAAGCGAATCTGCAGGAATAATGCAGTATAAATGTTCTTATGAAGGTGAAGTAAGCGAAGGCGGAGATCGTAAGTTTTATATTTCAATTCAGGTTCCAATTGCAACACTTTGTCCCTGCAGTAAGGCAATAAGTGAATATGGAGCTCATAACCAGAGGGGGCTTGTAAGCGTTCGTCTTTTATATAAAGACTTTTTCTGGATTGAAGACGTGATTTCAATGATAGAAGACTGTGCTTCAACGCCTTTATTTGCTCTTCTTAAGCGTCAGGATGAAAAATATGTTACAGAACATGCCTATGATAATCCGCGTTTTGTTGAAGATGTAGTGCGAGAGGTCTACCTGGGCTTAAAAAAGCTTGGTTTTACCACCTTTTCTGTAGAAGCAGAAACAGACGAAAGTATTCATAATCACAATGCCTACGCATTTGCTGAATATTCCGAATAATCTTAAAAAAAGAGAGCCGTTTGATAATTACCCGATAACTATCAAACGGCTCTTATAACGTACGTAAAAATACTAAAACAACCCAAACAGTTTTTTAAATAATTAATTTTGTTTTTAATTCATTTTTAAATACTTTTTTTACGTTTTTTATTTTTAATCATTTTTAAATATTTGTTTTTAACTTCCGAGTGACCTGAATCACTCTAACATCATAATAATATGACTATGGTAATATGTCAACAAAAAGTTTAAAAAAATATGAAAAATTCTTTAAAAAGTTGAAAAAAATATATGACTTTAGTCATATTTGGGTAATATTGAGTTATTTAAATGAATTTTGAATGATTCTGAATAATTTTTGAGGAATTTAAAGTAATCCTGGGGAAATGAACGAGGTAAAGTTAGATTATTTTGCTTTTTTTACGGAATCGCGCACAATGACATTACCATGAACAACCTTTTTTCCAATGTGGAAGTTAGGATTTTCAAGCTTGAGGGCAATGCTTTCTGCGGCAAGCTGGGCCATTGTGTTATAGTTAATACTGAAGGTTGTAAGCTTTGGAATACCAATGTCTGCGAAGATACCGTCATCGAAGGCAGCAACAGAAATATCCTTTGGAATGCTGTATTCAAGACCTTCCAGGTTATGAATAAGCTTGTAAGCAGTACGACAGTCGTTACAGATAAAGGCATCCGGCATTTCGTCTGGAAGAATAAGGCTTATTTCTTCTCCAAAATCAGTTACATCTGGAATTAAAAGATCTTTTCTTAAATCAAAACCGTGGTGGAGAAGGGCTTTAACAATACCAAGGTATCGGTCCATTACAATTTCTGCAAACTGTATGTTTCCGACAAAGCCGATCGATTTACAGCCCTGTTCAATCAGGTAATTAGCCAGTGTAAAGCCGCTGTAAAGGTTATCAGTAATAATACCACCGTCGCTTATGTCATCATAAATATGTGCCAGACACAGGAAAGGCTTGTCTGTATTTCGCAAAACCTGTACATATTCCTTGCTCATCTGACCAAGAATAATGAAGGCGCTAACTTTATTTTCTTTAAGTATTTTAGGAAGAATTAAAAGATGTTCTGTTTCATCAGAAATAATTTCTGTAATACCGTAGTAATTAAGCTGTGTAAGATTTGTAATGAGAGGCTGCTGCAAAGACATATAGGTAGCATTAGCATTCATACTGCGTTCTGCAATCAAAATGCCTATATTGTGAGAGGAGCCGTCATCATTAGTAGAAGGAGCAGTCTTTTTGTAACCAAGCTCCTCAGCCTTTGCTAGAATCTTGGCCCTTAAATCTTCACTCACCCCATCTTTACCTGATAACGCTTTTGATACAGACATAACTGTGATATCGAGTTCATCAGCTATATCTTTCATTGTTACTAGGTTTCTCATTTAATTTATTATATAATATAATTAAAGTTAACGCAAAGGTAATAATTACATATTTATAAAATATCAAATTTTATGTACAATTAAGTTATATGAAGACATACTTTTTTGAAACCTACGGCTGTGAGATGAATATTGCAGAGTCTGCCGCCGTTGAACAGCTTTTTATTGCCCGTGGCTGGAAAAAATCAGATTCAGCCCAGACTGCCGATATTGCAGTAATTAATACCTGTTCAATCCGCGAAACTGCAGAAAACAGAATACTTGGCCGTCTTGGCTGGTTTTCAGGTCTTAAAGCTGTACGAGAATGTCGTCCTGGTGCAAAATCAAAAATGCTCGAAGAAGCAGCAGAATATGTTCGTGACGGAGCAAAGCCTCTTACTCTTATTGTTATGGGCTGTATGGCAGAACGTCTTTTGCAGAGCTTTCAAAAAGATTATCCGTTTATAGATTATGTTGTAGGAACCTATGCAAAGCATCATTTTGCAGAGATTATTTCTGCAGTAGAAGAGGGCAGAAAGCCTTTCCAGATTGATGATTCTGAGCAGTATCGTTTTGCGTCTTTATCTGCCGAACCGGGTGCTTTTTCTACCTTTGTTCCTATCATGCACGGTTGTAATAACTTTTGTACCTATTGTATTGTTCCGTATGTTCGTGGCCGCGAACTCAGCCGCCCTGTAGATGAGATTTTGAATGAAATTGATTTACTTGGAAAAATGAATGTACGCGAAATCACTTTGATTGGTCAGAATGTAAACAGCTATCATAGCAATGATGATGTAAACTTTGCCGGTTTACTGCAGAAAATTGCAGATCATCTTCGCGACACTTCTTCTCCTATTAAATGGGTTCGCTTTATGTCTTCCCATCCAAAGGATTTTTCTGATGATGTTATAGAAGTAATCGCAAAAGAGCCGGTAATCTGCCGCCATATCCATCTTCCTGTACAAAACGGTTCAACAGCCGTGCTTAAAGCCATGAACCGCCGTTATACACGTGAGCAGTATCTTTCCCTGGTTGAACGTATAAAATCACGTATTCCAGAGGTTTCTCTCACAACTGATATTATGATGGGCTTTCCAGGCGAAACAGAAGCAGATGTAGAAGATACCCTTGATTTAATGCGTCAGGTAAAATATGAATCTGCAATGATGTACTATTATAATCCACGAGAAGGAACTCCAGCCAGCAAAATGGAACAGCTGCCGGTTGATATCCGCAAGGAACGCCTTCAGCGTGTAATTGATCTTCAGCTGGAGCATACTCACGAGCAGATGAGTAAGCGTGTAGGCAGTACTGTTATGGTTCTTGTAGAAAGCATAAGCCGCGACGATAAAACCGAGCTTCTTGGACAGACAGAACAGCACGAAAAAATTGCTTTTAAAGCCGACAAATCAAAAATCGGCAGCTTTGTAAACGTAAAAATAACCGAACTTAGCGGAAACACCTTCCGCGGAGTGATGGAGGAATAAAATGATAATATCGTTAATCCTTATTTTACTGCTTGTAGTTTTTATGGCCTTCTTTATCGGCCTGAACCTGAGTAATGTCTGTACCTTCTGGTTTTTTAAAACTTATACAGGCTTACCGGTAGCAGTGCTTGCCTTGATTGCCTTTGGTGCAGGAATTATTTTTGCACTTCTGTTCATTCTTGTTGCAAAAATGAAGGCTCCTCCAAGCGATGCAGAAGCTCGTGCTGCTAAAAAGCTTGAAAAGAAAGCAAAGGCAGAAGAAAAGCTTCGTCAGGCTAAAGAAAAGCAGGCTGAAAAAGAAGCTAAAAAACAAAAGAGAGAAAACCCGGTGGTTGAGTAGGCCGAAGGCCGTATCGAAAACACAATTACATGCCGATACATTATATATGAAGAAAATAATTTCCTTTGTACTTACCGTCTTTTTCTGCACTTCAATTTTTGCCGCAGAGCTTACTGCCTCATTTATTACGTCTGAGGCTGCCAAAAAAGATTCTGTAGAAGAATCGGTTTCATATCTTAAAACTCAAATTGGTAAAATGACTGTAGCCGCCGAAAAGCGTGCGGCTTATATCTTTCTTGCTTCCCTTCAGGAGCAGATGGCTTTATATGATGATGCACAGAAATCCTACGCACAGGCTGCTGCCATATCTGCAGGGGATGCAGAAGGAATGCCAAAGAAGACAAACGAGCAGATTGTTCTGGATGCAGTACGCTGTGCTTTAAGCTGCGGTGACTATGCAACTGCAGACAGCTATCTTAATTCCGCAGTTCGTAATTCTAAAAATACAACCGTACAGGCTTACATTAAGCTTTATACTCAGTGGAGTGCCCTTTGCAAGGCAGATGCTGTAGCTGATATTCAGGAGCCGGTTGTTATGCTGCAGGCTTATCTTAAAGTAGATTCTATGAATGCCGTAAAGCCTGCGGTGCTTCTTACCCTCTGGTATGTTACCGGAGACGGTTCTTATTCACAGCAGATAATAAAGCTTTATCCAAAATCAATTGAAGCTTCCATAGTAAAGGGCGATGCTCAGCTTCTTCCAACTCCTTTCTGGTTCTTTGTTCCAAAGAGCGGTGAGGCAGAGCAGGGCACCGGAAGCTTTACAGTTTCTGATGAGCCAAAGACAACATCAGCTGAAAAAGCTGCAGAAGAAAAGCCTGCCAAATTTACAAAATGGCAGCTGGGTCTTTTCCGCACGGAAAACAACGCAAAGCTCCTTGCAGATGAAGTAAAGGCTAAGGGCTTTGATTCCTATATCACTACAGAAAAACGTGCCAGCGGCACAACTTATTACATAGTCCTTGTACGCGAAGACAAAACCGGCAACGTAGCCGACCGTTTGCGCTCTTCTGGTTATGATTGTTACGGGGTTGAGTAAACTTTGGCTCCCAGTCGCGTCTTCGAGGTTCAAAACCGTGCAATAATGCGCTACACGCTTTTTGTGGTATAGAAACTATTGAACTGCCGCTGCGCGGCAGCCACAAAAAGAGTGTTTTTGAACCACGGTCCGCTCCTTCGCGCCAACATTACTGAAATCATCAATAATTCCAGACCCTCTGCTACTTACGTGAAACGTGTTGTTTCTATTTTAAATATCCATTAAACTCTAAATAACAATCATAATCAGGAGACCGCACTATGGCTAAGACATTCGACGACAAAAAAATCATATACACAATGGACCGAGTTACCCGTTCTTACGGAACTAAAGTTGTCCTTAAAGATATCAGCATTTCCTATTACTATGGTGCGAAAATCGGTGTTGTAGGACCTAACGGTTCCGGTAAATCTTCACTTTTTAAGATTCTTGCAGGAAAGGATACAGACTTCGCCGGTGAAACTTCACTTGCTCCAGGCTACACAATCGGTTACCTCGAACAGGAGCCAGAGCTCGAAGCTGGTAAAACTGTAATGGAAATTGTAAAGGAAGGTGTAAAACCAATTACAGACCTTCTTGCAGAATTCGATAAAATCAATGAAGCCTTCGGCGACCCGGATGCAGACTTCGATAAGCTTTGTGCACGTCAGGGTGAGGTTCAGGAAAAGCTCGATGCCCTCGATGCATGGAACCTCGATAATAACCTTGAACTTGCTATGGATGCTTTGCGCTGTCCTCCAGCAGATCAGGTTGTAGATGTTCTTTCTGGAGGTGAGCGCCGTCGTGTTGCTTTGTGCCGCCTCCTTCTTCAGAAGCCGGATATTCTTCTTTTGGACGAACCTACAAACCATCTCGATGCAGAAACTGTAGCATGGCTGGAAAAGCACCTTCACGATTATGCCGGTACAGTAATTGCCGTAACTCACGACCGATACTTCCTCGATCAGGTTGCCGGCTGGATTCTTGAGCTTGACCGTGGTGAAGGTTATCCATTCAAGGGTAACTACTCAAGCTGGCTCGAACAGAAAAATGCCCGCCTTGCTCAGGAAAATAAAAACGAGTCTGCACGTCAGAAAGAAATTCAGCGTGAGTTGGAATGGATTCACATGGGTGCTAAGGGACGCCAGGCAAAGCATAAGGAACACATTACCCGCTATAATGAACTTATGGCTCAGGAAAGCAAAAAGCAGCTTAAAGATACACAGATTTCTATTCCTGCCGGTCCACGTCTTGGCGGTCAGGTAATTGATATTGAAAATCTTACAAAGTCTTTCGGCGACAAACTTCTCTTTGAAAATCTCAACGTTCATATTCCGGCAGGTGCAATCGTTGGTATTGTAGGACCTAACGGTGCCGGTAAAACAACACTTTTCAAGATGATTGTTGATGCAGCTGGTCTTGAAGGCGGTGAAAAGCCGGATTCAGGTACTATCAAAGTTGGTCAGACTGTAAAACTGGTTTACGTAGATCAGATGAGAAGCGGCCTTGATATGAACAAAACTGTTTACGAAACTCTTGGCGGTGGCGGAGACCTCGTAAAACTCGGTGCTGTAGATGAAAAGGGTAGAGCTCTCGAAGGTGGTGTTCGCGAAGTAAACGCTCACGCATACTGCGGCTGGTTCAACTTTGCAGGCCCGGATCAGAATAAAAAGGTAAGCGTGCTTTCTGGTGGTGAGCGCAACCGTTTGAACCTTGGTATGATGCTCAAGGAAAGCGGAAATGTATTGCTGTTCGACGAACCTACAAACGACCTCGACGTAGAAACAGTTCGCGCTCTTGAAGAAGCGCTCGAAGACTTTGCCGGTTGTGCGCTTGTAGTAAGCCATGACCGCTGGTTCCTCGACCGTATCTGTACCCATATTCTTGCATTTGAAAACAACTCAGAAGTTCGCTTCTTTGAAGGTAACTGGTCTGAATATGCAGAATGGAAGCTCAAGGAATTTGGTGAAGATGCCGGAGTTCCAAAACGCACAGTTTATCGCAAGCTTAGTAGATAAATACAATAATCAGAGATATTTCTGACTTACATAATCTTCATACTTCGATTATATTTAGGGGTATGAAGATTTTTTTTAACAAAACAATAAAAATACTCTGTTTGATGTGTTTTGCCGTTATTGCAGTTTCTTGCAGCGGTAAAAATGAGAAGAAAAACGAACCTGTTGAGCTAAGTAATCCTATGGCAGAAAGATTTTTGAAAGCACAATCTTCTGACGGTCCTGCAAAAACAGAACAAGCTGAAAATAAACCAGCTCCTGCTCCGGTTACTAGTGTAAATCCTCTGGAAATAATCTGCTTTAACCGCGAAAATGCTGTAGTAGATAACGGTAAGAAAGCCTTTAAGGAAATTACAGCTATGGAACTTGTACGCGATATGAAGACCGGCTGGAACCTTGGAAACACTCTTGATGCAATAGGCGGCGGAAGAGGTCTTGCTTCTGAAGTCAGCTGGGGACAGCCTTATACAACTAAGGAAATGATAGATGGTCTTGCTGCTTCCGGAATCAAAACAATCCGTATTCCTGTATCCTGGAGTCGTCATATTATAGATAATAACTATACTATTGCTCCTGTATGGATGAAGCGTGTAAAAGAAATCGTTGACTGGGCAATTGAAGACGGAATGTATGTTGTTCTCAATATCCATCATGATAACTATGAAAAGAATGCAAAAATGCCAAGAGGTGGCGGTTTCTATCCTACAGATGAAAACTATGAAGAATCTGCATATTTTGTTTGTAATACCTGGGCACAGATTGCTCTTGCCTTTAATGACGGTTATGATGAGCATCTTGTATTTGAAGTTCTGAATGAGCCTCGTCTCTGCGGAACAAAAGAGGAGTGGTATTATAATCCAAGCTCAATAAAATCAATTGTTGCAATGAATAATCTCAATAAGCTTACACAGAATATTCTTGATGTAATTCGTGCAAGCGGCGGAAACAATAAAAAGCGTATGGTTGCAATTCCATCATTACAGGCATCTCCGGAATCTGCTCTTGAAAGTACGTTCAAAATGCCTCAGGATTATGATGGCAGCAAAGACAGACTTATTGTTTCAGTTCATATGTATACTCCATACAACTTTGCAATGGAATCTCCTGGAATCAAGGAATTTTCTCCAAAGGTTGAAAGTGATTTCACATCAATGTTCAAAAGATTGCATAACTATTTTATTGCCAATGGATATGCAGTTTATATTGGTGAATACGGTGCTACTAATAAGAATAATCTCGAGGACCGTGTTGCATGGTTCCGTGCTTTTGTAAAAAATGCAAAAGCTAATGACATGCCTTGTTTTGTATGGGATAATGCTGTTTGGGAAGTTCAAGGTAATGAATATAGTGAACACTATGGATTTTACAACCGTTATAATCAGACCTGGTATTTCCCTGAGATTATTAAAGCTATAAATGAAGGGGCTAACTAAATGAGTTTTAGAAAAGATTTTATGTGGGGAGCTGCAACGGCTTCCTTTCAGATTGAAGGTGCATGGAATGAAGACGGAAAAT
>JAEEGH010021270.1_pt1 | contig 13412 bp, 10 predicted proteins | sample 9134181 | NCBI WGS metagenome assembly JAEEGH01 (sample SAMN16246544, study PRJNA631951) | gut metagenome | biome: gut microbiome; feature: rumen; material: DP-attached | host: Bos | place: Iran: Karaj | collected 2018-10
GGATGCTCCGCGCGGACCTTCAGGAACTGCACGAATATGAGGCCGACGACGCCGTGCTCCGTGCCGGGACCAACATCAAAGAGTATCAGTATCTATTAATAAGAAAAGCTGTCAGCAAGAGCGGCTACTCAGTTGCCAACAGCTTTAATCACAGTATCCTTAAAAATCGTATTACTATGATGTCAAAATCCAAATCCCCTCTCGTGAGAGGGCTGCGGGCGCTCTGGCTGCTCCCGCTCGTCTGCCTGGCCATCGGCCTGCAGGCAAGGACTGTCTACGTCCCGGTGGACAAAGATAGTGAAAATAACTCAGTTCAGGAAATATCCGATGCCGTCATTCTGCATGTCCGGGCCGATGGCAGCGTCGAAAGCGGAGGCAAGGTTTATACCTTGTCACAGCTGAAAGACATCATTCCGCCCCATGCTGCAAATCTTGCACCATATGCGGCTGTGACCATAATGGCGGCGGACGATGTCCCCATGGGCGTTATCGATGACGTGAAAATGGAGCTGCGAAAATTAGAGTCCCTGAAGGTCAGCTATGCATCGGCCTCCGGCAAGGAGGGCGCCACCCGCTATATGCCTCCGCTTCCTCCCAGCCCGACAGCGAAAAAGGCGAACTATCCCGACGAACTGTTTCCCGGGGTGAAGCGCGAGAACATCTTCGTGGTGCGCATCAATTCGAACGACAAAATCTTCTTTGGGGACAAGCCCCGCCAGGATGATGGGGAGATGCTCCGGGAGGGAAAAGAGTTTCTGAGAAAACAAGGGAAGGATTCACGTTTCTTCTCCTTAACGGTGGACAGAGGAGCCAGCTATGGCGCTTACTCGCACATGCAGTCCTTGCTCAGGCAGATTTATGAAGAGGTCCGGGACGAGAAAGCGCACGAAGTCTATGGAAAAAGCCTGCATGAATTAACTTCGGACGAACAGTCTCAGATAAATCGGATGGTTCCGATGGGCATTTTTGAAGTGAGTCCGGAAGGTTGAAGCTGCTTAAAATACTAGCCACTTAATACTGCCACTGACTCATAATGAGAGGGTGGCAGTTTTTTCAAGTTATTTATAAGACTGCCTTCACCGGTGCCGCCCAGAAAGCGTCGGCATCCGTTGTGACAATTGTTCCTTCTTGAATTTCGTATCCTTTAAAACCTGACGGAACAAGATAGATTTTACGACCAATCTCATGCTGTCTGTTAGGCCAGTCTTCCTGGAAGTAGGAAAGATTCTCCCAGCAGTCGAACCAATAGGTGTTCTTGGCCATATAGGAGTAGTGCTCGTTCACCTTGGTAGTGGCCTTCTTGAACCTGGGATGATACTGCATCTTCTCCCCGGAAATATAGTGTTCCCTGATTTCCCGCAGAGAAAGTGGGGTGCCGTTCAGGTCGGAAGCGTAATTCCCATCCATATCGGTGTCAATCATAGCCCACTTACCCAGTTCAGGGAGCCATACTTCGTTCATGACATGACACTCAGTGTCCTCTTCATCTCCCGGCATACAAGTGACATACCGAGCATCCAGTCCAGCGGCAAGCAGGAGTTCGAAGGTAAGGAGACTGTGCAACCGGCAGTTGAACGCGGGTTCGATATTTTTTGTGTACTCCCACAAATCGATGGCATTCCGGTGATCCGGTTCTATCTCCTGGTTATCGTGAGGGATGTTGGCCGCCACATATTTGCCGATGGCGAGTGCCTTGGTCCAGGTGTCCGCATCAGCATCGTACAACTGTTCCAACTGGAAATAATCCCGGATCTCTTTTGCCCGGGCCGGATTCTGGAGTATCTTCATCTCAAAGGCAACCGTGTCCTTCTCAAAAGGGCCAGACGTACGGAGCAGGTCTACAAACTCATCGTATCTTGCTTCGTATCCCGGATGGACGGTAAGGCGGAAGTTTCCATACTTCTGACGAAGATTAATAAACAATACCAAGGACAGAATACCAATCACGGCAAAGATGCCCCAAATGACCTTCAGAATTGTTTTCATACACTACGAATTACTAATGGTTCCGTAAAGATTTCTCCGTTAAAGTAACTATTTACTTGATGCCTTTCTTCTGAGAAAATAACCATTGGAGTCTTTCGGCTGAGCAAGCATTGTCGCAGGCTCGGCCATGTGTCATTCCTTCGAATTCCTCAAATACTACATTTCCTCCGGCATTTTTGATTTGCAGGGCGAAACTCTTGAGCGCTTCATAACTGCGCTCTTCCGTTCCTGCCGTAATATATAGAGGAAGATAGGTGTACAGTGACGGTGTGGCAAATTGGGCCTGCCCGGATGAGACGATGCCAGCGGTGAAAAGCTTCGGGTACTCCTTGAGCATTCTCCATGCGCCCATAGCCCCCATCGATGTGCCGCAGATATAGACTCGGCTCTCATCGATATCCTTCTCCTTCATGAAGTAATCAAGCAGTTCCTTGGCCTTTACATAATAGCCAGCAGTGCTTCCTCTGCTGTCCCATTCATGATCGGTCGGGCACTGCGGCACAAGGAAATACGCAGGGATCTTATTATCCTTGATGTATTTCTCAATATTGCCTGCGGACACCTGCGTCATCTGCTTTTTGTTGTCCGTTCCGCTGCCGCTGTTGCTGTGCAGGTAGATAATGAGTGCTGGCTTCAAGTCTGAGCCGATGAGGTTTTCAATCACTTGATAAGGGATGTCCGGAACTGCAGATGGCACCTCCGGTTGCTTCGCAGTGCTGCATCCGGTAAGAAGACTGAGGAGTAGTATGAAGAAAGTTTTCATATATTGATCAAACAAATTCCGATTTATCTAACTATCAAAGATAACGTTTTTTTCAATGTGACTTCTCAAAAGCATCCTTTACTTCATTCAAGATATTGTCTTTAAGGAGTTTTGCATAGTGCTGTGTTATCCTGGTTGTGCTGTGCCCAAGGAGCTTTGCTACTACCTCCAAGCGTATTCCTCTGTTCAGGCACCTGGTGGCAGTAACCATTGGTAGTCACATAGTCAAGATATTGGTTCATTGAGGCTTGATAGTCCAGGATGACAGCCTTGGTTATAACGCTCACGGCAATAAAATTTGTGACCATATATGTTTTGTCTTCGGAGAGTACTTATCAAATCAGATACATCACCAAGAATAGCCTTGAGAAGAACAATAGACAGAACTATCTGTTCTTCTTCATAACATATACCCCAATGACATAGTAATGAGGTATCAGTTTGAGAGTAGGAGAGGCCATATCGGGAGAGAATGCATTCTCACCGCAAAAACGTACAACCTGCTTTTGTTCATCGTACCAATAAGAGCCGAATAGCAATAGAGGGGTGAATCCGCCTATCTGAATATTCCCCAATTGAAAAGGTCGGATATCATACATATATCGGCCTTCATATCCGGGAGCGCTCAATGGCTTCATGGCAAGATTCCTTGCCATCTCTCCCATATTCACGACAGACATATTCACTTTACGCAAAGAATCGATAGCGGGACAGAATCCGATTGTCAGTTTCTCACTAAGTGAATAAATGCCTTTTTCTGTATCATAAGCGGTCCCTTCTGACAGTATTCTTTTTTGTGACTCTTCAGGGAAATCTTCAATCATATCCCTGTTGGAGATTAGGAATGCACCCCCTTTATTCTTATCTTTAACCAATTCTCCATTTGAATATTCCTTCACCATAAACGAAATCAAATAGGTCTCATCTTTTAATGAAGAAATATCAAACGAATAGATTTCATAACCAGATTTTTTCAATAGCGAAATGTAGTCTGAGAAATCTGCGGTGGCCTTTTTCAACTCCTGTGCACTCACATTCATGCAGAGAAGCAGCCCCGTAAGGATAGCGATGAGTGGACGTTTCATACTCATGATAAATATGATTCTTAATAAACGATTGTTGTATACTAGTATAGTCCAGTGATTACCTTTGCAAATAAGATTATCACTTATTTTTTAACTCGGCAAAAGTCGAGAGTTGCGTTTCGTACTTGAATCCGGGTTATATCAACTTGCCAAATTATCGCAGATAGATTCCAGACTCTGCAAGGATATAAAAAGGCAGGAACCTTGTCTATCAAAAGAGAATCACCGGACTGGCACTAATAGCCCGGATTACTTAGTGCGGATTGCGAAGATGACCGGCTGGACCAGCTGGACTGCTACTTTCTTGCCTTTCCTGGTGGCTGGAGTCCAAACCGGAGACTTCTCGATGAGTTTCACCACGGCATTGTCAAGTTCTTCGCATATACCATTCATCACGTTAACATCGCTGACCTTTCCGTTCTTGTTCACAGTGAAACGAACCAGGACAGTTCCGTCATGCAGGCAGCCCTGTGGGTAGAATAGCTTGGTATTAAGCCACATTGCAAAGTTCTCGGAACAAACTGGTGCGGTGTCTGCTTCGAGCACATCGCTGATCTGGAGATCCTCCAGCGACGCCCCATGATTGATGTCCTCAGGCTTCACGGAAGCATCTGCATATTTCACTACAACTATTTCCGGAAGTACTGCCTGGTTCTTTTGAAAAACACCGGTCCTAGCTGTCCCTGAAAGTCTCTCCGAAAGGATTTTTTCATTATCTTTGTCTGGTGCGACATGGATGGTACGGGCTTGCATGCCAAGTCCGATGCATGTAAGCGGGATCAGATAAAGGACCCGCAGCCCTCTTGAGAGAGGGGATTTTGATTTTGACATCATAGTAATACGATTTTTAAGGATACTGTGATTAAAGCTGTTGGCAACTGAGTAGCCGCTCTTGCTGACAGCTTTTCTTATTAATAGATACTGATACTCTTTGATGTTGGTCCCGGCGCGGAGAACAGCGTCATCTGCCTCATATTCGTGCAGTTCCTGAAGGTCCGCGCGGAGCATCCAGATGGCGGGATTGAACCACTGCAGGGCCGAAAGGACATCTACCAAAAGCACTTCCAGGGAATGCCCAAGGCCGATATGCGCCTTCTCATGAGCGAGGATGGACTCATGCGGTGCCTCCCAATCTTTTCCGGACAGGACAATATATTTCATCCAGCTGAACGGGTCGATATCCCGCTCCGTTACAATGATTTTACAGCCATCCTCTTCCCGGACCAGCCGCCCCTGGCGGATAATCCTCACGATGGAGAGGATGGAGAGAGTTACCCTTGCCAGCACAAAAGCCACTCCCGCCCAGAACAGGAGGGTGAGGGCTGTCTGCCACCAGGGAACGGCGGGTTCCAGCAGCGGTACTAGCTCCTGAGCCGGCAATTCCGTTGCCACGATAGTCGGTTCAGGAACCACGGGCGCCGCCTCTATCGGCTTATGGATGGTAATGATGCACAGCGGCAGCAGGAACGAGAGCACAGCCGTTCCTACCAGCACTACCCGGTTGAACCGGTGGAACGTCTCCTTTTTCAAAAGGAAACGATAGAACAGGTAGAACACCAGCAGCGCAAGCGCCACTTTACCATCATATAAAAGGAAGTCCATCATTTTTTCCCGCCTTTTTCAACCAGGTCAATCAGTTCTTTCAGCTGGTCGACGGTAATCTTTTCTTCTTTCACCAGGGCCGACACGGCACTCAGGTAGGAATTGTCGAAATACTTGTCTATGAGGCCGATAAGAGACCTCTGTTTGTACTCCTCCTTGGTTACCTTGGCGAAGTACTGGTAGGTGGGACCATAAGACTTATGGTCGATGAAGCCTTCCTCCTGGAGCGTGCGCACCTGCGTGCTCAGTGTGGAGAAATGCGGTCTGGGCTCCGGGTACAATTCCCGTAACTCCCTCACAAACAGCGGTCCTTTCTCCCAGAAGTGCTCCATGATGATTTCCTCTTTCTTGGTCAGTCGTTTCATAAACGCATTGTTTTTCTGCAAATATAACTAATTTCTTTAACTATGCAACTATTTTCTTTTAATTTTCTATTTATTTTTTGTAAATCGCCTTATCTTCCATCGCTGTATTTGGGCCGATACCGATGATCCGGGCCGATGGCGCCTTGTTCCAGCTGCAGTGCGTTGCGAGTCCCGCTCCTGTCGTCTCCTCCGCAAGCTCCGTCAGAAGAGTCCCGTCCCTCCACTCGCTGCGCTCGTTCCGCGCCCTATGGCACTGGCAGACTCACAGCCGCCACCCGCCACATAGGTGTGTCTTGCGACGTGTGAAAAGATAGGCTTATCTATCCCGCATAGGTCTCTTATGGCCTTTAGATAGACATTGAGTTTATGGTTCCCAATGATAGGGAGTTCCCTGGGCCAACACACATCACGTCAGGCCACGAAAACACGTAAAACCGTGGCCGCAGATGAAAAGGGGGTGGGGCATACGTCCCAAAAACAAAAAACCATCGCTGAATCAGCGACGGGTATATCTCGAGGTTGTGTGCAGGGTACGTACTATTCTGCACGCATATGTTAGGTTTTGTAGCGGGGGTGGGGCATGATCCCACGACCTCCGGATTATGAATCCGACGCTCTAGCCAGCTGAGCTACCCCGCCATTATCGGTATTAAAAAACACGGAACGCTTGATGGCAAACGCCCGTGCCTTTGGTTGAGATAGAAGGATTCGAACCCTCACTGACAGAGCCAGAATCTGTAGTGCTACCATTACACCATATCTCAATGTCGCCGTTACTTGGTTCGTAACGGGACTGCAAAAGTAGAGATTAATCTTGAAATATCAAAAACTTTTTTTCATTTTACCTGATCGGTCTCGTCGAAGGTGAATGCTTCCCATGGGAGTTCGGCATCCTTGCCTTCGTCGAGGACGGCGGCGGTGTGGCAGAGCATCGGGAACTTGCGGAGGTCGACGAGGCCTCGCTGGGCCTTCCTGTCCATTGCCGCATATACGCGGCGGGAGACGACGAGGCTCTCGAGGGTCACACCGGCAAGGATATCCAAAGCCTCCTGATAGGTCTTGCCTTCACCCAGGAGGATACCGACCTTGCGGGTGCGTCCACCGTAAACCGTGACATAGAGGTCACCGATTCCGATGTTCTCACAATTGCGGGATGCGCCCTGGATTTCCAGGAGGTAACGCATCTCCTTGACGCCCTGGTAGAAAGCGGCTGCCTGGGAGTTGAAGTGGAGTCCCGCGTCGGCTCCGTGGTGGCGGTTCACCAGACCTATGGACATCGCGATGGCCAGGGCATATCCGTTCTTGAGCGCTACGGCGCTCTCGAGACCTTCGACATCGTTGGTAAGCGAAATATGGTAATAGGAGGTCTGCATGGCCTCTTTCATCATCCTGATGGTGGCGGTGTCCTTGCCGCAGAATGCGACTTCGCTCTGGTCGTGGAATACGAGTTCATAGCTCGTACACGGGCCGCCGATAGCGCAGATCTCGCGATGTATGCCCTTCTTCGCAAGTTCCCTTTTCCAGTATTCAGGATAGGAGATGAGGGTGCCGTCTTCAAGGTTGATGAGGCCCTTGGTCACGCTGAGGACCGGTACTTCCGGGTCCAGTTCCGAAAGGATATTCTCAAGGAACCAGTCCACGCCGAAGGAGGATACTCCGCCGATGATGAAATCGGCTCCCGCGGCAGCTTCCTTCCATTGTTCGTAATAGTAATACTTCACTCCCTTAGGGAACGGATAATCGAATTTCGGGTGCTGGTTCACCGACTTGCAGGCATCGATGATTTCCTTGTCGAGCGGGGTGCCGACGAGGCGGACTTCGTTCCCGTTTTCAAATGCCGGGAAGGCAAGGGCGGATCCCATCATTCCGGATCCGATGATAGTAATGGTTTTCTTTGCCATCTTTAACTGCAATTACTTTGATTGATATGGCCCATGAACGGCCTTTACCTTATATTCCTGATCGTCGTCTTCAAGGATGATGACCCAGTAGCGGTCTCCGCCAGGAGCTACCCTGATGACGACATGCCCCTGGGTTGCCAGGAACTTGTCCGGATCGACATCGCCGTCAAGGAGAAGCTTCCGGCAGCGGTCCACCATGTTCGTCGTGATGACCTTGGTGTCAGGATTTGCCCGATAGACACGCTTTATGGTCTCAGGGTTCGGCTGTACGTCGCGCCAGTTGCAGGCAATCGCGATTTCCGGCCTCAGGGCGTCCAGCAGTTCCTGGCTGTTGGTTCCTCCCGTGCCGTGGTGGCAGAGTTTCATGACATCGACCTCCGGCATCACGCGTGCGACCGGGGCTTCGGCGTCGAACCAAGGGATTTCTTCCCTGTGCTTGTACTGGAGGTCTCCTCCGGCAAAGAAGTTGAACTTCCCGTACTGCAGGTGGAATACGCAGCTGAGCATGTTTTCGTTGACATTCGGGGCGTCCTTGTCTTTTGACTCGGCATATTCCAGGAACTTTTCCGGTGATGGCATCCAAGTCGAATCAACCTCGTAACCTTCTCCGGTCCAGAAGTTTCCGCCTGCGGCAATATTCCTTACAGAAAAAGAAGGATATCTTGCCGGAGAGTGGCGGAGGACGATCTGGTCGTCCCGGCCGACTCGCATCGGTTCATATACCGAGCCGTTTGCCTTTTCGCTCCAGCTTACGAATTTGCGGTAATTCATATACCGTCCCCAGGAGGCTTCGTTCCGGTAGCCCTTGGAGGCTCGTGACGAGAAATCTCCTCGGTCGATTATGGTTCCGACCTTGATGTTCGCGCCGACCTCCGCTACGGAGACCATCTGGAATCCTCCTTCAGGATGGATCCGTACTCCATCCGCTTCGGGGTCCGGTGAAAGCAGGCCGAAATGGTCCCCGTGGAAATGGGAAACCATCAGATAGTCAATGGTTTTCCTGGAAACGCATGGGGAGAAGTGGCGGACATAATCGGTAACTACACGGCCAGAGGATATATCCTTGGAGGGCTTGGAAGGCACTCCGGGCGGCTTGAGCGGATAGTCTTCCTCAGGCAGCGAACCGCCGGCGTCCACCAGCATCGTAGTCCCGTCCGGGAATATATAGAACAAACTCTCTCCGCGACCTCCATTGATGGAATGGATGTCCAGCCACCCTTTTTGCCAGCGAGGGAGCACTTTCCCGGGCTTGACGGCGACCGGAGTCCGGATGAATCCGACAGAGACCGCCAGGGCGGCCAGTACAAGCAAGAATCTTTTCATACGCTATTGGGCACGTAACGGGCCGAACTTGGCTTTAACTTTATATTGTTCGTTGCTGTCGTCAAGCACGAATATCCAGTATCTCACCTTGGATGGTTCCACGCGGACCACGACATGGCCCTGTGTGGCTGAAAAACGGCTGGCCGGAGTACCGGAATCCTGGATGAGCTGGAGATTCTCCGGGGCCATGTTGGTCGTGAAAAGCATAACCTTGTCGTTGGATGTCACGACACGCTTGATCGTCTCCGGATTAGGCTGGACGTCCTGCCAGGTCGCAGCGATGAACACATCAGGTTTCAGCACGGCGAGGAACTCCTTGCTGTTGGTGTTGCCCGTGCCGTGATGGCCGGCCTTCATGACCTCGACCTTGTTCATGACTTTCGCCATAGGGGCCTCGATGTCCTTCCAGGCATAGGTGGAACGGCCGTTGTACTGGTGGTCACCGCCGGCAAAGTAGTCGAAGGAACCATACTTCAGGTGGAAGGCGCAGCTGTAAACGTTCTCGCCGACGTTCCATTCACTGGAAGAGGCATGCTTGAGCATTTCCTCAGGAGACGGCATCAGGGACGCATCCTGGGTGCCGGTGCCGGTCCAGACTCGGCCGGAAGCCGCTATGTTCCGGATAGAGAAGCCGTTATACTTACCAGGATCATGCGTCATAACGATCTGGTCGTCATGGCCTACCTGCATGGCCTCCCGGACAGTTCCGTATTTCTGGGCGCTCCATTCGACGAATTTGGTGTAATTCTGGTAACGCAGCTTGCCGCCCGACTCGAAATAATCGGCGGAGACGCGGTCTGTCCAGTCTCCGCGGTCGATAATCTTGACAATCGGAATATCCATCCCTACCTCAGGCAGTCCGTTGATTACGAAACCGCCTTCGTCGTTGTATCCCCATTTATAGGTCGTCCGCCAGTCATTCCGCCACGCACCGATATGGTCGCCATGGTAGTGGGACGCCATGAAATAGTCTAGCTTCCCTCCGGAAACGGAAGGGGCGAAATGCTTGATGTAATTGATGATCACCCTGCCGCAGCTGACGTTGACGTTCGGTTTTGACGGGAATCCGTCCTTGTCGGCGGTATATTCATTCTGCGGGGCGCCGGCGGCATCGACAAGCATCGTCGTACCGTCAGGGAAGATGTAATAGAAACTCTCCCCACGACCACCGTTTATGGAATGGATATCCAGCCAGCCTTCTTCCCAGTCGGGAAGGACTTCACCTACTTCGACGACCGCAGGACCGGATTCTTTAACCGGAGGCGTTGGTGTAGGCTGCGGATCCGGATCTTCCTTGCAAGCGAAAACCATCCCGGCAAGGACCAGGATCAACCATACTTTTTTCTTCATAGTCTCTTACTCTAAGATCCCCACCCATCCGCCATGCGGGGCGGATGGGAACGGGGATGCTTGAATATCATGCTAATATCCCGGATTCTGCGTCAGTTTCGGGCAGATCGTCCTTTCGTTGATAGGGATCGGGAACAGATATTCCCGAGGCACGAACGCTTTCTGCACGTTGATGACATAGTAATTCGGATAGTTCTGGAGGTCTGAGAGGTCGATGATCGAGGATTCGGTCATGCGTGGCTTGAAGCCCTCCGGGAAGAACCAGTAAGGGGTCTTCTCGTTGGCCTTGCGGGTTGCATTGGCAGGAACTCCGTAGCAAGGCATGGTCAGGGCCTCTTCGCAGACTCTCCAGCGGATAAGGTCGAACCAGCGGCGATTCTCCCAGGCCAGCTCGATGCGGCGCTCGTTGCGGATGATCCTGCGAAGCTTCGTCTGGTTGGCCTCGGTGATGGCCGGGTACTTGGATGTCTCGTTGATCCCGCACTTGTAAGCGCGTGCGCGGAGAGCGTTGAGGGCATCGAATACGCTCTGGTCGATCTGGTTCATCTCCATCTTGGCCTCGGCATACATCAGCAGGACGTCTCCGTAACGCATGATTCTCATCGGAGAATCTGTCAGACGGTCATCGATCCATTCTTCATCGATGAACTTCTTAAGGACGAAGCCATTGTATGAGCTGTCCTTTGAGCCTGCCTTGGAATCGTTGTTCTTGACCATCTGTCCGGTCGAAACCTGGAGGGTCTGGGTGGCGTCCACGCGTGGATTGTAGATGTAGTCCATGAACTCTGAGCCGAACGGGACGATCGTCTCGGCAAGACGAGGATCGCGGTTCGCGAACGGATCGGCATGGCTGTAAAGCGGAGACTCCCAAGGCATCTTGCCATCCGTGCAAGGGAAGGCGAAGAAGAGGTCCCATGAAGGCTGGGCGACCGATGTTCCACCGTTGTTGCGCGGATAGAACGAACGTGTCGCAGCCTCGTCATAGGAGTGGATACCGAGGGTGTTCGATGCCGGGAGTGCGAATATAAGCTCCGGAGATGTCTTGGTCGAAGAGAGGAAGAACTCGCGGAAGTCCGGATGGAGCGAATATACGCCCAGGTCCATGCAAGCCTTGGCCGCTGCCGCGCAGGTAGCCCAGTCGTTCATGTACAGGGCGGCGCGGGCCTTCATGGCCATGGCCGCACCCTTGGTTACGCGCTGGGTTCCGGTATAGCTTACAGGCAGGGCGGCGATTGCGTCGTCGAAATCCTGATAGATACCTTGCAGGACGACCTCACGGTCGATACGGCCCATTTCATAAGCCTCTTCAAGGGTGATGTAATCCGTATAGTACGGTACGTCACCGAAGAGGGTGATCAGGTATGTGTAGAAGCATGCACGGAAGAATTTGGCTTCTCCTGCATACTGGGCCATCTTCTCCGGGCTCAGTACGTCTTTCGCCTTATCGAGGCTGTAAAGGATCGTATTGGCGCGGGCGACACCCTTGTAGTGGTTTCCCCAGTCGGTCGCACCCTGACTCCAGTCAGAGCTGATCGTACCGCCCAGCCAGTCATAGAGCTGGGTTCGCTGGTTCCAGTCGTCGGTCCAGCGGTCAGTGTTGAAGAACCGGGTGCACTCGGAGCGCCAGAGAGAAGGATTGTAAAGGGCGTTGAGCGCGAGGGTTACCTCCTGCTCGCTGCTGAACCAGTTTTCACTGGATCCCTCGGAGAGCGGATTCCGGTCCAGGTCGACGCAACTGACGGCAAGGGTCAGAGCGGCGAAAGCGAAAATGATATATTTTTTCATATTCTCTCTTATTTAACGATTGCAATCCAGGTATGGTGGGTAACAGGAGTTGCTCCGCCGCCGGAAGAATCTTCGCCGGCAATACGGACTACAGGATTCTCCCTCTTCTTTGCAGAGGTTTCTCCGATATCGGACACGACTTTCGAACCGTCGGCGATCATCAGTGACTGGCAGACTACGCGGTACTCGACCTTGTTGACAGACTTAGTCAAGGTGTAGTTCCGGTCAACTTCGCAGTTGAACTGCTTTGGACTGTCGGTTGTTCCGGCTCCGTTCGGGTCGAAGACGAGTTCAATATTGTAATTGACGTCGACACCGTTCACCGAAGCCTTCTTGACCTCGCCGACCGGGACCCAGGTTCCGCCGTCATTGATTTCAAGGAGCCAATATTTCAGGGTATTCTGCGTATTCGGACGGAGGGTGAACCAGATATTCAAGGTCGTTCCGGCTGCAAGAGGAGCAGCAGGCGTTGCCTCGAACCAGATATAGTCTCCAATCCAGGCACCATACCAGCAAGGCTCGCCGCTATTACCGATTCCGCGTTTGCAGCGTCCGTCCGGATTGACGTTCGTCTTGTCGGTCGCATTGTAGAACATGATCCGACCGTTGCCGGTCTCGTTGGCCGCACAATAAAGCTCTTCTCCGAAACCGATTGCGTTGGAAGCCGGGTTCGGGACCTTGGTTCCGTCATCATTCGTAATCTTCGCCTCTTCGGCAAAGTGTGCGCCGAGAACATCGGCTTCGACAGCGCAGAAGTGCCACTGGGCAAGCATCTCGAGGGTAGGTCCCGTCTGGATGCCCTTCTGGGTGATGACGACAGTATATTCAGGAGTCTCCACTCCTTCGGTGCTCGTGCTGACCTTTACGGTATAGGTGACAGCCTCGGCCTTGTCGTTGGCAGGGAAGCCGACGGCGATCTTGCCGTTGCCTTCACCGGAAGCCGGTTCAAGGGTTACGCCTTCGCCTGTCGCGGTCCATGCAACATCGCCTTCGACAGTGATCTCGGCAGCCGTTGCATCTGCTTCTACGGAGATTTCTGCAGGAGATACCGTGAAGGTATGGGCAGGAGGGATGACGACTGCGGCCTGCGTGATCACGACTGAATATTCAGGAGTCTTGACGGTCGGGTCGCCGGTCTTGACGGAAACGGTGTAGGTGACCTCTTCGGTCTTGTCATTGGCCGGGAATGTAACGGTCACGGTTGCGTTGCCGTTGCCGGTTTCAGGAGAAACCGTGACGCCGGTGCCTTCGA
>JAEEGH010021275.1_pt1 | contig 13411 bp, 14 predicted proteins | sample 9134181 | NCBI WGS metagenome assembly JAEEGH01 (sample SAMN16246544, study PRJNA631951) | gut metagenome | biome: gut microbiome; feature: rumen; material: DP-attached | host: Bos | place: Iran: Karaj | collected 2018-10
TCGTCCGCTCCTCCCTTTCCGCGATAGAAGATGAGCTGGATGTTCGATGCCTTGCAGGTGTTCCAGTTCTGGTAGCAGTTCTTCACCTCGTAGGGATCCTCGGGGTCCTTGTCGGCGCCATTGATGCCCATCAGGACGGTAAGGGGACCGATGCAGGTGTCGTGTCCGAAACGCAGGTCAGCCACACGCTTGACGCGACCAGAGATGACAGCATCTGCCTTGGCAATGATGTCCTCGAGAATCGGGATCATCTCGTATTGCGGACCGAAGACCCACGAATAGGAACCGAGGTTCGAAGCCTCCCAGTCGCCAACAATCTCGGCGTCGCTGACGATGCCGTCCATCAGGCCCTCGTGTCCGATGCTGGGCAGCGAGGTGTAGAGGTTGAGGAGTTCGCCACCGATGCGGCCGGCATTGCCCTTCAGGCCCTCGGTGCTGGTGAAGACGCGGGCAGTGATATCCTGGCGCAAGGTGCTCTCGTGCTTGAACTGGTCGCGATGCTGTTCGAAGCGTGGACGAACTCTCGGGAACTCACGTCGGGCAGGATTCTGTCGGTCGGTGGGCACCACGCCATCGAGCGTGAAGCGCGACGACTGTTCGCGAATCTCGAGTTTCGGATTGCACTGGACGAGTTCCTGGCAGAAGGCCGACATGCTGATCACACAACGTCCCGACAAGGAGGCAATGGCGAGCACGTCGCCACCCTTTTTGAATACCTCGGGGAAGCGGTTGTACATCGTGCGTGCAATACCCTGGTGCTGCTGCCAACCCACTTCGGTGAGTTCGCTCACACCCGTCATCAGTTCGTCCTTGATGGCCATGAAGCTGTCGCAGAACTTTTCGCCGCGCGGCGTGAGCTGATGCTGCTGGCGTGCCGTGGTGAGCAGCGTGTCGAGGTAATGGTAGAGATGGTCGCTCCAATAGTAGCGCGAGCCATGACGTGCGTAATGGCTGATGTAGAATGCCTTGTAGCCCTTGGGCGCCTTGGTAAGACGGACGTCCTCCTGCTTGTAGGGATAGTCGTTGCCATACGCCTTGCGCGGATTGGCCTTGAGCTGGTCGAGGGCAGGTGTCCCCTGGGCCACTGCAGAGAGGGCCAACAGGCTAAGGAGCAAGATAGTGAAATACTGTTTCATGGAGGTAATGTTGCTGATAAGAAACTATAGATTAAAATATTAACTCGAATTATCGCGAATGAACGAGAATCATGCGGCCTGTCTGTTTAGGCCCCCACGATGTATTTACTGTCCGGAAGCAGCGAGATGAGCCAGGTGACCAGGGCACTGCATGCGTAGGTGAGACCTCCAATGACTGGGATGGCGAGCCATACGGGAAGCATCGGATGAGCCACATCGCCACCAATAATCCAGCCCGAAATCGGGACGAGGAAGAAGATGTGCATCAGGTACATGCCGAAGGTCAGCTTGCTGATGCGCGTGATCCAGGCGGGAGCCTCCTGGATGCAGGAGAAGAGCAGGAACGCGCCGAACGTGGTGATGAGGACGTTGAGCGTACAGAACTCCCACGACCATTCAGCCATCGGGGTATCCAGCATCTGTCCGGGAACGCCTTTCCACCAGAAGCTCCATGCCGTGAACGACGCACCGAGGAGGAAGCAGAGGCTGCCCACCTTGATACGCTTCGAAGGCGACCAGTCGAGGTGCACGCGGATGTAATGCGCCAGCACCAGATAGCCCAGATAGCCCGAGCAGTACCACAGTGCGGAGAAGTTGTTCCAGAAGCATTCGCCCCACAGTTCAGGCGACACGAAACGATGGAGCCAGGGGATGAGCGTCGAGAAGGCAAAGATGCCGAGGAACGTCAGTTCGTCTTTTGCACTCGAACGTTCCAGCCAGGGCGACACCACGGGGATGATGAGGTAGATGCTGATGAGTGGGTACATGAACCACAGATGGCCTGCGATGGGCGGGAAGTTGAAAGGCACCATCTTCAGGTCGTGCAAGGCCTGTTCCTGCGTTGTGCCTCCCCAAGCCAAAGGCAGCACGGCATAGAGCAGCAGGAAGCACACAAAGGGTGGCAGGATGCGCAGGAAGCGCTTGCGATAGAACTGCCCCATGGTCATACCTTCGCGCATCGGAACGAGCAGGAAGGCTGACACGATCATGAACAGCGGCACGGAGATACGCCCAAAGAAACCATCATAGATGGATACCCACAGGCGATTGCTCTCGTTGGCCAGCATCGTATAGGCATCGTGGTCAACGTAGAAACATTCACTCGCGTGGACGACCATCACCAGGAGGCAGGCCACCACGCGAATGTAATCGACAAAGGCAATACGGGGAGAAGGAGTTTTCAATTAACAATTAACAATTAATAATTAACAATTATGCGAGCAGGGCGTCAGCGAGGGCTTCGAGCTGCGGGATGTCTGCCTCCTTCATCGATGACTTGATGGTCACCATCGGCTCGACAATCTTGACGTTCTTCATCGGTTCGAGCAGGGCCTTCATCGCCTTGCCTGCCGAGGGAGCCCAGCTGCCGTTCTCCACGATGGCAACGGTGCGGTTCTGATAGGCCTTCATCTGCAACTTCCAAAGGAAGAAGTGCATGGGTGGGAAGACGTCGGCATCGTACGACGAAGCGCAAACCACCAGTTTGCCCATACGGAAGGCATCCTCGATGGCCTCGGCCATATCGTCGCGGCAGAGGTCGGCAACAGCCACCTTGCCTGCACCCTTTGCCTGCAGGATCTCGGCAAGCTTCTCGGCCACCTTAGCAGTGTTGCCATGGATGCTGGCATGAGCCACCAGCACACCCTTGGTCTCGACGTCGTACTTGCTCCAGATATTGTAGAGACGCAGTGCCTCGGCCAGCTTCTCACCCGTGAGGATGGGGCCATGCAATGGGCAGATGGTCTCAATGTCGAACTTGCCGGCCTTCTTGAGCGCGGTGCTGACAGGAGCACCATACTTGCCGCAGATGTTGAAGTAGTAGCGGCGAGCCTCGCATGCCCAGTCGTCGGGATCGGCATCCTTCACGCCGAACTTGCCGAATGCATCGGCCGAGAAGAAGACCTTCTCCTCGGGGCACCAGGTCATGATGACCTCGGGCCAATGCACCATCGGAGCGGTGATGAACTGCAGGGTGGTCTGACCCAACGAAAGCACATCGCCTTCCTTCACGGCCTTGGTGCCAGCAGCGTCGAACTTCTCGTCGAACTGTGCAGCAAACTGCAGGGCCTTGGCCGAAGCCACGATGACAGCCTCGGGATAGCGGGCACGGAATGCGCCCACCGAACCACTGTGGTCGGGCTCATAATGCTGGGCAATGAGGTAGTCGGGCTTGCGGCCATCGAGGGCCTTCTCGAGCTTGTCGAGCCACTCGTCGGTCTTGCGCTTATCGACGCTATCCATCACGGCAACCTTCTCGTCAAGAATCACGAAGCTGTTGTAACACATGCCTTCCGGCAAATCATACTGGCTCTCGAAGAGCTCCAATTCGGGATCGTCACACCCGATGTACTTGATCTTTTCTGTCATATTTTTTGGGGTAATAGTTTTTATAGTGGCTATAGTATTTATAGTGACTATAGGAAATATTGGTACTATTATTATAAGCAAGGCAGCGCGCGCAGCCGCGCCTCGATGGTCTTGCCCAGGCGGATATGGCCGGCATTGTTGGGGTGCAGGCGGTCGTAGCGAACAGTCTCGGGCTTCGCCTCAGGCTCGGCGAAGTAAATGCCGTGCTCAGGTTCCATCGGGAAGAGGCCCGAGTCGCGATAGAGGTCGATGCAGGGCACAGCCCAATACTGGCAAGCCTGGCGCAGCACGTCCATGTACTCCTCGATGTAGTGGCCCTGCACGTTGGTGAAGTCCTCATCGGGCTGCACGTTGAACTTGCCCTTGGCGGGGTCGCTGAAGTTGGCATAGGCGCGATGGATGGGCGTCATCACGATGATCTGCTTGGTCGGGTAGTTGTGCTTGAGCCAGGAGAGGCACATGTTGATGCGGCCGCAGAAGGTCGTGTCGTTCATGCACCACTCACGATGACGGGCAGCCACCATCTTGCCGTTGCGGTTGCAGATGGTGTCGCGTTCGGTGAAGAAACGGCCGATGGGGATGCCGTGGTTATAGTCGTTGGTGCCTGCCCAGATGAAGATGGCATCGATGGTGGTGCTGTCGGTCTGCTGCATCAGCTTCGCCTTCTCCAGTATCTGGTGCCACTGGTGGCCGCTGCGGGCATAGACGCGCGGCTCGATGCCGAGCGAATCGCGCAGGTAGTCGTAGTAGTGGTAATTGGCGGCACGATTGTTGGGGTCGGTCATCGAATCGCCCAGGAAGGCGCAACGCTTGCCTTGCCACTGTGCCATGCAGGCAAATGCAGTAAAAAGGCAAAAGAGTAGGGTCAAAAGATTCCTTTTCATGTCAATATTCTATCTTGTTAAGAACTCCATTTGAAAATGTGCGGTGCAAAGATAATCATTTTGTTTGCTCGCTCCAAATTTTTCGGGGGAAAAATGAAAAATCCATGGAAATGTGCGTTACATCAAGTTTACAATTTGGTCTTATAATCGGTCAAATAAGTCCCTCATCGAAAAAAATCCCGCCAAAGGGAGCGATTAGCTCACGATAATTACATACATTTGCACCTCGATAATAAAACAAACAACAATGAAAGAAGAACTTGAATTACGAGTACCCCAGAGCAAAGGTGGATACATTGCCGCTCAATTTATTGAATTTAGTCTTTATGTTGTATGCGGCGTAATAGCTTATTTTTTTGTTCATCCAATAGTATTAGCGATGCTTCCGGTGATTGTGGGGGCTGCTCTTTTAATTCTTCGATTGATCAGACACAGTAATTTCGTTATGAATGATGAAGGAATACATATTTACGGCTATCCACAAACGAAAGAACCCATCTTTATAAAATGGGAAGAGGTAGCCAATATTGTTTTGGCAAGAGATAAGTATGAGGGTGTGATTGAGATATATTTTAAATCGAGCAAACGAGAACAGCTTCGTTTGATAATTCATAATTATACTGATTTAAGAGACAAATACGGGTCCTGGTTCATCTCTAACCCAAATAAAAGAATTAAGAACCTGCTCGAAGCCCTTTGTAAGGCACATAACGTCAGATACAAGGAAGACGAAGGGAAAACGCCTCTTGAAGAGATTAAAGGATTCTGGAAAGGATCAAAGAATTAAAGATTCAAAAAATTAAATAATTTCAAAGAAAGAGTGGCACCCGAAAATGGGGTGTCACTCTTTTATTAAGGATTGGTGGAAGTCTCTCCAAGCAGCATCAAACTCTGCCATGACAAAGGAATTGGAGCCTGAAACGAACCTCGTCATCTTGCGGACAAGGACGGTCAGCTTGTCGCGTGTCTGCACCCCAAACGTCCAATGTACTTTGATGCAGAAATTCTCCGACTCCTCCCAGCTTCTCTCGATCATCTTGCAACACTCGCTGAGGGGCGTACCCCTCAGCATAGTGTTGTCGTAAAGGAAGACCTTGTAGTCGATATATCCTTTCGGAAATGCTCGATAGAGCAACTGAAACACCTTCGAATAAAAGTCGCGAAGCGTTGCAAACTCCTGCACTTTTTCATCGACAACAAGTCCAATGGGATTATTAAATAACATACTGTTATATCACACTCTGACTTGCCTTTTGGAGGATGATGTCTTGGATAGCATAAGGCTCGCCCTTCTTGCTGGTTCCCTGACGCACCTTGAAGAAGAACTGCATCTCATACTCGTTGGGATCCTCGATGGGTCCGACTTGCAGTTCGGGCTTCTTGTCATAAGTGACCTCAGCAAGAAGCTGCTGCTTGCCAGTAGAACCATCCTTGTGCGGATAACTGAATTCACACAGGTACTTCACTGCCCATCTGGTCACCTTCTGACCATTGTCCATACTCTCGAAGCTGCGAATGTTGACCACAGCTATAAATTTACCTTTCTTGTTCATATTTGATTGTTAATTAGTTGTTTATTTTGGGAGTTATCGGGAGTTATTGGGAGTTAGCGCTAACTCCTGTTTACTCCCGTTTACTCCAATTATTAATTGCTCTCACTTCTTCTTTATCTTCCGATAATGATCCTTGCTGAGCTTCTCGATCAGACCCGTCTTTTTCCATAGATGAATCGCCATGTAGGGTTTCGTAACGCCACCATACTTTTGGATTATCTTGGCGAGATCCTGCGTCGTGAACTCATCGCTCAGCTCCACAAAATAGTTGTTGTGGTACCTCGACACTTTCGGAACCTCCGAGTCGTTCATCATTTGGTTGTACTGAGCGCCCCAAAGCTTCAGCATGTTGTAGAGGTCGCAATCCATGAACCACAGCACGAAGTCGCGAATCACATTCTGCTCTCGCTCTCCCACCTTGGGATAGAGGGCGTAGCACATCAGCGCCAGTCGGAAGCCTCGCACGGCACATCGGCGTCGGAACACGTCGCAGGCATCGTTCACACCTGCCTTGGCATCCTTGTTCTGATTCTTCAACCACTTGTTGAGGTCGGGGATGATCCAGTTAAGGTCACAGACCTGTCGAGGCTTGAACTCGTACTTCCAAGGCACTTCCTTGTCGAAGTCCTCCTCCTTGATGTCGTAGAGGCGGTTGGTATCGAAGTCGAGAGGAGCCGTGTAGGTGTTCTCGTCGCAGCGCTTCATAAAGCGGTCGATGACCTGAATGTCGCGCTCCGAGAGCCGCTTGAAGATGGGCATGTCGGCAAAGCGCTGGTCGCCGAGGTCGGTGAACGAGCATCGGGTGATAAGGCCGTTCTCGATGTCCTTGAAGTAGCGATGCACCTGGTTGATGGTGCCCGTGATGAGCACATTCCAGTAGAGGTCCACCTCGCCCTTGAAGGTACCTGTCGATTTGTATGCCTGTCCGTAGGTGCCGTTGTCCCAAGCGATACGGAACATGTCGTTCTTGTCACCACCCTGTGCCTTCGAACCCTTGTTCCAGGTGTCCATCTCCTCGCAGTAGGTGAACATGTGGTAGCCCTGGTTGTTGCGCATCTTGATAAGAAGCTCAGGCAGGGAGTTGATAGGCGGCATGTTGCGCATCGTCACCTTCGGGTCCTCGGGCGATTTCTCGTTCGAGCCCTTGCGGTTCACCACGTTCATGAAGATCATTTCACGTGCAGCGCTCACCATGTCGCGTGCCTTGATGTCGGCAAGCAGCTTATCGACTACGCGCTTCACGAATGACTTGCCGCTCGAAGGAGGGGCATAGATAATCGAGATGAACGAAGTGGTGTGCAGCTCACCATCGGCATAGATGGCACTCAGATAGCTTGTCAGTGTGCCCATGACGGGCAACAAGGCAAACACCATCGGGATCTTGAAGTATTCGGGTGCTGAGTTGACATACTCGCGGAACACGGGCGGCAGCTTTGGCATCCGCTTGATGAGTTCCTTCACCTCGGCATAGGGGTCCTCCTCTATCTCTTCGCCCTCCGAATCGGCTCCATCTACATGCGACTGATAGTAGCCATTGTCTTTCAGGAAGAAGTAGAACTCCTTCGAGTGGCGCGTCTTGGTGTTGCGGCTGCATATTGACTTGCATTGGCTCCATGTCTCCTCGGCAGAATTGTCGAAGCGCGGCAGCAAGGCATGCAGGATCTTCGGGTCATTATCCACGAGGTTGCGGAAATCGACGACCATCTGATTGTAGAACATGTGACGCTTGCCGACATCGGGCTGTCCCGTCTTCGGCCAGTACTTCTGACAGTACTTCTCGATGATCTCCTTGACGAGGAATCCGTTGTAACGGTAGCCATCGTAGTCGTGGCAATCCTCGGTGGGTATTGTCTCGGTTTCCTGTACGCCCTCCTGTCCCTCCGTGGGGATGGAATTGCCCGCCTCCTTCACGTAGATCTCTGCATCAGCAAAGAGTTCTTCGCTCAGCAGCAGCCATTCGTCCCTCGGCACGAGGAAAGAGATTCGGCTCAGATCCTTGCAGACAGTATCCACATCGCCGAAGTCGCCTACATCTATCTGCTTCGCCATGGCCACGATGTTGTCCGTTATGGTCTCGAAGTCAGAAAGGTTTCGCAACACGAGGCGCAGTCCCTTGCCGCTCGGAGTAATGTGGGCAGCCAGCAGCTGCAGGTCACCCAGATGCTCCTTCACGTGTTCGAAGCACTCGCGCGGCTTCTCGCAATGGTCGATGTCGAGCATCACGAGCCCCGTCGGCTCCATCAGGTCGGCCTTGCGCTGACCCGTCTTCGACCTGCCCATATAGGCAATGCAGGGCAGATTCTTCTTTGCCTCGGCATCGCCACCGCGAAATGCATCGCAGATGGTTCGAAGCCTCGGTTCTTCGAGCACCTTGAGCAGCCCCGCGTAATCCAGTTCGGCTGAACGCTTGCCGCTGCTCTTGCCCGATTTATAATAATCAAGTTTCATACTTTCTTGGTTTTAGTTGTTTTTTGTGGTTCGCCGAAATACTTGAGCAGTTTGCCACAAGCAGCCGAGAAGATTGCCATGAACTTCGTCGTGTCGATATTCGTCTTCTTGAAGTTCACCTTCACTTGCCACAGGTGGGCACTCTCGTAGATCACGAAGTCTCCCTCCTGGTGCACGATCTTCAGATTGCTGGGCTTGCTGCCCTTCTGTTCCGGCTGAAATTGAAATTCTCCATATTCATTTACCCAGCCTGTGCCACGATACTTGACACCAGGCTCTAAGTTCATTTTGTTCATTACATATAAATTGTTAATTGTTAATTGTTATTTGAAACAAGGTGATAATCTCGGAAATTCATGATGTATGACCTCACTCTGCGTGCGCGGATGCTGTTGAGTTGATAACGCAGTACATTTGTCATCTGAGCTGGAGTCAACCCGAACAGCATCTGCACCTCGCTTCGTGTATTTCGGTCAATCACTATCTGCTTCATGGAAACGGGCATAAATGCGGTTAAAGGCTTTCATGAAATCCTTGGCCTTGAAACACTCTTCACGATTCACGCAGTAGCAGAGGGCAGACATCAGATAGTTCAGCTTCCTTAGGCACTCATGGTAGTTGTTCCAATCCACAACGACTACTGTGCAATCCATTACCGAAACGCCCATATCGACTTGGTTCATCATGTCCTCGGTGATACGATAGATCTCAGCTCCTGAAAGCCGCGTCCAATCCATAAGGAAACGCATGTAGTCGATCTTCCCGTCGGGATATTCAGAGTGCAAGGCGTTAAGTACCATAGAATAGAAGGTTTCAAGACTCTCATATTCGAAGAGCCTACCCTTGCGGTTGGACAGCTTCAACTGATTATATACTAATTTCATAGTTCTTTTCTTAATTATCACGAATTATCGAATTATCGAATTGTCTTTAACCCGCCTGTCACGCAAACGAAATCTGTGCTATTTCTATGTGACTTGATAATTCTATAATTCTCCAATTCGTGACAAATGAAGTTAGAAGTTGATTTCAAGTTGTACGCGATTCGAGACATGAGGTGTGCCCGTCTGCTCCACTTGACGAAGCGCCTCTTTCGGACTCAGATCGCGACGCAGGATGCCATCGAGGAACATCCGCCCCTTCTCGGTCCATACCAGATAGCTGTGCGAATGAACCACTCCCAGGTTATCGTGATACGAATGCGTGCGGTTGCGCGTCAGCCCATGGTTGCAGAAGTCGGCATAGAGCATCCATTGTCCGCTCTGCAGGAAGATTACACCCTTCTCGTGCAGCATCTTCGTCAGTCCCGCGTGCGTCGTGCCATGCTCCTTCGCAACCTGCGTCATCGTCATGCAGTTCACACTCTCCAGTACCTCATCGCAATAGGTGGCCTTCGGTTCCAGTACGCGGATGGTCTCGTCCTGCTCGGCAATCTTGCGGTCACGCTCCGCAATGGTGCGCTCATGAATCTGGAACGCCAGCGACATAATCTCGAGGTCGCTCAGCAGCTTGCCCTCTCCATCGTGTGTCGGGATGTATCCGCCCGTGCGTCGTATCTGCGGCAGCACCTCTTCACATACCCAGTCCTGGAACTTCTCCGCCTCTGGGAGTTTGGAGCGCATCACCAATCGGTAGATGTCTGACTCTGGAATGAATTTCATTCGCTGAGGTCCTCCTTTCGAGGGGGTGGTTAAAATAACAACCCCTTTGCAAAAGTCTCTGATGGCTTGTGCTGGGTCCTTGTAGCCAAGTGCCGATGCAACGTCTTTTCCACAGAACAAAACTTTGTCATTCGCCTTGTCCATCACCGTGCGTACATTTCCGAAATTCGGATGTTGGAATGTTTTTACATCCACTATCGTACCATTTGTCTTTTCCATATCTAAAAAGCTTTATTCATTATTAATATTAATATCGTACCCGAAGCTCTCCACGAACCAGACTTCGCCAGCCTTCCGCACTTCGATCCACATCCGTGCATCGAGCACGATGCCCACAGCCTCGTCCTGATTGACCAGGACAGTAGACTCGTTCTTCAGCCCCTCGGGCAGGAAGGACATCTGTCGCATCATCCGCGGCTCCTCGTCCGCACTCGGCTTCACCTCGGTGACAATGCCCTTCTGGGTGAACTTGCCATAAATCTTGCTTGTCTCTGCCATAGCTTCAATGTTTCTTCAAATCATTGTAGATTCTCTTGCTATTGCGGCTGACGATACTCTTCAATCGCTCATCTAGTTTGCTACTGTTGGGATTGAATCTGCTAGTAATCTTTTCGACGATGAGATTACTTTCTTTCCTCACGATGGGCGAATGAGCAAAAACACTATTGCCAATCTTGACACTCTTGGTGGGACGAATCTGGTTGTAAACACCGAGCCAAACAGCTACTACAGCCTCCTTGTCAAGTGCCTTCAGACGTTTGCCAATGCGTTTCATGAATTTCTTGCCGCAGACGGCTTCTGCTACGGATGTGACAACCACCATAGCCCAGACCACCTTTAGATATTGTTCATTTTTCATTTTAAATAATGTATTTTAAGTTCAACAATTTTGCGATCGCTGGTGCAAAGATAGGAACAAAAAAAATCCTATCCAACAAAAATTGTCAGATAGGAATCAAGCACGGAATAATGGAATTGTACGCGGAATCGTATGCGGAAAAATGGAATCGTATGCGGAATCGTACGCGGAATTTTTTGCCAAATCAGTTCAAATTTCTGTCAAGGATTTCGAGGAACGTGTTGGCCACATCGTTGATCGAAAAGAAGGGTTTGGCAGTCTTCGCCATATTCTTTTCGATGTAGCGGTCGGCCGTCCACTCGCTGATGGGGAGGTGATACACGCCGTAGTCCGTCTTGCGAAGGATATCCTTGTCGAAGGGCACCGGCAGTTCGGTGAGTTCGATGAACTTCAGGTAGTCCTCGAAGCCTGCATAGTCCTGTTCGAAGGCAAAGCCACGCTCGATGGCAACGCGGAAGATGGCGACCCACTGCACCTTCTTCGTGAAGAGCAGTTTCCCATTGCTGCCCTTGCGGTTGAAGAGTTCCACGAGGCTCTTGCGGAAGGCCATGCGTCGCTGCATCTCCTTGCCGCATTCCACCACCCGCAGGCTGGTGCCGGAGTTCTCCTCCCGACCAAAGACATCCACGCCCGGGGCGCTGCTCCTGATGCGCACAAAGCGGTCCTTGCTCAGCCTCGGGCGGCGCGAAAAGGCGGCGACGCAAATGCCGCAGACCTCGGGCATCTCGGGCGCCACGAACTTCATCGGCTTCAGGTTCGGGTTGTCGGGGATGAGCCAGGTGGCCTCATCGTCCTGTCGGATGTACTTCAGCGAGAATCCGCCATCGTACTTCACGGCCACGCAGTCGCCGTTCTGCACTCGCGACACGTCGATGTCCAGCACAGCAATGTCGCCGTCGAGGATGCCTGCACCCGACATCGAGTCACCATCCACGGGTATCGTCACCAGTGTGCCCATGGTGCCGAGCAGCGACCCCAGGGCAACCTTCTCGAGACCTTCCACCACGCCCGTGAACGGACCTGCTCCGATGGCTCCAGTGGCCAGCAGCACCTCTTCCCCGGGTTCCAGGAATCGTGCCTCCTTGGGCCATGGGCCCTCATATTTCTTCACTTTAATCTTCATAGTCAATCAAATATTAAAAGATGAAAAAGGGTTTTATAAGTATGTAACCAAAATTAACGATAATTATATGCGTCTTTTTTCTTAACACGAATTATCATGAATTCACATGAATTATTATTATGAAAGGTAGGTCAATATAGACACATTCTGAAAAATTAATGATAATTCGCGATAATTCGTGTTTAAAGAAAAATATGTATAGTTAATTCTGACTGGTTACTTAAGATGAAAATGGATTTATAAGATCACGGATTTCGCGAATTTTACGGATTTTTGGCTTACCCATAGGAGACCAGTGGTCATTGCTACGCCGACCACTGGGACGGAAACCACGGACGCCTTGACCATCTTTAATCTCACACAGAACGCACCCTTCATGTTTAACCACGAATCTCACGAATCCTCACGAATCTTTTTATTCTTGTTCCAACCACACCTATTCGTGTCGATTCGAGAGATTCGTGGTCTAAAAAATTAATTCATGAATAATTCGTGGTCAATTACATGATAATTCGTGTTAAAAAGAAAATCTTTCTGTGAGTTCTGTGCGCCCTAATCCGGACCCGCATCCGTGCTATCCGCGCTGAGTGCGGCGAAGAAACGCACTCAGCCTCCCCTTCGACCCACAAATCTCCGTTTAATCCTGTTTATCCGTGATCTATTAATCTGGACGTCCAATCTTTTGAATCTATTCGACCGATTCGAAGCCTGAAAGGCTGGCAAGACCACAGGCGGGGGTGTAAGCCCCCGATAAATAAGGTCCCAACAAACCGAGTGCTGAAGGCACGAAAGATCATCTTGTCGCCCTTACAGGGCTTCCGTATGTGGGTTGCCAATCACCGGGGGCTAACACCCCCGTCTGTAATCTTCTCGCCCCTTCGGGGCTATACAGAAATCTGTGAAATCCGTGAAATCTGTGTGCCTTAATCCGGACGAGCATCCGCGTTATCCGCGCTGAGTGCGGCGAAGTAACGCACTCAGCCTCCCCTTCGACCCACCAATCTCCGTTGAATCTTGGTTATCCGTGATCTGCTAATCTCTTTTTCGTCATTTTAGTAAATAGTTTTTATTCTTGTGAAAATGGCCGCGTCTCTCGCTTCAATAGCGGAGACTTGGCCGGAAAATGTGCTGCCTCCAATAGGCAGCAGAAAATCGCACTGCGTGCGGAAAATAATTGCTCGTCCCTTATTATGTTTGGGGCCGGATGGATTTTTTGCGCATTTGCGCAATTTTCTGCAGGTATTGGACCTGCACATTTTCCGGCAGAAACAACCAGGCTATTGAGCCGAGGTTGTCTGCCATTTTCACCTAAAATAAGATATAAAATATTTCTGGAATTCTCAAACTATATAATTCATGATAATTCGTGATCAATTACAT
>JAEEGH010021277.1_pt1 | contig 13411 bp, 12 predicted proteins | sample 9134181 | NCBI WGS metagenome assembly JAEEGH01 (sample SAMN16246544, study PRJNA631951) | gut metagenome | biome: gut microbiome; feature: rumen; material: DP-attached | host: Bos | place: Iran: Karaj | collected 2018-10
GTTCTTCCATTGCATTAGCAATAACAGTTTCCTGTTCACGTACCTTCTGAGAAAGCTCATAAATGCTTGCAAAGGCATTCTTAACGTGACCAATATCAACTGTAATACGAGAAATTGCATCAGAAAGTGCATGAAGGTTTTCATCAATTGCTTTAGACTGAGAGCTTGATTGTTCTGCAAGCTTACGGATTTCTTCTGCTACTACAGCAAATCCCTTACCTGCTTCACCAGCGTGTGCAGACTCAATAGCAGCGTTCATAGCAAGAAGATTTGTACGGCTTGCAATATTCTGGATGATGCTTGAAGCCTGAAGAATACCTGCTGACTGCTGAAGAACGCCTTCTGCTGTATCAACGGCAATCTTAACCTGTTCCTGACCTTTTTCAGAAGCATCTGTAAGAAGATTTACAACTTCACTGTTCTTTTCAAGAATCTGTGATACAGAAGCAATATTTGCAACCATTTCTTCTACAGCAGCACTAGACTGTGTAACACCGGCAGCCTGAGCTTCAATAGAATTATTGAGGGAACGAATATTACCCATAATCTGTTCAATTGATGAGTTAGATTCCTGAACACCTGCAGACTGATTTTCAATTTCGGCTTTAATGCTTGCAAGAGATTCTGTAATACTTGCAATATTATTTCTTGTTGAATCCATGTTAGAAACTAAGTCATCAGATTCAGAAGAAGTTCTTTTTGCAGATCCATTAAATTTAACAAGAATACTATTTGTCTTATTCTTTAAATCATTTACAGCATGAACAATAAGACCAAGTTCGCTACGGTTAGTTGCCCACTGATCTTCTACAGTATAATCATTACTTGTAAGAGCTTCTGTTACATGAGTAATTCTTCTTAAACACTGTTTAATATCATCTGTAAGAAGAAGGTTTACTGTAACGAAATATGTTAATGAGTATACAATAATAGGTATAAGTCGTTTATATACAGATTGTGTACCTTCTCGTAATGTAAGAGGATTTAATGTAACAAAGATAAGGAACATACATCCTAATACACCAAATGTCATTGTAAGAACGTTTCGCTGAATCAAATCGAGCGGAAGCTGTTTTTTAGTAAATGGAATATCACGTAAACGAGGCTCAATTACACGAACCTGAAGAACGTAGAACAAAAGACCAATATCAAACAATGCTCCAAGAAGAATCATATAAATGAAGATTGTAGGATCATGGCCCTCGAAAGCACGCAGCTGAATATGATTATTTCTTAAGAAAACTGTAATTGCTGTTGCCTGCAATACTTGTAAAGTAATTGGAATTGCAATATTGCCTAATGCAGAGATTTTCAAATTTTTATTAATTTTTTCATTAACTTCTGGAGTACCATCATATGTTCTTAGATATTTTCTTTCCCAGAAAGCCATTGCAAAAGCCGCAATAAATGTACCAACTGTAATTGCATTAATAAGAGGGTTTGTAAAAATTATTCCAAACTCTTCCATGCTGAAAAGATCTGTTAAAAGGCCTAATGGAGTTAATAATAAGAAGGGTGAAACATATACCATAATAATATGGAAATATGCATACCATGGAAGCCAGATTCCAGGTCGATTAGCTTTGCGGTTGATTTTCGCTTTGGACATAAAAAGTCTCCTACAAGTTGTAATAATTTTTAATAAACACTCTATACACTTTCTGTAATTATAGACTTTTAAATATTATATTAATTATAAACCATTTAATTGTATCTGTGAAGTAAAAAATATCTGCAAAAATGGAATATTCATATTTTCAAATATTTTACTTGACACATTTAATTTATCGATTAGAATTTACTTATTATGAAAAAAATATTTTTACTTTCAATCGTTTTTATTACTCTTTTGGCTTCTTGTACAACAACTAAAAAACTTAAGGTTGATGATCTTGAAGATGATGTATTTGTTATCAATAAAATTGTTTTAACCTCTAATACAATTGAACCTTCGGATGAAGAGCTTGTTACTATTTTCCAGTCTCTGCCTTATCTTAAGGTTTGTGACCTTGTAGAAGAAAAAACAGGCATTGTACTTGATTCATACCTTATTGATTACGAGCAAATTTCAGAAAATATAGAATATACAATCCTTTGTGATGCAGAAACAGAGGAAGAGCTTGAAGAACTTCCTGAATGGGAAATTAACCTTGAAACAGAGGAAGGAACAACTCAGTTCTGTACACTTTATTTTACAATGGATCCGCCAGACGGATTTCTTGCTGTAAAGGCTGTTATGCACACAACTCAGGTAATTCCTTCAGAAAAAGAAGACAAAGAAGATAAAATTATCAATCTTCAGACATCAGTTTCGGGAACTTTTGAAAGCTGGACCTTCAAACGCATATTTGTAGATCCACGTTCATGTGCCCTTATTAAGTTCCACAAAAACATTGAACCAACCTTTATTCAGAACGAGCTTTTCTCTGCATATAAAGTTCTTAATGGTCAGGATAAAGGCTATATTGCTGTAAATATCAGAGAACCTATAGAAATCCGCTGTAATATTAATGACCCAGGAAACATGTTCTTCTCTCCTGCCGAGATTTACAATGCTTCATTTACAGAAGTTTTCCAGCCAGGAAAGAGCTATTATATCAAATATAAGCTTAAGAGACTTTCACCTGATTCTACTAACTGGGTTGTAAGGTTTAAGATTAAAGAAGAAAAACCAAATCTTTCTAAATAATTAGTTTTCTTTCTTTGCTTTTTTTACAGATGTAATTGTAAAGTTTATTGTTTTCTCTGTTTCTTTGCCGCTTTCTATGTCTATATTCCAATATAATGTAGATACAAAGGTAGCGGCTGTTGTTATGAGCTTGCTTGTAATAAAATCTGGTCTATGGAAAACTATTGGAGAATAATAATATCCGCAGTTTTCATTTGGTTCAAAAGCAAAAGAAACTCCTCTTTTTGAATCTGTAAGGCGTACCACATCTAGAGCAGCCATTCCCTGTTTAAGATTAATGTCTTTTGTAGAGGTTTTTGAATCAATAAGCTGAACCTTTTCTTTATCTGCAACTTCAATATTAAAATAATTAATCATGCCGTTTTCAAAGTTTACGTCTGCAAAGTTTGATTCAACTGCAAATTTTAACTGTAAAGGCTTTGAACTTTCATTTTTCAAAATATACTGAACACTTAATCCGTTTGAATTAAATATATATTTTTTTCTAAGACTAACCTTTTGATGTGTTGGCTTATATTCAGCCTCTGCTAAAAGCTGCAATTCTTTACGGCTGGCAGAAAACTTCACTTCCTTGTAATAGATTCTTGAGAAAACACCGTCTCCAGCAGCTTCACCATTAATATAGCGGTCAAACTGGTCATTTCCAAAAAGATGATCTATAAAAAGTCCGCGATTATAATTGTCATCTGCGCCATCATATTCAAAAACTCGGTTTAAGTTGTCTGCATAGTTTCCGCAGTTTTTCATAACATCAAGCTCTTGAACTGCTCCTCCTAAAAGAGAAACATAAGCAAAATAGCTTTGCATGCTGCAGATATATTCATTTATTCCGTCATTTGTATAATCAAAACGGCTTACGTTTTCTGTAAACTTTTCACTATCGCGGATAAATTTTTCGGCCGTAATAAGGCTTCTGTAAGCATTCTGGCGATGCATTGTGTTGGCATAAGGCCCGTTCATCGTACATAAAACTGCACTTCCATCCTGCGCTTCCAAAAGCATTTCGCGGGCTGCTTTTTTTCGCATTTTATCTTTCTTAAATTGATTTATAAGAATAGTCATGTATGTAATGCGGTTATAAAGATTTCTGCAGCTTCTATAATTATCCATAAAGTTATAAACAGTATTCTTAAAACTAGTACGGTTTCTGTCGCGAACAAGGTAGCCACACCAGTTATCAAGCGTTCTGTTCATAGCAGTTGGTATATATGCAGGTACTTTTATGCTCTGATTTTTTCTGTATTCGTCAATTGTGCCTGTTTTAATTCTAGAATCAGGATTTTCTTTTAAGTATGAATCAAACTGTTCAAACCATTTAGCTCCTACAAGTTCTGAGACTGTCTGATAATTCATACTAAGTATTACAATTTTATCTGGATTAATCTGATAGTAATCATCCTGTTTTTCTGTTTTCTCGATAGCCTTTAAAATATTCTTTGTAAATACGTCGCAAGTCATGTCTGCAGGCGGAATAAACTCATTATAATACGGAAATATTTCAACGGCTTTTCCAAGATCATGCATTATGTTGTATAAAAAGTTTCGTTTATTTTCTGGAATTGAACAGCTGTCGAGCAAAGTGTATTCAATGCCGCAGGTTTGAAGATTGTTTACAAGAGAAGAATCCCATATATCTCCAAAAAGCGTAATTCCTCTTGGGCGCTTACCTACTGTCTGCCTGATTTCTGTAGAAAGCATGTCTATTTGAGTATTGCGGTCTACCGGGAAAAGCAGCGGCAAAACAGGCGCATAAAATCCACCGCCAAGTATTTCTACCTGATTACGGTCTACAAGCTCTTTTATGATTGTTAAAAATTCATTTCTCTTTTTCTTGTAATAAAGAAGCTGAGGTCCTGTAAATGAAAATGAAAATTTAAAGTCTGGATGTGAATAAAGAAAACGGGCAAGCGGTTTGTATACAGTCTGGTACATTTTGTCGTATTCATCCGGGTTGTCGGAATATACAGACACTGACCTGAAATTGAAGCAAACGTATATTGAATCCATATCCACATATACGGCTTCCCACCCTTTTTGCCGCGACTTTCTCCTATTTACAATTTTTTATATTTAAAGAAGGAATATTCCCCAAAAAATTCCTGTTAATCTTTAATAATACTCTTAAACATTTTATAACAAGTTGCCCATATTTTAAAGTGTTTTTTTTCGTTCCAGACAACTTTTTGTGTTTTTAATTCGTCTGAACAGCCAGACTGCTCGTCCGATTTGTTTGCACACAAGGTATATTCCTTTGTATTCTTTGGAATAAGCCTGATTATGTGAATCGGGCAAATATCAACACATTTTCCGCAGCCAATACAAAGATTTGAAATAACTGCAGTATTATTTTTTATATAAACTGCGTGCTGAGTACATATTTTTTTACAGTCGCCAAGGCCAATACATGCAAATTTACATGGAGTTCCTGTTCCCGAATACTGATTTACAAGTGCGCATGAGTAAGATTCATTAAAAATCTTTCGTTTCATGTCAAATTTCTTCTCACAGGAACATAAAACAATAGCTTTCATGTCCGATTTTTCTGTTTTTTGTTTGATCGGCTTTATATATTCAATTTCATCTGCTGCAATAATAGGATCTTCATGCATCTTATTCTGATTATGAATTGACGGAAAAAGAATATAGAATAGGAACATCAGAAGGATTGCAACAATGAGAATTACAACTATAAGTAAAATGATTGAAAGAATCATTGAAAAACCTCCGGATTAAGCCAGGAAACATCCCAGCTTGAAAGCGCAAGAATCAAAAGTGCCAGATAAAGGAACAAACGGCAGAAAATAATATCCGATTTTGTATCGCAGTTTCTTTTTCTAAAGGCCATGATAAACGGAATCATTCCTAAAAAGGCTATAAGACTTCCTGTTGTTATAACAAGCGTATTAACAATTGTAAGACTTTCCGAAATTGAAAGCACAATTAAAAGATATGAGAAAATAAATTCTGCCGAGGATTTTCCAGTTGTAAGGCGCACAATTGCTTCAAGAAAAGCATCTACACAAATGTAAATAAGCAAACAAACAAGCGGGAAAAGCTCTGTGATTTTTAATGGAACAAGAATTCCTTTTGTTATAAGCCATCCAAACAAAGATGAAAGAATTATAGAAAGAATAATCTTACTGCAATAAGTAATGCTCTTTAATTTGTCAAAATGAGAATCGAGTAATTTGTTTGTACCAATTCCGGTAAATAAAATTACTGTTGCAAAGAAAGAATAATATAAAAAAGCTTCTAAATAGTTCATTTACTCTCCTCCGCATTACCCATCATTTCAAATCTGTTTCGTACAAAAATATGAATAAAAAGAAGTATTGAAGAAAGAATCAATGCACCAGGAACAGAAGCCAGAATTGAGAAAAAGCCAAGATTATCTGGCGAAATTAAAACCTTTTCATATATCTGGTGAGCTTTTCCAAAGAATGTAAATGTTCCATAGCCCGCAAGATCTCTAAGTAAAAAGTAAAGAAGAACATAAACCGAGAAAGTTAATATATGAATCATATTAAGCTTAAGACGTGCTGCAAGCGGTTCATGCTGGTTAGAAAAAAGATATCCAAAGCTGAATACCGAAATTGGAATAAGATATATCATAAAGCCCAGAGTAAGCATAACCTCAGGACAAATCAAAATCAAAATCTGACGATAAAGAATTGTAGTAGAAATAATCGTCGTTAAAATTATGAGTGTATTTAATTCTTCAAGCTTGATTTTCTTTACAAGAGAATTAATTAAAGTTCCAATGAGCATTATAAAATTAAGTTCTATTACAAGCGCAACTCCATAAACAAATCTACCGGGACTTGGAACAAGAACTGTCAGAATTGTTGCAATCAAAACATAAATAGATCGTTTTTTCATATTCATATCCTATTTATTAAGAATAGCAGGTACTGTATTCTGCCAGTATTCCCGTCTTTTATCTGACTTATTATTCATAAGCTGAGTATTAATTCTTCCATGCAGCGAAGAATAACCAATAAAATCTGCATAACCTTTGTTATCGTTATATAAATAAACAGCAGGCACTGGCCCGTAAAAGTTAATGATTCTTATTATGATTACAGTTTCAGGAGAATCATCTTTAGAATCTGTTACTTCATAAGCGGCACAATTTACTGTCAAAGGCTTATTAATTTCTACAGGTGCACCAACCTTCCAGCGCCCCTGCTCTTTTTCATCAAGAACCTTTTGAACTGTTACAGCAAGATTTTTTGTCCATGCTTTTCTTGCAATTATTACAAAATACGTAAGTATAGTAAAAAGTATAACAAGAATGAGAATGAAAAATGCATAGTTCTTAAAGAATTTCTTATTACTAATTTCCTGCATTCAAAAGCTCCTTATCAATAGGACTCATTTTTGTCATTTTATGCATAAGGTAATCCATTCGTCTTTCTTCTATAAGTCGTATAAGCAGATTAAAGATATTACAAATTATAATTACATAAATCATTCCAACCGGAGAAGTTCCACAACCAACAGTAATAAATGCATAAAGTCCTGCAATTATTGCGTATATGATTTTTCCAATGACAGTCATAGGATGCGTTCCAAACCATTGGATAAGGAAGACGGCTGTAAATAAAGTTCCACTTGTAAAAAGAGCAAGCAATATATCGCCCTGATTTAATTCACCGCCTGAAATATATGGAAAGAACAATCTAATGAATAAAAGATAAACAAAGAGGAAGATTGTTGGTATGAGCATTGAGAATGAATTGTCTGAAAAAAGAACAAGTGATGCTATTACCGTAAGAAGATTAAATCGGAATGCAGGAATAACAGAATTTGTATCCCAGAGCATAGATAAGATTCCCTGAGGAAGAGTTACCTTAAAATGATTTAATAGATTTGAATTTAAAAAATTGGTTAGCGTAATATCAAAATCATAAACAGGGAAAACTCCATTATTTATGAGCTGCACAGAAGGATTTTTTGAACTAAATAAATCTGGTGTAATTAAAAAGCTTGGGAAGTAAACCTTTCCAATAAAATATGCAATAAGAACAGAAACGCTTACAATATTAATCCAGAAGTTTTCGGAAGATTCAAATACATATTTGAAAATAAGGAGTGTTCCAAAAGAAACTAAAAGTGCTGTAAATGGCGGATAATTTTGAGGAAGCAGCATTCCTATTAAAATACCGTGAATTAAATTTGTAAGAGACAAAAACTTATTTTTCTTTACAAGGAAAAAATGAATTAAACTTGCGAGAAGCGAGCCTAATGCAGAACATGCAATAACAATTACGGCACTATAACTTTTTGTCAAAAACAAAACTATAATCTGAAGAGAAAGCAATACAAGAATGCGCAATGAAACTGCAGAAATAGAAGGCTTTTCATAAATATAAGGCTTTAGAGAAACTCTTTTATTTTGTAAAAAATCAGATTTATCTTTACTCATTTTTATCCAGCTTATTTTTAATCATGGTAATTACCTGGCACAAAGGAATTCTTGCCTGGCAAACAGTATTACATCGACCGCAGTTTATACACAAAGTTGCAGTCATAAGGAAATCTTCAGGAATATAGTTTTTCTTTAAGGCATATTCATAAAGAAGATCAGGAGCAAGTCCTACAGGACAATTATAACGGCATTCACCGCATTTGATACAGGAATAAACCTGGCTGTCTGTTGAATTATTTTTTGAAAGGAACTCAACAGACTTAACATATTTAGTAATCGGTATATCAAGAGAGTTTACAGAGTTTCCACAAAGCTTTCCATTTATTATTACTGCAGAAAGCTTTTTAGAAAATCCGCCAAACTGTTTTACAACATCCCTAAGAGTATAGCCTAGCTTTACGTTTAAGAAACAAGAAACTGGAATTGAGTTTCCGGTAAAATTAATATGTCTTGAAAGAACAGGCTCATCAAAAACAACTGCATTATAAATATCATAAAGAGTATAGGAGTCAACAAAAAAATCATAACGCGAAACTGAAAGCGGACAATTTCTGCTCATTGATTTATTGAAGGCATTTATAATTCCGTGTTTGAATCCGTTTGTAAAATTTTTTGTATCTACACCAAGATAATAGATGCTCTGCTTTTCATCGTTTTCAAGTTTCCTTGCTTTTATTTCTTTAATGTTGAGTACAAATACAATTCCATTTGCTTCTGTTATTTTTGCAAGGATTTTTGCGCCCTGATATATCTGATCAAAATAGAAGTTTGTCATCAGAGAATCTGTAATGCGCATTGTATCTTCATCAAAAAGTCGAACTACAATTGTCTTTGATTTTTTACGTAAAAATGATTTTATCTGTTCAGTAACAGGCACAGATTTTGTACAGGAAAATACGTTTACAATACCTTTATCGTTCAGCTTTTGTTCAAGACTAGCGGGACTCAGCTTTTGCCATTCTTCTTCCTTAGGCTTTTTTCCAAGATAAGAAAAGCTTCCGTGCATATCAATAACAAGTGCTTTTTCAATTTTGCCATCAGGACAGTTTACAGAACATAAATCTTTTACAGTTCCAGGAACAGGCGAATGAATTACAGAAACATCAGAACTTGCAATAATCTGGCCTTCTTTTACTTCTTCGCCAATTTTTATTACAGGCTTGCAGTATATATCTTTTTCCTGCAAAAGAGGGATTACAACTGTTTTTGGTAAAAAGGCATTTTCTGTATGTTTATAGTTATGAATCATTTTTTACCACCCTTTCCTATAATAGCGGAAAAATAAATAAAAAGTAACATACAAAAGCACAATATCATCATAATTATGCTGAAAATGCTTGTATTATATGAAGCAGACTTAATATATCCTGCATAAAAATCATTTCCCTGATCTTTTAACACAGTTTCTATTGAATAAAAATCAAGGTTATCTATTTTGTCATATATTTCATTTTTGAAACTCTGATTGTAATACATTGTATAATTCTTTTGCGTAAGGATTCCGTCTTCTGCTTCGAACCTTGGATAAACTACATGATTATCATCATATTCAGAATTTCCGTTTATTGATTTGTAAGGAGCAGTAATAACGTTCCAGTTCCAGCGGAAATAATCTTCAAGATCGGGAAGCTTTGTATCTGCAATTTCTGATTTTCCAGGAAGAAGTATTTTATCTTTATTTGAACTGCCTGCAATATTAAATGAGCCAAGCAAAAAGTAAGCAATAATTATAATTACACTTGCAAGAATTACAGGAAGTACCATGCCCGATTTTTTGCCATAAACAGAAACTCTTTTTGCAGAGCAAATTAAAACAGGCTTAAACTCATATTTATTGTTCTTTACTTCATTTAAACCAATGGCGGTAAGAAACGCACATACAGTTCCTGCGAGCATAACTATGTAAATAATTCCTGATAATAACGAAACAGAAAAAGCTGCAAAGAAAGAAATGCCCGTTGCAATAATAACAAACATATTGCCTTTTAAGATTTTATTGAGAGCCCCTCTTCTGTTATAAATATTTGAAATAATAAAAATCAGTAACAAAACTATTACAACAGCTATTGCATTTGCGTAAAAAGCATTACACAAGCTGTAAATACAAGGAAGAATTGCGCTTATAAAAAAAAGGCCTTTATGTCTTGAGCAGAATGTAAGGATTATTGTAAGAGCAATTACTACAGCAGGAATGAGCCACAAATAAGAAAGTGTACTGTCAATTCCAGCCTTCATTCCGGCTTTATTTAATTGCTGAACAGCAGAATCTATTTTTTTGCCATAATGGTCTGGAATATAATAAAGAGTATATTCACCTTTACTATCATAAAAATAATTTTGTCTGTCATAAAGATATTTATTTTCTGGTGAAGAAATATTTATTTTAAGCATTGCTTCTTCAATTGAATTATGAGAAAGCATAATAGGAATGCGCTGATTTTTTAAGGAAACAAACTCGCTTACACCACAATCATAAAGAACCTGATCTACATTTTGTGTAATTGTATCTGTTTTTACATAAACGACATTATAATTTTTCCAGGTTTTTCCTTTTGGAATTGTGCGAAAAGTAATTGTCAAAATTGCTGTTATTAAAATCCCAACTAAAGGGAGAACCTTTTTTACAATATTCATTTATAATTTATTTTAACAGGTTCATTGAAAAACCGATAAGGACACCAAGCAAGGCACCCATAATAACTTGAATCGGTGTATGACCATTTACCTCTTTGATTGATTTATATTCTTTAATGCTGCCATTTTTTTCAAGCTCACGGCCAAGTTCATTTAATTTTTGTGATTGCATACCACTTGAACGGCGTACACCAACAGCATCGCGCATTGTAATAAATGTTATAAGCAAAGAAAGCATGAAAATACTTGAAGTTACCCCTTCTCTAATTCCAATTGATGTACAAACAGCGGTAACTACTGCCGAATGGCTCGAAGGCATGCCACCAGTGCGCCAGAACATATTTGCAATAAGATCTTTAATAGTTTTTATGCGACCATAAATAAGATGAATGAGTGTTTTAAGAAATTGGGCACCAAGCCAACTAAAGATTCCCGCAAGGAAAGTCGGATGTGTAAAAAACATAATTAATTTTTCATACTTAGTTGGCATAAAAATTCCTTTAAATTATATTTAATTCTATCATTAAATCATAAATTTTACTATACTTTTATTATGGATTTTACAGATTTTAATACAGGTAAAGATGACATTGGAAGACGCCTCGACAAAGTTATAAAAATCTTTTTGCCGGCTATTCCTCTTTCAAATCTTTATCATAGTCTTCGTAAAAACCTTATAAAAGTAAACGGAAAAAAGCAGAAGCCTGATTATAAAATAGCGGACGCTGACCTTCTTTCGATTGCGGATGTTTTAATAGAACAATACTCGGCAAAAACTAAGTGTGATTTTGAAAGCAAAACCGCATATGACATAAAAATCAAAGATATTATTGTTTTTGAAAACGAACATATTCTTGTTTTGAATAAACCGGCTGGAATAAACGTACAGAAAGCTAAAAAAGATGAGGTTTCTCTGTCAGAGCTTGTTACACAATATTATGAAAAAACCCGCGGTAAACAGTCAATTTCGTTCAGGCCAGGTCCTTTGCACAGAATTGATAAGCAGACAAGAGGACTTATATGCTTTTCTATGAGTCTTGAAGGTGCAAAATGGTTTACCGGGCAGATGAAAGACCATAATATTAAAAAAATCTACTCTGCAACTGTTGAAGGTGTTGTAAAGCAAAGCCAGACCTGGAGTGATTATATTATTAAAGAAGATGATAAAGGTGATGGTTTTCATACTGTACAGGTTATTTCCGGAGACGCAAGCTCTGTTCCACAAGACGCAAAACAATGTATAACATCAATAAATCCTGTAGAAACGTTTAATAAAGACGGTTTTGACTATACAAAATGCGATTTTCAAATTGAAACAGGCCGTCAGCACCAGATTCGAGCGCAATCGGCATTTCACGGGCATCCTTTGGCAGGAGATAAAGCTTACGGAGCCCACACCGCCTCTTTTAAGTTTGATTTATGCGATAAATGCCTTGTTTTTCTTGCAAATAATCTTGGCATTCCCGACCATATAACAATTGATTTCCGTTGATTTTCGATTATAATAATTTGTATGCAAAATCCAATTTCACTATTAAAACAAACCTTCTCTCCCACAGTTGTATACGCTTTAGTTGGTGAAAGTGGAACTGGAAAAAGCTTTCGTTCTAAGTTACTTGCCGAACAATACAATATAAACGCAATTATTGATGACGGACTTTTAATTCAGGATGAAAAAATTATTGCGGGGCATTCTGCAAAACGCGAAAAAACATATATGGGGGCTGTTCGCGCTGCCCTTTTTGATGATAAAGAACACAGAGACTCCGTTGCAAAGGTCTTAAAAAAATCGAAAATCAAAAAAATCCTGATTTTAGGCACTTCAGAAAAAATGGTTATGAAGATTGCAATGAGACTTCAGCTCCCTCAGCCTTCAAAAATCATTCATATAGAAGAAATTGCAACTCAGGAAGAAATAGAAAAAGCTGCAAAATCGCGTCATGTAGAAGGAAAACACGTAATACCGGTTCCTTCAATTGAAGTAAAAAAGAGTTATCCTCAGATTTTTTCTAATTCCATGCACGATTTTTTCAGCAAAGGCTTTTTTCAGAAAAAAACAGGCAAAGGCAAACTCATAGAAAAATCTATTGTTCAGCCGGAATTCAGTAAAAAAGGACGAGTTGAAATTTCAGAAGCAGCCCTAACCCAAATGGTTATGCATTGTGTTTCTGAATGTTCGCCAGATGTAAAGGTAAAGAAAATCACAATTAAAACAGATTCTCGCGGTTACAGGCTTGTTGTAACAATTGATGTACCGTTTGGAACACAGCTCACAGGAAAAGTACACAAGTTACAGCAGTATATAATTGATAAAATTGAAACTTTTACAGGCATTCTTATAGAAGAAGTAAGCATTGTAATAGATAAAATCACAAAAGTTGATGCACCGGCTGTTCAGCAGGAGGAAAAAAACAAACCTATGCTCAGCAGACGTTCTCTTGCAAGAAATCACGAAAAGAATTAATTACGCTTTTTTAGGGTGGATTTTTATAGGAACACCAAGACTCTTCATTACAGAACGAACAGCATATTCAAGCTCTCGTCGCTGAGGATTCATTGGCAATACAAAATTGCGGCATTCGGTCCAGGTTTTTGCATATAATTCAGAAACTGAATATTTACCCTGAATCTCCTGTTTCCAGTCTGTAAGAGTTGTA
>JAEEGH010021278.1_pt1 | contig 13410 bp, 11 predicted proteins | sample 9134181 | NCBI WGS metagenome assembly JAEEGH01 (sample SAMN16246544, study PRJNA631951) | gut metagenome | biome: gut microbiome; feature: rumen; material: DP-attached | host: Bos | place: Iran: Karaj | collected 2018-10
TGCCGCAGCCTCCACCGTAACATGCCTGTGCGACACGAACCAATGGGGAAACGAACAGGAGCTAACCAACAATATCGCCCCAAAGGAGAATATCCCAAATACTACTTTCTTCATTTAGCACAAATGTCTCTGCTGCAAAGATAGTGCATTTATCTGAAAAAACACACTTTTTCCATCTTTATTATGCTCATTTTTTTTGTATGTTCACAAAAATGCTGTAACTTTGTGCCGAACTATAGTGCGGAAGGGACGGTTCTTTTGTTATTGACACAAAGTCTCCTGACCCCGCTGTGACTGTCACTTCTTTGTGAACAACAATTCCATCGTCGCTGACACCTTCGAGGGTGACGAGGTACCGTTTGGAGATGTCAGAGGCATAGAATTTAACGGTAGCATGTCCGTTCCCGTCAGTCTTCAGCTTGGGGGTCCAATAGAGCGTCGTGCGATGGTCAGGACGTGTCTTGGCAGACGGGTCCGGATATTGTGGAGAAAAGAACTCTCGCGAGGGCTGGTAGCCTTGTTGTTGGACGGTGGCCATTGATAGTGGTTTCGATTTACTGGAATGGTAACCGACCTTACGACGAATGTCCAGAACCCCTCGTGAGGGAGCATCCCAACGATAGACCAGCAGACGTGAATCCGTCGGCTTGTAATACTCTATGGATTTTATGCTCTCCGGTTGTAGCATCAGCAGCTCTTCTTCATTGCTTTCAGTGTCGTCGATGAAGATGAGTGGTGTCAATGTTATATTGCCGTCGGCCTTTTTGGTGAATCTTAATCCCAGCGAACTCAGCAGAGTCTCTATGGTACTGGCATTATTCAGTATGGGCATATCATCATAGAATGCTCTGAAAGGCTCCAGTTGTCCATGTCCTTCTGGCTTATGTCTGCGTTTCTTTTCTTTGATGACCTCTGGCAATTCTATGGTTTGCTCCGTGCTGCCATACATCACTTGTTCGTTGGCTCGTCTGGCAAAGTCATCAGGAATGATGACAGATGATGTGGCAATGGTCTTAGTATGAAGCATGGGATATGTCGGCTTGTCGATTTTAAGTTGCACAAGGTTGGTACTGCCTGTCTGACGCATGCCCTCTAAGAGATATGTGGTGCCATCCGGAAAGTCGAGGCCATTGATGACAAAGCGATTGCTGTCACCTAATTCAAAGACATGCCGAAGGCCAGTGTCAGGACGGACGAGCATCAGCTTTGGATGTTTGATTTTCTTAAAGATAGTTCCATGAATCTGCCCAGAGATGGTCTGCGAGGTCTGGAAACCATACCGAATGTCAGGATGTATATCCTTCAGTATGTCGCTGAGGGCATATCTGTCTGGTGAACGCATCAGATACTCATCGATGGCAGGTTGCTGCGTGTCGGGCTTTACTACATCATAGTCGGTAACGCTGAGCGAGAATGTGCCGTAAAGTGGTGTGCCGTCAGCTTCTGCAAGGTCTATCGACAACTCCATCAGTTCGTTCTTGCTGCGAGCCTTGCCACTGATGGTTACCTGTGGCTGAGTTCCCTCAATGGTGGTCTGACTTTCAGCAATGACAGCTCCTGTCTCGCGGTTCACCATAGCGATGCTGATATTGCCAGGACGGAGAGAATGACTGTCAATTTTCAGAACCTTTCCCTGTGTATAGTCTGTCACCAGAAGGTTACCACCACCATATACAACACACGATAACGTCTCATTGGCAGGTTCGCCATACTGAATGAGTAACTGTCCCTTGCGCTGAGCGAGGATGAGCATTTGATCTGTGGCTTGTTTCATTTCTGTCGCAACAGATGCTGTAGCAGTATTTGTGACTGACGTCCCATTGCTCACTACCGTCAACTGTTTGTAATAGAAGCGGTCTGCCGGGAAGTTCCTCATCCATTGAGTATATGCTGCAAGGGTATATGTGCCGCTCTTCAGCTTCTTTGGCAGCTCGATGGCGTTAGCAAAAACACCATCTGAGTCGCATTTGACAATGATGCGCTGAACGAGTGTGTCAGCAGCATTGTCCAACAACTCTACATAGACGTATCGTGAACGGCTGACAGGTGTGTGCGTCACGGCATCCACCAAGTGAGCGCGGAACCACACCGTATCGCCAGGCACGTAATAGGGACGGTCGGTATGGATATAGATTATCTCCTGTGGCACACGGGCATAATAGTTGAGGATGCGTTGCTTTATGTTAATGCAGTCATCACTGGACTCTTGTGGTACTTGAGAAACAGCTGCTTGTGTCTGAGGCTTCTCAATGTTGACCAAATAGAGAACGGTATCTGCAGAAATAGTGTCTATAGGCTGTTGGGGAATGCTGTTATGCTCGTTTTGCTGAGGTTGTTGTCTGACGGATGATTGTTCGGTTGTGGTCTGATGGCTGGAAAGATGTTTCGTGTACATCACTTTGGCTCCTGCTGCGATGACGACTAGAAGCGTTGCAATAGCAGCCCAGCGAAGCCAGCGCTGAATTGAGTGTCGCTGACCGACGATACGGTCGTACTCTGCCGTTTCGTCCTCTGTGAGCCAACGGTCGATATCTTCCTCTTGTCGAAGTTCCTGAGATATCAGGTGCTCCTCCTCAGGTGTCGTCTGTTCATTCAACAGCTTGTCAATCAAATCCTTCTTCATTGTTGTCCTCCTTTCGGGTTGAGAATCTCAAATAGTTTACGTTTAGCAGCGCTGAGCATGGCGCTGACGGAACGAGGGGCAATGCCTGTAACAGCACTAATCTCAGTAACGTCCATCTCCAGTTCATGACGCATACGAAACAGGCGTTGCTCAGCAGGTTTCAGTCGCGTAAGAGCAGATCGTAATTGTGCTATAGCTTCGTTTGCTTCCAACTGCCGGCTGATGGTCTCATTGGTGACAGCTTCTTGCTTCGATAAAGATACTGAGTTTCTGACTTGTCGCCGTCGCCATTCACTGATACAGAGGTTCTTTGCCATACGTATGACCAATGGTTCTAATTCAACCTCCTGTTCGATACGGTCGCGTAACTGCCATAGTCTCATCAGAGTCTCTTGGGCAATATCCTCAGCACTGTCTGAATTGCCGAAGAATTGCTGCCCAATATGGAGCAGTAGTGGGCGCAGTTTTGGGGCAATATGTTCAAACTCTTGTTGTGTCATGCTGACTTATATACGCATAAGGCTCACGAATGTTAAGTAAAAAATACACAGTAGGATCGGTTCCTATTGTGTACTTTGACTTTTTCAATAACTGGGTCAGGGGACTCTGATCGACTCTTTCCTTTCGGATTGCAGGTGCAAATATAGGAAAAGTTTTCGATACTCAAAAGAAAAAGCCAATTTAATTTCGAAAAAAGACTGAGAAAAGCTTGATTATTCAGAAAAATCGGTAAAACATGAAAAAATCTTTTATTATATTTGGAGAATTGAAATTAATCTCTTATCTTTGCACTCAGAAAGAATATCGAAAGCTTGGCTTTCGTCATCTGTGGTCTCCTTAGAAGCAAACGGGCGCTTTATCTCGTCAATACTTCTGAGGAGATTGTTTTTCTCTATCTTCGTCAGGGCGTGGTTTGTCTTGGCTGGCTCTCTCAGCAGCATAGGGACGAAGTGTGCCCTCTACCACTAAGTCAACTTCACGGCCAAGCAGCTCTTTCAGGTCCAAATACATACCTGCGTGGGTAAACAAAGTAAATGGTTTGCCTGAATGGTCTGGTACAAAAAGGATATCTACATCGCTGCTATCAGTCTGTTCTCCACGAGAAAAAGACCCAAAAAGCCATGCCTTCAAAACAGGCTGCGTCTTGAAGTAATCAGCTGTAATCTGTGATATCTCTTGTGTAGTCATAAACGTTACAGCTCGATTGGCTTGACGACGAAAACCTGCTCAAGTTCAAAAAGATACTTGATGCGCTAGAAGTATAATTGGATAACAAATCAAAAAAAGAAGCCACGCTGCCGTGATAAGCAGCGAGGCCTTTTCTTTATGAAGTCGGGGCGACAGGAATTGATAATATACCCATTTACGATGTCAAAAAGACTCGTTTAACCACCTGAAAATTGTTTCAAAATCCTTTTATCTAGACGGGGTCCAAGAGAATGAATTACACATTTTTTCAGTCTTAAATAAATGTAATAGATTCCCACTTTTTAAAATGAAAAGTAGTGTATGTTGTGCAAGTTTCCTATATTTGCACAACCGATTTATGTCGGATTACAATAATTTATAAACGCAAAATTCTTAAAAATATGGCATCAGTAAAAGCTTTTATTAGAGTATCAGCAAAGAAAAAAAACGAGAAGGGAGTTTCTGTACGCTTCAGAATAAGCGATGGACGCAAAATTCAGTTGTTCTATAAATCCGACATTATAGTCGATCCTAATGTCTGGGATGCGAAAAAAGAATGTATAAAGGCAAAGGTTCTGTATAGAAACATAGACAAATTGATATTTGAGGAATCTATCAGAAATACGAAAAACCTTCTGCAAAATGTTTATTAAGAGACTTCTGACAAGGAATTTTTGACGAGTGAAACTTTCGAACTTCTGGTAGAAAGAAAAAAGCATCCCGAGAAGTACAATGTAGAGACTGAGAAAAAAGACCGTGATTTCTTTAGCCAATTTGAGTATTTCCTACAGATTAAGAATTACCCAGAAAGCGACAACAAGAACTATCTAACAATGATAAGGACATTAAAACGCTTCCAACTATACAAGAGCATATGCGGTGGAGTAGAATGGAAATTAAGTTTTGATATCATCAATGTTGAGACAATTCGGGAGATTGAAGACTTCTTCCGTAATGAGTATAAATTGGTAAAAGATAAAATCTATAAGGCCATCTACAATGAAATTCCAGAAAGTAGGATACCTCAAATCAGAGGGGGAAATACGATAGCGAAGTTTATGAAACGTTTCCGTACATTCATAAGATGGTGTATGAAGGAACAACTGCTTAGTTCCGACCCATACTTGGGATATGAGCAGAAATCACCTGTGTATGGTACACCTTATTATATTACAATAGACGAGCGAGCCAAGATTGCCGAAATGGATCTTTACGAGGCGTGGCATATGCTTCCTAAGGAGGAGCAAGCCATAATTAAAGAGAATTCTATCCCGCAAATGGAAAAGCAGAGAGATATCTTTATTTTTCAATGTATGATAGGTTGTCGCGTCGGGGACTTACTAAACTTCACCCCTAAGAATTTGATCGACGGAAAAATCAGTTATATTGCCCACAAAACAAGTGGCGAGGTTCTCGACCCTATTGAAGTCCCCCTAAATGAAACGGCCAAAACAATAGTTGACCGATATTATGATGGTATCCGACAAGACGGGAAACTACTTCCATTCATATCATCCCAAAAATACAATGATTTCATAAAGGACATATTTCTCTTGTGTGGCATCACACGCCCAGTCACAATATGGAACTCAACAACTGGGAAAGAGGAGCAACATCCTCTAAACGAACTGGCCAGTAGCCACCTTGCCAGGAGAACATTCATTGGCAATCTTTACAAAAAGGTTCAGGATCCGAATCTAATTGGCAAACTTTCCGGCCATGTTGAAGGGTCAAAAGCATTTGCAAGGTATCGTGCCATCGATGATGAGATGAAACAAAACCTTGTCAATATGCTAGAACAATCCGACAGTCCAAAACTTACACATCCTAATGAAAAATAACAAAAAGGGCATTTGCATACTTGAGTAAAACTATGTATCTTTGTTACGGTATACAAACAATAACGGATATGATAGACAAAGAATTAGCAATTCAGGAGATTTTAGAAAAAAGAGGTAGCACACTACTTCTTATCAGTGCAGATGACTTGAAAAAGACCATCAAAGAAACAGTAAGTGAAGCCAGACGCATACTGGAAACGGAAGTTGTCAACGGCAAGGGAGAGTTCCTTCTAACGACTAACGAGGTTTTGGACAGACTTTCTATCAGTAGAAAGACACTGTACAATTGGGAAAAGAGGAATTATTTGTCACCGATAGAAATTGGAGGGAAGAAAAGATTCAAGCTTTCGGATGTCAATGGTATTCTTAAAAAGGCAGAATAGATCATTATTCGTTTATAAACGATAATGGAGTCTATACAATGACAGATGTCAAGTGATTTCTAACACTGTCTTTCTTAATTATTTAGACTCTTGACCAAGGGGACAAATAATATTCAAAAGAGGACAGATATAATTCAAAACAAATAATTAACAATATTTAATAAATTCGGTTGAGTAATCAAAATCAGTCTTTTTTACACATAAATGCATTTGGAATAAGTTTCTTACTTTGTAAAAGAAAAGTTTAACAATGACTATTGTATAATTTAAAATCAGGGTAAGATGAAAACGAAAGTTGATGTAAAATTCAGGATCAGGCCTCAGAGAGTCAAGAACGCAACAGAAGGTCTGGAAGTACAATCAGGTGGAAAACATCTGGTTACAATGAGAGTTGTCTTCAATTCATTGAGAATGGAGTTCTCCACGGGTTATCATGTCAATGCAAAAAACTGGGATCAAGAAGCAGGATGTTCTGTTGGTATCGACAAGTCGGATTATGAAATCAACAACGGACTGATGCTGATGGTCAGTTATGTCCGCGACACTATTAGTCTCTTTATGGAGAAAGAGGTTGTGCCTTCACAACAGCAATTCAGAGAAACATTCCAGATGATCAGAGACGGAAAGATGCGTATACCTCCTGAAATAAGGAAGGCTTATGAGGCCAACCACAGATTTAGTTTAGAATGCATGGATAGCAAACGAAAGAACAAAGAATCTGATAGGACATACCTACCCAAAAGTCCAAGGCCTGTCAACAAGTACCTGACTTTCTGGGATATCTATCACGAATTCGAGAGCTATAAAAACAGACGTAAGCAATGGACGGTAAAGACAAAGAAAAAATATACGACCATCCGCCACAACCTTATTCTGTTCAGGGATTGGAAACGGAAGTTGGGCCTCTCTTACTTTGACGTGACATTTGACTATTTCGATGACAATGGACTACAGAGCTTCATTGACTTCCTCAGCGACATAAAGGGACTTGCAAACAATACAATAAATAAGGACATCGTCATTCTGAAAGTAGTCATCCGTTGGGCTTTAAACAAGAAATACCATAATAACCGGGCTTTCGAGAATTTCAAGCCGGACCTGAAAAGTGCAAAAAACAGAGTCATATTCCTCAGTATGGATGAATTGAAAATATTAGAGAATTATCAGATTCCTGAAGAAAAGACATACCTTATTTTTACACGCGATGTGTTCCTGTTCATGTACTTCACAGGGTTGCGCTATTCTGATGTGACAAACCTAAGACGTTGCGATATTTATGATGACCGTATAGAAATCACAACGGCCAAGACTTAGGAGGCCTTGGTTATCAACCTAAACAAATACAGCAGCTCTATTCTCAAGAAATATGAGGACACTGAATTCAAGAGAGATGCTGCCCTACCCGTAGTCAGCAACCAAAAAATGAACAAGAACCTGCACGAACTATGCAGGTTGGCTGGTTTTGACAAGCCTATCCGATATACTTATTTTCGAGGTACTGAACGCATTGACGAAGTAAAGCCGAAATATGCATACATCAGCACGCATACTGGCAGACGTAGCTTTATCTGTAATGCTCTTGCCTTAGGGATTGCTCCGCAGATTGTCATGAAATGGACTGGTCATAGTGACTACAAAGCCATGAAGCCATATATAGATGTGGCAGACAGCATCAAGGCTGATGCTATGAAGATGTTTGATAACATCTGATTCCAAACTGGAAATAAAAAAGCGGCAAAACTATTTGTGTTTTGCCGTTTTTTTAGTTTATATCATTTCAAATCAGACCCCAAGTACAATAGCTGGATCGATATTCAGCTTACGGCTGATTTCCCTTCCTGTCTTCAATGATGGCTCACCTTTGCCGGTGATAATCTCACTGATACGGGCAGTGCTCAGTCCCAGCATTTCAGCCAGCTTTGTCTGGGTAAGCCCCATCTCATACATTCGGAGTTTGATAGTCTCCACCAGCGTTGGAGCGGCTACGGGGTAATGCTCCTCCTCATAGTCTGCCACAAGGTCTGAAATCAAATCCAGCTCCAGCATGTTCTTGTCATCGGCAGGTGTATCGTTGCTGACGATCTTCAGGAGCTCATTGACGCGGTCACAAGCTGCCTTATACTGCTTTTCTGTCTTAATCTGTGCCATAACTATATGTTTTTAATATCCTTAATTCTTTCATATTCTTCATGCGTACCAACGAAACGCATATATACTTTCTGGTTGATGAACAACACAATGGCCACTATACGATAGTTATTGCCCTTGATATCGAACACGTAACGGTCGTTGCCTACATAGTCCACGGTATTGAACGTCTGCTTGATATCGGCAAAGCTCTTCCAGTTGGCTTTTGATGTCCTCTTGTACCAATCACGGAGAGCCACATCTGCATCAGCATGCTTGGCTATGAATTCCCGTATCATGGAGAAAGAAATCACTCTCATATCTCTATTTTTGGCGCAAAGGTAAACAAAATATTCGGTAATACCAAATTTTTTTCGGAAAATTTTAAAATGTAATAGTTGTCATTTCTTTTTTCATCCCTGTTAGTTAAGCTGAGTAAACTAGACAACAATAAGGTTCGTTTTTGACGAACTCGTGAACCCAAACATGTAAATAGATGAAAAGTGATGAAATTTAATACATTTCCGCATAGGTTCATTATTGGTTAACTCTCGAACCCTTCTAATGAAACAAAGAAAAGTAATCGCGTAATAACGTAAACATTTTTCATTTTTCCATTAATCAGGTACAGGTTCGAGTCCACCCAAAGAATTTTCCCCCAAAGTGTTTCCTTTGTATATTATCAATTATAGAAAACAACATAAACATCTTATTTACAGAAAATTACAAGTTCAAAGACAAGAAAATAGATAACCAGAATAGGCAAAATCTAGTTACAAATCGCCCCAAATATGCCCCAAAATTCGCCCCCGATAAATCCGCAGCAAAACTGCTAACTATCTAATAATCTGCTGATTATTATTAAATTGTGATCGAGGTGACAGCAAGGTTTCGGGAACAAGACAATAGGTGACATCGGATGAAACTAGCCTATTTTCGATTCATAAACTTATTGGAAATTGTAAATACTTATGAAAAAACACGCTTATTTTGGGCATTTTTGAGGTCATTTTGGGGGATTTGGTGGTTTCATTTATTATGCATACCTTTGGGGAAGAATTGGGGAAAAGAATTTCTCCATCTCCAAAATGAGCAGGGTTCACCTACCCCACTCTTGGGGAAAAATCTATTCGGTTGTTTTCAACCGTATGTGGCCGAAAAGGCCGCCAGCCAAAGAGGAAAGGGACGATTTCCGACTTTTGGGGAAAACCTTTGGGATAGCCCTGGGGAAAAGTCCGGGGAAAACTCGGGGAAAGACTTTTGGGGAATAAAAAACGGCTGTGGAAAGCCTTTGGGGAAAGGAATTTTCCCCGAAACGCCAAAGGTCGTTAACTCCATGCGAGCAACCAAAGGAATTACATTTTAGGGCATTTGACGAGGGTCGAAACAACGATTTTGTCAAGAAATCGAAATTTAGGCTATAAACACGCCAAGTGTCACCCAAAGGTTCAAGTACCCCCTTCTCTTCTTACGTAGAAAGATTAGTATAAATAACAATTTAAATGATCGTAAGATGGCAACGAAAACAGACATCAAGTTCAGGCTTAAGCCACGGTGGTTCATTGACCACCAAACTGGGGAAAAGGTGATTGACAATGAGAATTCACTGATTACCATCAGGATTACGTATGAGTCCATGAGACTGGAGTACTCAACAGGCTATCACATCAACGCTGCATGCTGGGATGCAAATGCTGGCTATGCTATCGGAGGTAGTTTCGGCAAATCATCCGAGGAGATTAACGGGGGTATTATGCACTATAAGAAAAGTGCGCTTAATACCATCGACCTCTACATCGAGAAAGAGGCTGTTCCCACTCAGAAGGAATTCAAGGATACCTTCAAAATGTTCCTGGAGGCTAAGAAACCGACTGTCAGTTCTAAGAAAAAACCTGTTTCAAAATCCCAAAATCAGGTTCCTGACCAAGGGGACAAGGAACGTTCAATTGAGGACACCAATTGTTCAGATGATACTTTTAACAATCTTTCACAACCAAAGAAAGAACGTCAGATTAACAGCTCATTTACATTCTGGGATGTCTATCATGAGTATGAGGCATACGCAGGAAAACTCAACGACTGGGCAGTGAAGACCAGAAAGAAGTATGAAACCATACGCTATAATCTGAAGTCTTTCCGCGATTGGAGAAGAAAGCATGGACTCCCCCACTTCGAAGTAACCTTCGACTTTTTCGATGAAGACGGTTTCCAGTGTTTCGTGGATTACCTGCGCGAAGAGAAGAAGTATGTGAACACTACCATCCGTAAAGACATTGTCATGCTGAAAGTAGTAATTCGCTGGGCTTATCGTAAGCGCTATCACAGCAACAACGAGTTTGAGGCATACAGGCCCGCATTGAAGAGTGCACCCAAGAAAGTCGTATTCTTCAACAAGAAAGAACTAGAACAATTGGAAAAGTTCGAGATCCCTGACACAAAGCTCTATCTAATAAGAACTAGGGACGTATTCTTGTTCCAGTGCTATACAGGGATAAGGTATTCGGATCTGGCGAATCTCAGAAAGTGTGATGTGCATGACAAGTACATCGAGATAACAACCATCAAGACCGTTGACTCGCTTAGGATAGAACTGAATACCCACAGCAAGGCCATCCTGAAGAAGTACGAGCATTTTGAGTTCCCCGAAGGGAAGGCATTACCCGTTGTATCTAATCAGAAGATGAACACCTATCTTCATGAACTTTGTGAGTTGGCAGGTTTCGACGAGCCTATCCGAATCACCTACTACAGAGGTAACGAGCGTTTTGATGAAATCAAACCAAAGCATAAAGTGGTAGGAACCCATACTGGCCGACGCAGTTTCATATGCAATGCCCTCGGCATGGGTATCTCTCCACAGGTTGTAATGAAATGGACCGGACACTCAGATTACAAGGCCATGAAGCCATACATCGACGTGGCCGATGAAATTAAGGCAGAAGCCATGAAGAAGTTCAATGATTTCTAGGAATCTTAGAGAAATCTTTGTTAAAATGCAGCATGAAAACCGCCTTTGCGACGGTTTTCTGCTGTTTTTTGAGTACCTTTGCACCCCGATATGCAAAAGCAAAAGAAGATACTGTTCCTTCACGGATTCTATGCCAGCGGCAGTTGTGTGCCTGCTCTGGCATTGAAGGAAGCCTTTGAGAAGAGGGCTACCATACTGACTCCCGATCTCCCACTCCACCCTGCAGATGCCGTCAGGCTTATCCGCGACATCTGTGACCAAGAGAAGCCAGATATCCTTGTCGGCAACAGCTGCGGTTCGTTCTATGCGCAGATGATCTCACCGATTATCGGAGTCCCTGCCCTACTCGGCAATCCGCATTTCAAGATGTCAGACTTCCTCCGCGAGCGTATCGGCAACCATCAGTACAAGTCACCAAGGGCAGACGGCAAGCAGGACTTCACCATCGACGAAAACCTGATTAAGGAGTTCGAGGAGATGGAAGCCCATCAGTTCGACTGCTGTAATATATATAATAAGGTACGTGTATGGGGACTTTTCGGAGATGAGGACACACTGGCACATTTCGAGCCATTGTTTCTGGAACACTATCATAACACCTTTCACTTCCCAGGTGGACATACACCAACAGCAGAGCAATTCAAGACCTGGTATGTGCCCCTTATCGAGAAACTGATGATTGAATATCCCATTCAGGAAGACAAACCACGATACTTTCAGCACTTTAAGGGAAATAAATACAAACTTGTACACATTGCCCTCGATTCCGAGACTCAGGAACGGATGGTCGTCTATCAGGCACTCTATGGTGACCGCAAATACTGGGTTCGCCCAGAAAAGATGTTCTTCGAGACCATAGAGCGTGACGGGAAGCGTTTCTCCCGCTTCACGGAGATAGACTGGGAAGAATAATCAACGATCCAAGTTTTCAAGATCCTTCATACACTCTTCAAAGATAGCCACGCGCTGAACATCTGACATTTCAGACAGTGGCATGAAGGTAGTGAAGAAACTGATTCTGACTGGATCATCACCACTTATTGTCTCTTCACCAGACAACTTAAAGCAGAAGCCATCCTGAGCCAGGAAGCCCTCACCTGCAAATTCACCATATTCCTCGATGCGCTTGTTGATACGCTCATCGACGGGCATGATTCTCAATGTCCGGTTGCGTGACAGAAATCTCACGGCAACCTCATTGGCCGACAGTTCAGGCTGCTTCAGGAACCTTTCTTTATAACGCTGAAGGAAATGGCTTGTCAGAATCAGAATCTCAGGAATACCCTTGTCCGTCCATTTGATGATATAGCGTTTGCTGCCGTCGAAGAGTACGCAAAGATATCCTGACAGGACTGGGGCAAATGGATGCTCACGATAGAAGTAGATGATATACTGGTTCTTTGAAGTCTGAATCTGATAGTCATACATCACACTGGCAGGAAACTCCTCACTTCTTTTAAGGAGATTCACCGCCTTATTGAGCAGTGCGTCGCGTTTCCAGTCCAGCTTGCCCATCTCACCCATCAGGTCGGCATAGACCTCATGGAGATTCATATTCGCAACTATCATAACGGCGGCAAAGGTACGGAAATACCATGAGAACAGAAGGGGCAACTCCCCTTTTTTATCCATTATCTATTGTAGTTTTTGACAAATATCAGTCGAACAAAAGTATTATAATGACATTGCGATAGTCACGTATATGGGGGATTTCCCCTAATACGATTTAGGAAAAGCCACCCCTCAGATTAGGCAAAATCCTTTTGAAATGCCGTGAAAAGTACCGATCTTTGCAGCGTGAACAAGAAACAAAATGTATAACTCTTTAAAGATAGGAGATAACAATATGAAGAAGATGATGATCCTGGCAGTGATGATGGTCATGACTATCTCGGCCAACGCAATGAGCTACAACGCAGCAAAGCACGAGGCTCTGTACCTGAGCGACAAGATGGCTTACGAGCTGAACCTTACCGCTGCACAGTATGAGGCAGTCTATGAAATCAACCTCGACTACCTGATGAGTCTGAACGGTCATGGCGACGTGTTTGGCATCTGGTGGGATCGTCGTAACGCAGACCTCCGCTTCGTGCTGACTCCGTGGCAGTATGACAAGTATGTAGCACTGAACCACTTCTATCGCCCCGTAGCATGGAAGGCTGGTGGATGGACATTCGCAGTGTACGCTCACTATGGCAGAGGCCGTTTCTACAATGCACATCCGACGGTGTTCGTGAGCTACCGTGGTGGTCATAACAGAGTTCATGGCTCACACTATGC
>JAEEGH010021283.1_pt1 | contig 13409 bp, 6 predicted proteins | sample 9134181 | NCBI WGS metagenome assembly JAEEGH01 (sample SAMN16246544, study PRJNA631951) | gut metagenome | biome: gut microbiome; feature: rumen; material: DP-attached | host: Bos | place: Iran: Karaj | collected 2018-10
TTACAACATCACGGAATATACGCGCAAGATGGACAATCCGAGTTTCCCGCTCTCGGGCACTTGGGAGGACGAAGAATACAAACCCATCGAAGGAAAGAAAGTTTACCATATTACTTTCGTCATCCAATGCGTCTACGAGGGAAAGACCGAGTACAAACGCGTGGTGGTACGGTGCGACAGGAACGGGATTGTGAATGTGAAAGTAAGCTAATTAAGAGCAGAAGAATCCTATTATTCTTTGAAAGCAAAATTCAATAATTTACAATAAAAAGAAGGCCTATTTATTCTTTTAGCCTCAACATTCTGGAATACTTTGTCTATTTTTTGTACGATTTCTCCTTTTTCATCTATCACCGCAGAGAATCCTTTATTAGAATACTTAATAATATTACGACGAAATTCGATCGCTCGTATTCTAACAATATTTAGATATTGTCTCTTGCCCAATAAAAAACCAAAAATTGCGATCCAAAACACGCGCAATACAACAATAAAAAAAACACAATGCCAAAACGATTAGTAGTCCATAATAATTCCAAGAAATGAATAATAAAAAAGAGAACCCCAGCAGAACTGAAGTCTCTTTTAAAAAGTTTCGAGCCATAGATAATTATCCGTTAATTATCAGGCCATCAACGAACAACGTATACGCTGATATCTTATACAAATAATTGTTAGGGCCAACAACGGTTTCGCAAGCCGCTCTACCAACGTAAATATGGACATATGCCCCAGTTGGAAAATAAGATAAATCGCTTGAGGTAACAGTATAGGACCCATTATCTGCAACTGTTGTACCAAAAATAAGATGATCGGGGTTTTCGGATGCGATATCTGAATCGCTTTGCGACAAAGGAACGTATTCAGCTGCAATTACAATTCCATTCTCATTGTTGGCATCAATATTCCAAACTATTTTTGAACCAGCGACGACTTTACCATCTTGAAGATTCTCAAAATGAACACTGATAAGTTGCGGAAAGCAAATTGTAGTGTCACCCAGTTCGTGTAAAGACTTTAATGAAACATCATTGACCAAATTGCTAATTTGGAATTGTCTGCCATACAAATTTTTAGGATCAATTATAAAGTCATTATTATGGAAATTGGAAAAACTTTTATCAGCTGATTTGGAATAGTAATAATCCTGTGACCTCAGCGCGTTTTGCCCATCAACGCAAAGGCCTTTTGGGAATTGATTTCCTTTTATGCTTGCCATGGCACTAAATGAAGGTTCAGAATAGGTACTTTTAGTACTTTGCATCATAAACTCTGCATCACATTGTGTTTTGTAAAAATCAAAATACTCCATAATTGAAGTAGGTTGATTATCATTTACCTGGTTAATGTAATAATCATCATTTTCTGGTTTACATGAAGTAAACATCGCGATTATTGCAATAATTGTGACAATTGAATATCTTTTCATTTTATATTTTAGTTTAGTTTCTAATAATACTCATTTTATCATAATCATGGCAAAAATAGAGATTTAATTGTAATACACGATGAAAAAAAAATAATCAAGAAAATTTATAATTATTCCAAATAACGACAAGGGCAATAATCTTTACAAAGAAATTATAAAGACACTGAAAGCCTATTGTTTTCTGAACTTCCACCTACCATAATAGTGAATTCGCCAGGCTCAATGTGCCAGACTTTTTCCTTGGAATACACTGCCAAATCGCGTTCGGTGAGGTAGAAAGTGACCTGTTTTGTCTCACCTTTATTAATATGCACTCTTTGGAAACCTTTCAAGAGTTTGGAGGCAGGCGCGATAGAGGCCACCTCGTCACGGACATAGAGTTGGACGACTTCGTCGCCATCACATAGACCAATGTTTTTGACTTGGCAAGAGACTCTTAATATAGTGTCGGCCATAAATCCCCGCTCACCCACAAGCCTCTGCTGGGATGACATGTCCGACAAGACTTCTACCTTCAAATCGCTGTATTCGAACTGGGTATAACTCAAACCATAGCCGAAGGGGAACAAAGGCTTGGAGGTTTCCTCAACATAATCTCCCGTTTGCGGTTGGGAATAATAGACGGGTATTTGTCCCACCGAGCGCGGCACAGAGATAGGTAGACGGCCAGCGGGGTTGTATTCGCCCCAAAGGATGTCGGCCAAGGCAGAACCGCCTTCCATGCCAGGATACCACATCGTCAGCAGAGCGTTTGACTTTTCAGCAGCAAGGTTCATGTCCAAAGGACGGCCTTGGATGTAGACCGTCACAACGGGCTTACCCGTCGCGTAGATGCGCTGCATCAGTTCCTCTTGCTTGCCCAAAAGCCTCAAAGTTGAGCGATCGTAACCCTCACCGCAGTCCATGTCGGAAATGGACTCGTTAACGATGGCAGCACCCGTTTCCTCGTAGCTTGTCTTGAAGTCGCGGGCAGAAGAACCGCCTACCACCAACACCACCACATCAGCGGCTTTGGCAACTTTCACCGCCTCGTCAACATTGGCATCGTTCTCATCGCGCACGGCACAGCCTTTGGCGTAGATCACCTCTGCCCTGTCCTTTTCTTGGATGCCTTCGAGCATGGTCACGATGCGATCAGGGGCTTGGGGTGCGGTGTAGTCACCCAGTTGGTTGTACATATTGTCGGCATTCGGTCCAATGACAGCCACCTTTTTGATGTTTTTGCCAAAAGGCAAAACGCCGTCGTTTTTCAGCAAAACGGCGGATTCCAATGCCACTTGCTTGGCCAATTGGGCGTTTTCTATTGTGCCCACTCCTGCCTCTGCCAAAGCCTCGTCAACGTATGGGTTTTCAAACAATTCCAAATCGAATTTCAGTTGAAGGACATGACGCACGGCACGGTCGATGTCGGCTTCGGTGACGAGACCTCGCTGCAAGGCCTCTTTCAAGAAGCCACCATAGTTGTAACCGCCCAAGTCAATATCGACACCCGCTTTCAAAGCCATGGCAGCGGCTTCGGCTGGGTCGGCGGCCACATGTTGCGTGGCATAAATGGCGTTGACGGCATTTAGATCGGAGAAAACGACACCTTTGAAGTTCCACGAATTGCGCAACACCTCTTGAAGCAGCCATTGATTCGCCGAGCATGGCACACCGTCGATGGTGTTGTAGGAAGTCATCACGGTCATGGCACCGCCTTCGCAAATGGCTTTTTCAAAGGAAGGCAAGTAATCTGTCATTAAGCGGTTTTGTCCAACCTCTGCAGTGGCGGCATTGTGTCCGCCTTGCGGGATGCCGTAGGCGGCTAAATGCTTCAAGGTGGCGCAAACATTTTTTTGCATTCCTTTCACTACCGCAGCACCTAAAACGCCCGAAAGATACGGGTCTTCGCCCATGGTTTCCTCCACCCTTGACCAACGCGGGTCGCGGGCGATGTCGAGGACGGGGCCATAGCCGATTTGTGCGCCTTGAAGGCGCACCTCTTTCCCCATCACTTCGCCCATCTGTTCGAGCAAGGCAGGATTCCAAGTACTTGCCTGGCCGATACCTGTCGGGAAGACAGTCGTACCCACAGCCATGTGCCCATGAGGCGTTTCCTCGCAAAACAGTATCGGGATGCCAAGTCGCGTGTTTTCCACCGCATAACGTTGCATTTTGTTCAGCAGCCTTGCCGACTCGCGTGGATGCAGACCCGTTTCCACCGTCTTCCTTGACCAAGGATCGGCACGAAGTACCGCCCAACAGGAGCCGAGCGGCATAGTGTCCATCATTCCAATGAAATCAGTAGCAAACCAAAGCGAATCGCCATCTTTACCGTAGAAATTGAAACTTATGGGACAAGATAGCTGGCCGCATTTTTCCTCTATGGTCATTTGTGACAACAAAGCCTCAACCTTGTCTTGCTTCTTGTTGCATGAACAAACAACCAATACAACAAATAGTATTAGGATTGTCCTGTGGACATGAAATCGATCAAAAATCTTATTCAAAATATTCATATTCAGATTTTTATTAGATTATTTTTCATATTTTTGACAGATTTCTTTGCGAAGCAAATCCCATAAGTCACACTAAATGAGCAATCAGTTCCTCGCGCTCTCCAGGGAGCATGTCGATGACAGGGATTTCCACCATCGTGTAGCAACCAGGTTGCAGGCGCATCGTGGCGCGGGCCACGTTGACCAGCACCTGACCCGTCAAAGCTGGGTTGTTGATGCTCATGTTGAATTCCATGCGCTGGTTTTGGGTCTTGCCCGATACGCCTTTGCGCACCAAGTTCACACCATGGCCCATGTCGCGGACGGCATCTACGCTGTCGACGGCAAACACATGGGTTTCGTCGTTGGCGAAATACGGGTCAGCCTTGATGTCTTTGGTCACTTGTTCTAAAGTCACGCCATCTTCGAGTTCCACATAGACCATGCGACGATGGATGCCTTCGCCCAAAGGAATGGTTACTGATAAGGCATTCTTCACACCTTTTTTGGAGCGCACACAAACGCTGTGACCCATTGACATACCTGGACCAAAGTTGGTGTACGACAAGCCTTTAGGCGCAAGGCTTTGCATCAAAGTGCGGACGATGGAATCCGAACCCGGGTCCCAGCCAGCTGCAATGACGCTGACGGTTTTCGTTTCCTTATTAATAGGCATCAATTCACGTCGATAGTCCACGATGGAGGTGTGAATGTCGAAGGAATCCACAGTATTGATACCCAAAGGCAGAATCTGTTTGGCGTATTCGGGACAGCTGCGCGTGGGGCATGCCAAGATGGCCACATCCACGTTCTTCAGTTCCTTGATGTCTTTAACAACCTCGTATTGAGAGAGTTCAATAGTTTTGTTAGCATTGCGACGGACGATGCCCGCCACTTCGAAGTCGGGGGCGGCTTCCAAAGCTTCGAGTGCGAAGCGGCCCACATTGCCGTAACCTACTACGGCAGCTCTAATCTTGTTCATATTTTGCAGTTTTAAAGGGCAAAAGTAGAAAAAAGAAAAAATCTCGGCGAGTTTTTTTTATTTTTGTACCCAAATTAATTCATTCGCTATGAAAAAAACATGTTTCACTATTCTGCTTTGCTTTGCATGGGGCTTGTCTTCCTATGCTCAAACCATCCAACAGACACTCACACTTCGTGAAGACAACGTCGAAGAAATATTGAACGCGATGACCATTGAGGAGAAAGTCACCCTTTTGGTGGGCGGTCCTGGCTCGTTGGTGCCTGGCGCCGCAGGCTATACCCGTGAAATCGAGCGTCTCGGCATTCCCATGACGGTACTTGCCGATGGTCCTGCAGGACTTCGAATCAAACCAACACGTGAAGGCATTGACCAGACCTTCTATTGCACGGGTTTCCCCACTAGCACGCTCCTCGCCAGCTCATGGAACCCTGAACTTGTGGAAACCGTTACCACAGCCATGGGTAATGAAGTGCTGGAATACGGTGTCGATGTGCTGCTCGCCCCAGGCATGAACCTCCACCGTAACCCGCTCTGTGGGCGCAACTTCGAGTACTATTCCGAAGACCCGCTGCTCTCGGGCAAGATGGCTGCGGCATACGTTCGTGGCATACAGAAAAACGGTGTAGGCACATCGGTCAAACATTTCGCGGCCAACAACCAAGAGATTAACCGCTTGGAAAACGATGCGCGCATAAGCAACCGCGCTTTGAGGGAGCTCTATCTGAAAAACTTCGAGATTGCCATCAAGGAAGGGAAACCTTGGACGGTGATGTCGTCGTACAACAAGCTCAACGGCGAATACACCCAACAGAAACACGGCCTGCTGACTACTGTCCTCCGCGACGAGTGGGGCTTCGACGGCATCGTGATGACCGACTGGGGTGTCAAAGACGGAACGGTGAAATCCGCAAAAGCTGGCAACGACTTGATGGAACCTGGCCGACAAGTAGAGATTGACCGCCTTTTGGCTGCCGTCAACGAGGGCACCATCAGCCAAGAGGAGCTTGACCGCAATGTGCGTCGGATGCTACAATACATTGTCAAGACTCCGCATTTCAAGGGCTACAAATTCTCCAACAAGCCCGATTTGAAAGCTCATGCGGTTGTGGCGCGTAAAGCTGCCGAGGAATCCATTATTCTGCTGCGCAATGAAAACAACACTTTGCCGCTGAAAGGCAGCGAAAAAGTTGCACTCTATGGCATCACCTCTGTTGACTTCTTTGGCATCGGGACAGGCTCGGGTGAAGTCAACACGAAACACATCGTCAATATGCAGGAAGCCATGACCGAAGCGGGCATTACCTTGGATGAGAACCTGGCCGAATTTTACCGCACGTGCTATGCAACACAGTCAGCAACCGAAAAGATGGAAGGCAGTGCCATCGACAAACGGCACCGCCCCGAGCCAATAGTTTTTTTGAAAGCCATTGAACGTCAGGCCCAAGACAACGATGTGGCCGTAGTGGTCTTGGGAAGAATCGCCGGCGAAGGAGCCGACCGTGCCGTAAAAGATGACTTCGAACTTACCTCCATCGAACGCGAGCTGCTTCAAAACATCAGCATGAGCTATCATAAAGCGGGAAAGAAAGTCGTCGTGGTGCTCAACATCGTCGGCGTCATTGAGACCGCATCTTGGAAACATCTGGTCGATGCCATCGTGTTGCCTTGGGCACCTGGACAAGAAGGCGCCCATGCCGTGGCCGACATTTTGAGGGGCAAAGTAAATCCTTCAGGCAAACTTCCCATGACCTTCCCCATCAACTATATGGACATGCCGTCATCCCAAAACTTCCCCTATTATTGGGACATGACCAAAGGCAGAAAAGGCGAACGCCCAAATGTCGACTACACCGACTATGTCGAAGGCATCTGGGTGGGTTATCGCTATTTCCAGACCAGCAATGTGGAGGTCTCCTACCCCTTCGGCTACGGCTTGAGTTACACCACCTTTGCCTATTCAAAACCCAAAGTGAAAGCCGACAAGGATGGATTCACTGCTACCCTCACCGTGACTAACACGGGTAAGGTGGCAGGTCGCGAAGTGGTTGAACTTTATGTTTCTGCTCCATCAGGAGGCCTTAAGAAACCTTCTCGCGAGCTGAAGTCCTTTGCCAAAACCAAACTATTGGCACCAGGCGAGTCCGAGACCTTGACGATGAAGGTCAGTGCCTACGAACTGGCTTCCTTCAACGAGGATCATTCGGCTTGGGAGACCGCTGCAGGCACCTATGAAGTATTGTTTGGGTCCTCCGTTTCTGACATCCGCCGCACGACCACCTGCAAAATGAAAGCGCAATCTTGGGAAGTGCATGATGTGTTGGGCAATCCTAAAGAATGAGATTTTAAGGCAAAGCCCTCCCCTTTTTCCGAATTTCTACTTACTTTTGCGACTCAATATTAAAATCTATATGAAAAAACTTGCTTTAACCTTATTATTGCTTGCCGCTGGCATCATAGTCTCGGCGCAAAACATCACACACACTTATCATTTCAGTAAGCCTACCGTTCAACAAGTCGTTGAATACCAAACGCTTTCGTTTGAGCAATCCGTTCAAAACGGAACGGTTGGCGAGCCACAACTACCTTGGCAGAGCATCAGCCTAATGTTGCCGCCCAACACCGAAGCCACCGCCATCCATGTGGTTTTGAGCGACTTTGTGGAACTGGAAGGCCAATATAACCTCATCCCTGCGCAAAGGTCGCGCCCCATTTCGGATGACAGCCCGATGGCTTTTGAGAAAAACGAGGCATTATACCGTTCCAACGAAGCCTATCCCAATAAAGACTTCAACACGGTCAGCACGCAGGTGCTCAATGGCGTCTCCTTTGCCTTCGGTGGCTTTACGCCTGTGAAATACAAACCTGCCTCAGGTCAGGTCAGTTATGCCCAGACCGTGACGGTCACAGTGGGATATCAGGCCTCGCGTGTCGACCACAGCCGCAAACTCTGGCTACGTCCCGAGACGAAAAACAGCATCAGTCGCCTGGCACAGAACGCCGAGATGCTCGACAGTTACGCCCGCCGCGATGGTGCCTTGCCAGAATACGAAATGCTGCTCATCACACCACAAAACTATGTGGAAAACTTCTCAGATTATGTGGCCCTTTATGCTGGTCGCGGCATCCGTGTCCGTATTGCCACCACCCAAGACATTTACGCTGCAATGCAAGGTCGCGATAACAAGGAAAAGATCCGTAACTACATCATCGACGAATACGAGAAAAACGGTATCTCCATGGTACTCCTTGGCGGCGATGTCAACTTGGTCCCCTATCGCAGCCTCTGGTGTCACGCCCAAGAAGGCTACGACGACAACGTGCCTTCCGACAGCTATTACGCCTGTCTCGACGGCACCTTGAATGACGATGGCGACAACAAATGGGGCGAAATCGGAGAAGACGACCTATTGCCTGAATTGTCCATCGCACGTCTGCCTTTCACCAATGCCAACCAACTGGAGACCATACTCTCCAAGTCATTCAGCTATATGACTTCGCCTATCTTAGGCGAGTTCCGTAGACCCATCCTGGCTGGTGAGCATCTCGGCGATGGCGTATATGCCAGCAACGACCTTGAACGCCTCGTTGGTGAGTGCAACTTCAACGGCTATACGACATATGGATACCCTGAAGACTATGATTTTGTGCGTATCTATGAAACGCCATCCCACAGTTGGGACCCAGACGAACTGGCTGCTGCCATCAACGATGGTATACAATTCGTGAACCACTTCGGCCATGCCAACACGAGTTATGTGTCGGGCTGGAGCAACTGGGACATCACGCCGAGCCTATTCTATGGCGCCAATGGCACTGACCACAACTACTTCATCTTCAAGAGCCAAGGCTGCATCTGTGGCGACTTTGCCGACGACTGTATCTTGGAACGTATGGTCGTAAACGAGACTGGCGTCGTGGCCGCCATCGGCAACTCGCGCTATGGCTGGTATAACCAGTTAGGCGATGGCCCTTCTAACCATTACCACCGTGAGCTTATCGATGCCTACTGCCACGAACGCATGGCTGGTCTCGGCGAAGCCTTGAAAGAAAGTAAGATACAGACCTCGCCTTTCATCACCATGGATGGCGAGATTGGCGTGTTGCGTTGGACTTTCTATGCCCTCAATGCCTTGGGCGATGTAGGTCTCAGTGCTTGGTTTGACGAACCTTTTACACCCGAAATAGAGTGCGCTACTACCCTTCCCGTAGGTACCAACCGTATCCCCGTCACTGTGAAGGATGAAAATGGCAATGGTGTTTACAACTTCGAATGCCGACTTTTCAAGGGAGATGAACTGATTGCTTTGGCTTCCACCGATGCCAATGGCGAGTCAGAACTCTGTTTTGCCGCCGTCAACAACAACGATGTCCTCGACCTCTATGTCACGGGCATGAATGGTTGGCCGCAGCACCTTGAATTGCATTTCGACAACGACAATTGTGCCCATGTGCTTTTCGACAGCTACACCCTCAACGATCCCGACGGTCAGGTGGACTTCAACGAAAGCCAAAGCCTTAACGTTGGCTTCCGCAATGTTGGTAACCTTTCGGCCAACAACGTCACCGCCACCTTGAGTTGTGACGCACCGTATATCACTGTTACGCAAGGTTCTGCTACGGTTGGAACAGTAGACTCCTATGCTAACGTTAGCCTCGACAATGCCTTTGCCTTCACCGTTAGCGACGATGTGCCCGACCAAACCGTGGTCACCTTCACTCTGACCTGCACCAACGACAACGAGACCTGGGTGAGCCAATTCGACATGACCCTCAACGCCCCCGACTTCGGGCCTATCGCTACCATCTTGGAGGAAGTAGAAGGCAACAGCAACGGCCATGCCGACAGCGGCGAGACCATCACCCTGCATTTCATTGGCCAGAACACCGGCCACAGCCTTGCCCCCAGCACTGTTTTTGGCGTGTTCTGTTCCGCCCCCGAAATCATCTTCGACCAGACTTTCTTCAGCATTGGCGACTTGGCTGTTGATGACACTTTCACTGTTGATTTCACTCTAAGCATTGCAGAAGCCAGAAATGCCCAAGCCTTTGAACTCATTTTGGCCACCTATTCAGGAAATTACATCGTCACGGATTCCTATTTCCTCAACGTGGACAGCCAAATGGAAGACTTCGAGACGGGTGACTTCAGCCAGTTCGACTGGCAGTTCGAGGGCGAAGGTGGCTGGGAGATTGTCACCAACGGAACCTACCTAGGACAATACTGCGCCCACACCACATCGATGGGTCACAGCAGCCATGCCGACATGAGTCTCGACTATGACTTTGCTTGCGACAACGAGATCAGTTTCTATGTGAGGACCTCCACCGAGACGGGTTACGACTTCCTGGTGTTTTATGTCGATGGCGAACGCATGGGCCGTTGGTCGGGCGAAACCGGATGGACTTACATTAGTTTCATGGTTCCTGAAGGTAGCCATCACCTCACTTGGAGCTACGAAAAAGATGGCGGTGCCACAGGTGGTCAAGACTGCGTCTGGGTGGATAACATCGTGCTACCACCTACTAATGTAGTACTCGACTTGAACGAATACAATCCTTCGACGGGATTGGATGCCTTTACCATTTATCCCAATCCCTCAAATGGTGACTTTACTATCGAACTGCGCCAGACTTCACAAGTCAACGTTTTCAACGCCATGGGACAGCTAATCTTCGGCCTCAACGAAGTGAACGGCTTGCAACATCTCCATCTGAATGAGATAGGAGTTTATTTCGTCCGTATCAGCAATGGGTATGGTGTCGAAGTAAAGAAGGTCGTGGTGGAGTAACCCCTAAACATAAAATCAAAATAATCAGCCCGTTCGATGGATTCAGGCGGGCTAATAAAAATTGAAGACGGGTTAGTCTTCAATTTTTTTACCTTTGCGCCCACTTTTTAATCCATTGTTTTTGGAAAACACAAAGAAATCAATTTTTTAAAAACAAACACTCGCTGTGTTAGAAATATGTGTAGTTTTGCACCCAAGAAAAAGCAAACTAACAATTGAATAAAATGAAAAGAATTAACCTAATCCTCTTAGCTCTGATGTTCAGCCTGTTCGCTTCGGCGCAGACCATCGAGAAGACCTACTATTTCGGTCAACCGAGCATTAGCCAAATCCAAGGCTACGAAACAATCCAATTCACGGACTGCATGCAGAGCGCCCTCGCGGGTCAGCCCTCACTGCCATGGCATAGCATTAGTTTGATGCTGCCACAAGGCACGGAAGCCGCTAACATCGAAGTGGAACTCTCCGATTTCCAGACGATGGAAGGCAGTCACAACCTCTTCCCTTACCAGTCTGCACGCACCTATTCCGACCCTGTGCGTAAGCAGTTTGAGAAGGACGAGGCCCTTTATGCCTCGAAGAGCGTCTATCCTGCCCAAGCTTACGGCAATCTTAGCACACAATACCTGAACGGCATTGGTTTTGCGTTCTCGGCTTTCACGCCTGTTCAATATGTGCCTGGCACTGGCGAAGTGCGTTATGCCACCAAGGCCACTGTCAGAATCACAACGACCACCTCAAAGGCCGACCAAAGCCGCAAGCTATGGCTCAACGGAGGCAACGCTGAGCGTGCCATGCGCCTCGCCCAGAATCCCGAGATGCTACAGACCTATAACGACAGAGGTCGCACCGTAGGTGGCTATGATTTGCTTGTGGTCACCAAGCAGCAGTATGTCGCCTCGTTTGACGAGTATGTCAGTTTCTATCAAGCCCGCGGTCTCCGCACGCATGTTGTCGACCTTGAGACTGTACTCAGCACCATGGAAGGTCAAGACAATGCGGAGAAACTGCGTAACTTCATCATCCAAGAATACGAGGACAACGGTATCATGATGGTCAACCTTGGCGGCGACGTGCCTGACATCCCCTATCGTGGCTTATACTGCTATGTAACCAGCGGAGGTGGCGACAAGGAAGACAACAACATCCCCGCCGACCTCTATTATGCAGCGCTCGACGGCAACTGGAACGACGATGGTGACAATCGCTGGGGCGAAATCGGTGAAGACGACCTGCTGCCCGAGATTGGCATCGGACGTATGTGCTTCAGCAACCAAAGTGAACTTGACAACATGCTCCACAAGGCCATGACCTATCAGACCGAACCCGTCCTTGGCGAGTTCCGAGATGTCATCATGGCAGGCGAACACCTCTATGACGACCCGATGAGCAACGGCAGCCAATACCTCGAACTGCTCATAGGCACACACGACGACAACGGCTACACCACAACTGGCATTCCCGAAGAGTATAACTTCACCCGCCTCTATGAGGAAGAAGGCAACTGGAGCGGATCCCTGCTCCGTAATGCCATCAACCAAGGCACGCAGTATGTCCACCACGATGGTCATGCCAACACCAATTATGTGGCTGGCTGGACCAATGGCGACATTACCAACAACAACTTTAGCAGCGTGAACGGCGTCGACCATAACTACACCTTCTTCCACACTTCAGGCTGCATCTGCGGTGACTTCAGCAGTGACTGCATCCTGGAACGCATGACCAAGATCGCCAACTTCGCCGTGGCCACCTTTGGCAACTCACGCTACGGCTGGTTCAACGAAGGCCAGACAGAAGGCCCCGCCATCCACCTGGCTCGCGAGACAGAAGACGCCTATTACAACGACCGCATCCCCTACGGTGGCATGGCCTTGAGGGAAAGTAAGATTGAGACAGCACCTTGGGTCAATGCTCCTGGCCAATGGGAGGAAGGCGCTCTGCGGTGGAACTTCTACGACCTCAATATGATGGGCGATGTGGCTGTCAGTCCTTGGCACGACGAACCTTTTACGCCTGAAGTCAGCTACGCCTCTGAAATCCTCGTCGGCACGACCACGATGGATGTCACGGTGACCAACGGCAACGGTTTGAAGAACTTCCGTTGCGCTTTGTTCCATGGAGAAGACATGATCGGAGTTGGCTGCACTGACGAAAACGGCAATGTCACCATCGAGTTTGCCGAACCCATCGACTTCGTCGGCGAGATGAGCCTCATCGTGACTGGCTGCGACGCTTGGCCTCAGTCCTTGCCCATTCTCTCCCTGCCTGGTGACTGCGCTTATGTCGTCTACGACAATTATGCCATTAGTGGTGGTGCTCAGCCCGACTTCGGACAAAGCATCGCACTCGACTTGCAAATCAAGAATGTGGGCACCGTAAACGCCAACAACGTCACTGCCACCCTCAGCACCGACTGCGATTACATCACCCTCACCGATGCCACTGAGACTATTCCCAGCCTCGATGGTGGTGCGACAGCCACTCTTGCCGAAGCCTTTGCCATGGACATCGCCGACGATGTGCCTAACATGATGAAAGCCGACTTTATATTGACCTGCACCGATGGCGTCGACACTTGGGAAAGCAAATTTGCCATCCGTCTACAAGCGCCTGAGTTCACTGTGGTAGGCACCGTTATTGAAGACGGCGACGGCAACGGCCATGTCGACCCGGGTGAGACTGTCACCGCTCACATCACCGTGAAGAACGCGGGTATGGCCGCAGCA
>JAEEGH010021284.1_pt1 | contig 13409 bp, 7 predicted proteins | sample 9134181 | NCBI WGS metagenome assembly JAEEGH01 (sample SAMN16246544, study PRJNA631951) | gut metagenome | biome: gut microbiome; feature: rumen; material: DP-attached | host: Bos | place: Iran: Karaj | collected 2018-10
AACTGCTTTAAGGTTTCGCCCCCCTAAGCAAACAGGGGAATCCTTGGTCTTTCCTCCTTTGCCCAAACAATCGGGGCACCTAAACAGGATTCTGAAACGATGGACGAAAGACGCTCTAATTAGGAAAAGAGTCACGTTTCACACGGCTCGCAGAACTTTTGCCACAATCACGAGGGAGTATTCGGCAAATATCTACACAGTCTCCCAGTTGCTGGGGCATAGTCGCCTAAACACAACCCTACTGTATGTAAACTGTGCGCTGAAAGAGAAAAAGAAAGCCGTTGAAAGCGTTCCCGTAATCACATAGTGGCTTACTCGCTAATTGGGGGCAAGGGTTCTTACCCCTAGCGATACGTTTTTCTATACGTATGATGAAAAAACAGAAGATTAAAGAAAGTTTAATCCTCTGAAAGGTTGTTTGCTGTTCATATCTTCCTAGATGATGTGCGTAACCTGTATAGCCCTACGTGGCGCCTTTTGCGGGGCATTCATCAGCGCTGGGCGCCATACTCTTGCACCGCCTTGTTCTCGGCCTATGGGCCTGTTTTTGGGCGATTCCTGCCCTTCTCCATAAACCGTTGAACACTGCTTTTGAAATCCTCCATTTTGCTTCTGCCGCCTTGAAGCATTCCTCTTTTGTTGTGTCTTTTAAACTGCATAATTGCCCAAATTCATCAAGGTTTATGTCCCAATTTGGGATGATTCGTGGATACATTTTCAACTTTGAGGTAGATAGCGCCTCGGCCATTTCTTCTGTCGTGGCCACAAAGAGCCATTGATAGACTTTTTGAGCAATCCATTTGAGGTTCATCGGGTCTTTCTCATCAGCTCCAGAATCCTCCGTTGTTTTTAGGACAATCCAGTTGACTTGTCTAATGATTCCATCGTAAGACAAGGTAGAATCAGTGTCTAAGTCAATATTGAAATAGCTGGCCAACGCCCGAGCATTGTAGCAGAGAACGATAATTTGGAGGTCCACCATCTTGTGCCTTGACCCAATCCTGATTCGATTCACTTTGTTTTGTTTCGGGTAAGTGTTTTCCCAGTGGGCTATCGGATAGCTTGCTTCTCGAGGCAAATTATTCCTATCTACGATTTCTTTGAGAATCCTTGATGCGGAAAGCAGCATAAACGGGGCCTCAGAACGCAATTCTCGTTTACCAAACCATGTTTTGAAGTCGGTTATAACTTGCTGCCCCTTAATACGGGGGTTCCTCTCTCCTGTTGGTGTGGACTGGGGAGGATGAATTTCGGGGGGTATTGCTTCTAGGAGATTTTCAGTTATAACTTGCTGCTCCTTAATACGGGGGTTCCCCTCTTGTGTTGGTGTGAACTGGGGTTCGGGGGGTTCGGGGGGTATTGCTTCTAGGAAATTTTCTGTTATATCCTGCTGCTCCTTAATACGGGAGTTCTTCTTTTTGGTGGGGGTGGACTGAGGGAATTGGAGGAGAGGCTCAACGGTCACGTATTCGGCTAACCCCTTGAAGATAGAGGGAAAGTCATTTAGTGTGTACACAAGGCCAATTTCACGCTCTGCCTGGTATGAGAGGCGAAAGCGTTCGGGGTATTTGTCTAGAAGGGATGGGTTAAGGACAGAGAATGTTTTCTGCGTCACGTATGCGGCCTGTGGGTCCCATGCGGTTTCAAGGGCGTATTCATCAGCGATTGTTAGTGGAAGGCCCTTCTCCTGTTTCTTTCTAGCCTCTATGGCCGTATTTGGGCTTACGCCTTCATGGCTGAATATGCAGCTTGTCTTTTCAGTGACTTTTTGTCGCAAGGTATCGTTGTCGTAGCTGAAAGGTTCGGTATTGAGGAATACGTGGAATTTCGTCTTGCCGTTGAAATTGTCGGCTTCAAAACGCCCGACATTATCGCCGATTTCTTCGATAAACTCCCCCTTAAAAGAAAATACTGTTTCGTTGGAAGATGATTCGATGGCTAGGCAAGAATCTACATGGTCGTAATCATATTCCATCAGCTCGGCGCCCGTGATAATGCCCAAGTCATCGAAATCTACAAGAAGAAAGTTTGAGGGATGGTAATTCTCGCCAGTATCCTCGTTTCTATACCACCATCTGTTCCGCATCCAGGTCAGGCCGTAATCTGAAAGGAGTGTCATTAGCTCAGAGAAACGAAAAAAGTCCCCTTTGAAATGGAGCCTATAAATCTTCGAAGAACCGTTCTTGAATAACTTAGGCTTGTGCGAAATGTGCACATTCACAAACTTGTGAAAAACCCCTTTCTTGTCCGTGAACCCCTTCATGAACTTTGAGAATTTTGCTGTGGGGCAGGAGTTGAAGACGAAAAAGTCCTCTTCGAATATAGGAAGGGGTGGAATTTGGGGGCAGTAGTTAAGGTCTAGGTTTTGGGTCGTATTCATAGTGTACTCCTTCCGAAAAACATTCGGGGTTATATCCCCTATAGGATTCCTGATTCCCATGAGGGGGCTTGTTTTTTACCAATTAAAGTACGCTTTTCTAAGGCAACTCTGACATTTTGGCCCCATTTTTTCCCAAACTGAATTTAGTTAGGAAAATCTGCATCAATCCCTATAAATTTGCTACCTTCCCTAAGCAACAAAATACAGGAAGCGACTATGTTTCAAAAAATGTCCAATCTCAAATCGGCAATCGCAAGCATGCCTCGAGCAATAGAGAAGAACGATAAACGTTTGCTTTATTATGTCCACAACACCGTTGTCGAACTTCTAAGCCATCTTGATGAGGGAAAAGGACAAGGCCAAACGAGAGAATGCCCAACCTATTATAGAAGAAATCGATAAGGTTTTGAATAAGTACAGAGCAAAGCACTAATTGTTGTTTAATAAAAAAGGGAGGCCCTAGCCCTCCCCTTGATTCTGCTCCGAGGCGCCTCCCCATATATAGTTGATAGCCTTTTCAGCCTTTGTGGCAGCACTTACAACCAGTTGAGTATTCCCCTTTATATGGTCAAGCCAATTCTTGATATAAGCAGCGTTACTGTTATGTGTTGTTTTCGTGTCTAGCCCTAGTTGGGCAAGTGCGAAAGATGCAACCATTTCCGCCACAAGTTCTTCCTTAGAATAAGAAGCACTTCCGAACGGCTCGGGGGCATCAGAGAATCGGTTGAGCCTGTTTGGGGTTCCCGTGCTATGCCCAAGTTCATGGAAAAGGGTTTCGTAGTACGAATTGCTTGATTTGAACATGTTGATGGGAGGGAGTTGAACCATGTCTCTGCTGGGAGAGAAAAAAGCGCTGTCTTCCGCTTTATGAATTAGGTTTATTTTCTCCCTGCTTGTATAATCAAAGACGATTTTTTCAGCTTCTTCGTTCCTTCCATTCTCGGATTCTTCTTTTGGTTCCCTTTGCCAGCGGGGCTTCAAATCGGTGCAGCTGCTGATGCTGAAAACGCAGTAGGCCTTGAAAATGAAAGTTATTTTTCGCTCTTTCGTAATAACCCCATCTTTCTCCACCTCCAATTCCTTGACAAGGGGTTTGCAAAAGTAGATTCTGCTTGCTTTGGCGCCTTTACGTATGTGCCCACCAGCCTTTTGAACTTCCAGGAAACTAGCGTACTCCCCAGGCTCTGCCAATAACATCCTATTAAGTAGGCTATACTGTCGGCCAGTTGCATAGCTTAGAATCTGACCGTTGCAGACCCATGGCTTACACCAAGGGACAATACCTTGTTCAAGCTGGTTTATGATTGCGTTGGTGACTTGTTCGTAAATGCTATTCATGTTGCTACCCCTTGTTTTGCTTGGATGTGTTTTTTGTTTGGTATAGATTGACGAGGCCCATTTTGTGGGCTGTCTTTATAGCCTTAATCCGCTGTTGCTTTGTCATTGCCATATTGCCTTCCTTTTTTTGTTGGAGTGTTGTTTGGTGCAGTATCTCAGCGCCTCTACCAAAACCATATAGGGTGGTAGGCTCTTCTTGATATAGGGGGGGATGTCAGAGACCTCTTCTTTGACGCTTTCTAATATGGGGAGGTATGGCGCCCCAAAAGGCCGCCAAAACAAGGCCAAGGAGGGCAAAATAAGGCGAGGCCAATGCAAAGCAAGGCAAGGACAAATAAAGCCTATGCAAAGCAAGGCAAGGGGGTGTTTTTTGGGGAGGCGCCCTTAAGGGGTGTATGGGGGCGGCGAAGTAAAAAAGTATAAGCCCCAGGGGGAATCCAAATTCCTATTGGGAGTCCGAACTTTATTGAGAGGGGGGGCAAAAAAAGAGAATGTAAAGTTTGACCAAAAAAACAAGAATTAACTAACTGCTTGAGCACTCGATTTTGAAAACCATCTGATATAGGGGGGTCTGAAAAATTTTTTAGGGGGGCGCCTGATTCAGCTATCTTCAGGGTTTCCGCCTATCTAGGTTGCCCCTGTGGAGTGAAATTGGCTCTATGCCCTTTAAAAATGCGAAGTGCTGCTAAAGTCAAGCTCTTCTTTGGGGCAAACTTTAATTAAGTTTAAGATGTTAAGAAAGCCAAGACTTTTGGCTGTTTCAAGGATATACTTTATGGCTGACAACAAAAAAGAGTTGGAACGGAACGAACTCCACCGTGCGATTTGGGCGCTTGCCGATGAAATGCGTGGGGCGGTTGATGGTTGGGACTTCAAACAGTATGTGCTGGGGATGCTCTTCTACCGTTACATTTCCGAGAACATAACCAACTACATCAATGCCACGGAAGCCAAGGGTTTTGACTATGCGAAGCTTTCCGACAAGGAAGCAAAGCAGGCCAAGGATGATTTGGTGAAGGAAAAGGGTTTCTTCATCTTGCCGAGCCAGCTTTTCTGCAATGTCTTGGACAAGGCGGACAAGGATGAGAACCTGAACGAGACCTTAGAAAGTGTCTTCAAGGGGATTGAAGCCTCTGCGAAGGGAACGCCCTCTGAACCCGACCTTGACGGACTGTTTGACGATTTTGATGTGAACTCCACCAAGTTAGGCAAGACGGTTGCTGACAAGTGCAAGATGCTCCGTAAACTGATGCACGGCATAGCTGATATGAAGTTGGGCGATTACAAGGACAATACGATTGATGCCTTTGGTGACGCCTACGAATACTTGATGGCCATGTATGCGAGTAATGCGGGCAAGAGCGGTGGCGAATTCTTCACTCCTCAAGAAGTATCTGAACTGTTGGTTCGCATTATCACCATCGGTAAGAAGTATTTGAACAAGGCTTATGACCCCGCTGTGGGTTCCGCTTCATTGCTGTTGAAGTTCCGTAAGGTGCTTGGCAAGGACGGTGTGCGTAAGGGCTTCTTCGGCCAAGAGAAAAACTTGACTACCTACAACCTTGCAAGAATCAATATGTTCTTGCACGATGTGAACTACAACAAGTTCAACATTGCTCATGGAGATACCCTTACTGACCCGCAGCATTGGGACGATGAACCGTTTGACGGAATCGTGTCAAATCCCCCGTATTCAATCAAGTGGGACGGGGATGACAACCCGCTGTTAATCAATGACCCACGATTTGCCCCAGCGGGTGTTCTCGCTCCGAAATCCAAGGCGGACTTGGCTTTCGTGATGCACATTCTTTCGTGGCTCTCTACGGACGGAACGGCTGCTGTAGTGTGTTTCCCTGGCATAATGTATCGTGGCGGCTCGGAAAAGAAGATTAGGCAATACCTCGTAGATAACAACTATGTGGATGCCATTATTCAGATGCCTGACAATTTGTTCTTCGGTACGAGCATTGCTACTTGCATTATGGTCTTGAAGAAGTCCAAAAAGGACAATAAGATTCTGTTTGTAGATGCAAGCAAGGAATGTGTCAAGGTCACGAATGCCAACAAGCTCTCGGACGAGAATATCGAGAACATCATCAATCGCTTGGTGGAACGCAAGAACAAGAAATACGAAGCGAAACTGGTCTCTATTGACGAAGTTGCCGAACAGGACTTCAATCTTTCCGTTTCGACCTATGTGGAGCAAAAGGACACTAGGGAGAAGGTAGATATTGTGGCTTTGAATAGGGATATAGCGGAAATCGTCAAGAAAGAAGATGCTCTCCGCAAGGCGATAGACAAGATTATAGCCGATTTGGAGAAGTGATATGAGCAAGTCATTAGAGAAATTCTCCAGCGGCATTGAAGATGCTAGGAGTATGTTGGCGATTTACGATTGCCACAATTCAAGTGAAAATGCGGAAATAATCCAGGGCTTGTATAAAGGCAAATTGCCTGACATTGATGTGTTGAAACGGTTCAGCTTTACCTTGGCTTTCACCGCATTTGAAACCTACATTGAAGACCTTGTGAGGGAAATTGAGCAAAAGCAGATTACTCCTAATTCCACTGAGAAGAACGAGAAAATGCTGGAGCGGTTTCACAACCCCAATACCGAGAACATCCGCAACCTTTACAAGAGCTGGTTCTGCATTGAAGACGTGACTTGCCGTTGGTCTTTTGACGGAATGAACAGGGAACAAGTCTGCAAGAAACTAGATGACTATATCCGTAACCGTGGCGAAATCGTACACCGTCTAAAAGAAGACAATGTGCCAGACGTTGCCAAGAGGGACAATGTGGTCAAGTGTGTCAATTTCCTTGACAAACTTGCAAGATGTATGGACGAATATATCGCAAGTGACGAATGGGTTGAAGATGCCCGCAAGAAAAGGGCCGAAAAGGCACAAGGGGGCAACAAATGAGCAAGATAGATGATTTGTTGAAAAAGTATTGCCCGAATGGTGTGGAATATAAGCCCTTGTTGTCCGTGGCCAATGTTTTATATGGTTTCCCATGTGATGCGTCTAAATTTAATACAGATAAACAGGGACAACCATTAGCAAGAATTCGAGATGTTCTTGATGGAGAAACGAGTACATATACAACAGAAATTGTTCCAAACAAATATAAGCTAAAAGAAAACGATTTGCTAATAGGAATGGATGGCAATTTTCACGTTTCTAACTGGAAAATGAAAGATGGAATTTTGTGCCAACGAGTTTGCAAAATTTCATCAAATGACAATGAATGTACGGTTCTTAATGGTTTTTTATCACATTTGCTAAAACCTGTAATAAAAAAGGTTGAGGATGGAAAACAGAGCGGAACTGTAAAACATCTTCTTGACAAAGATTTGAAGGCGATTCAAATCCCTGTACCTCCTTTGGAGGTGCAGCGTGAAATAGTCCAGGTACTGGACAGTTTCACGATGCTCACAGCGGAGCTTTCAGCGGAGCTTTCAGCGGAGCTTTCAGCTCGCAAAAAGCAGTATGAGTATTACCGAGACCAGTTGCTGTCCTTCAATAATGTTAGGGGGCTAACTTTTGCAAACCCCGAATCTGTAAGGTGGATGACCTTGGGCGAGATTGCTACAGACATATATCGTGGCTCTGGAATAACAAGAGAGCAAGTCACCGCAAGCGGTATTCCTTGTGTGAGGTATGGAGAAATCTATACATCTTATGGAATACATTTTGATAAATGTATCTCCCATACGAATCTTGCCAATATTGCAAGTCCAAAATACTTTGAACATGGGGATATTCTGTTTGCCATTACGGGCGAAAGCATTGAAGACATTGCGAAATCAACAGCCTATGTCGGGAACGAGAAATGTCTAGCGGGTGGCGACATTGTTGTATTGAAGCACAAGCAGAATCCAAAATATCTTTCCTATGCTTTATCCACCACTGACGCAATCAAACAGAAGGGCAAAGGTAAGGTAAAAAGCAAAGTTGTGCATTCAAGTGTTCCCGCAATTTCTGAATTGAAAATTCCAGTTCCGCCTATTGAAATCCAAAACCGCATTGTCAAGGTGCTAGACAACTTTGATTCCATTTGTTCTGACCTTCAAATTGGCTTGCCAGCGGAGATTGATGCCCGAAAAAAGCAATACGAATACTACCGTGATTTGTTGTTGAGTTTCGAACCGATTGGCACGGTTCTTGCTAAGCAAGCAAGCAAGCAAGCAAGCAAGCAAGCAAGCAAGCAAGCAATAATTAGTCTCTATCAGTATGTTTATGGTTATGTAGAAGTGATGTTAGGTGAAGTGGCAACAATAAGTCGTGGTGGAAATTTTCAGAAGAAGGACTTTGCCGAAAGCGGAGTCCCCTGCATCCATTATGGGCAGATTTATACACGCTACGGGCTGTATGCTGACAAGACCATATCCAGCATCAGTATCGAAGCCGCTCAGAAACAGAAGTTCGCACAGCCTAACGACATCGTAATGGCTGTGACAAGTGAAAATGTGGAAGATGTCTGTAAGTGTGTTGCCTGGGTAGGCAATGAACCCATAGCGGTCAGTGGTCACTCTGCCATAATCCATCATAATCAAAACGCAAAGTTCTTGACCTATTACTTCCATACATCAATGTTCCTTGAACAAAAACGAAAGCTCGCTCATGGAACAAAGGTGATAGAAGTGACTCCAGACAAGTTGAACGGCGTTAAAATCCCGCTCCCATCCCTTGCCGAACAAGAGCGGATTGTGGCTGTCCTTGACAAGTTTGATGCATTGGTGAATGATTTGAGCGAAGGTCTGCCAGCCGAAATAGAAGCCCGCAAACGGCAATACGAATATTACCGAGACAAACTGCTATCTTTTAAGAAGATTGCGTAGTTAAAGGGAAAAGGTTTATGATATACTCCACTATAGCCGAAAGCAACGAAGCGACCGTGGTTGCGGAATACACCCCGACCAAGTCCAAGTCTTCTGCCTACCAGAGCGAAGCCGACTTGGAGAAAGAGTTTATCCGCTTGCTTTCTAATCAAGGCTACGAGTATATCCAAATCCATTCCCAAGACGATTTAATCGCCAATCTACGCACACAGATAGAAAAGCTGAATGCCTTTAAGTTTACTGACGATGAATGGGAGCGGTTCTTCAACGAGTTCTTGGCCAACAAGAATGAAGGTATTGTTGAAAAGACTCGGACAATCCAAGAAGATTATGTCAAGACCCTTATAACGGACAAGAAGAAGTCCAAGAACATAAAGCTGATTGACAAGGACAATATCCACAATAACTCGCTTCAAGTTCTCAATCAGTATGAAGAGGAAGAGGGTTCACACAAGACGAGATACGATGTCACCATTCTTGTCAATGGCTTGCCGTTAGTCCATGTGGAACTGAAAAGGCGTGGTGTCGCCATCCGTGAAGCATTCAACCAAATCAACCGCTACCAAAGGGATAGCTTTTGGGCAGGGTGCGGACTGTTCCAGTATGTTCAAATCTTTGTTATCAGCAACGGGACACACACCAAGTATTACTCCAACACCACCCGTAACGCCCATATCAAGGAACTGGGCTCTAGCAAGAGCGGCAAACTCAAAACGAGCAACAGCTTCGAGTTTACGAGTTTTTGGGCTGATGCCAACAACAAGAACATCTTTGACTTGGTGGACTTTACCAAGACATTCTTCGCCAAGCATACCATACTGAACATCCTTACCAAGTATTGCGTATTCACCTCGGAAGAATTGCTCTTGGTGATGCGCCCGTATCAAATCACTGCCACCGAGAAAATCTTAAACCGCATCGTCATTGCCAACAACTACAAGAAGATGGGCACTGTGGGTGCGGGCGGTTATATTTGGCACACAACGGGTTCGGGCAAAACGCTGACCTCGTTCAAAACCGCTGTATTGGCGAGTAAGCTGGATTATGTGGACAAGGTGTTGTTCGTGGTTGACCGCCAAGACCTTGACTACCAAACGATGAAGGAATATGACCGCTTCGAGAAGGGGGCAGCAAACGGCAATAAATCCACGAAAATTCTTCAAGACCAGTTGGAGAATAAGACCGCAAAGGGCGCCTTCAAAGACTACCGCATTATCGTCACCACGATTCAAAAACTTGGCTGTTTCATTGCCAAAAACAAGACCCACGAAATTTATAACAAGCACATCGTCTTCGTGTTTGACGAGTGCCACCGTAGCCACTTTGGGGAACTGCACCAAAAGATAACCAAGGCTTTCAAGAATTATCACTTGTTCGGCTTTACGGGAACTCCTATATTCCCGCAGAACGCAGGGAGCAGCAAGAATCCGCTGCTGAAGACTACCGAGCAAGCCTTTGGCGATAGATTGCATCATTACACGATTGTAAACGCCATCAAGGATGGAAATGTCCTTCCGTTCCGCATAGATTACATCAATACCATCAAGAAAAAGAGCGGCTTGGAAGACAAGAAAGTTTCTGCCATTGATACCGAAGAAGCCCTTGGCGACCCAAAGAGAATCGCAGAGGTGGTCAAGTATGTGCTAGAACACTTTGACCAAAAGACCAAGCGGAATGCCTACTATCAGATGGCTGACAAAAGGCTTGCGGGCTTCAATTCCATCTTTGCCACATCGTCTATCCCGATGGCGAAGAAGTATTACTATGAGTTCAAGAAGCAAATCAAGGAAAAGCCGTTTCCCCTGAAGATTGCGACCATATTCAGCTTCGCTCAGAACGAGGAGGAAAATGGCGGCATTCTGACCGAAGAAGACTTTGAAACAGGCGCCTTGGATGCAACATCCCGTGACTTCTTGGATAAGGCGATTGCCGATTACAACAAGATGTTCAAAACCAACTTTGACACATCGGGCGATAAGTTCTTGAACTACTACAAGGATATTTCGCTCCGCATGAAGAAGCGGGAGATTGACTTGCTAATTGTGGTCAATATGTTCCTGACGGGTTTTGATGCCACCACCCTGAATACCTTGTGGGTAGATAAAAACCTTAAACAACACGGGCTATTGCAAGCCTATTCACGCACTAACCGTATTCTAAATTCGGTCAAGACCTTCGGCAATATCGTTTGTTTCCGCTCTTTGCAGCAAGAGACGGATGATGCCATCGCCTTGTTTGGTGACAAGGATGCGGGTGGTATCGTCATTCTTCGCACATTTGAAGAATACTACAATGGTTTCAAGGATGAAAAGGGCAAGAAACAACCAGGCTACCAGCAGCTCTTGGACGAATTGCAGACCCTTTACCCTTTGGGCGAGGAAATCATAGGCGAGAAGAAAAAGAAGGACTTTGTAGCCCTGTTTGGAGCGATTCTACGGCTTCGTAACATCTTGACTTCCTTTGACCAGTTTAAGGACGATGAAATCGCTGAAAGGGATTTGCAAGACTATCAGTCCATGTATATTGACATCCACGATGAGCTGAAAGGTCATAGGGACGGAACAAAGGAATCCATCAAGGATGATGTAGAGTTTGAACTGGAACTTATCAAGCAAGTTGACATCACCATTGATTACATTCTCGCCTTGGTTGCCCAATACCACGATGGCCATTGCAAAGACAAGACCATTCTCACGAAGATTACCAAGGCGGTCAACAGTAGCTTGGAACTCCGAAGCAAGAAGGACTTGATTGAAGCCTTTGTCGCACGGGTCAATACCAAGACCGATGTGGACAAGGATTGGAAAAAGTTTGTCTCGGAAGAACGGGAAAAGGACTTGGTAGAAATCATTTCCGAAGAACGGCTCAAGGAACCCGAAACAAGGGCTTTTGTCGCCAATGCTTTCCACGATGGCGAACTGGACGAGAACGGCACGGAAATAGCCAATATACTCCCCCCGATGTCTCGGTTTGGCGGTGGCAACCGCTCTGAAAAGAAAGCCACAGTCATTGAAAAGTTGCAGCACTTCTTTGAAAAGTATTTTGGTTTGGGCGATTTTGAAGAAACCGAAACGGTCGATTCTGACAATGTAGATAGGGCAAGGAACATTTACAAGTTGCCGCAAGCAGAGAACCCAACCTGTTACGGTATGGTAGCCGAAAAGCCTGTTCCTTTTTCTGCCAAGAAAGATAAGTAAGAACCCATAAAAGATTCACCCTATAAACTAAATGTGAAATATGGGTGAGCGATTATGGATTTTGAAAATATAAAGATTGAATACGAGTTAGACGGTTGCATGCGAATGCTTCGTCTTCAACAGATGCTGGAACAAAATGGCGTGGTTAGTGTCCTTGATTCCAAAAAGGCGCTTATAACGGTTTATGTGGAAGAGAGGGACAAGGAAATAAACAATCCGTCTTTTTATGTCCTTTATGGTTATAACGATATTGGACTCCCATTTCTTGATATTAAGGCACTCAATCCGATTCCAATGTGGGAGGTGTTGCATCTTCTATGGCGAGAATCAACGCTTGATTTTAAGGCGAAGATGATTAAACACATTATTGATGATGGCCGAATAGAGACTGTGACTTAATCGCTCATACACAAAAAAGGGGTGGGTCTTTGGGCCCACCCCTTTAACGGTATAGATGCTTTATAAGCATCATATCAGATTTAACGTTTTCAAATAGGTTTCAGTGATGGAGATACAGCTGTGGTTGAGCATTTTTTGCAGTCTGTAAATGTCATTGCCACTCTTGATATAGAATGCCTTGCTGTAGTAATGGCGAAAGTCATGTGCGGAATAGACCGTGGGGATAATTCCTTGCTGATGGAGTTTCTTCATCCAGTAGGAAATTTGCATTTTCAGTTTGGGAGCATCCAAATTGGAGAAGGGCTTCTTCTTTCCCTCAAAGGTGCCAAAGTATTTAAGCACTGGGGTGGCGCCTATACATTCGGTTTCGTTCAGGTGACCGTTGTGTAATTTGCCCTTAGATTGCGTGGTAAATGCTTGTGAGGTGTAGTCGATGTTCAGGCTAGGCAGCCCCCCAATACGCAACCCTCTAAGGGCCATGATAGCGATGGCTGCTTTCAATTCCTTGGGGAGGTCTTTGGAGGCGAGGATTGCATTGACCTCCGTTTCTGTGGGAACCTCGATTTCCTTGGCGGATTCTTTCTTGGGGAGGCTCCTAGTACCTCGCATGGGGTTTACCACTTCATTGTCGGTTACACGTTGGGTGAATGCGTAGAAGCCGCCAATACAGGCGGCATCCCTACGGATGGATGCTGATGCCCTATTGGGGGCGGCTACATTAAGAAAACCCTTAGTGAGGGGCTTTCCTAGAAAGTTGCTTTGGATGAACTTGTCAGCATCGAGGGTGGTCAACTCTGCAAAGGACTTGCCCAGAGTGCTGAGGTACATTTCGAGGCGAGAGAGGGCAAGGGTGTACGCCTCTCTTGTGTGGGAGGACTTGGCGTTAGCAAGGAAGGTGGCTTTAAGGTCTGCGTAATTCAGCTTAGCAATCTTTGCCTTGTGCTGGAGCTCGTTGCTGTATTCGGTTGCAACTGTGATTTTAAGGATGCTAGCCTTGTCAGATTCGGGGAGATTGTCAAAGTTTGGCTTGTTGTTGATGATATTGACAACATTAGCCTCGGTGATGGGCAGATTTTTGGGATTGATGGTCTGGATTTGTTGAGTGGATTCGCTCATGTTTTTACCCCTATTTTTATACCTGACATAAGACAATGTTATGTAAGGTTTCGTTTCTGCTAAATATACATTTGAGCAGATGTCAAAAGGTGACATTTTGGGGGGCGACCTAAAACGGAGGTCGGGGCAGGCGCCT
>JAEEGH010021285.1_pt1 | contig 13409 bp, 10 predicted proteins | sample 9134181 | NCBI WGS metagenome assembly JAEEGH01 (sample SAMN16246544, study PRJNA631951) | gut metagenome | biome: gut microbiome; feature: rumen; material: DP-attached | host: Bos | place: Iran: Karaj | collected 2018-10
ACAGGCTATGCGTGGAATTATATAGACAAAACGGGCAAAACCGTGATCTCCGGCGATTTTGAGGCGGCAAACGCCTTTTCTGAGGGCAGAGCGTCTGTAATGATAAACAATAAATACGCCGTTATAGACAACAGCGGAAAGCTCCTCACCGAGCCTTTGTTTGACATAATACGTCCGTTTTGCGGCGGCGCTGCGGTCGCGGAGATAAACAATCATTTTTCGTATATAAAAGCAGACGGATCTTTGCTCGGCGATTTTTCGTGGGGCGGCGCTTCCGATTTTTCGGAGGGCGTGGCGGAGGTTTTTGAGGACTACCTGAGCGGATATATAGATATTGACGGAAATTTCGTAATTCCTCTTTCGCTCGACGACGGTTCGGATTTTTCGGAAGATCTCTGCGCGGCAATGTCTGAAGACAGGCTCTGGGGCTACATAGACAAATCTGGTAATTTTGCTATAGACGCAAAATGGGACGAAGCCGGGGAATTTTCGGAAGGCTTTGCCGTAGTATATAACGGTTCGCTTTACGCCTACATCTCCGCAGACGGAAAAGAAGCGACCGGATACAAATTCAACCGCGCGTATCCTTTCAGCGGCGGACTCGCAAAAGTAGGCGTTCTTTCCGGCATGGGTCTTTCTTTCGGATATATAGATCCGTCGGGCGAATACGCCGTAGAGCCGTCGTATGCCGAAGCGCACGATTTTTCATACGGATTTGCGGCTGTCAAAAACGCGTCCGAAAAATGGGGATATATAACAGAGACCGGCAATATCGCCATACCGTTTGATTTTGACGGCGCATACGCGTTTTCCGAAGGTGTCGCAAGAGTTATGCGCGGCAGGAAATACGGATTTATCAAAATTTCCGGAACGGAAGGGAAAACAAATTGAATTTTTCGGATAATTACGACGTTGCCGTTGTCGGCGCGGGACATGCCGGCGTGGAAGCGGCTCTTGCCTGCGCAAGGCTCGGTATGAAAACGGTGATCTTTACGATCAATCTCGACGCCGTTGCGAATATGCCGTGCAATCCGTCTATAGGCGGCACGGCAAAAGGACATCTTGTGCATGAAATAGACGCTCTGGGCGGCGAAATGGGCAAAAGTGCGGATAAAATATTCCTTCAAAGCCGCATGCTCAACCTCGGCAAAGGCCCTGCAGTCCATTCTTCGCGTATACAGGCAGACAGAAGAGAATATCAGAAGCTGATGAAGCATATTCTCGAAAAGCAGGACGATCTTTCGCTCAAGCAGGCTGAGATCACCGATATTCTGACTGAAAACGGAGCCGTTACGGGCGTAAAAACGCACCTCGGCGCTATATATAACGCAAAAGCCGTGATAGTCTGCACGGGCACATACCTAAACGGCAGAATAATAGTCGGCGAACATTCGCATTCGGGCGGGCCTGACGGCATGTTTGCCGCAACAAAGCTTACCGACAGCATACGCGCGCTCGGCATATCTACTCAGCGCTTCAAAACGGGCACGCCGTCAAGAATAAACAGACGCTCGGTCGATCTTACGAAGCTCGAAAGACAGGACGGCGACAAAAATATCGTGCCGATGTCTTTTGAAAACGAAGGCAGAAAAATAGGCGAAAATACCGAACCGTGCTGGCTTGTTTATACGAACGACGAAACAAAAAGAATAATAAAAGAAAATCTTCACCGCTCGCCGCTTTATTCGGGCGATATACACGGCATAGGTCCGAGATACTGTCCCTCAATAGAAGACAAGATCGTGCGTTTTGCCGATAAGGAGCGCCATCAGCTTTTTCTTGAGCCGACGGGAAAAGATACCGAAGAGATGTATCTTCAGGGTATGTCGTCATCTTTGCCCGAAGACGTTCAGATAAAAATGATACGCTCTCTCGAAGGCTTTGAAAACGCCGAGATAATGCGCATAGGCTATGCGATAGAATACGACTGCGCGGATCCTCTTGAGCTTACGCAGACGCTTGAATTCAAAAAAGTGAGCGGTCTTTACGGAGCGGGTCAGTTCAACGGCACATCGGGATACGAAGAGGCTGCGGCGCAGGGACTTTTTGCCGGCATAAACGCCGCGCTGAAAATAAAAGGCGAACCCCCGCTTATCCTCGACAGAAGTTCAAGCTATATCGGCACGCTGATAGACGACCTTGTAACAAAAGGCACGAGAGAGCCTTACAGAATGATGACGTCCCGCTCGGAATACAGACTTCTTTTGAGACAGGACAATGCGGACGAACGCCTGACGCCTTACGGCAGAAAAGTCGGACTGATAAGCGACGAGAGATGGGAAAGATTCGAAACGAAAATGCGGCTTATTGCCGCGGAGGAAGAGCGTGTGGAAAAAACATTTTTATCTCCAAACGAAAGCCTTCTTTCTCTGCTTTCGCAAAAAGGGTCTTCGCCCGTATCAAGCGGCATTTCGCTTGCAGACCTCATAAGACGGCCGGAGCTTGACTACGATTCTCTCGCGCCGGTTGATAAAAACAGACCGTCTTTGCCGAAATACGTTTGCGAAGAGGTCGAAATACGCGTGAAATACGCGGGATATATCAGCCGTCAGAAAGATCAGGCGGAGCAGTTCAAAAAGCTTGAAGAAAAAAGACTTCCGCCCGATTTTGACTATTCATCCCTTTCCGGTCTTCGCCTTGAAGCAAGGCAGAAGCTCAACGCCGTAAAGCCTTCAAACATCGGTCAGGCAGGGCGCATTTCGGGCGTATCGCCGGCAGACGTTGCGATACTGCTCGTTCACTTTAAATATATTTGATGATCCGGAGTTTTTATGCGAGCACGAAAGAAAAAAAACTGTGATGCGCGCCTTGAAAGATGCGCGGAATACATTACGGATAAAATAGTTATCCCTCCCGAAAACACAAAACCCGTTTTTCTCGAACTTGGCTGCGGAAAAGGCAGATTTGCCGCTGAGACCGCAGAAAAGGAAAACTGTCTTTTCTTTGCGGTCGAAATAATGAAAGATATTATCGTTATGGCGGTGGAAAAAGGCGCGAAAAACGGACTTGACAACATAAAATACCTTCTTGCGAGCGCTGACGACATACTCGAATTCTGTCCCGAAAAAAGCATAGACACTCTTTTTCTCAATTTTTCCGATCCGTGGCCGAAAAAACGCAACGCAAAAAGAAGGCTCACATACCGCGCATATCTTGAAAAATACAAAAAAATACTGAAAGACGACGGCATTATCGCCTTTAAAACAGATAACTATCCGCTTTTTCAGTTTTCTGTCGAAGAATTGAAAGAAAGCGGCTTTGAGATTTTCGATTATACCGAAAACCTTCACGAAAGCGGCATATACAACGTTGCGATGACCGAATACGAAGAACGTTTTTCGCAGATGGGTCAGCCGATATATCACCTGAAAGCGAGAGTTAAAAACTGATGGAGCAGACGCTTTCAGATATTCTCGCGTTTTTTTCGGGATTTCCCGAATGGTCGCTTTGCCTTATCCTTATTGCGCTCGCGCTGCTGCAGTATATCTTCCCTCCCGTCCCTTCCGATACGCTTCTCGTTGCGCTCGGTATTCTTGTTTCGCAGGGCGTTTTTCACCATATTTACGGCTTTGCCTCATACGCTCTGGGCGCTGTCGCAGGGGCAATAGGGCTTTTCTTTCTTTCGTATTATCTCGGGGACAAGGTCCGCAACATAAAATTCGTAAAAGCACATATCAACGAAAAAACGTTTGAAAAGGCGCAGAAAGTAATAGGCAGATACGGCGGCGCTTCGTATTTTATCCTGCGTTTCGTGCCGTCGATGCAGTGCATAACGATAATCGTTATGGGTCTTTCGAAAACCGAAAAGAAAAAATCAGTTTTTTTCATTTCCGCCGTCACGGTTTTCGCATGCCTCGTTTATTATCTTCTCGGTTATCTTCTCGGTTCAAATATCCCGAAACTTATTTCCGTCCTCGACGCTCTCGGCACCGCCGGCTGGATAATCCTTGCCGCGCTTGCTGCCGCCGCGCTGGTCGGGTTCATAATATACAAAATTGCGTCAAACCGCAAAAACGGAGGTTGAGTTATGTTTGAAGAAAGCAAAAATGTTCTTCCAATAGACGGCAATGCGCTCATCGGTCAATCGGGAGGACCGACTGCCGCGATAAACGCGACCCTTTCCGGCGTTATAAAAGGACTTCGCGGCTGCCCGAACGTAAAACGCATATACGGCGCAAAAAACGGCATCGAAGGCGTTTGCGAAGGAAAAATAGTCGATCTTTCGCGTTACGTTCAGTCGGCGGAGGATCATTACGCGCTTGAATGCACTCCCGCCGCCGCGCTCGGCTCGTGCAGAAAAAAACTTCCGTCAGATCTTAACGACCCCGTATACGCCGATATCTTCAACGTTTTCCGCACTTACGGCATACGGTTTTTCATCTATATCGGCGGCAACGATTCTATGGATACCGCCGACAAGCTTTCAAGATACGCAAAAAACAATTTTTACGAAATATATATCGTCGGCGTTCCCAAAACGATAGATAACGATATTGTTATCACCGACCACACGCCCGGCTACCCCTCCGCGCTCAAATATATCGCCACCACCGTTGAAGAGATAGCGAGAGACTGCTCGATATACACGGTAAAAGCCGTAACGATAGTTGAAATAATGGGCAGAGACGCCGGCTGGCTTGCCGCGGGCGCCGCCTTGCCGAGAATTTTCGGACAGTCCTGCGCGGACCTTGTTTATGTTGCCGAAACGTTTTTTGATTTTGACAGATTTATTGAGGACGTAAACGCCGTTCTCGAAAAAAAGCCCAACGTTGTTGTTGCGGTATCGGAAGGCGTAAAGCTTGCCGACGGCAGATACGTGGGCGAAAGCGCGCAGAGCGGCTCGGTAGATATTTTCGGTCATAAATATCTCGCAGGCGCGGCAAAAGTGCTTGAAACTCACGTGCGCGCAAAGATCGGCTGCAAATGCCGCTCAATAGAGCTGAGTCTGCCGCAAAGATGCGCCGGTCACTGCCTTTCAAAAACCGATATCGAAGAGAGCGTGCTTGTGGGCGCTTGCTGCGCAGAACACGTTGCGGCGGGCAATTCGGGCGATTTCGCATATTTTGAGAGGGATAACAACGCCGACGGCTCATATTCCGTCTCGGTAGGCTTCTGCTCCGTTTCAAAAGTTGCAAATCATATCAAAACGATACCCGTAAAATATATCGTTCCCCGCGGCTGCAACGTTACAGACGAGCTTTTAACGTATCTTGCTCCGCTCATAGAGGGCGAGGTTGCCATTCCCACCGAGCACGGACTGCCGAAGCATTTTACGATAGACTGACATAGGCTCTTCGAATTAAGCCCGATCTGATTTTTTACTCCGCAGGAGATTTTTATGGATACACGAACAGAATACGACAGCATGGGGCCCGTTCAGGTGCCTCTCGACAGCTTTTACGGCGCGCAGACACAGCGAAGCCTTCAGAATTTCCGCATAGGCGAAGAAAAAATGCCGCGTGAAATAATAAACGCGCTTGTGATAATAAAAAAAGCCTGCGCTCAGACTAATTTTGAGACGGGCAAGCTTGACGGGGAAAGAGAAAAGATCATAGAGTCTGTCTGCGACGAGATCCTTGACGGCAGTCTCGGCGAAAGCTTTCCGCTTTCGGTATGGCAGACAGGCAGCGGCACTCAGACGAACATGAATGTAAACGAGGTCATCGCAAACAGAGGAAACGCCGTTGCGGGAAAAAAACTTCTTCACCCAAACGACCACGTGAATATGTCGCAGTCTTCAAACGATACTTTCCCCTCAGCGCTCCATATTGCGGCGGTAAAAAGCGTCAGAGAAAAGCTTATACCGGCGCTTGACGGCATGATCGGTGAGTTTTTAAGGCTTGAAAAGGAAAACGAAGGCATAATAACCGTTGGCCGCACTCATTTGCAGGACGCGGTGCCGATCGCTTTTTCGCAGGAAATAAGCGGATGGCGGGCGATGGTGCAGCGGTGCGAAGACTCGGTATGTTCATCTCTTGACGGACTTTTGTCTCTCGCTCTCGGCGGCACTGCGGTAGGCACGGGGCTCAACAGTCCTCACGGCTTTGCTGAAGAGGCTGTAAAAAAGATCGCCAAAATAACGGGTATCCCGTTCATTTCCGCAAAAAACAAATTTCACGCTCTTTCGTCAAAAGACGATATAGCGTTTTGTCACGGCGCGCTCAGAACGCTTGCTGCGGACCTTATGAAGATCGCAAACGACATCCGCTGGCTCGCCTCCGGCCCGAGATGCGGCATTGGCGAAATAAAGATCCCCGAAAACGAACCCGGCTCGTCGATCATGCCCGGCAAGGTAAACCCCACACAGTGCGAAGCGCTCACTATGGTAGCCGCGCAGGTCATGGGCAACGACGTTACCGTGGGCATTGCCGCCTCACAGGGCAATTTTCAGCTCAACGTGTATATGCCCGTGATCGCGTATGATTTTTTGCAGTCCGTAACCCTGCTTTCGGACGCTGTGCGGTCGTTTACGAAAAACTGCCTTGCGGGACTTTCCGCAAACAAAGAAAAGATGGAAGAAAACGTCCGCCGCTCGCTTATGCTCGTTACCGCGCTTTCGCCGAAAATAGGCTACGATAACGCCGCGAAAGTGGCAAAGGAAGCGAACAGAAACGGCACGACGCTCCGCGAAGAGGCTCTTCGCCTCGGATTTCTGACCGAAGCCGAATTTGACGAAGCGGTAAACCCCGAAAAAATGATATAAACCGAAAGGAAATATAAAACCGTGAATTACGCAGAAGAATCTTTGAAAAAACATTATGAGTGGAAAGGCAAGCTCGAAACAGTCCCCAAAATGACAATAAAAACGAAAGACGACCTTTCGCTCGCCTACACCCCCGGCGTTGCTCAGGCATGCCTTGAAATTCAGAAAGACCCCGAAAAATCATATCTTCTTACCGGCAGAGGAAACCTTGTTGCCGTTGTTACGGACGGCACGGCGGTGCTCGGTCTCGGCGATATAGGCCCCGAAGCGGGTATGCCGGTAATGGAAGGAAAATGCGTTCTTTTCAAGACCTTCGGCGGCGTTGACGCGATCCCCCTCTGCGTAAAAAGCAAGGACGTTGACGAAATCGTAAACACCATCGCTCTTCTTGAAGGCAGCTTCGGCGGAATAAACCTTGAAGATATTGCGGCTCCCCGCTGCTTTGAAATAGAAAAAAAGCTCAAGGAACGCTGCTCGATCCCCATTTTTCACGACGATCAGCACGGCACGGCTGTAGTTGTGCTTGCGGCAGTGCTCAACGCGCTCAGACTTGTAAAAAAGGATATTTCCGAGATCCGCGCGGTAATGAACGGCGCAGGCGCGGCAGGCATCGCGATAGCGAAGCTGCTTATGTCCAAAGGACTTAAAAACATCACCCTATGCGCGAGAAAAGGCGCTTTATGCGAGGGCGAGGAATGGATGAACCCCGCTCAGCAGGAAATAGCGAAGATCACGAACAGAGAACATAAAAGAGGAACTCTTGCGGACGTTATAAAGGGCGCAGACCTCTTTATCGGCGTTTCCGCTCCCAATACCGTAAATCCCGATATGGTAAGATCGATGGCAAAAGATCCGCTTCTCTTCCCCATGGCAAACCCGGTGCCCGAAATCATGCCCGATCTCGCAATTGCCGCCGGCGCCGCAGTAGTAGGAACGGGACGGTCGGATTTTCCCAACCAGATAAACAACGTTCTCGCCTTCCCCGGCATTTTCAGAGGCGCTCTTGACGTGCGCGCAAGCGATATAAACGAAGAAATGAAGCTCGCCGCAGCTCAGGCGCTTTCGGACCTTGTTTCCGAAAACGAACTTTCCCCCGAATATATCCTTCCCCTGCCCTTCGACCCGCGCGTCGCTCCCGCAGTCGCAAAGGCCGTCGCCGAAGCCGCAAAATCTTCCGGCGTAGCAAGGGTGTAAACGACATAAAATAAAAAATCCCGACGTTTGTCGGGTTTTTTTTTATTGTTTATTGACATTTATCATTTGATGTGGTATAATTTGTATAACAAATCATACTATAGGAGATCATATTATGCATGCGCCAAAGGGAAAATACGCCTGGACTGTCACCGTGGGAGAAAAGGGGCAAATCGTAATCCCGAAACAAGCTCGTGACGTTTTTTCCATCAAACCCGGCGACACACTAATTCTGCTGGGCGATGAAAAACGCGGTATTGCCATACCCCCCAAGAATACGTTTGCGGAATTGACAAAGCAGATTTTTGAGGAGGGAGACAAATGACTCACGTCCTTGTTGTGGAAAATCTTATCAAAACATATCCCGCCTTCCGTCTGGGGCCCGTATCCTTTAAGGTAGAGGCAGGCAGCATCATGGGTTTTATCGGTCGCAACGGCGCCGGCAAGACAACCACACTAAAATCCATTCTGAACATTGCGCATCCGAATTCCGGCACTATTCGTTATTTCGGTCAGGAACTTCCGGGAAACGAACGGGCAATCAAACAGCGCGTCGGTTTTGCCGGCGGTGCGGCAGATTACTATCCACGGAAAAAGATTGCCGATATCATAGCGGTGACGCGCAATTTTTACGACAACTGGGATGACGCTGCGTACCTGAAATACATGGACATTTTCTCCATCGATCCGCAAAAAACGCCTCGTGAACTGTCTGAGGGAATGAAGGTCAAACTGAATCTGGCGATCGCTCTTTCCCACCATGCAAAGCTGCTTATCTTAGATGAACCCACTTCCGGTCTCGATCCTGTTTCACGCGAAGAGTTGCTGGAGATCTTTTCGGCGCTTAAAGAGCGCGGCGTGGCGATTTTGTTTTCGACCCATATAACTTCGGATCTCGATAAATGCGCTGATCACATTACGTACATCAGGAAGGGCGAGCTCATTGCTTCAGATACAATGGAATCCTTTCTTTCCGGTCACAGGATGCGCGGTGAAGGAAGCAATCTTGAAGAAATAATGCTTCACTACGAAAAGGAGGATTATCATGATAAATTTGCTGAATAAAGAGCTGCGCCTCTCCGCTCATCTGTTGAGCTTTCTGTTTTTAGCTTTCTCACTGATGGCATTGATCCCCGGTTATCCTATTTTATTAGGCGCGTTTTTTATCTGCTTTGGACTTTTTCAGACCTTCCAGAACGGGCGGGAAACGAATGACGTTCTTTATAGCGCGTTGCTTCCGATAGACAAGAAGGACGTTGTGAAGGCGCGGTATATCTTTATTTGCCTGATTCAGATCATAGCGTTCATTCTGATGGCGGGGCTGACTGCGCTGCGGATGGTCTTTTTAGCAAACGCAGCGCCATATGTCAACAATGCCATGATGAATTCAAACCCGGTATTTCTCGCCTGGACGCTCCTGATTTTCGCATTGTTCAACACCCTTTTTGTCGGACCGTTCTACAAAACGGCGTATAAGTTCGGAAAGCCGTTTGTGGCGTTTATTGTCGCTTCCATGCTTGTGATCTGCATCGCCGAGGTTTTTCATCATCTTCCGGGATTAGAATTTCTGAACACCTTAGATCGCTTGCCGTTGCAGCTGATGCTGATGTTATTTGCAATGGCGATTTTCGTTTTAACCACGATCATATCCTGCAAAACAGCGCAGCGAAATTTTGAGCTGCTCGATCTGTAAGTGAGTTGCGGCGCCAACGGCAGTCCTCTGTGTTTTGCAATGGTGTAATTCCGTCAGATATAATCATGAAATAAATTCCCCCGACTTTTATGTCGGGGGAATAATTATTTTGTTTGTTTTTTAAAATTCCAGTTTTTTCTCGATATACTCTTTGAGTTCATCGATCTTTACGCGTTCCTGCTGCATCGTGTCGCGGTCGCGGACGGTCACGCAGCCGTCGGTTTCCGAGTCGAAGTCGTAAGTGAGGCAGAAAGGCGTGCCGATCTCGTCAAAACGTCTGTATCTCTTGCCGATAGAGCCGGCGTCGTCGTATTCGATATTGAAATATTTCGACAGCGAAGCGAATACTTTTTCCGCGCCGTCGCCGAGCTTCTTTGAAAGCGGCAGAACGGCTGCTTTTACGGGCGCGAGGGCGGGATGCAAATGAAGCACCGTGCGAACGTCCGGTTTTTCGGGGTCAGAAGAAATATTTTCCTCGTCATACGCGTCGCAAAGGAACGCGAGCATAACTCTGTCTGCGCCGAGAGACGGTTCGATAACGTAGGGAATATATCTCTCGTTTGATTCCTGATCGAAATATTCGAGCGATTCGCCTGACTCTTTCGAATGCGCGGTAAGGTCGAAATCAGTTCTGTCCGCAATGCCCCAAAGCTCGCCCCAGCCGAACGGGAAGAGGAACTCAAAGTCGGTAGTTGCCCTTGAATAATGCGAAAGCTCCTCTTTTTCGTGGTCGCGAAGACGGAGATTTTCTTCCGTCATACCAAGATCGAGCAGGAAATTGCGGCACTGCGAGCGCCAGTAGTCGAACCATTCAAGGTCTGTGCCGGGTTTGCAGAAAAATTCAAGCTCCATCTGTTCGAATTCACGCGTTCTGAACGTAAAATTGCCGGGTGTGATCTCGTTTCTGAACGATTTGCCTATCTGACCTACGCCGAACGGGATCTTTCTTCTCGTTGTGCGCTGAATGTTTTTGAAATTTACGAATATGCCCTGCGCCGTTTCGGGACGGAGGTAAATTTCTGTCGAAGAGTCTTCCGTAACGCCCTGAAACGTTTTGAACATCATATTGAATTTTCTTATTTCCGTAAACTCGCTCTTGCCGCATCCGGGACAGGGGATGGAATGCTCGCGGATATATTCCGTCATCTGCTCGTTCGTAAGCGCTTCAACAGTCATCGAAATGCCGTGCTCAGCGTTCCAGTCTTCGATAAGCTTGTCTGCTCTGTGGCGCATTTTGCACGCCTTGCAGTCGATAAGAGGATCGTTGAAGTTTACAACGTGTCCTGAAGCTACCCATACTCTCGGGTTCATGAGTATCGCCGAGTCAAGACCGACGTTATGCGGCGACTCCTGCACAAATCTCTTCCACCATGCTTTTTTTACGTTGTTTTTCATTTCAACGCCGAGCGGACCGTAGTCCCACGCGTTTGCAAGACCGCCGTATATTTCCGAACCGGCATATACAAAGCCCCTGTTTTTGCAGAGAGCAACGATCTTTTCCATTGTTTTTTCTGTGCTTTTCATATTTTCATTTCCCTTACGGTTAAAATTATTCTTTGTTTTCGCTGTTTTCTGCAGTTTCTTCGGCGGTGCCTTCGCTGATCTCATCGTCGGGCTCGTCTTCCGCTTCTTCGACCGCTTCGGTGATTTGCGTAACTTCTCCGTCGTCATCCGCGGCGTTGATTATCGCGGTGGCGATAACTTTTGTTTCGCCGTTTATGCGCATTACGTGAACGCCTGACGACGCTCTGCCGTATACCGGTATATCCGCAATATGCACGCGTATGATTATGCCGTCCGAAGAGATTATGACCATATCGTCATCGTCGTTTACGCTGCGAACGCTTGTGAGAGCGCCTGTTTTTTCGCTGATCTTATGAACGCGAACGCCTTTGCCGCCGCGGCTCTGAGCGTTGAACGCATCAAACGACGTTCTCTTGCCGTAGCCGTTTTCCGTTACGGTCACAAGAGTCTGTCCCTCTTTTACAACAGCTGCGCCTACGACCTTTTCGCCTTCGCCGAGCTTTACAACTCTTACGCCGCGCGCCGTTCTGCCCATTACGCGCACGTCGTTTTCGGAATATCTTATCGCCATGCCTGCGCTTGTGGCAACGATGATATCCCTTTCGCCGTCTGTAAGACGGACTGTAACGAGCATATCGCCCTCGTCAAGGTCTACCGCGTTAAGGCCCGCCTTGCGGATATTCCTGAAATCGCTGACTCTGCAGCGCTTTGAAATACCGTATTGCGTTATCATCGTGAAATATCCGTCTTCATCAAGCCGCTTCATTGGTATCATTGCCGTTACTTTTTCGCCGTCTGACAGCTGAAGGAGATTTACGATGTTCATACCCTTTGCCTGACGGTTCGATTCGGGTATTTCGTAGCCTTTAAGACTGTAAACTCTTCCGTTTGACGTGAAGAACATTATTCTGTCGTGCGTTGAACACGTGAATATCTCTTCAACAACGTCCTCTTCCCTCGTTGTGAGCGCCGTAACGCCTTTTCCGCCTCTGCGCTGAACTTTATAGTTTTCTTCCGAAAGACGTTTTATGTATCCCTTGTTTGTAAGAGTGTAAACGCACGTTTTTTCTTCGATAAGATCTTCGATATCTATTTCGTCGTCTACCTCTTCGATAGTCGTTCTTCTGTCGTCGCCGTATTTATCGCGTATTTCGGCAAGCTCGGTTTTGATTATGCCCTTCACGCGCGTTTCGGATGCGAGGATATCTCTGTAATCGGCGATCTTTGTTTCAAGATCGTTATATTCTTCAAGCAGTCTGTCTCTTTCAAGTCCCGTCAGCTGACCTAAACGCATATCAACTATACGCTGAGCCTGAATATCCGAAAAATCAAACGCATCAATGAGCGCCGCTTTCGCATCCGCGATCGTTTTGGACGCGCGGATTATTCTTATTACCTCGTCTATATGGTCAAGCGCTTTGAGCAGTCCTTCAAGGATATGCGCGCGTTCAAGAGCTTTTTTGAGATCGTATTGCGTGCGCTTTGTGATTATCTCTTCCTGATAAGATACGTAATTTTCAAGTATCTGCTTTAAATTGAGCACTTTAGGCTGCTGATCGACAAGCGCGATCATTATTGCTGAATACGTATCCTGAAGCTGAGTGTTTTTGAAAAGCTGATTGAGCACTACCTGCGCGTTCGCGTCTTTTTTCAGCTCTATTACGATAGACATACCGTTTCTGTCAGACTCGTCTCTCAGATCGTATATGCCCTCTATGCGCTTTGCGTTTACATGGTCTGCGATATCCGAAAGAAGACGGGATTTGTTTACCATATACGGCAGCTCGGTAACAACGATCCTTTCTCTGTCTCTTACCGTTTCGATCTCGGTTCTTGCGCGGACGGTGATCTTGCCTCTGCCGGTAAAGTATGCCGCGCGAAGTCCGCTTCTGCCCAGAACGATGCCGCCTGTGGGGAAATCGGGACCTTCTATATACTGCAAAAGTCCCTCAATACCTATCTGCGGATCGTCAAGCAATGCGATAGTTGCGTTTATTACCTCACGAAGATTGTGCGGAGGGATAGACGTTGCCATACCTACCGCGATACCGGTCGCCCCGTTTACGAGCAGCTGCGGAAAGCGCGTAGGCAATACCGTAGGTTCGTTGTTTCTGCCGTCGTAGCTCGGCGTAAACGTAACCGTTTCTTTTTCTATATCACGCACAAGCTCGGTCGCCATCCTGGACATTCTTGCCTCTGTGTAACGCTGTGCGGCTGGCGGGTCTCCGTCTATATTGCCGAAGTTTCCCTGACCCTGAACGAGCGGATAGCGCAGCGAAAACGGCTGAGCCATGC
>JAEEGH010021286.1_pt1 | contig 13408 bp, 12 predicted proteins | sample 9134181 | NCBI WGS metagenome assembly JAEEGH01 (sample SAMN16246544, study PRJNA631951) | gut metagenome | biome: gut microbiome; feature: rumen; material: DP-attached | host: Bos | place: Iran: Karaj | collected 2018-10
GTGTGCGCACGGTGCATGCCGAGCAGAACGCCATCTGCCAGGCGGCCCGTCGCGGCATAGCCCTCGACGGCGCCACGCTCTACTGCCGCATGACCCCCTGCCGCACCTGCGCCATGCTCATCATCAACTGCGGCATCAAGCGCGTGGTGTGCGAGCGCAAGTACCACAGCGGTGCCGAGAGCGAGGAGCTTTTCCGCCAGGCGGGCATCCGGCTGGAGTTCTTCCACGACGAGGTGCAGCAGTACGAGAACCAGTGAGCCGGCATGTACGAGTACCATACACTGCCTAACGGCATCAAGATTATACTGAGCCACACGCCGTCCAAGGTTGTCTATGCCGGCGTGTACATCAATGTCGGCTCCCGCGACGAGAAGGGGGCGGATGAGGGCATGGCCCATTTCATCGAGCATTCGCTCTTCAAGGGCACCACACACCGCAAGGCCTACCACATACTCAACCGCATCGACGGGGTAGGGGGCGAGCTCAACGCTTTCACCACCAAGGAGGAGACGTGTGTCTACACTACCTCGCTGGTCGAGCATCTGCCACGCTGCCTCGAGCTGTTCGCAGACATCCTGTTCTGCTCCACCTTCCCCGAGGCGGAGATTGAGAAAGAGCGCGAGGTGGTGGTCGAGGAGATAAACAGCTACAGCGACTTACCGGCGGAGCTCATCTACGACCAGTTCGAGGAGCTGGCTTTCGAGGGGCATCCCTTGGCACACAACATACTGGGCACTAAGCGCAACGTGCGGCGCTTCACGCCCGAGCGGCTGCGGCATCACATGGAGCTCAACTACACGCCGTCGCGCATGGTTGTCAGCGTGGTGGGCGATGTGGAGTTCAGCCGTCTGGTACGCATGTGCGAGCGCCATTTCGGCGGCTTCGGCAACCATGCGTCGGCGGTCGACCGCAGCGTGAAGCCGGTCTTCCACCGCTTCGAGCGCACCGTGCACAAGCGTACGCATCAGGCTCACATACTCATAGGCTGCGAGGCACCTAACATATACAATCCTGACAAGACGGCTTTTGCGCTGATTAACAATATCCTTGGTGGGCCGGCGATGAACTCGCGCCTCAATGTGTCCATACGCGAGCGTTACGGCTTCTGCTATAGTGTCGAGTCGCAGTATGTGCCCATGTCCGACACGGGGCTGTTCTACATCTACGCCGGCGTCGATCTCGATGCGCAGGAGCGTGCCCTGCAGCTCATGCGTCGCGAGCTGGAACGCATGGCCACCGTCAGGCTCACGCCGCAGCAGTTGCGCATGGCACAGCGCCAGTTCATCGGCCAGATGGCCATCAACAACGACAACGGCAGCAACGAGATGCAGAGTATCGGCAAGGCGAGCCTTAACTTCGAGCATGTCGACACCCTTGAGGAGATGAACGCCGACATAATGAACCTCACGCCCGACGAGGTGCTGCGTGTGGCACAGAGCCGCTTCGCCCCCGAGGGTATCAGTACGCTAATCTATAATTAAACGATATGAAACCGATAGTTAGTATCATCATGGGCAGCACCAGCGACCTGCCGGTCATGGAGAAAGCCTGCCAGTTCTTTGAGGAGATGGAGATACCGTTCGAGGTCAACGCCCTCTCCGCCCACCGCACGCCCGTCGAGGTTAGTGACTTCGCCCGTGGCGCCGCCGCGCGCGGCATCAAGGTGATTATCGCCGGCGCCGGTATGGCTGCCGCTCTGCCGGGGGTTATTGCAGCCGAGACGCCGCTGCCGGTAATAGGCGTGCCCATCAAAGGCTCGTGCCTGGAAGGCCTCGACGCCACCTTTGCCATCATGCAGATGCCTCCGGGAATCCCTGTGGCTACGGTGGCCATCAACGGCGCACAGAATGCTGCCATCTTGGCCATGCAGATGCTCGCCCTCGGCGACGACGCCATGATGCAGAAACTTGTCGCCTATAAGGCAGGCCTGAAGAAGAAAATAGTGAAAGCCAACGAGGAGCTGGCCAAGCTGGAGTACAAGTTCAAGTGCTAAGCACCGCAGCTTAGGCAAATAAAGAAGGGCACCCATGTAGGTGCCCTTCTTTTTGTACTCCCGCAGAGAATCGAACTCTGATCAAAGGTTTAGGAAACCTCTATTCTATCCATTGAACTACAGGAGCAGTCGCAGACTATTATAGTTTGCGTTTGATTTCGATGACTTCGTAGGCTTCGACGATGTCGCCGACCTTGATGTCGTTGTAGTTTTCGATGTTCAGGCCGCAATCCTGGCCGCTGACCACCTCTTTGACGTCGTCCTTGAAGCGTTTGAGTGAGGCGAGCTTGCCGGTGTAGACCACGATACCGTCGCGAATGATGCGGATGTTGCTCTGACGGTTGATTTTGCCGTCGAGGCACATACAGCCGGCGATGGTGCCGACCTTGCTGATCTTGAAGGTCTCGCGGATCTCGAGGTTGGCGACGATCTTCTCCTGGGTCTCGGGGGCGAGCATGCCCTCGATAGCGTCCTTGAGCTCGTTGATGGCGTCGTAGATGATGCTGTAGAGGCGGATGTCAATGTGCTCGGTCTCGGCCATCTTGCGGGCACCCACGGAGGGACGCACCTGGAAGCCGATGATGATGGCGTCGGAGGCCATGGCCAGCGTGACGTCGTTCTCCGAAATCTGGCCCACACCCTTGTGGATGACGTTGACCTGCACCTCTTCGGTGCCGAGCTTGATGAGTGAGTCGCTGAGGGCTTCGACGGAGCCGTCGACGTCGCCCTTGACGATGATGTTGAGCTCCTTGAAGTTGCCGAGGGCGCGGCGACGGCCGATCTCCTCGAGGGTGAGGTGGGTCTGGGTGCGGATGCCCTGCTCACGTTGCAGCTGGGTGCGCTTGGCGGCGATGTCCTTGGCTTCCTTCTCGTTCTCCATGACGTTGAAGGTGTCGCCGGCCTGGCAAGCTCCGGTGAGGCCGAGGAGTAGCACAGGCTGCGAGGGACCGGCGGACATGACCTCTTGGTTACGCTCGTTGTACATGGCGCGGACACGGCCTGCGATGGCACCGGCCACGATGGGATCGCCTTTGCGGATGGTGCCTTCTTGCACGAGGAGTTTGGCGACGTAGCCGCGGCCCTTGTCGAGCGAGCTCTCGATGACGACGCCCTTGGCGCGCTTGTTGGGGTTGCCCTTGAGCTCCATGATGTCGGCCTGGAGGATGACTTTCTCAAGCAGTTCCTCGACGCCGATACCCTTCTTGGCGCTGATGTCCTGGCTCTGGTATTTACCGCCCCACTCTTCGACGAGGAGGTTCATGTTGGCCAGCTCGGTCTTGATGCGGTCGGGGTCGGCGCCGGGTTTATCAATCTTGTTGATGGCGAAGACGATGGGCACACCGGCCGACTGGGCGTGGTTGATAGCCTCGATGGTCTGCGGCATGATCTTGTCGTCGGCGGCGATGACGATGATGGCGATATCGGTCATCTTGGCACCACGGGCACGCATGGCGGTGAAGGCCTCGTGGCCGGGGGTGTCGAGGAAGGTGATCTTGCGGCCGTCGGCGGTCTGCACCTCGTAGGCACCGATGTGCTGGGTGATGCCGCCCGCCTCGCCGGCGATGACGTTGGTCTTGCGGATATAGTCGAGGAGCGAGGTCTTACCGTGGTCGACGTGACCCATGACGGTGATGATGGGGTTGCGGGTGACGAGGTCCTCGGGCTTGTCGGTCTCCTCAATCTGGTGCAGGGTGTTGACCACATCCTCGGAGGCGAAGTTGACGTCGAAGCCAAACTCGTCGGCAATCAGTTTGATGGTCTCGGCGTCGAGGCGCTGGTTGATGCTGACGAAGATGCCCACACTCATGCAGGTGGCGATAATTTTGGTTACCGGCACGTTCATCATGGTGGCCAACTCGTTGGCGGTGACAAACTCGGTCACCTGCAGCACCTTCTGCTGCTCCATCTCGTGCATCATCTCCTCTTCCATCTGGGCGTGCACCTTCTGGCGTTTCTCGCGGTTGTGCTTCGAGGTCTTGCTCTTGCCCATGGGCGAGAGGCGGGCGAGGGTATCGCGTATCTGCTTCTCGATTTCGTTGTCGTCTATCTCGACGGGCTTCTTCTCCTCTTTCTTTTTCTTCTTCTTGCCACCGGCATCCTGCTGCTTGGCGGCGTTCTTTTGGCTTTCCTTGCGGGCTTTCTCCTTCTCCTTGCTCTCCTTCTTGGCCACCTCGGCGCCAATCTTCTTCACCTCCTGTGCGCTTACAGCCTCTTTCTTGGTGTGCTTGCGTTTACGCTTGCTGCCGGGGGTGTCGGCACCGTCCTTGCTGAACTGGCTGAGGTCTATCTTGTCGAGGACCTTGGGGCCTTCGAGCTTCTGGTATTGGGTCTCGATGAACTCGGGTTCGGGTTTGGCGGGCTCGACGGGCTTGGGAGCCTCGACATTTACCGCTTCGGGAGCAAGCTGCGGTTCGGCCTTGGGAGCTTCGGCCTTCTGCACCTTGGGTTTGGCGGCAGCGGCGGGCGATATGGCGGGCTCGCGCTTCTCACCTTTCTTGTGCTTCTTCTTGTCGGGACGTGTGCGCTGGTTGATGGCGCTCAGGTCCACGGTGCCAACCACCTTGAAGGGGCTGTCGCTCTGGGCCGTTTCATCCTGACTGTCCTCCTGCTCGGGGATGTCTTCTACCGTTGTCTCCACAGGCTCTTCGTCGTGGCTTTCAACCATGTGCTCAGGTTCTTCCACCGGAGCTTCTTTCTCTTCGGGCTCGGCTTCCTCCATGACGGGTTCCTGTACATGAGCGGCTTTCTTTGCAGGAGTGGCGCTCTTGTGCGAGGTGTAGCCTTTGATGACCACCTCTTCGGGCTCGGCATCGGCTTCGGGTTTGGCGCTGAGCTCAACCACACGGTTACTGCCTGCCGACATGAGTTCTATCTTGTCGGCCTCTTCCTTCACCTTGCGCTCGCTGTCGAACGCCGTGGCCAGCAGTTCATACTGCTCCTCGCTAATCTTCGTGTTGGGGCTCTGCTCCACTTGGTGCCCCTTCTTGGCAAGGTACTCCACGAGGGTCTGTATGCCCACGTTGAAATCCTTGGCCACCTTGTTCAGTCTGAAACTTGCCATATCTTGTCGAGTCCTTTCTTTTGTTTTTTATTCAAATTCAGCCTTGAGTACCTCAATGACGTGGTCGATGGTCTCCTCTTCGAGGTCGGTGCGGGTCATCAGCTCTTCCTTCGGCAGGGCGAGCACGCTCTTGGCGGTGTCGCAGCCAATCTTGATGAGCTCGTCGATAATCCACTGGTCGATCTCGTCGTTGAACTCCTGCAATGCCACGTCGTCGTAGTCCTCGTCGCTGTCGCGGAACACCTCAATCTCGTAGCCCACGAGCTTGGATGCCAGCTTGATGTTGTAGCCGCCCTTGCCGATGGCCAGGCTCACCTGGTCGGGCTGCATGAACACCTCGGCCTTTTTCTCCTCCTCGTTAATCTTGATGCTGCTGATCTTGGCGGGCGAGAGGGCACGCTGTATCATCAGGTCGACACGCGGAGTGTAGTTGAGCACGTCGATGTTCTCGTTGCGTAGCTCGCGCACGATGCCGTGGATGCGGCCGCCCTTGACGCCGACACAGCTTCCCACGGGGTCGATGCGGTCGTCATAGCTCTCCACAGCCACCTTGGCGCGCTCGCCGGGCTGGCGCACGATGTTCTTGATGGTGATGAGACCGTCGTAAATCTCCGGCACCTCGGCTTCGAGCAGGCGCTCCAGGAAGATGGGCGTCGTGCGGCTCAGTATGATGCTGGGGTTGTTGTTCTTCATCTCCACTTTGAGCACCACGGCGCGCACGGTGTCGCCCTTGCGGAAGTGGTCGCTGGGTATCTGCTCGCTCTTGGGCAGCACGAGCTCTATCTTTTCGTCGTCGAGCACCAGCACCTCTTTGTTCCAAGGCTGGTAGACCTCGCCAACGATAATCTCGCCGACTTTCTCTTTGTACTTCTGGAAGATGAGGCTCTTCTCGTAGTCCTGAATCTTGCCCACGAGGTTCTGGCGTATGCTGAGGATCTCGCGGCGGCCGAACTCGGTCATGAGGATGGGCTCCGAGAGTTCCTCGCCCACCTCGAAGTCGTCCTCAATCTTGAGGGCGTCGCTGAGGGCAATCTCGCGGGTGGGGTCCTGCACGGCGCCGTCGTCGACAATCATACGGTTGCGGAAGATTTCGAGGTCACCCTTGTCGATGTTGACGATGATGTCGAAGTTGTCCTCCGAGCCGAAATGTTTGGCCAGTGCCGAGCGGAACACTTCCTCCAAAATGCGCATCAGTGTCTCGCGGTCGATGTTTTTAAATTCCTTGAATTCCTGAAAGGAACTGCTCAAGTCTTGGTTCTTTGCCATATCTTTGGATGTTATCTGTTCTTAAAACTTTATTGCCACGCGGGCGCTCTTGATGTCGCGGTAGGCGAAGCGGAGCGTCTCGGCGGGTTTCTTCTTGGTGCCCTGGGTGCGGATGACGATGCCGTCGTCCGAGGCGTCCTCGAGGGTGCCGTCGGCGCGTTCGCCGTCCACGGTGACCACCTCCAGGTCGCGTCCCACGTTCTTGCGGTACTGGCGTATGAGTTTCAGCGGCTGGTCGGCGCCTGCGGAACTCACGTCGAGGGCGAAGTCCTCCACGTCGCGGTCCAGCTGGCCCTCGATGGCACGGCTGAGCTCTATGCAGTCGTCGATGGTGACACCGTTGTCGCCGTCGATGTCCACATAGATGCGGTTGTCGGGCGTGATTTTAAGGTTCACGAGGAACTTATCGCTGCCCTCGAGTGCGTTGTTTACCAGTTCTAATATCTTGATTTTCTCTATCATATCAACAAAAAGAGAGGTTCTCGACCTCTCTCATTCCGCTGCAAAGATACGCACTTTTTTAAAACTGGCAAAATTTTTTTGCTTTTCTGTACCAAATCTTCCTCGTTGTCCCTTCGACTCCGCTCCGTACTCCCTCCGACAAAAAACCGTTAAACAACCGTAGAACAGTCGGAGCGGGTACGGAGCGGATACGGAGCGATGGCGTAGCGCCACCGGCGCCACAGTGGAGGGAATGCGTACCCCAAGGATATGGGTTGCCCAGGCCTTTGGAAGACCTTTTGAAGGCCTATGGAAGAGCCTTGGAAGAGGGTGGCAGGTATCATCGTGCCAAAAACAGAGGTTATGGAAAGAATTTTTTTGGGAGGTACAAAAAAATGTGTATATTTGCAGACTTGCAATAAAATAATTATTAACAATAAAAAATTAACAATAAGATGATTACGAAACTTGACGACCTGCTTGAGCTGGTCAAATCGAAAGGTAAGAAACGTCTCGTCGCTGCCTATGCCAACGACAGCCACACCATCGCCGCCGTGAGCGCCGCCATCGACCGCGGTATCGTCGAAGCCACCCTCGTGGGCGACATCGAGACCATGAAGAAAGTCTGCGCCGAAGAAGGTATCGACCCCAACAAGTTCGAGATGGTCCAGGAGGCCAACGACAACAAGGCCGGCGCCCTGGCAGTGAAACTCATCAACGAAGGCAAGGGCGACTTCCTGATGAAGGGTCTGCTTAGCACCGACAAGTACATGCGCGCCATCCTCAACAAGGAGAGCGGCCTGATGCCCGGCAAAAAGAACGACATGCTGACCCACATGGCCGTCATGGAAGTTCCCGCCTACCACAAGCTCCTCATCTGCTCCGACATGGCCATCATTCCGGCTCCCGACTTCAAGCAGAAACAGGCTATCATGAACTTCGAGATCAGCGTGGCCAAGAGCCTCGAGAACCCGAAACCCAAAGTGGCTGTCCTCGCCGCCACCGAGCAGGTGTCGACCGGTATGCTTGCCTGCGCCGAAGGTGCATGGCTGGGCATGATGAGCCAGCGCGGCCAGATTCCCGGTGCCATCGTCGACGGTCCTCTGAGCCTTGATTGCGCCATCGACAAGGAGAGCGCCCAGACCAAGAAGCTCACCAGCGAGGTTGCCGGTGATGCCGACTGCCTGCTCTTCCCCAACATCGAGGCCGGTAACATCTTCTACAAAGCCTGCACCAAGTTTGCCAAAGCCGAGCTCGCATGCATGGTCATGGGTGCTCGCGTACCGTGCGTCCTCACCAGCCGCGGCGACAGCGCCAAGACGAAGCTCTACAGCATCGCCCTCGCTGCCCTGCAGTGCAAATAATCCCGAGTATGGAACAATACTTTGAAGGATTGACGAATATTGCCATCACCGTCTGCGACGCTGATGGCAATATTCTTGATATGAACCAGCATTCGGCCGACGTCAACAGCCACGGCCAGAAGATTGTGGGCTACAACCTGATGAACTGCCATCCCGAGCCGGCGAAGACCAAGCTCAAGGGGCTGTTGGCCAATCAGGAACTCAACGCCTACACCATCGAGAAGACCCTCGCCGACGGCAGCAAGGTGAAGAAGCTCATCTACCAGACCCCCTGGTACAAGGAGGACGGCGCCTTCGGTGGCCTCATCGAGTATTCGATTGAGATACCCTTCGAGATGCCGCACTATGTGCGACAACCCAAACCCCAACAATGAAACGACTGATTGTATTGATGATGCTGGCCCTGCCAATGTTGGCGTGGGCTCAGCAGGGAACGGTGAAAGGCCGTGTGGTGGATGCGCGCACGGGCGAGAACATCGAGTATGCCAACATTGCGCTGCTCAAGGCCAAAGACTCTACGCTTGTCAACGGCACCGTGAGCGAGAGCAACGGCAGCTTCGTCATCACAGCCCCTTATGGGCGCTATCTGCTGCGCGTGACATTCATAGGCTATGAGACCTACTTCCATAGCCAGCCTGTGACCCTCGGCGACAGCCGCAAGGAGGTGAACGTCGGCAAGGTGCAGCTGAAGGCGCATGCCAAGACCATGGATGCTGTGGAGATTAGCGCCGAGCGTTCGATGGTGGAATACCAGCTTGACAAGCGCGTCATTAATGTGGACAAGAACCTCGTCACCGGCGGCGGCACCGCCACAGATGTGTTGGAGCATGTGCCCAGCGTGGCCATCGACAACGACGGCAACGTTACGCTGCGCGGCTCCACCAACGTGAAGGTGCTCGTCAACGGACGGCCCAGCGAGCTGCTGGCCAGCGACCTCAGCACACTGCTGGAGCAGATTCCCGCCTCGACGGTGGAGAATGTGGAGGTCATCACCAACCCCTCGGCCAAGTACGACCCCGAGGGCATGAGTGGCATCATCAATATCAAACTCAAGGACAAGACCGCAGGGGCGCTGGGCCTGAACGGCGTGGTGAACCTCAACGCCGGTGCGCCTCTGCCGTTCATGATACCCAAGGACAAGCAGCAGTTCATCCCCACGGTGATGGGCAACGTGAGCCTTAACTACACCACGGAGAAGTACAACCTGTTCCTCAACATGGACGGTGGCTTGCGCCAGCGAGGCAACAAATCGAACACGGACATTGAATACTACAATGCCGATGGCACCACACGGTCGCACTACGACATTGACCAGTTCAGCGTCAACCCCAACTACATGGGTAGTGTGAAGGTGGGTGGTGAGTACTATTTTGACAACAAGAACAGCCTTTTGCTCAGCTACCAACTGCGTGGCGGCAACCGAAAGCGCAACAGCGACATCTCGGCAACGGATGTGTTCAACCCCAACGATTCTTTGCACTACGACCAGACGTCGACCGGCGACAACCGCAATGTCAACCACTCGTTCAATATGCTCTACACGAAGAAGTTCGACCGCAAGGACGAGGAGTTGACATTAGATGCCACCTTCAGTACCCGCGAGGTGCACGGCGACGGCGTACAGGAGCAGGTCTACCGCGACGCGTTGGCACAGGCGGCCAACTACTACCGTCGCGACAGCGAGACGGAGAACCACCACCAGGCGCTGAATATCAAGTTCAACTGGCTGCGACCTCTCGACAGTTTCTTCGGCAAGGAGGGCTGGCGCTTGGAGACAGGCTACGAGGGCCGTATGGACTGGCCCAACCAGAAGGCCGACTACTACAGGAGTACAAGCACGACGGATCATGTGTATGACTCCACTTCGTCGACTCATTTCGACTACCGCCAGCAGGTGCATGCCGTCTACGGCACACTGGGTGGCAATCTCACCGAGCGCCTGTCGCTGCAGGGTGGCCTGCGCGGCGAGTATGCCACCATCTACGGCGAAGACCAGAACCACCCCAACACCAAGCCGGTGGACAAGACCTACTGGCAGCTGTATCCGACGCTGCACCTGTCGTACAAGTTCAGCGACATGCAGAGCATGCAAGTGAGCTACAGCCGCCGTGTGAGGCGTCCCCACATGTGGGACCTCAACCCCTACATGGATGTGCGCGAAGGTGACCAGCTTAGTTTTGGTAACCCTAACCTCGACCCGGAATACACCAATGCCTTCGAAGTGAGCTACAACCTTGGCATCGACAAGGTCAATATCTTCACCTCGGCCTACTACCGACAGACGAACCACATGATAACGCATTACGGTTTTATGTGGACGCAGGAGAACGTAGACCGCTATGCCTGGTGGGAACCCTACAACAGCCAGTATGACAACTACCGCGCCTCGACGCGGTTCAATCTCAGCACAGGCTACAACTACGGGTTGGAGTTCATAGTGGACTGGCAGCCTTTCAAGTGGTGGAAGCTCAACGTGAGCGTCAACCTCTACCAGAGTAATATCGAGGGTACCGAGTTGCTCGACAACCGTAGCACACAGTCGTTCCAGGCCAGCGGCAAGTTCAGCTCGTTCATGACGCTGCCCAAGGACTGGACAGTGCAGCTCAGCGGCCAGTATTGGGCGCCATGGCTCGACTTGCAGACCACCATGGATCCGGGCTACTGGCTTGACCTGGCGGTGAAGAAAGACGTGCTGCAGAAGCGCGGCACTATCAACCTGCGCGTCAGCGACGTGCTCTGCACCGGCGGCTGGGGCCACACCACCAAGGACGAGCTTATGAACCGTGTGGTGAAGGCCAAGCGCCTCTCGCCAACGGTGACAGTGGGCTTCTCGTACAAGATTAACAACGGCCTGAAACAACGTCAGCAACAACAGGAGGAAGAAGGTGCCGACGAAAGCACAATATACTAAACCACAAGTGCGTGATACCGACGGGCGGCGTGAGGTGTTGGACCCCGTGCGCCGACGTTGGGTGGCGCTGACGCCTGAAGAGGGAGTCAGGCAGTGGGTCATCGGGCTGCTGCATGAACGCTACGGCTACCCGTTGGAGCTAATGCAGGTGGAGGGCGCCATAACTGTCAATGGCATGACGCGCCGATGCGACATCGTGATTTTTGGTGCCGATGGCAAGCCCCAGATGATAGTGGAGTGCAAGAAGCCCGATGTGGCTATCACGCAAAAGGTGTGTGACCAGGCTTGCCGCTACAATACCGTACTACGGGTGCCGTTTCTGCTGCTAACCAATGGTAGGCAGATGGTTACCGTCGAGGTTGACTTCACCAACGGGACTTTGCGACAACTGCGTGAGCCCGCTCACTATATTAAAAAGAGTTAATTTTTGATCGTTTTCGGGCACTTCTTCGTCATATTTATATGAATAGGGCAGAAACACGTCAACAACTGGTGGACCACTATTTGGACTACTACGCGTTGGCGAAGGCCATGCTCGACGATGATGACGATGCGCGTGATGTTGTGCAGGAAGCGCTGGCGAGGACAATGGCTATGCCGCTGTTGCAGAAGCCCGTGGAGTACTGCTACCAGACAGTGAGGCGTGTGGCGGTCGATATGTTGCGCTACAGGATGCGCACACAACCGCTCGACGAGGGTGAACTGGCTTATGTGAGCACTGAGGATGGCAACTACGCGGCGCTGTTGGAGCGTGTGAGGAAGGTGCGAGAAGGTTTGCCGACAGCAATGAGGGCGTTGCTCAGGCTGCGCTACGAGAAAGAACTTAGCTACAGAGAGCTGGAGAAGCTCACGGGCCTAAGTGCCATCACCATAAGGCGCAGGCTCAAGGAAGCAAAACGAATGATGAAAGAACAATTGGAGGAAGATATATGAAACAGGAGACCATCAAGGCGCTGCTGGACAAGCGCGAAGCTGGCACGCTGACGGATGAAGAGCTGGAAATGTTGAACTGCTTGACGCGGCGTGACGAAGTCGTCGCCGGTGCTGAGCGGCAGGCCAAAGTCATAGTGACACGCCGACGCAGGGCGCTGGCAGCATGTGTAGCCGTTTGTATCGTGGCCGGTGTCATAGGGCTGCTTTTCAACCAGCGCAACGACACTGAACCGGCCTTGGCGCAGCAAACAGCCCCCACGGAGATTGTCAAGGAGGAGACCATCATGAATCCTGTGGAGGTGGAACCTCAGCAGACGGCGGCAGTGAATGTAGAGAAAACAGTTGCGCCGGCGAAGGCCGACAGAAAGCAAGTGACGAAGCCCACCGCCAAAGACCCTGTGGTGATGTGCAACAGTCAGTGCGACGCCGACTCGGTGATTAGCGATATATGGAAATTCCTTACGGCATGAAGCGTATTGCATTATTTATCATGCTGCTCGTCTCGCTCGCAGCACAGGCGCAGACCGAGCTTTACAACCGCTACGCACAGCAGTCTGGCGTGAAGGTTGCTTCGGTATCGGGCTTCGCTATCGACAGTGTGTCGCGAGTCGATGTCACCGTTATCGAGGCAGTTGACGACGAAGGGTGGGCCTGGATGAAGGGCGAGTTCTACATTGGCGACTTGGCAGCAGAACAGGAACAGGGTTTGCGCGATGGCAGCGACGTGGTGCTCTTCGCGCGCCGTAGCCGAGCCAACCCCAAGGAGAATGCGCCGGTTGTGGGCGAGGACATCGACGTGGCTGCAAGCTGCTATATGGGGGTCTCCTATCTGCAGCGTACAGTGTATATTTTCTGTGCCGACAGTGAGGCCCAAAGTGATGCTATTGCCACTCTTTTGGTGAAAAAAATCATGCATACAACAAGGTAGACTGAAAAATATTTTCAATGCTGTAATGTCTATGTTACAGATGTTTGGCACATTGTAAAACTATGTGAATAAAAAAATATTTTGCCAGTTTGAAAAATGTGTGTACTTTTGCATCCGCTTTTGAGAGATAAAGCACCACTTGAAAAGGGATTGGTCCGGTAGTTCAGTTTGGTTAGAATACATGCCTGTCACGCATGGGGTCGCGAGTTCGAGTCTCGTCCGGACCGCCAAACACGGAGAGAGCTCTCAGAAATGAGAGCTCTTAACGTATCAACCTATTGACCAGAAATGGGGCTGCTTGGTTTTGACAGCAGGGATAATGGGTTTGTAAGCATGCAGGCTGACGCGCCAGAAGCCTTGAACACAGACGCGAAACAATAATTGGCGAAAACAACTACGCTCTCGCTGCCTAACCGAAGCACAGTAAGTTCGGCTTAATTCCCGCGCAAGGCGCAGGAACGAGACATCTCCCAGCCGCCCCGACCGTCGGCTGCTGACCAGGAGGTGCAGG
>JAEEGH010021291.1_pt1 | contig 13406 bp, 20 predicted proteins | sample 9134181 | NCBI WGS metagenome assembly JAEEGH01 (sample SAMN16246544, study PRJNA631951) | gut metagenome | biome: gut microbiome; feature: rumen; material: DP-attached | host: Bos | place: Iran: Karaj | collected 2018-10
CTTCTTTAGCCTTACGGATTGCTTCGGGAACTTCCGCAGCCTTACCGAGACCAACGCCGACATGGCCGTTCTTATCGCCGACAACTACGAGTGCAGCGAATCTCATCTTACGACCACCTTTAACGGTCTTAGATACGCGCTTGATATCAACGACCTTATCTTCTAACTCCGACTTAGCGGTGTTATCAATGTTTTCTCTCATCGTTTTTCCTCCTACTTAGAACTCCAGTCCTGCTTCTCTTGCGGACTCAGCCAACGCCTTGATCTTACCCTGATAAAGAAATCCGCCGCGATCAAATACAACCTCGGAAATATTCTTCTCAAGAGCACGCTTAGCAATAACTGTTCCTAAGTAAGCTGCTGCTGCGACATCATCTGTGTTCTGAAGCTCAGCTTTAACGTCTTTCTCAACGGTGGAAGCTGCTACAAGTGTATTGCCGTTTACATCATCAATGATCTGAGCATACATATGCTTGTTGCTTCTAAATACTGCAAGTCTGGGTCTGTCAGGTGTGCCGGAGAAACGATTGCGGATTTTCATGTGCTTTTTAGCACGAATTTCACTTCTTGATTCTTTGCTTACCATTTCCTATTTTCTCCTCTCTTACTTCTTACCTGTCTTACCGGCCTTACGTCTGATGATCTCAGTATCGTACTTGATACCCTTGCCCTTATAAGGCTCAGGTCCTCTCTTACCTCTGATCTCAGCTGCATACTGACCTACTTTTTCCTTGTCGATACCCTTAACAATGATCTTGTTCTGGCCTTCGAGTGTTGTCTCGATGCCTTCGGGATCTACCATGATAACAGGATGAGAATATCCGAGCGTGAGAGTAAGCTCCTTGCCGGACTTAGCTGCTCTATAACCTGTTCCGTTGACCTCGAGGATCTTCTGATAGCCCTCGGTAACGCCAACGATCATATTGTGGATGAGAGTTCTTGTAAGACCGTGTAAAGACCTCATCTGCTTAAGATCATTGGGTCTGGAAACGGTTACTTCATTTCCCTCAACTTTAATTATCATTGCTTCATGGAGAACTCTCTCAAGAGTTCCCTTGGGTCCCTTAACGGTAACCTTATTATTTTCTGCCAAGCTGACAGTAACACCTGCCGGGATGGCGATTGGCATCTTACCTATACGTGACATGCCCGTACCTCCTAATATTCTATGTATCTGATTACCAGATGAAAGCTAATACTTCGCCGCCAACGTTTAATGCGCGTGCTTCCTTATCGGTGATAACGCCCTTGTTGGTGGAGATGATAGCTGTTCCAAGTCCTCCAAGAACCTTAGGAAGTTCGTCCTTACTAGCGTAAACACGAAGACCGGGCTTAGAGATTCTCTTTAAACCGGTAATAACCTTTTCGTTCTTGTCCTTACCATACTTCAATGTGATAACGATGGTCTTTGCAGCACCGTTCTCTGTAACTTCATAGCTCTTGATATATCCTTCTTTAACAAGGATGTCAGCGATAGAAAGCTTCATCTTTGAAGAAGGTACATCAACAGTATCGTGCTTTGCAGTGTTTGCGTTACGAATTCTTGTAAGCATATCTGCAATCGGATCGCTCATTGCCATAATGATATTTCCTCCTTAAAAATTGCCTGATTGCGAAGTAAAGACTTTAGGTCTGCTTATCGCAATGTACTTTGACAAAGGTCTGACCTCTGCCTTCTACCAGGATGCCTTCTTTACACCCGGGATCTCGCCCTTGTATGCAAGCTCACGGAAGCAGATTCTGCAGATTCCGTACTTTCTTAAATATGCATGGGGACGACCGCAAATTTTGCAACGTGTGTATGCCTGAGTGGAAAACTTGGGCTTGCGCTGCTGTTTTAACTTCATTGAAGTCTTTGCCATTTATTTATCCTCCTAAATGACAGCCTTATCTTGCGAAAGGCATGCCGAACAGTGTAAGTAACTCACGAGCTTCTTCGTCGGTTTTAGCGGTTGTAACGAAGATAACATCCATACCGCGAACCTTATCAACCTTATCATACTCGATTTCAGGGAAGATCAACTGTTCCTTGATACCAAGAGCATAGTTTCCTCTGCCGTCGAATGCATTAGGGTTTACGCCTCTGAAGTCACGTACTCGGGGAAGTGAGAGATTGATGAGACGATCAGCGAACTCATACATCTTCTCGCCGCGAAGAGTACCCTTACAACCGCTTGCAAGACCCTCTCTGATCTTGAAGTTAGCGATAGACTTCTTTGCTTTTGTGATGACAGCCTTCTGACCTGAAATGGTCTCAAGATCTTTGACTGCTGATTCAAGTGCCTTGGCATTTTCTTTTGCATCGCCGACACCCATATTGATGACGATCTTGTCAAGCTTCGGGATCTGCATAACGTTCTTGTAACCAAACTTCTTCTGCATAGCCGGAGCGATCTCTTTTTTGTATGTTTCTTTTAAACGAGCCAAAATTTTTGACCTCCTCTCATAGAATTAGTCGATTACTTCGCCTGTAGACTTAGCAACACGTACCTTCTTGGATCCGTTCTTGCCGTCAACCGTTGTGAAACCGATTCTTGTAGCCTTTCCCTTGTGTACATACATTACGTTGGAAACATCAAGTGCTGCTTCCTCGTGAATGATGCCACCCTTAGGATTAGCCTGGCTGGCTTTGGAATGCTTTGTAATGCTGTTAACGCCTTCAACGATGACTTTCTTCTCGTCGGCCTTAATAACCTTGCCTTCCTTGCCCTTATCCTTACCGGCGATGACCTTAACGGTATCACCTTTCTTAATCTTTAACATTGACATTTTAGACGTCCTCCTATAATACTTCAGGAGCAAGAGAAACGATCTTCATGAACTGCTTCTCTCTTAACTCTCTGGCTACAGGTCCGAAAATACGGGTTCCCTTGGGGTTGTTGTCGTCCTTGATAATAACTGCTGCATTCTCGTCAAAGCGGATGTAAGAACCGTCCTTACGGCGGATTTCCCTCTTTGTGCGAACTACAACTGCCTTAACAACATCACCCTTCTTAACAACGCCGCCCGGTGTAGCATCCTTGACAGATGCAACGATGATATCGCCAACGCCTGCATATCTTCTGGTTGAGCCGCCCATTACGCGGATGCAAAGTAATTCCTTTGCGCCGGTATTGTCAGCTACCTTGAGTCTGGTCTCTGTCTGTACCATTGTATGATACTCCTTTCCAAATTTCTATGGGCTTGAAGACTAACGAGCCTTCTCAACGATCTCAACAAGTCTCCATCTCTTGTCCTTTGACAGAGGTCTTGTTTCCATAACCTTTACTCTGTCGCCAACCTGGCACTCGTTGTTCTCATCATGAGCCTTGAGCTTATATGTTCTCTTTACGATCTTACCGTAAAGAGGATGCTTTACATTGTCCACAACGGCAACTACGATGGTCTTGTCCATCTTGTCGCTTACTACTTTGCCGATACGAACTTTTCTAAGATTTCTCTCTTCCACAGTATTAACTCCTTTCAATAATAGTTATCCTGCATTAGTTCTGCTTTGAAGAAATAGCAGTCTGGATACGGGCAATGTTCTTTCTTACGTCAGTAATTCTGCTTGTGTTATCCAGCTGGTTAGTTGCATTCTGGAAACGAAGGTTGAAAAGCTCCTTCTTTGCTGCAACAAGCTCTTCATTTAACTCGGCAACGGACTTTGCCTGTAAATCTTTGTTGTACTTACTGCTCTTCATTGTCCGCACCTCCATTTAAATCTGCCTTGGACATGATCTTGCACTTAACAGGAAGCTTGTGGCTTGCAAGTCTGAGTGCTTCCCTGGCTGCTTCTTCGGGAACGCCTGCGATCTCGAACATTACACGACCGGGCTTAACAACTGATACCCAGTACTCAACGGATCCTTTACCGGAACCCATTCTTGTTTCAGCAGGCTTTGCAGTTACGGGCTTGTCAGGGAAGATCTTGATCCAAACCTGACCGCCACGCTTTACGTAACGTGTCATGGCAACACGGGCTGCCTCTATCTGATTACTCTTTATCCAAGCAGGCTCTGTAGCAACAAGTCCATACTCACCGTTGGAGATTGTGTTTCCTCTTAAAGCCTTGCCCTTCATTGAACCGCGCATCTGCTTGCGGTGTTTAACTCTCTTAGGCATTAACATATTACTTGTCTCCTCCTTCCTTCTTGGGAGCCTTGGTAGGAAGAACCTCGCCGTTGTAGATCCAAACCTTTACGCCAAGCTTGCCGTAGGTTGTATCAGCTTCTGCGAATCCATAATCGATGTCTGCGCGAAGTGTCTGAAGAGGAATAGTTCCCTCAATGTAGTGCTCTGATCTTGCGATATCGGCACCGCCAAGACGACCGGAAACAGCTGCCTTAACGCCCTTAACACCGCTCTTCATTGTACGGCTCATGGTAGACTTCATGGCACGACGGAAGGAGATACGGTTCTCAAGCTGCTGAGCAATGTTCTCTGCTACGAGCTGAGCATTTGCTTCGGGCTTCTTGATCTCCTTGATCTCAAGGTTAACCTTCTTGTTTCCGGCAACCTTTGCAACCTGTGTCTTTAAGTTCTCGATTTCAGCACCGCCCTTACCGATTACAAGTCCGGGCTTAGCAGTGTAGATGATAACCTTTACTGCATCCTGTGCTCTTCTTTCGATTTCAATTCTTGAAATTCCGGCTTCGTAAAGCTTCTTCTTTAAGAATTTTCTGATCTTGTGATCTTCAACTAAGTTATCTGCGAAATCAGCCTCGGCATACCATTTGGAATCCCAGTCACTGATGACACCGACTCTTAATCCATGAGGATTAACTTTCTGTCCCATAAACTATGCCTCCTTCTTCTCGTCGAGAATAATTGTGATGTGGCTCATGCGCTTTAAAATTCTGTAAGCTCTGCCCTGTGCACGAGGATGAATTCTCTTCATTGTAGGTGCGCAGTTTGCATAGCACTCAGCGATATAAAGCTTTGCAGGATCCATACCGTTATTGTTCTCTGCGTTTGCGATTGCTGATTTGAGTAACTTTTCAATTAATGTAGATGCATATCTCGGATTGTAAGCTACGATACCGAGTGCACTCTGAACATCCTTGCCTCTGATAGCGTCAAGAACGAAACAAGCCTTCTGAACAGATACGCGAGCATAGCTAAGCTTTGCCGAAGGGCGTCTGTCTCTCTGGTTTTCGTTTCTGTCACGCTTAATTTGGGATCTATGTCCTTTAGCCATGGATGAAAACCTCCTAAATCTCGGCGGCTCTCCGCCGGTAATTTTCCACCTGCGTGTTTCACGCGGTTAACTTATTTTGTCTTCTTTTCGTCTTTGCCGTGACCTCTGTAGGTTCTGGTAGCGACAAATTCTCCAAGCTTATGTCCAACCATATCCTCGGTAACATATACCGGAACATGTCTTCTTCCGTCATAAACAGCGATTGTAAGACCAACCATCTGAGGGAAGATTGTAGAACGTCTTGACCATGTCTTGATGACTGTCTTGTCTCCGCTCTTTACTACAGCTTCAACCTTCTTTAACAAAGGCGCATCAATGAACGGTCCTTTCTTAAGTGAACGTGCCATTTTAATTCTTCCTCCTTCTCAACTATTTAATAGCCTTACCATCACGTCTTCTCATGATGAGCTTGCTGGATGACTTCTTGTTATCTCTTGTCTTAAGACCAAGAGCAGGCTTACCCCAAGGGGTAACAGGGCCGGGACGACCAACAGGGCACTTACCTTCACCACCACCATGAGGGTGATCGTTGGGGTTCATTACGGAACCTCTGACTGTGGGACGGATACCCATGTGACGCTTACGTCCTGCATTACCGATGTTGACAAGGTTATGATCGATGTTTCCTACCTGACCGATGGTAGCACGTCCCTCGATGGGAACCATTCTCATTTCGCCTGAAGGAAGACGAAGTACAGCGTACTTACCTTCTTTAGCCATGAGCTGTGCTGCATTACCTGCTGCACGAACAAGCTGTCCGCCCTTACCGGGTGTGAGCTCGATGTTGTGTACCATAGTACCTACGGGGATATTCTTCAAAGGAAGGCAGTTGCCGATTCTGGGCTCTGCTGTCTCACCGTTTACAACTGTCCAGCCGATCTGAAGTCCGGCAGGAGCAAGGATGTAGCTCTTTGTTCCGTCTGCGTAGCAAACGAGAGCGATATTTGCGGATCTGTTAGGATCGTATTCAACTGTCAAAACCTTTGCAGGGATACCATCCTTATTTCTCTTGAAGTCGATGATTCTGTACTTTCTTCTGGAACCACCGCCCTGATGTCTAACTGTAATCTTTCCCTGATTGTTACGACCGGAGTTCTTCTTGAGAGAAACCAAGAGGGACTTCTCAGGTGTTGTGCAGGTGATCTCCGCGAAATCGGAGCCGGTCATATTTCTTCTGGAAGGTGTATAGGGAGAATATGTTTTAATTCCCATTTTTATAACTCCTTTCAACTAAGCGACACGATACATTTAGGAACTTCCTATTTTTCCACGCCGCTGACTTTTCATTTAAAGTCTGCCTTATCGGCAAACTCATTTCTTTTTACAGGCCTGTGAAGATTTCGATGTCGGCGCTGTCAGCTGTGAGCTGAACGATTGCCTTCTTTCTCTCGGAAGTCTTGCCCTGTGTCATACCACGTCTGCGTGTCTTTCCGTCAAGTGTCATTGTGTTGACCTTTGCAACCTTTGCGCCTGCAAACATCTTCTCAACTGCTTCCTTGATCTGTGTCTTTGTAGCATCCGGATTAACGGAAAATGCGTACTTCTTCTCAGACATGGAGTTCATGCTCTTCTCTGTAACGATGGGAGCCAAGATAACGTCATAATACTTAAGATCTGCCATTATGCGTACACCTCCTCGATCTGCTTTACAGCATCCTTTGCGATAACAACTGTGTCATACTTTAAGATATCGAATACATTGATGCTGTTTGAAGCTGTTGTTCTAACATCAGGAATGTTTCTTGCGGAAAGGATAACGTTGTTGTTGTCCTTGTTAGCATCCATAACTACGAGAGCCTTGTCAAGCTTGAGAGCATCAAGGAGAGAAGTCATCTTCTTTGTCTTGATCTCAGCAAGTGCAAGATCATCGATAACTACGAACTTGCTCTCTGCAACCTTAGCGGAAAGAGCGGACTTGATAGCAGCTGCCTTTTCCTTCTTGTTCATCTTGAGAGAATACTCCTTCGGCTTGGGAGCGAATACAACACCGCCGCCAACCCACTGGGGTGATCTTGTTGAACCCTGTCTTGCGTGACCTGTGCCCTTCTGCTTCCAAGGCTTTCTTCCGCCACCGCTGACTTCTGCTCTTGTAAGAGCGCTCTGGGTTCCCTGACGCTTATTTGCAAGCTGTCCAACAACAGCCATATGCATCAAATGTTCATTTACTTCTGTTGCGAAGACTGAATCGTTGAGTTCGATAGAACCAACTTCCTTGCCTTCCATATTATAAACTTTTACGTTTGCCATTTTAGTTGTTCCTCCTTTCTTAGAGATTACTTACCGATCTTAACGGTTTCCTTTAAGGTAACTAACGCCTTCTTAGGACCGGGAACAGCTCCCTTAACGAGGATGAGATTCTTGTCAGCATCTACTCTTGCAACCTCTAAGTTCTGAACTGTAGCCTTTACATTACCCATCTGTCCGGGCATATGCTTACCGGGGAACACACGGCCGGGTGTAGTAGCGGGACCGTTGGATCCTGCATGTCTGTGGTACTTGGAACCATGCTTCATGGGTCCTCTGGAGAGACCGAATCTCTTGATACCACCCTGGAAACCTTTACCCTTTGTGATACCGCTTGCATCGATCTTATCGCCTGCAGCGAACACATCAGCCTTGATCTCCTGGCCTACCTTGTACTCCTCGGCATTTTCAAATCTGAATTCTCTAAGAAATCTCTTGTTTGAAACGCCTGCTTTTGCAAACTGTCCCTTGCGGGGCTTGTTGACAAGTGACTCTCTGATGTCACCGAAGCCAACCTGTACTGCGGCATATCCGTCGTTCTCTACGGTCTTAACCTGAGTAACAACATTGGGAGTAGCCTGAAGTACTGTTACGGGGATCACTGCCCCGTTCTCGTCAAAGATCTGTGTCATACCGATCTTTGTAGCTAAAATAGCTTTCTTCATTTTGAATCTCCTTTCAAAAATCTACAGCGGACCACACCGTTTCGCTTACCTTATTATATTAAGTAAGGACGCCATGCGGTCATTCCAGATGGTTGAAGGAACCATCTATGTTCCGGTGTTTCGGAACGTTTGTTTCAGGTGATCACATCTTAATAACGATATGTACGCCTGCAGGGATCTCAAGTCTTGAAAGAGCATCCACAGTCTTCTGTGTGGGATTGATAACATCGATCAATCTCTTGTGGGTTCTCTGCTCAAACTGCTCACGGCTATCCTTGTACTTATGTACGGCACGGATAATCGTTACGATTTCCTTCTTAGTAGGAAGGGGAACGGGACCACTTACTTTGGATCCTGTCTTCTTTGCAGTCTCAACGATCTTTGCAGCTGATGCATCGATAAGCTGATGATCGTAAGCCTTGAGTGTGATTCTCATCACGTTCTTCTGATTAGCCATAAAAAATGTCGCCTCCTTATTCGCACTTAATTGCAGTACGACAAGCGGTGACTGTACACGTGTCCGTGTGTTTCCTGCCTGTCGGAATAACAAACCAAGGTCATCCCTTGGCTGCTTATGATCGCTCAACCTCCCGAATAGGCTGAATCTACACGCTGTTGCTAAAGCAACTTATGTTTGGTACAGTGACTTGTCGCCAGGTATCATAACTTGACATTTGCTCCGCGGAAAACCTGCGTATGGCACGCAGCAACCTCCGTTTCATCGCTATCAAGGTCACAACGGGTCGCATTATACACCCTTTTTTTGAATTGTGCAAGAGATTTGTGCAATTTAAATTATAAAGTTTTTGTAAAGTTTTACTGTTCACAGATATGCAAGGGGAAGCACATGGATGCACAGGGGACCATCGGGAAGCAAAATACTGTTTTTTTACCTAAAACAGAGAGAATCAAATGATTTAGGTAATGATTTTCGAACATTATGAAGATACAAAGGGGAAAAATTTACCTAAAATGGGGGTATTAGTCCATTTTAGGTAACAATTTAAGTTTGATAGGGGTGTTCAGGTGCGAAAATTGTTACCTAAGATGGGGGTTTTGGGCTGTTTTAGGTAAAGATTTGAGCTTGTAAGGGTGGTTTAGAGGTGGAAGTTGTTACCTAAGATGAAGGTTTGGGTCGTTTTAGGTAAAAAAATAAGGTTTGATGGATAGCGACCTCGAATCCGCTTCGCTTCTTCTCGGTCGAGAGGGGCTCGGGTGGCTTTTAGTCGGAGCATATAATTTAGCCGGACGCTGACGAATAAAACGGAAACGCAAAGCGTTTCCTAACCGCAGCAAAAGCTGCGGTTTTACAAAAAGCAAAATAAAAGAGCCCGAGACAAATTTCTTTGTCTCGGGGCTCGTTTGATTTTGCTTTTTTTATTCGTCAGCCGAACAACATTCAGTGGAACGAAAATCGTTTAGCATTTATTACTCAACGATCTTAGCTACCTTACCTGATCCAACTGTTCTACCACCCTCACGGATAGCGAAGTTTAAGCCCTGCTCCATAGCGATGGGATGGATGAGCTCGATGCTCATTTCGATGTTATCGCCGGGCATGCACATCTCTGTGCCTTCAGGAAGGTTGCAGACACCTGTAACGTCTGTTGTTCTGAAGTAGAACTGAGGACGATAGTTTGTGAAGAAAGGAGTATGACGTCCGCCTTCTTCCTTAGTAAGAACGTAAACCTGAGCTGTGAACTTCTTGTGGCAAGTTACAGAACCGGGCTTGCAGACAACCTGTCCACGCTCGATGTCCTTACGCTCAACACCACGAAGGAGAACACCGATGTTATCTCCTGCCTGAGCCTCGTCAAGAAGCTTACGGAACATTTCGATACCGGTAACAACCTTCTTCTGTGTCTCTTCCTTAATACCAACGATCTCGACTTCCTCGTTAAGGTGAAGTGTGCCACGCTCTACACGGCCTGTAGCAACTGTACCACGACCTGTGATGGTGAATACGTCCTCAACAGGCATAAGGAAAGGCTTATCTGTCTCACGAACGGGATCGGGAATAAATGTATCAACGGTATCCATGAGCTCCATAATCTTGTCGCCCCACTCACCGCTGGGATCTTCAAGAGCCTTAAGAGCTGAACCCTTAATAATAGGGCAATCTGTGAAGCCGTACTCTTCGAGCTGCTCTGTGATCTCCATCTCAACGAGCTCAAGGATTTCAGGATCGTCTACCATATCGCACTTGTTCATGAATACAACGATCTTAGGAACGCCTACCTGACGAGCAAGAAGGATGTGCTCCTTTGTCTGAGCCATAACGCCGTCTGTTGCAGCAACTACGAGGATAGCACCATCCATCTGAGCTGCACCTGTGATCATGTTCTTTACATAGTCAGCATGTCCGGGGCAGTCAACGTGAGCATAGTGTCTCTTCTCTGTCTGATACTCAACGTGAGCTGTGTTGATCGTGATTCCTCTTTCTCTCTCTTCGGGTGCCTTATCGATGTTTTCGAAGTCAACCTTTGCGTTTCCCGGAACTCTCTCTGCAAGAACCTTTGTGATTGCTGCTGTAAGAGTAGTTTTACCATGGTCAACGTGTCCGATGGTACCAATGTTACAATGCGGCTTGCTGCCTCTTTCAAATTTCTGCTTTGCCATTTGAAATAATCCTCCTTAAAAAGAATGATAAATTGTGTTTGCTCTATTTACTCCGTATGCCCCATCGGACTACGGTAAATATCTCTGAGCCTCATACACGCCATTATATTGCATAGTATGATTTTTTTCAAGTAAATTTTACGGCTTATTTTCCGTTCTTAGCCGCAAGAACTTTCTCCTGAACTGACTTCGGAACAGGCTCATAGGTTGAGAAGAACATTGAATATGCTCCACGTCCCTGAGTCTTGGAACGAAGCGCTGTTGCGTATCCGAACATCTCTGCGAGAGGAACGAATGCGCTGATGAGCTTGGAACCGTTAACATCCTCAGATCCTTCGATACGTCCGCGACGGGATGAAACATCACCGATAACATCGCCCATGTACTCTTCGGGAACTGTGATCTCAACTCTCATGATAGGCTCAAGAAGTACGGGAGCTGCCTTCTGCATTGCTTCCTTAAATGCCATGGAACCGGCAATCTTGAATGCCATTTCGGAAGAGTCCACTTCATGGTAGGAACCGTCCCAGCAGTTAGCATGAACGCCGAGTACGGGGAATCCGCCAAGGACACCGCACTTCATAGCTTCTTCGATACCTGCCTGAACAGCGGGGATGTATTCCTTGGGAATAGCACCGCCCACAACAGTATTTTCAAATTCGAATACCTTCTCACCGTTAACATCCATAGGTGTGAAGATAACCTTACAATGTCCGTACTGACCACGACCACCGGACTGCTTTGCATACTTGGAATCGATGTTGACTTCCTTTGTGATGCCTTCCTTGTAAGCAACCTGAGGAGCACCTACGTTAGCTTCAACGTGGAATTCGCGAAGAAGACGGTCTACGATGATCTCAAGGTGAAGCTCACCCATACCTGCGATGATGGTCTGACCTGTTTCCTCGTTTGTGGAAACACGGAAGGTAGGATCTTCTTCAGCAAGCTTTGCAAGAGCCTCGCCCATCTTGTCCTGACCGGCTTTGGTCTTGGGCTCGATAGCGATGTCGATAACGGGCTCGGGGAACTCCATGGACTCAAGGATTACGGGATGCTGCTCGTCGCAGATGGTATCACCTGTTGATGTAAATTTGAAACCAACAGCTGCAGCGATATCACCGGAGTAAACCTTTTCAAGGTCCTGTCTGTGATTTGCATGCATCTGAAGGATACGTCCGATCCTCTCCTTCTTATCCTTTGTTGCGTTAAGCACATAGGAACCGGAGTTGCATGTTCCGGAGTAAACTCTGAAGAATGCAAGCTTTCCTACGAAGGGGTCTGCCATGATCTTGAATGCGAGAGCCGCAAAAGGCTCAGCATCGGATGACTTTCTTGTTACTTCGTTGCCCTCAAGGTCAACGCCCTTGATATCGGGAACGTCTGTAGGTGCGGGCATATATTCAACAACAGCGTCAAGAAGCTTCTGAACGCCCTTGTTCTTGTATGCGGAGCCGCAGCATACGGGAATGATGGTTCCGGCAATGGTAGCCTTTCTGAGAGCTGCCTTAAGTGCCTTCTCATCGGGAACTTCGCCCTCGAGATACTTCTCAAGGAGGCTGTCATCTGTTTCGCAGATCTTCTCGATCATTTCCTGACGATAAGCTTCTGCATCGTCCTTCATGTCATCGGGAATATCTTTGATCTCGATCTGATCTCCCTTATCATCAAGATAGTAGTAAGCCTTCTCTTCGAAAAGATCGATGATGCCCTTGAATGTATCTTCAGCACCGATAGGGAGCATGATAGGGCAAGGATTCTTTCCGAGTCTTGTCTTGATCATCGAAATAACGTTATAGAAGTTTGCGCCCGAAATGTCCATCTTGTTAACGAATGCCATTCTGGGTACGTTATACTTATCAGCCTGACGCCAAACTGTCTCGGACTGAGGCTCAACACCACCCTTTGCGCAGAAAACACCTACTGCGCCATCGAGTACTCTCAGGGAACGCTCAACTTCAACCGTGAAGTCAACGTGTCCGGGTGTATCGATGATGTTGATCCTATACTCGGGAGCGCCGGCAATCTTCTTATGCTGGTACTCCTGTGTCCAGTGACATGTTGTAGCTGCTGATGTGATCGTGATACCTCTTTCCTGCTCCTGGGCCATCCAGTCCATGGTAGCGGTTCCGTCATGAGTATCACCGATCTTGTGGTTTACACCGGTGTAGTAAAGGATACGCTCTGTAAGTGTTGTCTTACCTGCATCGATGTGAGCCATGATACCAATATTTCTGGTATGCTCAAGTGAATATTCTCTGTCTGCCAAGGTTTTTTCCTCCTAAATACGACTGCTTCGTCAATTACCAACGGTAATGAGCAAAAGCCTTGTTGGATTCTGCCATCTTGTGCATATCTTCTTTTCTCTTTACTGCGTTACCGGTATTGTTTGCAGCATCCATGATCTCAGCTGCAAGCTTGTCCTGCATTGTCTTCTCACCACGCTTACGAGCGAACATTGTAAGCCAGCGAAGAGCAAGAGCCTGTCTTCTTTCAGGTCTAACCTCGATAGGTACCTGATATGTAGCACCGCCGATACGGCGAGCCTTAACTTCAAGAACAGGCATAAGATTGTTCATAGCCTGATCAAATACTTCGAGTGCTTCCTTGCCTGTCTTCTCGGCAACTGTTTCGAATGCACCGTAAACGATCTTCTGAGCTGTACCCTTCTTGCCGTCAAGCATTACATTGTTGACAAGCTT
>JAEEGH010021293.1_pt1 | contig 13405 bp, 11 predicted proteins | sample 9134181 | NCBI WGS metagenome assembly JAEEGH01 (sample SAMN16246544, study PRJNA631951) | gut metagenome | biome: gut microbiome; feature: rumen; material: DP-attached | host: Bos | place: Iran: Karaj | collected 2018-10
TACTGATCACTTTTTGAAGTTTCTGTATTACACATCGTTCTTAACTCCCCATGATCCAACATCCAAATTTTCAACGTAAAAAATGATCAGTAGAACCGACCCCGTGATCTTCAAAATTTTTAAGCCAAATCCAAATTTTTCAAGGAAAAAGTGCTGCCTCACCTCACACCGGTTTGCAGGTGAGCCGATTAAATTGCCCAAGGTATTATTGGTTTTTGTTCATAGTCGAAATTTAATGGAGTACAGAATACACTCATACAAACGTTTGCGTTTAATTTGTGATGAATAGTGCTTGGATTACTGCCATTTAGTCGTAACTTTGCAGGCAGAAACAAATCAATAAATACGAAAATGAAGAAAATAGTATTACTAAGCCTGTTTTCCTGCCTGACATTGCTGGCCAATGCAGGTACGGTACAGATTATCGAGGCTCAGGGCTGGCTGGAGTCGGCCTACGTAAAGTTCGGACTGGTGGATGGTGCCAAGAGCTACCACGCTTATATTAAAGGTGGTCAGTTTAACGAGTATACCAAGATGGACGACCAGCTGGTGCGTAACTATGGCACTTACGGCCGTGCCGATATGGTGGGTCTGAAGGCAGGCAGTTATTTGATGAAGATTGTGCCCGTTGATGCCAATGGTGCTGAAATGTTGGGGCAGGAGGGCAAGACAGATAATCTGGAAGTCCGTAACTACAACCGTGACGGCTATGCCCACTATAACGTCAGCGAAGGTGTCGGAGCCTACAACAACGACGGCACACTGAAATCGGGCGCCCGCGTCATCTATGTGACGAAGGATAACGCCAAAACCATCACTTTGAGTATGAAGGTAGGCAATAACGAGGAAACTCGTACGGGTATTCAGGATATTCTTCAGGCCTACGAAAAGGGTGTTGAGACACGTCCGCTGGCCGTGCGAATCACCGGACAGTTGAAGAAGGCCGACATGCCCGAACTGGGAAGTTCCGCCATAGGCCTCCAGGTGAAGGGTAAGAGCCAGAATATGAATCTGACCATTGAGGGTATCGGCAACGATGCCACTTTCCATGGCTTTGGTGTGCTGGCACGTAACTGCCGATATGTTGAGTTGCGCAACTTTGCCGTCATGATGCATCCCGAGGACGGTATCAGTTTCGATACAAACAACGAACATGTCTGGGGCCACCACCTCGACATCTTCTACGGTGAGAACAAGGGTGGCGACAAGACCAAGGGCGACGGTTCCTTCGACGTGAAGGGCACCATGTACTGCACCGTCAGCGACAACCACTTCTGGGACAGCGGTAAATGTAACCTGAATTCAAACGGCGACGAAGTGGACTTCGTGACCTATCGCCACAACTGGTACGACCACAGTGACTCACGCCATCCACGTGTCCGCAAGTCGCAGCACCTGCACGTCTACAACAACTACTACGACGGCAACGCCAAATATGGCGTAGGTGCCACCACTGGTTCGTGCATCTTTGTCGAGAAGAACTACTTCCGCAACTGCAAGTACCCTATGCTTATCTCGAAGCAGGGCTCTGACATCCATAATGGTGTGGGAACTTCTGACCAGACGAAGGGAACCTTCTCTAAGGAAGACGGTGGTATGATCAAGGCTTTCGATAACTATATGACCGGTCAGACTGGTTTCGAGCCATACGTAGCTGGCGATGAGCTCTATAGCATTCATTTTGACGCCTACGTTGTCGAGAACCGCAACGACCAGGTACCCGCTGATGTAGTAACCCTGCAGGGTGGTACTAACTATAACAACTTCGATACGGCGAACGATTTCTATCAGTACACGCCCGACGCTGTTGCCGATGTGCCTGCTGTTGTGACAGGCCAATTTGGAGCAGGTCGCTGTGAACACGGTGACTTCCAATACGCTTTCGACAATGCTACTCAAGACAGTAATTCTGACGTGATTACCGAACTGTCGAACAATTTGAAGAATTACAACACGTCATTGGTCGGTTTCTTCGGCGACGAGAGTGCCGGTGGCGGTGATGAACCCGGTGGCGGCGATGAGCCTGGTGGTGGCGATGAACCCGGTGGCGACGATCCCTCTGTTGGAGTCGGCACATACACTGTGTCATTTGTAAATTCTGACTGGGCACAGTCTACTGCTGGCTATTTTAAGTCTGCTGGTACTAAAAACAGTCCAAATGCTAATTATGCAGGTAAGTATAATGGAGTCAGCTACTTAAAGGGTTTAAAGATGGAAAGCTCTACTATCGTGCAGTTTACCGCAACCCATACTTTTGATATTACAATTGTTCGTTCAACGAAAAAGAATTCTGATAAAACCATTAAGTTCGGGCCTGCTGCCAGTGAAAGCGAATTGACTTTTGTTGCTGTACCAGATGATGACAATAATGAATATGCTGCAGTTTCCACTCTGACCGACCAGACGGCCGGCACCTATCAGATTGTTCGCGGAAGTGGCGAAGCTGGTATTTTGTTTGTTTCTGTTACAGAAAAGGCCGATGCTATCGTTCCTGTCACCATTTCTGCCAGCGGCTACTCCACCTATGCCAGCAACTATGCGCTCGACTTCAGCAGCGTGGATGGCCTGGAGGCTTACGTGGTTTCTGCCCTTACGAGTACTGCCGCTACACTGACGAAGGTTACACAGGCCCCTGCAAAGACCGGCTTGATTCTGAAAGGCACGTCAGGAGCGTCCTACAACATTCCCACTTTGGCCGATGCCTCGGAAGTTGGAACCAATTATCTGCACGCCGCTGTGACAGCAACAGCAATTACCGATGGTTATGCATACGGTCTGAAGGATGGCAAGTTCGTACGTCTTTCTGCTGGTGATATCCCTGCCGGCAAGGCCTATTTGCTGGCATCAGATATTCCAGCCGGTGCTTCCGAACTGATGTTGAATTTCGGTGATGTTACTGCTATCACGAACACGAATCGCACTAATGACACAAATAACGGTGAATTCTTCAACCTCAATGGTCAGCGCGTGGCTCAGCCCACGAAGGGACTCTATATCATGAATGGTAAGAAAGTGATTGTAAAATGAAAGCACGCTGCGCGTGGAAATTGAGCAAAATTGCCCCCAAAAATAACCAAAATCATTTTGAACAATTTTGATTAGAATTTTGTATAATTTCTCGCTGAAAGCGACTAGCAATAAAAAACAGAAGAATTATGAAAAAGATATATTTAGCTCCTGAGATGGAGGTTGTTGAGATAGAAAAGAAGGTACAGCTGTTGGCAGGTTCAGTCAACATGTCTGTTGATTCTACCGAAGATCCCATCCTGCCTTCTGATATGGATGCCCCGTTGTTCTCTGGTCTTGATGCTGATGGCATCAACTTCTTCGAGTAATAAAAAGACTGCACAGGATCATGGGGTCGGTTCTACTGATCACTTTTTGAAGTTTCTGTATTACACATCGTTCTTAACTCCCCATGATCCAACATCCAAATTTTCAACGTAAAAAATGATCAGTAGAACCGACCCCGTGATCTTTGGCAAGGCTTGCTTGTGCAGGACTTGAACGATGGCTTAGAACGATTGCTCGTAGAGCATAGCAGTACAGATCAGGGTTTTGAAGGTTTTCTTTAGATTCCTCTGCGGCTTCAACAAAATTGACGAAGGACCGTTTTCCAGTCAAAATCAGTTGAATCCGTTTAATCAGTGACATTGTGTCCCTGCGTTATAAACAAAAACCTGAAAAACCCAAAAAACAATTCTTCCAGTACTATCTGTATCATACAATGAAAATGGTTTTTATTGTTTTTCCTCTGAAGATGTCTTTAGTTGCAGAGCAACGAGTGATGATGACAGTCCTTGTCGGATTGGGCGTATAGACTACACTCTATCAAACGTTTACGTGTGTTTTTGTGGAAAACTGTTTGGCTTTTCCATTTTATTCTCGTACCTTTGCACCATCTTCCCGTAAAAGGGCGGATGATTTCGCCATTGCGGTGGCGAGTTTCAGCCAACTCGTTTGGCACATCGTGGGTAAAAATAGAGAAGCGCATGCTTCGTCTTGTATTCTGAAATCTGGTAAATTTCAACATTAACGACAAGATGATCATGGTGACTGCTCTCACGCTATGGCGTGGGATGATTGTATCACTATATCTTTCGTTATAGGTTTACCAGAGCCTCAGAATAGAGATGTAGAGTTGCGATGATTCTACGCTTTTTTTGTGTATCTATAAATGTACGCGAGAGCTGCCCTACCGAATTTCAAAACATATTACTTTATTTCACAAACAATTAATAAATTACTAAACAAAAACAAAAAATGAAAAAATTATTTACTTTATTGACGCTCTTAGTGGCAATGGTCACTGGGGTGTGGGCTGATGATGAAGTTATCTTCAAATGGCAGTACGATGGTTCATCAACCTATGGTGATGGTAGCAACAATGGTGAATTTGCCATTACAAATACATCAGGCACAGGAACTGTAAAGTTCGTCACTTACGAAAAGAAGAAGACCTCTGCTGAAGGAACAATTGGTTATAATGCTTCAGTTACGGACAGCGACCTTAAACCTAATATTACTAACGGTTGCAAATTAGGTAACAATGGTGCTCACATCAAGATTTCTCCTGCCTCAGGAAACTTCCAAGCAGGTGATATAATTTACATTTGTTCGTATAATGCTATACTTGTTACGACATCAACAGATCCGACTTCAACTGCGAAGATTACAACGGATACTGGGGAAGGTGGAGCAACAACAGTAATTGCTGCTTCTCTTACTACAGGTAGTGCAAAGGGATCTTATGCTGTTGGTTCAGTAACCCTGCCTGCAAATTTTGATGAGACGGATGCTATCTATATTTCGCGTGTTCCATCTACTTCTGTTGGTATTGCTGCAATAAAGGTAGTACGTCCTGATCAATCAAAAACAGCGTCAGATTTGACTCTTACTTCATCAAGCTCTGTAACTTTAGACCCAGAAGAGACATCACAAATAACATATACTACTTCAAGCAAAGGTGCTGTTACTTATTCTTCAAGTGCAGAAGGTGTGGCTACAGTTTCTTCTTCAGGCCTCATTACTGCTGTTGCATACGGTACAGCAACAATTACTGTAAATCAGGCTGCAGATAACACCTATAATGCTGGAAGTTTCACGGTTTCAGTTTCCGTAAACAAGGTGCGTAAAGCAACAGAGGTTACAGGAGAATTTGTATTAGACACAAATAATGGAGCAGTATCTGGAACCCCGAAATTCTATACTAGCAATGATGGTTCTGTGATATTAGAAGGTGGTATAGATGGCGGTAGCAATACATACAATGACCTCAAAAATAGTCATTTTAAGCATTCTTCGGATATTACATTTACTTTACCCACAAACTATCCTGTAAGCACGATTTGGTTTGTCGGATATGGAAATAGCTCTAATACACCAACTATTACGTTGAAAAAGGTTGACGGTACAGATGTTACTCCACAAAGTGGCTCTATGGGTAGTTCTGAACAAATCCCTGCAGCTGACTGCGTTGGTTTCGAACTGGAAGATGCAGCAACAGAGTCGATGGTTATCAATATTAGCAAACAGTCTCGTGGCTACTTCATTCTCAATCCTGCTGCTCAGAATATCACAATGACACAGGTAGGAACTAACTACTATGCTTCATATTATAGCGCAGGCGAAGTAACCATCACAGGTGCTACAGCCTATACTGCTGAACTTGACGCTGTTAACAACAAACTCGTTCTGACTGAATGTGCTGGTGGCGTTGTAGGCGGACGTACAGGTGTTATCCTTATTGGTAATAGTGCTTCTGCAACAGCAACTCCAAGCTTTACAGGTGCAAGCAAGGAACAAGGCGACCTGATTGGCGTCGCTCAGAAAGAAGTTGCAATGGCCAACTACTATGCAGGCAGCATATCTGCAGAAAGCAAGGTCTTTGTGCTTGGCGCAGAAGGTGATAAGGCAGGTTTATACAAATACACAGGAACAAGCCTTGGTGTAAACAAAGCCTACCTGTACAATGAATCTTTGGCTGCATCAGCACCCTCTCTCAGTTTTGATTTTAGCGATAACACAACAGCTATTAATGGTATGAACGCAGAACAGGTAAAGTCTGAGCTGAAGAAGTTCTTCGAGAATGGCCGCTTGGTAATCGAGAACAACGGTGTTAGATATAATGCAGCTGGTCAGCAGCTGAAATAAGTGGTGATAGAAAGAATAATATAAATTTTTAAACATTCGACAAATATGAAAAAGCCCTATATACAGCCTACAACAATGGTCGTTAAGATGCAAGTAACTCAGTTCGTAATGACGACCTCACTTCCTGTTGATCCAAATACAGGTACTGGTACACAGCTTGCCCCAGAATTCTACTTCAACGACGAAGACTAAAGAACATAACGGCACGGAGGGCCTTCTCATAATGTTGCGCCCTCTGTGCTTTACAATACCATTGGTGCACAGTCCCTACGTGTAAGGACGCCGCACAGTTTATTAATTTGTTAGAAAAAAGAATTGCACCTCCACCCTTCGTGAGAATCGTGGAGGTTTTTTTTATAGATTTCTGTGGGAAAGTCTTGGTTTTATCGGAATAAGTTTGTATCTTTGCAACCAAATATATACTACTACTTAAGGTATGAAATTGGCTAAACGAAATATGATAACGGTAAAGGATGTGAACATCCGCACGATAAAAGTAGATGGTGTTGATTATATCAGTCTTACTGATATTGCCAAACAAAAAAACACAACGGATCCTAATGGCGTAATTGCTAATTGGATGCGCAATCGTAATACTATAGAGTTTCTGGGACTATGGGAGACTCTATATAATCCTAATTTTAACCCCCTCGAATTCGAGGGGTTTAGAAATCAGGCAGGTTTGAATGCTTTCACCCTGTCGCCCACGCAATGGATTGAGGCTACACACGCTATCGGAATCGTAACTCAGGCAGGACGTTATGGCGGAACATATGCCAGATCCGATATCGCCTTCAAATTTGCCAATTGGGTGGCCGTAGAGTTTGAACTCTATCTGGTGATGGAATACCAACGCATGAAGGCTGCTGAGCAGAAGCAGATAGCCTGGACTGCTAAGCGCGAACTCTCAAAACTGAACTACCACATCCACACAGATGCCATCAAGAACAATCTTGTGCCAGACGAAGTGACGCCTGCCCAGGCCAGTATCATCTATGCCGAGGAGGCCGACGTGCTGAATGTGGCTATGTTTGGTATGACTGCCAAGCAATGGCGCGAGGCCAATCCCGACCTTAAAGGCAACATTCGCGACTATGCCACCATCAATGAGCTCATCTGTTTGGCCAATATGGAGAATCTGAATTCCGTGCTCATCAACGATGGTGTGCCACAAGGCGAGCGCCTCATCAAATTGAACCAGATAGCCATCCACCAGATGCAGGTTCTGGAGAATAATGAAAGTAGGAGATTGTTAAAGTAAAGCGAGATGATAAGCGAACTAAAAACGATACGATAATGAAAAAACAACTACTATTACTCGTAATGATGCTGTTGCCGATGATTGCAAACGCAGACAATGATTATGTTGATTTAGGGTTACCCAGCGGATTACTTTGGGCAACATGCAATCTTGGCGCATCCGCGCCAGAAGAAGTGGGAAACTACTATGCTTGGGGAGAGACAACACCCAAATCATTTTTCTCGAAGGACAATTACCAATATGAGAACAACCCTATCAATATCAATAATATTTCCGGCACGGAATACGATGCAGCTACAATAACTCTAGGGGGTACATGGAGAATGCCAACGAAAGCGGAATTGGAAGAACTGGCAAAAAATTGTACTCGAAATCAAATCACACTTAACGGAACTGTTTGTATGGAACTTACAGGCCCGAATGGCAATAAACTAATCATTGCAAGAGGAGGACTTGGCGAACAAGGTACCACTCATGAAGATGGATATGGCTTGTGGTCGAGTACAAAATTCAGTGCTTCTACTGCATACAGAGCCTGGGAATGGACTTATATTAGTTTTTCATATACTTGGCAAGGAATACCTATTCGTCCTGTAAGAGATAAAAACACAGAAGACAATAAATGTGAAACACCAACCATTAGCCTTTTAGGTGGAAAGCTTCACTTTGACTGTAAGACGGAAGGAGTCACATTCCATTATAGCATTTCCTATCCAGAAATTTCTGAAAATACGGGCAACGACATTGATCTTTCATCAATCTATACAGTAAATGTGTATGCCACCAAAGAAGGTTACGAGGCCTCTAATATCACTACAGCGGAGATTGACATCAGAGGCCTGAAGGGCGACGTGAATTCCGACGGCGAGGTGAATGTGGGTGACATTGTCACCACGACAAACATCATGGCCGGAAAAGACGAGTGATACGAACAACGGATTCTCTGACCTAAAGGTAGCAGAGTGTGGCGTTCTCTCTTTGAGAGTGTGGCGTTGCAATGCGAATTAACAGATTAAACGGATAGTACTTCATCACAATATACTGCACCGTCCTACGTGTAGGGCAAAGCAGACTGTCATAATAAAAAGATTTTTTAATTAGACAATCGCCTCGCCTCCTGCGAAGGCCGCGAGGTTTTGAAAAGAAACAAATAAAAACAAGATATATGGACAAAGAAGAATTTAACGAAATACAAAGCGAAGCTCTTGATAATGAGGTGGTTTTAAAAACGCTTAGTGAAGAGCTGTTAAATGATGTAGATGAACTATTAAGGCACTTTAGTCTCTCTGAAGATTATACGCTCGCTGTCCTTGCTACAGCATCAGCTCGTTATATCCTCCAGAAAGGGCTTTCAACAAATAGAACAAAAGGGGTGGAAACCATGAGGAAAATATTCCTTTTCGGCTTAAATTATAAACTCGACGAATTCAAGCAGGCCGAAGCGTGCGAGACAGTAAATTTACACCATTAAAATAAATAGTATAAGGTTATGAAGAAAAAAATGTATGAAACACCGGCGATGCAGGTTGTCGAATGGCCGCGACAAACGCAGTTGCTGGCAGGCAGCGTAGATGCCAAAGTGGATGTCACCCTTGGGGAAGAGGACTGGACACCTTCCGCCTCCAGTATGGGTTTACCTGATGAGTTACTGTTACCTTAATCCGAGCAAGACAATGAAGACAATACAGAAGACAATGGGCTGGCTGGTCATGGCCGCAGCCCTCACGATAGGAACCACCGCTTGTTCGAGCGACGACATGCTTGCCGAGAACAATGAGCCCACCGTGATGCCGCAGGCTCAGCAGAAGGTTCACATCACCGTAGGAGCCGGTGTCGGCACCAGCGGAACAACACGTAGCTCAGTGGACTATAACAGCGAGACAAAAGAGCGCACGCTGAAGTTCACCGATGGCGACAAGCTCTATGTGCGTGCCATCATTGAGGAGGCGCATAGCGACGTATTGTGGGGCGGATCTGATTACGATTCAAAGATCATGGCCGGTTTCCTGACCATAGACCCGGCAACCATCAGCGCCGACGGCAAGAGCGCCCAGTTCACGGGCGACCTGGACATCTATGTCGCAACCGTTGTGCCCCAAAGGTGGGACGACGAACTGGATGATTGGGTGATTGACTACGAAAACATTGAGGATTATGGTCTCGTTTACAGCCCTGGCACCCATACGTTCACGACGGCCGACCCGCTAGCTGAATGTGTCATAGCCAATGCAGAACTGGCTCACGCCGGTTCGGAGGCTGAATATACGGTATATGATGATAATAAGAGTTTTGATTATGATTTTATGGTAGCCTCGAGTGTCAACGAACTGATGACATCGAGCTATCGTGTTGGCGGTGAATACGATCCTGATAGTCATTCGTTCGATTTGTGGGCGAACGACACGTTCTCAGTTATTCTCAACTGCACCATCAGCGGCCTGACGCCGGGCGCCTCCTACACCGTCGGAATGTTCTACGGCGAGACTGAGGACTACAATAGTTTCCAAGACTACGAGGGTAAGGTAGCTGCCGACGGCGAGGGCAAGGCCACTTTTGCCATTCTTACTATGGACGGAGACTACTATTACCAGCTGGCCCTGTCGAACATCGCGGAGCACAAGGTGGTGACGCTCGGACGGAAGGAACTCGAGACGAAGGTGTATAACATCACGGCCACGGCCAAGGACTACGTCTTCCCCGACGGAGAACCCATCGTCTCTGGTACGGCGGCCTGGCTCCGGGATGGAGTATGGTACAATATTGAGGAAGACCCTGCCGACGTCAGCATCAGCGGCAGCTTCACGGGCTACTTTTTCGACATTCAATATGGTGGCACCGTCACGCTCAACAACGTTACAGCCAGCTATGATGATAACTGTATCATCTATAGCTATTCCGATGAGCGCGACCTTACTGTCGTCCTGACGGGCGACAACTCGCTCAGTTGTAAGGAGTACGACTTCGCCCTCAGCAGCAACAAGGGTATCAAGCTTAAGTGCACTGGCAGTAGTGCCACACTCACGGTGACGGCACAGCCTACTGTCACTTGCGGTTTTAACTGCCTAAACTACGTTGGTGACGACCTGAGCCTGCTGGCAGACGACGGCTATACCGTAGCGCTGACAAATACGGTGAACGGCCCGGACAGCGACGAAGACGGCGAGCCTGACTACGTCTCGTGGACATATACCGTGACGCGTTAGATCAAGGGACTTTGATCTGTTCCAAAAGACAATAACAAGGAAACGGAAGTCCAATCGCGGCTTCCGTTTTTTCGTCCGAGCCCCTCTCTTATCCCCCTGTGTAGGGGGAAGAAGGATAAAAAAGTGGGGAAAAATTTGCCCTTTGGGCGAATTTTTCCCCACTTTTGATTCGTTGTTTTTATAGTTCCTGAGGGGGTGGTTGTCGTGAGACAGTTGCCCCTTTCTCTTGCTCTAAAATTATTTCAAGAAAAACATGAAAAATAATTGCCAAAATATTTGCATAAGTCCTGTGTGTGGCGCTGCAATGAGGGCAAAGCCCGACCCTGCTTTTGTATTAATGAATTAAAAAGTTCGGATTATTTTTGCGATAATCCGATTTTTTTTGTACCATTGACTGCGTCGAAGACACTCTCGCTCGAAAAAGTTCAAATAAAATTTGGCTTTTTGCTCACTTATTCGTATCTTTGCCATCAGATATACTACGTCTAAAATGATGAACGAACGAAACGCGACACATAACGCACTAAATATCAGGGGCTTAAAAAAACTGCCCCCCCCACTTTGTGATAATTTAAAGGCGTTGCAACCTACGGGTTTGTCCTACCATCCCGCCCTGCTGCATCAGGCTTCAGCCTCTTGTGGCAGGGTTTTATGTGTGTGTCACACAGATATCTCTGACCTAAAGGTAGCAGAGTGTGGCGTTCTCTCTTTGAGAGTGTGGCGTTGCAATGCGAACACAGATCACACAGATAATTAATACGAACACGGATTGAACAGATTAAACGGATTAAAAATATCATTCACACTGCACCGTCCTACGTGTAGGACAAAGCAGGCTGTCATAATAAAAAGATTATTATAGTTAAAAAATGCCTCGCCTCCTGCGACTGGCCGCGAGGTTTAAAAAAAGGTTAAAGTAAAACGAGATATACGCTCGCGGAGCGGGACATCAGCTTGGCTGATGCTGTTATTGTTTAAACCAATAAAAGTCAACACCTGTACCTGCTGTGAAGTTGGTACAGGTTTTGTTTTGTGTTAAAATTGTGTTAAAGTTCGAGGATGTCTCGAGTTTTGAAACACCTCTTGTCGTATATTTGCAAGCCAGATGTGAGCAAATAATATTAAGTTTATGAATAAAGATTTGGAGTTTTGGAAAAATACTGCTATCTTTGCAAACGTGTTTCCAACCTAAGAATTTATAAAAGAGGATATGAAATGAGCGATATTGACCCTTCTAGAATATTCACGCGGCAGCAGGTAGATGACTTGCTGTCAGCAGTTATTAATAAGACTTTGTTGCAGGTTGATAATGCAAAACTCTTTGCACACCACGAGGGACGTGAAAAAGTGAAGGGTATTGCAGGCGATATCATAGAAGAGTCTGTTCTTGGTTGTAAGAAGGATAGCAAGCAAGAGCCGGACATTCTAGTTGATGGCGTCCTGACGGAGTTGAAAACTACCGGCATGATTGAGCCGAAGAAGAAAGACTCTCCTTACGTTTATGAGTGCAAGGAGCCTGTTAGCATAACAGCTGTTTCTATCCCCGTTATTGTTAATGAGGAATTTGAAACTTCTAACTTCTGGCACAAGCTGGCTCACATGTTATGGGTGTACTATTGGTACAACTCATCAGTAACGGTAAAGCTCGAAGGATATAAGAATTTTCCAATATTGGGTTATCAATTCTATGAGTTTAGTGATGATGACAAGGTTCTACTCAGACAAGACTGGTTGTTAGTTCGTGACTTCCTAATTGTGATTCATCGTGACTACCGCACACAAGCAGAAAGAGAAGAGCAATATCCCCGTCTATCTCATGAGCTGAGGGGGCAGTTGATGTTAATAGACACAGCGCCAAAGTTCCCTAATAATCCAAGATTCCGTCTAAAACGTGCCTACGCAACTGTTATTGCAGATCAGTATTTTTCTAATAAGCATTTTGAGAAGCTTAGTGAATCCATTAGCAAATACGCAGACATCGACAGGAAGTGTCAGCTAATGACGCAAAAATACAAAGGCAAGTCTTTCGCACAAATAGCATTGGAACTTGGAGTAAATATCGATTTAGATGTAAAGAACTTCGCAGAGAGTGCCGTAGTTAAGATGTTCGGAGGACATGTTTCGAAGTTGAATGATATAGAGGACTTTGCTAAGATAGGTATCATTGCCAAAAGTGTACCCCTGTTGTCAGATGGCAAAGGGAAGGAAGACATGAAACTTTTCTTGCCAAATCTTGTTGATTGGACTAAAGAAACAGAATTTGAGGAGTCTGCAATCTATGATTATTTTGCAGGACATCATTTCCTTCTAATCATATATAAGTATATTGGCAAAGATATTGTCTTTGAAGGTTTCAAGAGAGTATTCTTTGACGAGAAGTTTATAATGGATAATGTGAAGAAGACTTGGGATGATGTGCGTGATCTGATTTCAAACAAGAAGCTTAAGATTGAAATAAAAACGAAGAAAGACGGAAGCGTTAGAGTAAACAAGTCTGGTACGTTAATGGAATCTCCAAACTTTCCCAAACTTTCAACACACAAAGTGTTTATCAGGGGAGGTGCATCAAAGACTTTGGATAAATATAAGACACTCGAAATAAACGGGCTAAAGATGTTACCACAATATGTTTGGCTTGACAAGAAATACGTGCAAGAACTTATAAAGTAATGAGCAATAAACATCATATAAAAGTAGTTGAATTATTCGCCGGTGTGGGTGGTTTCCGCATCGGACTTGAAGGTGCGTCGGATGCCTATGAGACCATTTGGAACAACCAGTGGGAGCC
>JAEEGH010021302.1_pt1 | contig 13401 bp, 10 predicted proteins | sample 9134181 | NCBI WGS metagenome assembly JAEEGH01 (sample SAMN16246544, study PRJNA631951) | gut metagenome | biome: gut microbiome; feature: rumen; material: DP-attached | host: Bos | place: Iran: Karaj | collected 2018-10
TCTCGGCTGCTGCCCAGACGGGTCGTCGTGTCCGCATCCTCCATCAGTTGCACCAACCTGCCGACCACCCTATCAACATCTATCACCCCGAGGGCGAGTACCTGAAGGGATTGGTGCTGTATGTGGAATGATTGATTAGGTTTTAAGGTTATAAGGTTATACGGTTGTGAGGTCCTGAGGTTGGTTACCTTCAGATGTCTAAAATGTTGCTTCAGAGGAAAACGCACATAACCTTACAACCTCAAAACCTTACACAGAATAAAATAAAATCGGAATTTGTCCGTTATAATTCTATTACATCAATTTCAACGCATTATATGAACAAATGCCTCATCGTGGGTGGAAGCAACGGCATCGGCCTGGCAATCGCCATGTTGTGCGCGCAGAAAGCCCAGAGCGTCACTATCATTGACCGTGTCGATCCGGACGGTCTTATGCCGGCCAATGTCTTTTATCGGCCAATGAACCTGCTCAACAATGACTACGGTTTTCTGCACGACTACGAGGATATTGACACGCTTTTCATCACCGCCGGCTTCGGCCGTGTCACGCCATTCGAACAGATTCTGGCCAAGGAGATAGACAACAGTTTTACGGTCAATGCATTGGCCGTCATACACATTCTACACTTCTTTTTTCCACGCATGAGGCAGCAGCAGCCGTTCCAATGCGCTGTCATGGGCAGCATTGCAGGACTCGTCGTTTCGCCGATGCTGGCCCTGTACGGAGCGACGAAGGCCGCCGTCTGTAGCGGTGTCGAAAGCCTGAACATCGAGTTGGAGGAGGCCGGGACGGATAACCGTATTCTGGTTGTTTCGCCGGGGTCCATCAAAGGGACGAGGTTCAATGGAGGGACCAATGACCTTTCGTTGACCGAGCCTTTGGCCGCAGAAATCATCCAAAGAATGGAGGCGCGACAGACACTTTTCATCCCGCAGTATGACGAGGTTTTCAAAGGCGTCCTGGCACGCTATCACGACAATCCGCACCAATTCGGCATCGACAGCTACAGGTACAAGCAGCAGAGCGGACGTCTGTCCAATGGACCACAACTCAAGGTCGGATACCTGAGCGGCACATTCGACCTCTTTCACATCGGCCATCTGAACATGTTGCGCCGTGCCAAGCAGTATTGCGACTATCTGGTCGTCGGCGTGCACCGCGATGCCTCCCACAAGGGCAAGACGGCCTACATCCCCTACGACGAGCGAGTGGACATCGTACGCAACATCAAGTTCGTGGACGAGGTCATCCCGTCGGAGCTAGAGGACAGCGACGTATGGACAAAAGGCATTGTCAAATACGATTTCCTGTTCGTCGGCTCGGACTACAAGGGCACGGAACGGTTTAACCGATATGAGGAATATTTCAAGGACAAGGGCGTGAAAATCATCTATTTCCCTTATACCCAAGGGACGAGCAGCACGCAGCTGCGCAACTTTTTAGACCATAAATAATGCAAGCACTGAAATTTATCGCATACTGTTTCTGTTACCTTCTCTATCCGCTGTCATTCCTTATGCCTCGGACAAAGAAGGTGCTTGTATTCGGTTCGTTCCACGGGGCATTCAACGACAATTCAAAGTACCTTTTCCTGTATGCGAACCGTCATCTTCGTCCGCAATATCGGCCCGTATGGATTTCGACGAAGAGGGAGACTGAGGCCAATGTCCGTCGATTGGGCGGTGAAGCCTATTGGGTGGCATCGGCCAAGGGCATCTGGCTGGCTTTGCGTGGCCGATGGTGGTTCGTCAACGCCTACACCTCGGACATCGCGTTCTTCCTGTCGGGCGGCGCACACGTCGTGAACCTGTGGCACGGCCTGCCATGGAAATGTATCGAGTTCGGCATCAAGAAAGGGGCATTGGCCAAGCGCTACAGCAAGGAAGACAAGTGGGACGTGTTCTTCCATCCGGCCTGCTTCATCCGGCCCGACTACGTGGCCTCGGGCGGCGAAAAAGTGACGGAAATCCTTGCCCGTTCGTTCCGTATTGATGATGGCCAATGCATCCCGTGCGGCTACCCACGCAACTATCTGTTGGGGCGTCCGCAAGACGAGGTCCTGGATTTCATCGGCCAATATGAATCGCCGCAGACGTTGGCATTGGCAAAAAAAATCCAAGGCTACACGACCACCTACATCTATATGCCGACGTGGCGCGACTCGCAGCGGAACCTCTTTGCCAAGGGCCTCGACCTCAATGCATTGAACGAGGTGATGGCCGAACAAGGGGCATTGGCCATCATGAAGCCGCACCCGAACACGGCGCGCCCGGAGCACACGGACTACTCGAACCTGATCTTTATGGACAGTACGGCCGATGTCTATGCCATCCTGCCGCTCACCGACGTGCTGATTACGGACTATTCATCGGTCATGTTCGACTATCCACTCATGCGCGGCAAGTCGATGATTCTGTACCAATACGACTACGACGAATATGTCACCGAACGCGAGTTCAACTTCCCGCTGGAGGGCAACATCATCGGCCGGAAAGTGACTTCGTTCGACGAGTTGCTCGATGTCATCCGCCGGAAAGACTACCAGATGGACGACAACGATCGCGCGGCTTTCCTCCAGAAATTTTGGGGCAATACGGCCGATGGTGATTCCTGCAAGAAACTAATTGACAAAGTGTTATGAACATCATTGTAGCTGCGTCCGAGAACAATGTCATCGGCCATAAAGGCGGAATGCCTTGGCACTTGTCGGCCGACCTGAAGTATTTCAAGGCTACGACCATGGGGCACGCCGTCATCATGGGGCGGAAGACGTTCCAGAGCATCGGCCGCGCCCTGCCTGGTCGCCGGAACATCGTCATCACGCGTCAGGCGGACTTCCAGGTGCCCGAAGGCGTGGAAATCTATGGGTCGTTGGACGAGGCATTGGCCAATGCTCCGGCAGACGCGTTCGTCATCGGCGGCGGACAGATCTACAACGAGGCATGGGCATCGGCCACAACCTACTACATCACGCGCGTGCACACGACCATCGACGAATATGACACCACCGTGCCGCCTGTGCCTTCCGACTGCGTGCTGGTCAGGAGCGAGCGGGTGTCGGCCGACGAAAAGAACGACTACGACGTGACGTTCGAGGTGTGGGAACGGCCCCACAACAAGTAGGAATCCAATTTTGAGAAATCCAATGCGAACCCTTTCGACCTACATCAAAATCCTGCGCACCAAGGGCATACGCTACTCCATTCAGGAGGGGTGGCGCGCCGTTTGGCCGCTATGGTTCACGACCGACAAGGCCGTCAAGGAGATTATCCACCAGCGGCGCGTGTGCACCATGCTGCGGCGCGAATATCTGCGCTACGCGACTGATTTCGATGAGGTTACGGCCGATGCCACAGTGCCGCGCATCATCTGGATCTGCTGGTTGCAGGGTTTGGCCGATGCACCAGCCATCGTGCAGCGATGCGTCAAGTCGGTGCGCGACAATTGTCCGACGTTTGAGGTGCGCATCCTCACCGAGGGGAACATGCTCGACTACGTTGACATTCCGGCCGACATCATCGCGCGGTGGCGCAGCGGACGGATGCCATTCGCCCATTTCAGCGACATACTGCGCGTCTCGCTGCTGGCACAACATGGCGGCATCTGGATGGACGCGACCGTCCTGATGACAGGTCCGATGCCCGACTACGTGACCTGGGGGCCGCTCTTCATGTTCCGCTCGTCGTGGCTCGATGCCAGTCCGCACGTGGGCAGCAACTGGATGCTTGCGGCATCGGCCAACCACCCCGTGATGCGCAACATGCGCGCCGTTCTCATCGAATATTGGCGACACGAGGGCTACCTGCGCGACTACCTCATCTTCCACGACCTGCTCGCCGTGATATACGCCGGCCACGCACAGACGCGCCGCTGCATCGACGCCATGCCCTACGTCTGCAACGCCGACCCGCACACGCTCGTCAACCGCCTGTTCGAGCCGTGGAGCGAGGCACTCTGGAGCGACGTCTGCCGCGTGTCGGCCATCCACAAACTGTCGTACAAGCTTGACAAGAGGAAGACCGCCAACGCCGTCGGGACGCTCTACAACCACATTCTTGGCCAATGAAAATCAGCATCGTCATCTGCACCTACAATCGCGCACAGTACATCGGACACACCCTCGATTGTCTTGCGGCCAATGCCATAGACGGCATCGGCGAGGTGCTCCTCATCGACAACAACAGCACCGACGCGACGGCCGACATCTGCCACCGCTTTGCCGAGGCGCATCCGTCGTTCCCGTTCCGCTACGTGGTCGAGACGGCGCAGGGGTTGTCGCACGCGCGCAACCGAGGTCTGGCCGAGGCAGCAGGCGAGTGGGTCGTGTTTCTGGACGACGATGCCTTCGTCTCGGCCGACTACGTTGCCCGACTGTCGGGTCACATTGGCCGACAAACCGCAATGGATGCCTTCGGAGGCCGCATCGACCCGTTGTACGAGAGCGGCGCTGAGCCGGCCTGGATGTCGCCGTGGGCCTATTCGTGGGTGTCGGCCATCAATCTGGGCGATGCCGTTCGGCCGATGCAGGGCAAGACGTTCCCGATCGGTGCCAACATGGGCGTGCGGCGCGACCTGGCATTGGCCGTGGGCGGATTCAACACGCAGCTGGGACGCCGCGGCAAGAACACGATGGCCGGCGAGGAGAAGGACTTCTTCAACCGCATCCGCGAGCGTGGCGGCCGGATTCTCTACCTGCCCGATGTGCGCGTCCAGCACTGCATTCCGCCGTCGCGCACCACGCTCGACTTCATCGCGCGGCTGGGTGACGGAGTGGGCGCAAGCGAACGTTATCGGACGAAAAACATCGGCCAATGCGCCTATTTCAAGCGGCTGGCGGGCGAGGCTGTCAAGTGGGCCGCTACGTTGCTGCTGTGGGCGCGCTACGCGATTGTCGGGCAACGGATTAAGGGCTCGGCGCTTGTGAAGTTCCGCTGGCACGTGACGAAGAAACTAATAATTGAAAATTGATAAGAGAAAGACATTGGCCAAGGAAATGAAGACATATCGAGGCTATAAAATCAAGTTCTACGCGCGGTCGTTCGACCTGCGGCTCTACGAATTGTCGCGCTCGTTCTACGAGGAGCTGGGCTATCCCTGCGTGCGGCTCACCGACCAGACGGCCGACGGCTACTTCTACACGATGTTGCGCGACACGGACTGCGACATCGCCATCAACGTCGATGAGGACTGTTTTCTGGCCGATGCCGATGCCCTCCGCACCGTGGTCGATGCCGTGATAGATGGAGGGTTAGCCAATGCTGGCTGTCCCGACGGCGGCGGCAACTGTCCGCGTCACGGCAATCCGGTGGTGACCAATCCGTTCTTCAACGTGTTCAACCTCAAGCTGATACGGGAGAAATTCTCGGCCGATGCCGTGCGCACCTACGACTACGGCGCCGACAAGGCCCGCCTGATGGCCGAATATCCGAAAGAACGGCTGGAGACGGACTACAGCTTCGACAACACAAAGTATGTCGAGCCTTACTACAGGTTCTTCCTCTGGCTCGCAGGCAATTTCCGCACGCTCTATCTGGCCAGCGGTTTCCACACCGACGGCATCACGACGCAGCTCTATGCGCCGGACGGACGGTTGCTCTGCGCCCACTCGTGGTTTGCGCGCTTCTACTCGACGCCGACGTGGATTGCGCGGTCGTTCCAGCGTGCGGTCGGCATCCAGCAGGACCGCATCAACGCGCTCATCGACGAGGTCTATGCGATGCGTGGGATGAAGCGGCGGCCGGAAACGGCATTGGCCACGATGCGCTACACACTCGACAAGATGGTGCGCTGGAGCATCAAGGTGCCGCAACGCGTGGCGCATTGGCCACAAAAACTGAAAAAACGGCTGTCGGGCAAGGACCGCTGGTCGCTATAAACCGGAATTTATCATTTAATATTTAATATTTTCCAATGGACTACCTTAAGAAACTTTGGCCATATCTGTTGGCCCTGGTCGTGTTCGCGACAGTGGCATGTGTCTATATGTCGCCTGCGCTGGACGGAAAAATCATTGCTACAAGCGACGGCGTGCAGGGTCGCGCCGCGTGCAAGGAGAGCTGGGACTTCCTGGCCGAGACGGGACATTCGGCCTACTGGACCGGCTCGATGTTTTCGGGAATGCCGACCTATCAGATCGGCGGCAACCGCTTTATGGCCGATGAATGGGTCGGCCCCCTGCGCAAGTTCCTCCAGCTGGGCCACGGCAACGCGCTGTTCATCGTGCTGTTCTACTGTGTGGGCTTCTTCGCGCTGCTTCGGTCGATGAAGGTGGACAAGTGGCTCGCGATAGTCGGCGCATTGGCCACAGCCTTCTCCAGCTATTTCTTCATCATCATTGCGGCCAATCACCACGCCAAGACCTCCACATTGGCCCTGATGTCCATGGCATTGGCCGGCATGTATCTCATCTTCCACGGCCACCGGAAGACGGGCGCGGTGCTGGCCCTGCTGGGCACGATGGCGGGCTATTATCCACACCCGCAGATGACCTATTACCTCTGTTTCATCTATGCCGCATTCGGTGCGGCCGAGCTCTATACGGCCATCGTCGAGAAGAAGCTGAAGATGTTTATGGCCAATGCCCTTATCGCCCTGGCCTGTCTGGGCATCGGCGTGGGCACAGGCACGGCAGCGACGTTCTCCAACCTGGAGTATGCCAAAGAGACGATGCGCGGCGGACACAGCGACCTTGTCAAGTCGAACGACGCCACCAACCGCACCGAGGGTCTTGACCTCGACTATGCGACGGCGTGGAGCTACGGCATCGACGAGTGCTGGACATTCCTGATTCCGAACTACATGGGCGGCTCGTCAAACTACGATTTGGGCAAGGACAGCCAACTCTTCCAGTCGATGGTCAAGAAAGGCGTCCCGCGCTCACAAGCTCAGCAGTTCTGCCAGAGTGCGCCGATGTATTGGGGCGACCAGCCCTTCACCTCGGGTCCGGTCTATATGGGCGCGATTGTCTGCCTGCTGTTCCTCCTGGGCCTGATGATTGTCAAGGGGCCTTACAAGTGGGCGATATTGGCCGTAACACTGATCAGTGTCACACTGAGCTGGGGACATAACTGGATGTGGTTCACAAGGTTGTGGTTCGACTACGTGCCGATGTACAACAAGTTCCGCGCCGTGTCGTCCATCCTCGTGATTGCCGAGATCACGATGCCGCTCCTGGGCTTCCTGGCCCTGCGCGAGATTGTTGAGGCCAAGCGGCGCGCTTCGGCCGAGGAGCTGAAGGCCATCGGCCAGAAAGTCCTCTATGCCTGCGGCGGGCTGATGGCGCTGCTCTTCATCGCATTGGCCACAACCAGCGGCTTTACGTCGGCCAATGACGCCCAGATGCCCGAGTGGCTGGTCCCGATGTTGGCCGATGCGCGTCAGGCGATGTTCAAGGCCGATGTGTGGCGTTCGCTGGCCTTCGTCTTCACGGCAGGTGGCATCCTGTGGCTTTACGTGCGCAGCGAGCGGTTCCAGAGAACGGCGGCATTGGCCATCGTCCTGGGTGCGCTTGTCCTGCTCGACATGTGGCCAGTTGACAAGCGGTTCATGAACGACGGGACATTCTCGGCCGCCAACTCCTACGAAAAGACCTTCAAGGAGAAGCCGTGGGAGCGTCAGATATTGGCCAATGAGAAGGACCCGAACTTCCGCGTCTTCAACCTCACCGTCAGCCCGTTCAACGACGCCACGACGAGCTACCGGCTGAAGAGCATCGGCGGATATTCGGCCGCAAAGCTGCGCCGCTACCAGGACATCATTGAGCAACACTTGGCCAAGATGCACCAGCCCGTCATCGACATGCTGAACACGAAATATTTCATCGTGCCCGACAATGCAAACGGCAATGCGCCGGTCGTGCAGTTTAATCCGGGTGCGATGGGCAACGCGTGGTTTGTGGCCGATGCAAAGGTCGTCAATACGCCCAACGAGGAGTGTGACGCGCTGATGCAGGTCGATCTCCATTCGACGGCTGTCATCGGCCAGGATTTCGCCCAATATGCCATTGGCCATAACAATGACTCGACGGCCACCGTCCGCCTCACGTCCTATGCACCGAACCGCCTCGAATATGAGGCACAGAATGCCGAGAAGGCGACGCTCGTCTTCAGCGAAATCTACTATCCGTACGGCTGGAAGGCCTATGTCGATGACAAGGAGACCGACATCTTCCGCGTCAACTACCTGCTGCGTGCCATCAACGTCGAACCCGGCAGCCACCACATCCGCATGGAGTTCGTGCCCGATAGCGTGCGCCGCGGCAACATCCTCTCGATGATCTTCGTCGTGCTGATGTACGGCATCATCCTGTTCTGCATCGGCAAGGGCGCGCGCGATTGGTACATTGGCCAAAAACACACCGCCGAATGATAAAGTATTCACTCATCGTCCCCGTCTTCAACCGTCCCGACGAGGTGGCCGAACTGCTCGAAAGCCTGCTCCAGCAGCAGCGCGACGACTACGAGGTCATTCTGGTCGAAGACGGTTCGACCGTGCCTTGTGAGGTTGTGGCCAATGCCTATGCCGACCGCCTCCGTCTGCGCTACTTCGCCAAGGCCAATTCCGGACCCGGACAGAGCCGCAACTATGGCGCCGAACGAGCCGAGGGCGAATATCTCATCATCCTCGACAGCGACGTAGTGGTGCCTGCTGGCTATCTTGCGGCCATCGACCGTGAACTTGCCGACGCTCCAGCCGACGCTTTCGGCGGCCCCGACCGCGCGCACGCCTCGTTCACGCCGGTGCAGAAGGCCATCAACTATTCGATGACGTCATTCTTCACGACGGGCGACATCCGAGGCGGCAAGAAGAAACTTGACAAGTTCTTCCCGCGCTCTTTCAACATGGGCATCCGCGCCGAGGTCTATCGTCAGTTGGGCGGTTTTTCGCCGATGCGTTTCGGTGAGGACATCGATTTCTCCTACCGCATCGTCGAGGCCGGCTTCACGACGCGGCTTTTTCCCGATGCGTGGGTGTGGCACAAGCGCCGCGCTGACTTCCGCAAGTTCTACCGTCAGGTCTATAACAGCGGCATCGCGCGCATCAACCTCACCAAACGGCATCCCGGCACGTTGAAACTGGTGCATCTGCTGCCGATGCTCTTCACCGTAGGAGTGCTGCTGCTTGCGGCATTGGCCATCGTCGCGCTCGTGCTCATCGCACTCGGGCTGGTGGCCGGGTATTGCTGCGGCGAGGGGTGCAACATGGGGCTCATTATGGCCTATGCGGGGGCGTTCCTGCTCTGCGCCGCACTGCTGCCTGTCGCGCTCTACGCCACGCTGATCGGCATTGATTCATCGGCCAAGAACCGCAGCCTGCACGTCGGCCTGCTCTCCGTGCCGGCCGCCTTCACCCAGCTGATGGGCTACGGACTGGGCTTCATCGCGGCCTGGTGGCGGCGATGCGTGCGCGGTCAGGACGAGTTCCAGGCGTTCGAGAAGAATTTCTACAAATAAACATCTACCCTTGCACCATCCGGAATTGGTGCAAGGGTAATTTCTAAATTCACTCATTTTCATGGGAAAACACCACTGCACGGCAACGCCATCGGCCAAAAAACGACCTGAAACGCATTTTTTCCACGTCCGGATGCGGTTTTCTCATTTTATTGATTATCTTTGCGACGGAATTCTCTTATTTGACTAATTAATTGCCAACTATGAAACACGTCATCAGTATCCTTGCAATCGGAATGGCCGCGGGATTCGCATGGGCCCAGAGCGTACAGAACGGCCTCGTCATGGAATATAACGGAACCCAGAAGAAAACGGCATTGGCCAATGTATCTATCGCAGTCAGAAATGCCCAGCGCACCATCTCGGACCGTCACGGACGCTTCCGCCTCGACTTCCGCACACTGAAGCCCGGCGACAAGATCGAGGTGCGCGAAATACAGAAGAACGGCTACGTCATCTTCAACCAGGATGCGCTCGACGAGTGGCGTGTGGCCAAGGGCAGCGAACCGTTCACCATCGTCCTGTGCAAGAACAACCATTTCATGGAGCTGAAGGAGCGCTACTACGACATCGCCAGCAAGAGCTATGCCCAGCGGAGGGCCGTCGAGGAAAAGGCATTGGCCGACAAGATGATCAACGGCGAACTCCAGCGCCTGCAATACGAACAGCAGCTGCGCGAACTGAAGAACCAATATGCCGAACAACTGGAGAATCTCGAGACCTATATCGAACACTTCGCCCGCATCGACCTGAGCGCCCTCGACGCCCACGAGCAGAAGATCATCCAACGCGTGCAGGAGGGCGACATCGACGGCGCCATCCAGGCCTACGACGAGATGGAAATCATGCAGAAGATGGATTTGGCCAATGCGAAAAGCGACCGCTACAGCAAGCTCCAGCGCAAGGCCGAGGCCGAGAAGATGCGCCTATACGCATTGGCCAAGAACCAGATGTCGCTGCTCAAGCTGCGCGGCGGCCGCGAGAGTTTCGCACGCATCGAACGCATCCTGACCGACATGGCCTCGAAGCTGTCCAACCACCCCGAAGTGGTGATGGACTGCGTGGACTTCTTCACCGACCAGGGCAACACGGAGCGCGCCATCTACTGGAGCCGCAACTACCTGCGTTTCAGCAACATCACACCCGTCCAACGCGGATTCGTCGAGTCATGTCTGGCCTCGTCGCTCTATAATCTCGGCCAATGGGAAGAGGCATTGGCCCACAACCAGACCGCCATCGACTGCCTCGCGACACAGCTCACGGGAAGCGACTCGCGCGCGACCTACCACTACATGAACGCACTCATCCTGCAGGGCGGAATGCTCGGTTCACGGTGGCGCACAGCCGATGCCATCCAGCTCCTGCAACGCGCCGTCACGATGTGCGACAGCATCTTGGCCAATGACCATCTGGACCAGACCGCCCAGAAGTACAAGGCCGAGGCGCAGTTCCGCTGGATGACAGCCCTGTCGCGCGCCAGCCAATGGAACGAAGCACACACGCTAGGCCTGCAGCTGATTGAATTCATCCGCCCGAAGGCCGAGTCGGACGACCCGCTGGACTACTGGCTGATACGCTACGGCCGCGTCCTGAACGAGGTGGCCTTCATCTCGGGACGCATGGGCAACACGGCCGGCAACGCCGACTACCTGACCAAGAGTGTCGCCATCTGGAAGCAGCTCTACGAGCTCAACCCGCAGGCCTATGTCTCGGACTATGCCGACGTGTGCCAGCACCTGCTCTTCTTCTACTACAACAATCACGAGATTGACAAGTGCCTCGACGCCGCCCGCAAGGAACTGGAACTGCGCGAGGAGGCCTGCCGCATCCCGAGCGATCTGGACATGGCCTCGTACGCCCTGGCATCGAGCAACCTGGGCTATCTCTACACGCAATACGGCGACGCGGCATTGGCCGAACCCTACATCTGCAAGGCGATTGAGATACAGGAGGCATTGGCCACAAAAAGTCAGAAAATCTACGGCGGAATGCTGGTCCACTACAAGGCAGACCTCTTCCAGCTCTATCTGAAGCGAGGGGATGACGGCCAATGCGCCGCGATGGAAAAGACCCTGCGCGACGAGGCCGAGGCGCTCTACAACCGCCGCACGCCCGAGGACACGAAGGCCATCAACTACGCGTGGAGCAGCCTGGGCCGATGGGCCCTGCGTCAGGGCGACCGTCCCGCAGCCGAGGCCCTGCGCGCACGCATCGCCGCCCTCAACCCCGACTATATGGAGGATGACGACTGCGCCCGTTTCGTCAAGGAGTTGGAGGGCCAGACGGAATGACGCCGCCGCCCGAACGACTACACTGCAATCCCGCTGTCAACGCGACAACGGGATTTTTCATGCGCAACGCACAAAAAAGGCGGACGGGAATTGCTTCACGTCCGCCGGAAGAGAAATGTATTTAAAAAAGGATTGGAGTAACTTTGTTTCATTGGCCAATGGAAAGCCTCCATCGGGCCAAAATATTCCCCGAACAGCACCGCACAAGGGCTGCCATACACATGATTTTCAACAAACTAATGTTATTGAGGAATGGTATTCGGGCAATGGTGCTTAATCGGTATGTCAAATGCAACGAAATGCGCAACAAAGATACGAACTTTTTATCAACAAATGCAACATTTAAAACTGATTTTCGCGCAAACATCGGCCATTTCATGCGCAATAGAAGCGGTTTTGACAAGTCGGATTGGCAAATACGCACACTCCGGACGCGGTTTTCGTCTGTTCCATTGGCCAAGAAAAGAAAAACTTATTCCACCCGCTTGATTCGCAGCAGCAAATATGGCAACTGCGGCAGACGCACCGAGCGGTTCTTGCGGTCAATCGTGCGGTAGTTGTCCTGCGCGACGGCCTCGAAGATGGTGGGGCACGGCGTGATGGTCATGTTCCACGTGTCGATGATTTCGACCTGGAAACGTTCGCCCTCAGCGATTTTCGGATAGGCCGGATTGCGTCCGTTGCGCGTCGGGAGGTCGAAACGCCATTGGTCAGCCACCTCCTTGCCCAGATAGACCATGTAGTAGCCCGGACCGGCGGCCGACGTGTGCGGATCCCACGACGAATCGGCCAAATACATCGGCTGCGGCAGGTCGTCCAACAGCTGCTTCAGGAACTTCGTGCGCGCCCACATTGTGCCCTGCCACTTGCCGCCCACGGCGAGGAAGTTGTAGCGGAAGCCAAGGCCGTCAACGTCGCCCAGCAGGTAGCACTCGGAGTGGGTGCAATAGGTGCCGGCGATGAGTGCCTGATACATGCGGAAAAGCTCCTCCTGGCCGCTCAGGTTGCCCCATCGGACATCAAGGTCGCCCTCGTAGAGCACCTCGTCGAACACGACAGGCTTGCGGTAGATGTTGCGCACGATGGCAGCGCGGCCGAAATCCTCGACGGGAGCCTGGTCCTGGATGGAGCAGTGCGTGTAGCGCTCGTCCCAGTAGCTGTAGTACTGCGCCGTGTAGCTGTGGATCGAGACGAGATGGCGATACGGATCGGCCGCAATGATGGCATCGGTCCACGCGTCCCACGCCTCGGCGGGCTGCTCCTTGACGAGGTCGTATTCATTGGCCAACGACCACCACACGTTGCGCAGGCTCGACATCCGCGCACCCACGTAGCGGCACAGCAAGCGTCAGGCCTCGATGGGCATCGCGCTGAATCCCCATCGGCCGCCATCGTAGGGATGGAACAGAATCAGGTCCTGTTCGATGCCGAGCGACATCAGTCCGCGAGTACAAGCCTCGACGTGGTCGAAATAGCGCGGGTTGAGTCGCGTCCAGTCCCACGTGCCGTCGGCCTTGCGCTCGAACGGATATTCGTCGGGCTCGGGATATTTCGGGTTGAAGTTCTGCGGCAGGAGCAGCGGACGGATCTTGGTGAATCCGCTCTGGGACCGCGACTTGAGGGTCTGCTGCTGCATCGTGAGGCTCGCCTCGGCC
>JAEEGH010021303.1_pt1 | contig 13400 bp, 10 predicted proteins | sample 9134181 | NCBI WGS metagenome assembly JAEEGH01 (sample SAMN16246544, study PRJNA631951) | gut metagenome | biome: gut microbiome; feature: rumen; material: DP-attached | host: Bos | place: Iran: Karaj | collected 2018-10
GACTACGTTTCGCCGCGCTTCAGGATAAACGCCCCGCTCGAATACAACTATTCCTCGAGCTTTGATCCCCTGAGCGCGATAGGCGCGTATGACTGCGTGGACGGCGATATCTCCGACCGCGTCAAGATGATACTCCTCGATCCGGAGGATGATATCACCTCCCGCGGGACGCACAGAGTGGAGTTCAGGGTAGCCAACAGCCTGGGCGATATTTCGACGCTCGAGGCGGAGGTGGAGGTCTACGACAGGACTTATACCGAGTCCCGCATGATCCCCACGATAAGGCTTACCGACTACATTGTTTACGTCGACAGATACGGTTACGTCGATCCCATGGAGCACGTGCTCGGCATAGCGGTGAACGGCGTGCCCTACGAGGTCGGCGAGTACGGCTTCGGCAAGCTTGTCTGTGACGATTCCGGAGTCGATTATACGAAGCCCGGCGCTTATAAGGTGATATTCAGCTGCGATAACAGGGAAGAGTATTACGGCTCCGCGGTAATGTTCGTAATAGTTACGGAGGTGGGTCGCTGATGGCAGGTTACGGTTCTTCCAACGCTCGTTCTGCCCGCAATGAAAAGCGGCGCGGCTCCGGTATAAAAATAGAGGTCATCCTTTTCAGCCTGTTCCGCAGCTGGTGGATCGTACTGATCGGATGTCTTGTCGCCGCGATGGCGTCATACATTTTCATATCCGAAAGCTACAAGCCCAAGTATTACGCGGAGGCTACCTTCGTCGTATCCAGCAAGGACGGCGGCGCGGATCAGGTGTACTCCAACCTGGTCGTCGCTTCAAAGCTTGCCGATTCGTTCACGTACGTGCTTGAAAGCCCCGTGCTGAAGCAAAAGATCGCGGAATCCCTCGGCATGGATTCGTTCGAGGGGACGATCAAGGCAAAGAGCATAGACAATACCAATCTCATCCAGATAGGCGTGGAGGCGGGCTCGCCGCAGACCGCGTTCTATGAGATGGACGGCATCATCAAATATCACAGCATTGTATCCGACAATCTGCTCGGCAACGTCGTGCTCGACGTTCTTAAGGCGCCGACCGTGCCCACCGCGCCGGTGGAGAAGCTCAACAAGGCGTCCAAGATCATGAGCGTGACGGGTATCTCCGCGGCGGTGATCGTCGCGCTGATAGTGATCGCGACCGTCGTCAGCGACGACGTCATGACCGAGAGCGATCTTGAAACGAAGGTCGACTGCCCCGCGCTCGCGACGATCTATCACGAGCGTAAGAACCTTACCCTCCGCGCGAGGCTGCAGGGCGTAAAGACCAGCATGCTCATAACCAATCCCACGACGAGCTTCCGCTTTGCGGAGACTTACCGCCTCTTCAGGACCCGTATCGAATACATGATGCGGCAGAAGGGCTACAAGGTGATGATGGTCTCCTCCGTTCTGGAGAACGAGGGCAAGACCACCTGCGCCGCAAACACGGCTATAACGCTCGCGATGGACAATAACCGCGTGCTCCTTATAGACGGCGATATGATCAAGCCCGCGCTCTATAAGGTAATGAACGTCAAGGTGAAGCGCGGCATGGCGATAAACGAGGTAATAACGAGCGATATCGCCATGGACAGCATACCCAAGCTCGAGTCCGTTCCCGAGCTGAGCCTTCTTATGGGCAAATCGTCGCTCTCCAACTCGACGGAGCTTATCGGCTCGCGCGAGATGAAGGACTTTATTGAAAGGGCGAAGGAGCATTTCGATTACGTGATCATCGACACGCCGCCCATCGCGCTGGCGACCGACGCGGAGTGCTTTGCGGAGCTTGCCGACTGTACCCTGCTCGTTATAAAGCAGGGCGGTGCGAGGGCGAAGCGCATCAACGAGAGCATTGAGGCGGTCAGCCAGAGCGGCACGGAGATATTGGGCTGCATTTTCAACAACGTCTATCCGCTCGAGTTTTTGAGCGATCCCGTAGATAAGCAGTACGGCGGCGAATACCGCACCGCCGGGCAGGGCCGCTATTCCGCAAGGGACGCCGCGGAAGGGGGTGAGACCCGTGAGTGAGGAGCTTAACCGTCGCGAACACTCCGCCCCCGTTAAGGACTACGCTTACGAAGCGAGAAGGAGCGGCACCGCGAATATCGAGCCAAAGAGCGCGTCGGATTTCTTCCAGGATCTCCTGGAGGCGTTCAAGAGGCTGTATCTGCTTCCCATTATTCTCTCGGTCGTGTTCTGCACTTTGTTCTGCGTCAGGGCAAGGCTCACGTTCAACCCGATCTATCGGGCGACGGCGACCTTTACCGTCAACGTCAACAACGCAAGCCTTCACAGCAGCCCGACGTATTCCGTCAATCTTGCGAAGCAGCTTTCCAACACCTTCCCCTACATATTCGGGAGCGACGTGCTGAACAATCTCATTCAGCAGGACCTCGGCATGAACGAGATCCCGGCGACCATACAGGCGGAGGCGGTCGGAGAGACCAATCTCTTTACGATAAACGTCTATTCAAGGACGCCGCAGACTTCGTACAACGTGCTCCATTCCGCTATCGACAACTATCCGCGCGTTGCGGATTTTGTCGTCGGCAACACCACGCTGACGCTCATATCGGAATCCGGGCTGCCCCAAAGACCCACGAACGATATCTCCTATAAGACGGAGCTTATGAAGGGCGTGGTGGTCGGCTGTCTCGTTTCGCTTGCCGTAATGATCATCTCCGTATTTACGAAGACCACCGTAAAGGATGCGGACGACCTGAAGAACATGCTCAACCTGAAATGCCTCGGCACGGTGCCCTATATCGGCAGGAAGCGCCGCGGAGAGGGCGGCATGATAGAGATATCGGATCCCGATATTTCAAGATCCTTCGCCGATTCGATAAGGCTGCTCAAGGCGCGTACGCAGCGCGCCTGCGACGAGAACGGTTATCGCGTGCTGCTCGTTGCAAGCTCCATGCCGGGCGAGGGCAAGACGACCATTGCGACCAACCTCGCCATGTCGCTCGCGCTTTCGGGCAAGCGTACGGCGCTGCTCGACTGCGACATAAGGAAGCCTTCCACGCTCGGCGACCTTACAAATCAGAAGCAGTCCGGCATCGCGGAGTATCTTAACGGTCTCGTCACGATCGACGATATCATCAACGAACCTGCGGAAGGTCTTCTCGTAATAAACGGCAAGACACCCTCCGACGAAGCGGCGGAGCTCATGGGAACCGAAAGGATGAAGGAGCTTATCGAAGAGCTCAAGGAAAGAACGGACGTCATAGTCATCGACTCTCCGCCCGCCTCCGTTATTGCGGACGCCGTGGTGCTCTCCAATCTTGCGGACTGCGTGCTGTACGTCATCCGTCAGGAGTTCACAAGGAAGAGCAGGATACTGGACGGTCTGAACCATCTGTCGAACGGCAGGGCGGTGTTCCTCGGATACGTGCTGAACAGCGCCAATTCCTCCGGCTCGGGCTACGGCTACGGCGGTTACGGCAAGTACGGGCAGTATTCCCGCTATGGCAGATACGGGCGTTACGGACGCTACGGGCGCTACGGCAGGTATTCCCGTTACGGCAGGTATTCCCGTTATGGCAGCTATTCCCGCTACGGCAGCTATTCCCGTTACGGTTACGGCTACGAAAAATCAAAGAAAAAATAACAGTATGCGGGTCGCCTTTATCGGGCGGCCCGCTGAACGGTAAAGGGATAAAATGAAAGAAAACGGATCGGTGATAATAAAAAGGCTCGTATGCATCGCGCTGATATCGGCGGCGGTTTTATCGCTGACCGCCTGCGGACGCGCGCCGAAAAAACGCACCGCCGTCTTTTACGAATACTTCGATACCGTTATTACGCTCACCGCCTACACCGACGACGAGGAGCTTTTTAACGAGGCGAGGGATTCTGCGGAGGCGATATTCGAAAACCTTCACCGCCTTTTTGATATCTATAACGAATACAAGGACTGCGTGAATCTTGCCTCCGTCAATTCAAGGGCGGGGGAGAGCGTCGCCGTTCCGCACGATATCATGGAGCTTCTGCGCCTCGGCAAGGAGTACGATGCGCTGACCGGCGGCTCCGTCAACATTGCGATGGGCGCGGTACTTCGCCTTTGGCATGACGCAAGGGAGCGCTCGGCGCTCGATCCGGACGGGGCGGCTCTCCCGGATGATACGGCGCTCAAAGAAGCCTCCCTCCATTGCCGGATCGGCGACGTCGTGCTTGACGAAAAAAACGGCACGGTCACGCTTAACGACCCCGAAATGAGCATCGACGTCGGGGCGATAGCAAAGGGCTACGCGGCGGACAGAGCAGCGGAGGCGCTTTCCTCATACGGATTCCCGTTCATGCTCAACTGCGGCGGCGCGGTGCTCGTTTCCGGCGCTAAGCCGGACGGCAGCCCCTGGAAGGCGGGGATCGCCGATCCGCAAAATGAAAACGAATACGCCGCAGTCGCCGAGCTCGACTCCGGCTCGCTTTCCACAAGCGGTTCGTATTTAAGGTATTTTACCGTGAACGGCATCGAGTACGGGCATATCATCGACCCCGCCACGCTTTATCCGGCAGATAAAACGGCGTCGGTCTCCGTTTGCGTTAAGGGGGCGGGGAACGCCTGTCTTGCGGACGCGCTCTCGACTGCATGCTTCATCCTCGGCGCCGAAGAGGGCATGGCGCTGATAAACTCCGTTGACGGAGCAGAGGCGTTTTTTGAAAACGCCGATGGCTCGATAACGGCGACAAACGGCTTTCCAAGGTGAAAAAACGAGTTATCGTACAAACACCCGATAAAATTCGTACGAACGTACGATGACAAACAGAGAATCGCGAAAATGGGATAAATGTGAAAAAATCCTTTTGCCGCGCCGTTTTTTATCATATAACGGCCCGGAATGGTATTTTCCAAAAAATATTTTTGATTTTTAGCATAGAAAACACTTGCAAGTTAAATCAATGTGTGGTATATTTATCGCGTAATTGTGTACCGTTGTCTTATTGGGCGATCGGCGCTTGCCGGCCCGATTCGCACGATTCGGCACCAGGTTACAAATAATATTTTCAGGAAGGAGTATTCCACAATGAAGAAATTCCTCGCGCTCCTCATTTCGGCGGCCATGATCTTCGCTCTCGTAGCGATCCCCGCAGCGGCTGACGGTGAGGTACAGATCACGGTTGCTACCGTGAACGATGTTGAGCCCGGCACTGACGTCGAGGTTCCTGTTACGATCGAGGGCGACTACGAAGCTCACATCCTTACGCTCTATGTCAATTACGATCCCGAGAACCTCTCCATCGAGAAGAAGTCCGATATAAAGAACGGCGATCTGTTCCCCTCCGGTGATGATGCTGAAGAGGCTGAATGGGCCGTTATCAAGGATATCGATTCCGTTCCCGGCCAGGCGAAGCTCGGCATCATCTGCCCCCATGGCGATTATCCCATCACCGGCAGCGGCTCGATCTGCAAGATCAAGTTCCACGTAAGTGAGAACTGCACCGAGAACCAGACCCTCACTCTTCAGGTTTCTGAGTTCAAGAACATGCCCGAGGGCAGCACCACTGCTACCCCCATCCCCTATGTCGGCACTGACGGCGCTATCAACCTCCACCAGGATGATCCCCAGCCCACTGAGCCCACGCCCACTGAGCCCACGCCCACTGAGCCCGCTCCCGTAGAGGGCAACCAGATCACCATCGGCAGCAAGGACAACGTTAAGCCCGGCGACGAGGTGACTGTTCCCGTTGAGGCGGTCTTCAATGACGAAGCCCATATCCTCAATGCCGTAATCGATTACGATGCTGACGTTCTGACCCTTGTTGATGCTGAGCTTGGCGAGTTCATCACCGGTATCGAAGGCGCTTTCACCAGCGTTGATACCGAGACTCCCGGCAAGATCTACATCGGCGTTGTCTGCGCTGAGGATCCCATGATCGGCGAAGGCGTTCTCATGAACCTCACCTTCAAGACCGCTGATGACTTCGCGGAGCCCACCACTGTTGCCATGACGATCAACGAGTTCGGTTATATGCCCGTTGACGCCGCCAATGCTGAGCCTCTCGAGTGCGAGCTTGTCGATGGTATCATCACCCCCGCCGAGCCCGTTGTTCCCACTCCCGTTGAGTTCGTAATGGGCAGCAAGGAGAACGTTGCTCCCGGTTCCGAGATCACCCTGCCCTTCACCATTTCCGGTGATTACGAGGCGCATCTCATGAACATCGCCCTCAACTACGATACCTCCGTTCTTACCCTGACCGGCTTCGAGAACGGCGAGGTCCTTAACTCCGTTGAGGATGCTATCATCGTTGTTGATTCCGAGACCGTTCCCGGCTCCATCCGTCTTGGTGTTGTAATGCCTACCGACGGTATGACTGCCGAGGGTGTCATCGCCAACCTCAAGTTCAAGGTATCTGACAAGTTCACCGAGCCCACCGTCATCGGGGTCAATGTTACCGAGTTCGGTTACATGCCCGTTGGCGCCGCCAATGCTGAGCCCATCCCGTTCACCGCAACGAACGGTATCGTAACTCCCGGCTCCGTTGGCCCGAATCCCCCTGTGACCGGTGCTGTCAGCCTTGCCGGCATTGGCGTTCTTGCCATTGCCACCGGCGCTGGCGTTGTCATCTTCCGCAAGAAGGAAGACTGATCGACAGACTGTCTGTAAAAGCCAAAGGTCATCCCGAAAGGGATGACCTTTTGTTATGCGTAAAGCTTGTTGATTTTGCTTGATTTGCCCTTTTATTTCGCTTTTTCGATCGTTTCGATCAGCCGGTCGAGCCCGACGGTATAGCTCCGGGCGCCCATGCCCATCACGCGGAACGCGCAGACGTCCTCGATCACGTCGACCGCGCGGAACGGCTCCCGCTTCGTGATATCGCTCATGTGCACCTCGCCCACGGGGACGGGAGTGCAGGCGATCGCATCGCGCAGGGCGTACGAATAATGCGTGAGCGCGCCTGGGTTGATCAGCACGCCGTCGAACGCGTCTCCCGCGGCATGGAGCTCGTCGATGAGCCTGCCCTCGTAATTGGACTGCACGTGCTCGACGGACGCTCCGTGCTCCGCAGCGTGCGTCTCAAGGGCGCGGATGATATCATCAAGGCTCCTCGTTCCGTAGATCTCGGGCTCGCGTTTTCCCGTCATATCGAGATTCGGTCCGTTCAATACAAGTATCCTCACGGTTTGACTCCTTTTTTTCTTCCATTATACCATATCGGCGCGTTTTATGGTATAATCAAACAGAAGTTTTTAAGGAGCGTCGTATTATGAAGCATTACGCCGTACTGGGGGACCCCATAGCGCACAGCCGCTCGCCCGAGCTCTATAACGCCCTGTTTGAAAAATACGGGATGGACGCGGAGTTCGGAATGCTCCGCATGGGCGTCGGCGGCATAAGCGAGCTTAAAACCAAAACGAAAGGTCTTTCGGGATTTGCCGTTACAATGCCGCTCAAAAGGGCGATAATACCGTATCTCGACGCGCTCGACGAAAGCGCTTCCGCCTGCGGAGCCGTGAACATCACGGAGCTCAGGGAGGGTCGCCTCATAGGGTACAATACCGACGGCGAAGGGCTTTGCGACGCGCTTTTTACGGCCGGCGTCTCCGTCTGCGGCGCAGAAGCGGCGATCCTCGGCAGGGGAGGGGCCGCCCTTTCCGCGGCGTGTTCGCTTAAAAAAAGAGGCGCGAACGTCCGTCTGCTGGCAAGGACGCCGAAGGCAGACGCCGCTTCCCCGGAACGCCTCGTCTCCGATCCGGGCGGGCATGCGGATCTGTTCATCAACGCATCTCCTCTCGGCATGGACGGGCATGATGAATTCGCATACACGGGGCTCCTCGACAGCCTCGCGCCGTCCGTCGTGTTCGATATGGTGTACGTGAACGGACGCGAGACAGCCCTCGCGCTCGAGGCAAAAAAGAGGGGCGTCCTCCTGCTGACGGGGGAGAGCATGCTGAAGAAGCAGGCGCTCCGCGCGTTCAAGATCTGGACGGGCGTCGAGGCGGAGTTCTGAAAAAGCATAATAAAGGGCTTCCGGGCAAATGCCCCGGAAGCCTCTTTCGTTTCATCCGATCAGGTAAATATCCTCGTTAGCGTGTCGCGGATGCTGGTGGGATCGCTTATCGCGAGAGCGGCGATAAGAAGACCGATGCAGATCAGCATGCCTATGATCATTATGATCAGCACCGCGGAAGCAAAGTTCTTGCTGTTCTTGTTGATGCCGGAGGAGAACGCCATGGTGAACAGGGGGATTATGTTGAAAATAGGTATCGCAAAGAGCGCGATCCTCCAAAGATAACCCCAAACGGAAAGCGGCTTGTCGAGAATGCTCTTATTCTCGGCGGGCGCTTCCTTTACGGGCGGACATACTAAGGGCTCCGGATCGAACACGTTCTCCTGCTCCTCAACGGGCATTGGCTCCGCATAGGGCGAAGGCTCCTCGATCGGAGCCGGTTCCTCGGCGCGAACGAAGTCCTCGGCGGGAGCGGACTCGCCGGGATCGGCAGGCTCTATACCGAGATCGTCGAGCGTCCTCTCGGGCTCGGCGGTGATCTCTTCACAGCATGCTTCCTCAACGGCATCGGCAGCCTCTGCGGGAGCGGCTTCAACGGCTTCCGCGGCTTCAACGGGCACGGGCTCCTCAATGGGCTCGGGCTCCGGCTTCCTTAAAAGGGAGCCGCATTTGATGCAGAAACGGTCGCTATCTTTGGCGGGATAACCGCATTTCGGACAGTTCATAATTACACCTCCACTTTGGATATATCGGGATTATATCACTATTTGATTAATTTGTATATAGCAAAATGGACCGGAATCGGAATAAAAAGGAGGAATTATTCAATTCGGACTTGACAGACCACCGATATTGGTGGATAATTTATAATGAAGATTTATGTACACGGAGGCCTCAAATGGAAGAAACGAACGTTTCCCGCAGCTTTATCGAGGAGTTTATTGAGGAGGATTACAGGAATTACCCCGTCGTAAAGACCCGTTTCCCGCCCGAGCCGAACGGCTATCTGCACATCGGTCACGTAAAGGCGATGTGGGTCGATTTCTCCATGGCGGAGAAATTCGGCGGCACCTGCAACCTTCGCTTTGACGATACCAACCCCGTCAAGGAGGACGTCGAGTACGTCGAGGCCATCAAGCACGATATCAAGTGGATGGGCTTCAACTGGGATAAGCTCTGCTTCGGCAGCGATTATTTCGACACCTGCTATGAGCTTGCGGTCAAGCTCATCAAGAAGGGCGTCGCTTACGTCTGCGATCTTGACAAGGATCAGATAAGGGAATACCGCGGCACGCTGACCGAGCCGGGCGTCAACAGCCCCTATCGCGATCGCTCCGTGGAGGAGAACCTCGATCTGTTCGAGCGCATGAAGAACGGCGAATTCCCCGACGGCGCAAGGACTCTCCGCGCCAAGATCGATATGGCTTCGCCCAATATCAATATGCGCGATCCCGCGCTGTACCGCATACTGCACCGCAGCCATCACCACACCGGCGACAAGTGGTGCATCTATCCCATGTACGATTTTGCTCACCCCATACAGGACGCGCTCGAGGGCGTTACGCATTCGCTCTGCTCGCTCGAGTATGAGGCGCACAGACCCCTTTACAACTGGGTGGTAGAACAGTGCGAGTTTGAGCATAAGCCCCGCCAGATCGAGTTTGCAAGGCTCAATATCACCAACACGGTGATGAGCAAGCGGTATCTTCGCATGATGGTGGAGACGGGCGCCGTGCGCGGCTGGGACGATCCCAGGATGCCCACGCTCTGCGGTATGCGCCGCAGGGGCTATCCCGCCGCCGCGATAAAGGATTTCCTTGCGAGGGCGGGCGTCGCCAAGGCGGATTCCGTCGTCGATTCCGCCATGCTGGAGCATTGCGTCAGGGAGAATCTGAACGTTAACGCCGTAAGGGCGATGGCGGTCACCGATCCCGTCAAGCTCGTTATCGAGAATTGGGAGGAAGGCAGGGAAGAGGATATCTCGATCGAGAACCTTCCCGTCGACGGCGCGGAGGATAAGGGCTCCCATACCGTTCCCTTCGGGCGCGAGCTCTATATCGAGCGCGACGACTTTATGGTCGAGCCGCCCAAGAAGTTCTTCAGGCTCAAGCCCGATGGCGAAGTCCGTCTTAAGGGCGCTTACATCATCAAATGCACCGGTTGGGAGCAGGATGAAGAAGGCAGAGTAACCCTTATCAGGGCGGAGTACGACCCCGAAAGCAGGAGCGGCGAATGCACCCGCAAGGTCAAGGGCACCATTCACTGGGTCCCCGCCAAGGAGGCCGTGCCTGCCGAGTTCCGCATTTACGAGCCGCTCTTTACCGAGAGCGAGATCGATACCGAGCATATCCTCGAGGCGATCGATCCCAACTCCATCACGGTCAAGCACGGCTTTGTCGAGCCCTTCCTAAAGGGAGCCGAGCCCGGCGTTCCGTATCAGTTCATGCGCGTCGGCTATTTCACCGCCGACCTTGATTCGACCGATGAAAACCCCGTTTTCAACCGCACCGTGGGCTTGAAGGACAGTTATAAACCGGCTAACGCATAAAGCAGGATGGAAGAAAGGGAAGACGTAAAAAGAATAGAAGCGCCTCCCAAACGGAGCCTTGTCTGGCTTGAGGTCACGGCGTTCATATTGCTGCTCGCGCTCCTGACCGCCGGCTTGGTTTATTTCGGCCGTCAAAAGGGCGCGGGGAGCGACCGCCCGAGTGAAGCGGCGGCGACTGCCGAGCCGAGCGAAACGTCCGAGCCGACCGCCGCGCCGGTCCCGGAGGTTACCCCGGAGCCGACGCCGGAGCCGACGCCGGAGCCGACGGCGCAGACGTATTCCAAGACCGCAATAGTTGTCACGGGGAAAAAGGCGGTCGTCGTTGCCAGCCGCGAGGCGGCGGAGGAGCTCGTCAAAAACGCCGCGCTCTATTTCAAGGATCTCGCGGGGCTGCCCGACAACGCCGTCACCGCGCTTGCGGTAAAGGTGGAATACGCGGACGCGCCGGATGACGACGCCGTCAGCTACGATACCGCGTTCGCATACTTGACCGGCAGCACGACTCCGCTCGTGTTCATAAGCCGCGCCTCCTACGTGGAGGATACGCCCATCCCGCATAACGACAAGATCATCACGGACCATTATTTGCCCAAGGGCATTCGCGTCGTCAAGCTTTACGGGCGCGACGGCATTGAGCGAAAAACGTATTCCGTAATTTACAGAAACGGCGTTCAGCAGAGCGTATCGGTCTCCGATGCGTTCGTGGTCATGGAGCCGGTGGACGGCGATATCCGCGTCGGCATAAGGGTATTTCCGGAGGGATTCACAGTCAGTCCCGCATACGGAAGCAGCCCCATCGGCGCGTATGAGCTCGGCATAAGGGTGCCGATGCACGGCAAGGTCACCACGCTTTACGGTCCTTATGACGGCGGCTTCCATCACGGAATAGACATCGCCGCCGCTCCTGGCGCCCAGGTCAGGGCTTCCGCCAGGGGCAAGGTGGTTTCCGTCATGGAAAGGGGCGGCTACGGACTCTTGATCGAGATCGAGCATGAGAACGGAGTCACCACAAGATACGCCGAGCTGAAGGAGTCCTTCGTTTCCATCGGTCAAAGAGTGGAAGCGGGGGAAATAATAGGCACGATAGCGGGCGACGAATTCACCGCGCATCTGCATTTTGAGTTAAGGATCTGGGGAACGGCATATAATCCATTGAAATTAATGACGATCGCCGGTATCGAAGGTTGACGGGAGGATGAGCCTGATCGGGCCGCGTCCGAACCCAAAGAATAATCGAGAGGAGCCCTTTTAAGGGCGGTGTTTTATGGCATATTACAGAATCAACGGCGGCAAGCCCCTTGAGGGGCAGGTAACCATAAGCGGCGCAAAGAACGCCGCGCTTGCGATAATACCCGCGGCGATACTCGCGGGACAGCCCTGCGTTATCGAGAATCTTCCCATAATAGAGGACGTCCACGTGCTCACCGAGATATTGAGGCTCATGGGCGCGGAGGTGGAGCTTTACAAGAACGGATGCATGAAGATCGATCCCACCAAGATCGATAATTTCGAGGTCACCTTCGAAATGGTCAGCAAGATGCGCGCCTCGTACTATCTGCTCGGCGCTATGCTCGGGCGCTACGGGCATGCGGCGCTCGCTCTGCCCGGCGGCTGCTCCATAGGCAACCGACCGATCGACTTCCATATAAAGGGCATGCGCGCGCTGGGCGCCGACGTCGAGATAAAGAACGGCATCGTTTACGCGCACGCGGATAAGCTCACCGGGGCGGAGATATACCTCGATATGGCAAGCGTCGGAGCTACGATCAATATCATGCTCGCCGCCTGCCGTGCGGAGGGCACCACCGTCATCACCAACGCCGCCAAGGAGCCGCACGTCGTCGACGTGGCCAATTTCCTCAACATGATGGGCGCTTCGATAAAGGGCGCCGGCACCGACGTTATAAGGATCCGCGGCAGGCAGGAGCTCCATGGCTGCAGCTACGATATTATCCCCGACCAGATCGAGGCGGGCACGTTCATGATCGCCGCGGTCGCCACTCACGGCAACGTGGTCATAAACAACATAATCCCCTCGCATCTTGAGGCGATCTCCGCAAAGCTCATGGAGTGCGGCGCCCGGATCACCGAGGGCGACGACGGCACCGAGTTCTTTATGCAGGTGCAGGGCGGAGACAGGCTCCGCGCGGTCAATATCAAAACGCTGCCCTATCCCGGCTTCCCGACGGATCTTCAGCAGCCCATGATGGCGCTGCTCACAATGGCGAAGGGCAACAGCTACGTTACCGAGAACATATTCGAGGATCGCTTCAATCACGTTCCCGAGCTTCGCAGGATGGGCGCCAATATCCGCGTCAACGGCAGGACGTCCACCATAGAGGGCGTTGAAAAGCTTTTTGGCGCCAACGTTAAGGCAACCGATCTGCGCGCCGGAGCCGCGCTCATAGTCGCCGCACTCGCCGCCGAGGGCACTACCATAGTTCACGACATCAAATACGTCGATCGCGGTTATGAGCATTTCGAGCAGAAGCTTCGTGCGCTCGGCGCCGATATAGAGAGGGTAGAAGAATAAGGCGGGCTTTGCCCCCTCATCCCGCGCTTTATATTATGGTTCGAGCGGTTTTTGCACTTGTTTATCCCGCGGGACGGTGTTATAATAACAGTGAGCGGGCTTTTTGATCCCCCGCGACGAAAAAGCACGGCATGCGCTGTGAAAAAGCGCGTTCCATAAAGTTAAAAATCATTTATTGGAGGTACTCTTCTTATGACAGCAAAAGTTGGCATCAATGGCTTCGGTCGTATCGGTCGTCTCGTTTTCCGTGCGGCTATCAAGAACCCCGACATCATCGTTACGGGCATCAACGATCCCTTCCTCGACGTTGACTATATGTCCTACCTTTTAAGGTATGACACCGTTCACGGCAAGTTCGACGGCGAAGTCAAGG